>Ga0307510_10000635_pt1 | contig 35616 bp, 47 predicted proteins | sample 12_EM_MG_FD_207224 | JGI IMG/M metagenome (GOLD analysis project Ga0307510, IMG submission 207224) | Populus trichocarpa ectomycorrhiza microbial communities from riparian zone in the Pacific Northwest, United States - 12_EM | ecosystem: Host-associated > Plants > Roots > Unclassified | place...
CTTATCAGGTGATTTGGTGGCGGTCCGAGCGGCGCGTGAGGGAACGAGTGAGGGACGAGTGACCGAGAGCGTGAAATAAATGGTAGAAAATAATGGAAAATTGGGGTGAGGGTTCAGGATCGTAACACTTTGGCTATATCAAGACCACCTTTTTGGACTTGATTAAGTTTGTCTTTTCTTGTTTCCCTCCCCTTTGGCTTGCTCACTTTGAAGGAGCCCTCATCCCCCTTGTTGCATACAACTTCCTAGACAGTCGTACAGCCATCCTTTGCGGCCACTTACGTTTCACAGAGCAAGGGATCCTTTTTGTTAACCACAGTACATAAATCACAGACTTGTTATGTACGGACCCCCAGTTTTCTTGTTTTGTGCCCACTCCCTGTGTCCCCACTAAACCCTCCGATTATATTACACCCCCCTCTGAAAACCCTTTGTAATACTTTTTAGTAAGTTACGAAGGACTTATTTTGGTGTAAATAAATCAAAGGTTTTAACTTGCACTCTTTTTGTCTGTCTCAAGTGGCAAACTTTTGTGAAGAAATCTTAAGACAAACTTATTCAAGAGTCGCCAACCTCCAGGAACAAGTCCAACTTACCTATTGGAGCAAACATCACTTAGTTCCTTAAGACCTCTCAGACATCCTCCCCTTCGGCCGCCTCTTTAGTGCCACTCGCTTTTACCATTACATCGACTTTCAATTAATTGATATTCTTAACACAGCACAACATTGTACTGCATATTGGTTACTCTCTGGAGCCCATAACTTTGACCAATCCCCAGCCACCCAGATCTCCTTGTTTTATGATGAAACCTTCTTTTGGCATTATTTCGTCCCCTCAGTCAGGTCGGAAATCATCATGCAAATCCAAGCTGGACACAGAATTAGATTTCTATCTAGATTTTTCATGTTGGAAACCAAAGTTGAAGTGGAATTTAACGAAATTCGACTACAGACAATTCCAAGTGGAGAATTCACTTCAACTAACCTATACCAGTTCATCTACAGCAACAAACAAATTCTCACGTACCATTGGAACAACCATGCCTGGACCACAGATCTTCTCACACCCCATACCAGTCTTATCGATCCCCCTTCCCACTTTACCCTTCCCATCACCCAGCCAAATACCCAGGGAAGAGACACTGAGTACCTGGAACATTTCCAGTGTATCCTCCTAGAACCAGATCTTCTCACGCTTAGTCCTTCCTACCATGACAGTGTGGACAGTTCTTTACCCCCCACTCTGGTTGGTACCCCTCAATCCAGTCCCCCAAACACACCTGAGTCAGTCTATCAGCATGCCCAAGAGATCACCTTTTTGAACAACAACCCAGATCTTTGTTTCTGCAGAATTGACCTTTGTTGTTGCAATAGCCATCACCCCAGGACCCCACCCACCCCACTTGGAATCTACCTCTGGGACCCCTGATTCTTCAGAGCAGGACCTATAGAAGGTCTCCATTACAACCAACAACCTGGCCAGTCCATGTAACAGGAGAAATCACTCAGCCCTAGCCCAGGAATGAGGACACTTCATACCCTCTAATGAAAGAGGAAGACACAGATTACACAGAACCCAGAACTTTGTTGAGCAAAGGCTCCATCCCGTTCCCTTGCCCCAAGTTTACAGAGAACCAACCCCACCCCCAAATCCTTTCATGGTACCAGTAACACATCATATCCAGGAAGTCCTACAAGGACCATATAATGCACTACCAAGGATCAAACAACCACTACCCCCTACTTCTCATAGTCACCACACCAACATCTCAGGAAATTCCAATCTAGTTGGAGCCACATCACAAATCTACCTACCAGAGGTCATCTATCTAGGCGTCACTGCTCCTACCAGAAACCGCACAGAGCTCCACATCTTCAAACAACATTGTTTGTTCCTCCTACAGAATCGTACTAAGAGACATATTAGCCACCCCTTGACAGAGTTGCAAACTATCACTCTGCATATCGGGGCCTTTAATAAATTCTTTTGGAAATACTGTACTTCAATCACAATCAACAGTATTCTAGAAGACTATAGAGGCATTACCCATCATAGTGATACTAGAACTCCTTGTCTGGTTAAAGTGTGTATGATTTTCTATAGTTGGGATAACCCCAGTTATACAGTCACCCTTGCATGAGCTCTTGGGAAATCATCCTTGACAACTTTCCGCCTGAGAACCAACTTGAACTTACTGAAGAAGAACAGGCATATATACTAGTCTATACCACTAACGCCTTCGCTGCAGACTATACAGACACTAGGTATCTCTTTGCCCTTTTCCAAGCACCAGCTATTTGGTATAAAGGAGTAGGAACTATCTGGAAGTTTACTTCAGATAACACAGAACTTACCACAAGGAAATTTCAATTCCTCATTCAACACCTTGATGAAGTTGAAAACTTCGACTTTGTACAATAAACCGCCACCTACAACGGCAAACAAATCAAGTGGGATACCCTATACTCTGAGTGGAAGTACCTCAACAATTGAAAGGTACATTTCCAAAGCCCTAGCACCTCTGAAGCAGAAGAAACAAAGCCTTCTATCCCTGGAGAATTCAAGAAAGAAGACAGCGATAAATCAGAAGAATCCAATAAATCAGACGGATCAGACAAGGAATCTACATATAGTAAATCCTCTACTCCAGAGGACAAAGATACACTCAATGTTAGCAACTTACTACAAGAAGCTGAAACAAGGATTGTTGCTACCATCCAGAAACTCACCAGTCACCCCAGTACCCCCAGTCCCCAAGGAACCCCATCTTGTCCACCAAGTACGCTTCCTGGAAGCTCCAAACTTTCAATACCAGAAGAAAGTTCACTTCCTACTCCACCCGTGTCCAAGGGCAAAGCCAAAGAAGAACCTCTACCCCAAACCTTTGCCAGCTCTTCGAGATCCTCGCAAGCCACCCCAGTACCCACCACAACCCAGCCAGAGGCACCACAAGTACCAAAAGGAAACCCCAAGGGAATACCACCACAGATCCCTCCTCACTGGCCTCATTCAGGAAGGACAGGACCACCACAGAGACCACCTAGTCCCCCAGCACCACCCAATCCACCAGTTATCATGGCAGGAAATGTTGCGACTCCCAAACTCTTGGGAAGTACCCCTGATCCCTATGATGGGAACCCAACAAAGGCCCAAGCCTTTTGGAACACCTTGGCCAACTATTATACAATGAATGATGCAGTCTACAATACCAATAACAAGAAAGTACCAGCAGCTTTGACAAATTTCAAGACTGGTACTTGTGGAGGAGATTGGGCCAGCAATCGCATCGCCAAAGCCTTAGCAGCCAATCCACAGAGTTATGGCACATGGGCCCAATTCCAGACCGCTTTTCAGAAGCAATTCATCCCCCCCAAAGTCCAACAAGAAGCCATTAAAGGGATGCATGACATGTACATGGGCAACCATGAATTTAACAACTGGTACCAAGATTGGACCCACCACACTTGACGATCAGGCATTGATGACAATACAAAGATGTATGCATTTAGACAATGCATTAACGTGGCACTCCAACAGAAACTAGTTGCCCTATCGCCCCAGCCAGCCACACTCCCAGATCTCATCAATAAGGCTCATGACCTGGATCGTTCCTTCCGCATGTTCGCACCACAAACTTTTCCCTCTACTGGAGGACACAGAAGAGGTCGTTTTACCCCTCAAATTCGAGCAATTGAAGAAGAACCCACCACGGAAATAAATGCAACACGCAGACATGGTCGATTTTGAGGATGTAGTCACAGATCCTTATTTCGTCAAGGAAAGCTCTCCCCTGAAGAAAGGGAACACTGCTTCAAAGAGAAGCTCTGCATGTACTGCAGCAAACCAGGATACATCGCCACCAATTGCAACTTAGGCAAATGCCCCAGGACCTCCTTACATCAAATGGACTCCATCCCGGAAGACAGCATGGATAAAATGAGTATTCATGACAGTGTGGAAGCAAATGAGCTGTCCACCAACTACTTCGTGCCTATTGACATGGATGTCACCCTCAAGATGCTATCCATCTTCAATATGGACCCCTAGAACATTGATATGGCCCACATCAATCATTCATCTTTTTAGCTCACTCTCCTGTTGCATTGTTAGTGAGAGTTGTACCACCATCCTGTTGTAATTCTAGCTTTCTCTGAAATCTCCAAGTTCCCCAGACTCCCCATGTACCAATAGATACAATTCGAAATATATGCTCCCTGTCAATTTGGGTTAAAGTTTGAATCATATGCTACAGGAGAAAAATCGATGCTCATGCCATACTTGACAGTGGAGCCAAAGGCGTCTACTGTAATGTCTTGTTTATCAACGAACATAGAATCCCCACAAATACCCTGGCAAAACCCATTTACCCACAAAATGTCAATGGTACCTTAAATAAACAAGGACCAATCTGCCATACTGCCATCCTGCGAATGGAGATGGGTGAAGAACACAAGGAAACTACTGAAATGGCCATAACCAATATAGGACAGTATGATATACTCCTAGGAACTGACTGGTTCAGGGCACACAACCCCCAGATAGACTGGGCAAAGAACAAACTACATCTTGACCACTGCCCCACCTCTTGTTACCCAAATTATCCTGACAAAACATCAGACTTAGCACACCTCCTTCCAATAGAAGATTTGGAAGCACACTATGACAACCTCCTCGAATCCAAGTACCAGGGCATAGACCCAACACAATGCATTATGGCCCACCTCTACAGAGAATACAATGACATAATACAATCGAGTGAATTGGTGGTTTCGCCCATGATGTCACCCCCCAAGAAGAGCATAGTTGCGTTGCAGTGGAATATGGCTAAACACGAACTGGTGGTTATGTCCACAGTGTTGATACCACAAAGAAATGGACTGGTGGTTACATCCACAGTGCCTCACAAGAATGTGTCACAGCATGCTACTCCACAGATCAACATGAATACATCACAACATGCTACTACACAACATGAACCGGTGGTTACACCCACAGTGTCATACATAAATGCAGCTTGGACCCCCTGATATGAACCAGTAGTTGCACAGACTACGGTGTCAACTACTCTAGCCAAAGCAGAACAACCAAAGAATGTCGAAATACCCCCTGAATTCTGTCAATATGGCAAAGTCTTCTCAGATGAAGAAGCACAGTGACTACCCAAGCACCAGCCATGGGATCACAAGATAGACCTTATCCCAAGCATGGAAATGAAGAAAACCACAGTTTATTGCCTTACACCTATCGAGAAAGTTGCCCTTAAAGAATACATTGAAGATGGCCTAAAACGAGGCACACTCTGTCGATCTGAAGCACCCCACGCATGCTCCTTCTTCTTCATCAACAAGAAGGATGGCAAACTATGACCAGTATAGGACTATCACCCACTGAATGCGATTACAGTTAAGAATGTGGCTCCAATTACACTCATCCCTGAACTCATCGACAAACTATTGGAAGCACAATTCTGTACCAAGTTAGATGTACGATGGGGATATAACAATATCCAAGTATGTGAAGGCAACAAATGGAAAACAGCCTTCAAGATACCTATGGGATTATACAAATCTACAGTCATGACCTTCAGACTGTGCAATGCACCCACAACATTTCAGACATTTATGGACATAGAATTTGGTCCATTAATCAAGGACGGACACGTAGTCGTCTATCTTGACAACATCCTTATCTACGCAACTACGATCATGGAACTTGTCTATTGGACACACAAAGTCTTCCAACTTTTACTCAAGTTGGACCTACAGTATACCTTTGACCCACCAAATGCTCTTTCAACCAGACATTGGTTGAATACCTAGGATTAATCATCTCCAAAGGCAAACTACACATGGACCCTATGAAACTCAAGGCAGTGCAAGACTGGCCTAAACCAAAGAAAGTCAAGGACATATAGCAATTTCTAGGATTTTGCAACTTTTACCATCATTTCGTGCAAGATTACTCCACATTGGCATGACCTCTCTTCGACCTTACAAAGAAGGATACACCATAGGCATGGACCCATTCACAAGAAACTGCATTCACTGCATTACAGCACACACTTACCTCTGCACCAGTCTTAATCCTACCGGACTACAACCAACCATTTACCCTGATTACCGATGCAAGCGACTATGCCACAGGCTCAATTTTGGAACAAGATGACATGTTAGGATGGTTGCATCCAGTCACTTTTTACTCCAAGTCCCTCCAGCCAGCAGAGCACAACTACAAAATCCATAACAAAGAACTCCTGGCTATTATTCATGCTCTCAAGCATTTCTGCCATTACCTCCAAGGCAGTGCCCACCAGACAAAGATATTTTTGGACCATGCGAATCTCAAGTACTTCACCATGAAACAAATGCTCACACATTGCCAAGCATGGTGGTCCCTATTCCTCAGCACTTTTGACTATATTATCATTCCCAAGCCTGGCAAAATTAACAAGGCAGATGTGCTGTCCAGGCATCCAGATTATAAAGAGGGGATAGCATCTGAGAATGTGGAAACAATTTTGCTCACACTGGAAAAATTCCTACTCAAGCCAGAGCAATTCCATATACAAGCACTACATAACATGGCAATTGCGATGGGAATCAACAAAGAGCTCAAGGAAGCTATACAAGAAGCAATAAAGACAGACACATTGATGGGCCAGAAACTCAAAGACATCCTCACTAGTGGCCCAAGACAAGTAAACAAAGGATTACAAGAATGGAACTACAAAGATGGTCTAATCCTTTACAAAGGATTAATATACATTCCAAAGACAAAGAATGAAGAACTCAAATGAAGAGTCACCCAGCAATTTCATGACAATCTAATGGGACACCCAGGACAATAGAAAACCATCGAACTAATCTCACGCGAATATTGGTGGCCAGGCATTACCGAATTTGTCAAAGCCTATATACAAGGATGTGCCACATGCCAAACTATGAAGATACGGCCACCAACCAAAGTACCAATCAAGCCCAACAAGATCCCTGAAGGGATATGGGAAACAATCACCATGGATTTCATTGTAGACCTCCCAGTATCACAAGGATATGACAGCATCCTCACAGTCGTCGACCGTCACAGCAAAGCCATCATTCTATCCCCCTGTCATAAAACCATCACGGCTGAACAAACGAGCCAACTACTAGTAGACAATGTCTGGAAACGAACAGGCGTCCCCAAGGCGATCATCTCTGATCGAGGACCACAATTTGCTGCACAAGTAACACAAGAACTCTGGAGAAAGCTCGGAATCAAGCAGAAATTGTCCACCGCGTTTCACCCTCAAACTGACGGAGAGTCAGAACGAGTTAACCAAGTAATCGAGCAATACCTTCGTATCTGTGGAAACTTCCAACAAGACAATTGGACCACACTCCTCCCCATTATCGAATTCGCACACAATGCACGACCGCACCGCAGCACCCATAGATCACCCTTTGAAGTCTGGTATGGCTTTCAGCCAACCTTTAAACCACCCTTGCAACTACAGACCAGACTACAAAGTGTGGATGACCGCATCCAATACCTAGAGCAAATATGCAAAGAAGTCACTGCAGCACTCATGATCGCGGCTAAAGAAATGCAAAGCAGAGGACCTGACGAACTATCCTACACATTTCACAAAGATGACTTAGTACTTTTGGAAGCCACCAGTTTACAAACAACACACCTGAAAGCAAAACTCGCTCCACAAAGATATGGACCTTTTAAAGTCATATGGGCTTTACCTACAAATTGCAAATTGCAATTACCTGAGACCATGAGGGTTCACCCCGTATTCCACAACTCACTGTTGAAACCCTACCACAAGACACAAGCACATGGACCCAATTTCGAGCAACCCCCTCCAGAAATTGTTGGAGGAGAAGAAGGACATTACAAAATCAACAAAGTCCTGGCAGCATGTCCCACAAGAAATTGCAAGAGCACACAGTACTTCGTCCACTGGAAAGGCTACACAGATGCCAACAACTCATGGATCCCAGCTGGAGAACTAACACATGCCAAAGAACTAGTTGCTGAATTCCATGCCCATAATCGCCCTAAAGAGGGGATATGCATACAAGCCTTGCAGGCGCAAGGAGATCCTAAAGAGGGGATACTGTCGCAAGCAGTACTTGCACCCCCCAGTCTCAGCTACAAACCCGTAACTTCAACATCACGTAACCGTGGGAACATATCATATGACCCTACATGTAACTCATCACGTGACCCCTCTGCCACTTGTATATCACATGACTTACTAGCACATGATCCTGGGAACCTATGACCCCGTGACCCTGGGAAAATAACACATGACCTATCAAGGAACCAGTCATTAACAATGTCACATGATAAGATGCGCTTTGGACATGCATCTAATCTGTTGATCAACACATGACAGATTGTGGGAATGATCAACAAGACACATCCACTAAACAATCAATGAAGACATGATGCGACTCGATCAATGAAGACGTGACTCATTGGGGCTAGACCCTAATCAAGATGTATAATGTAATCTGCAGTTACTGCGCATTGACTGCACAGTCCCCTGTTACCTGTAATTGTACCTACCCTAAACTGTGCACAGACCACCCTGTATTAGTATATAAGACCTACGAATTTAGGTGAACAGTCCTTAGACTGTTCTCTTGTCAATCCCCCACACTGGAGCCTTTCAAAGCTCTCTCATCGTCAGCAGCCCGCCCCTTGTCTTCAACAGTCTATGCCATCCTGCCTCTCCTTGCCTTTTGCCTCTTTCTCCTCAACGTCTCCTTGCTACTCCTTTGGATCAGTCACCTTCAACTCCATGCCATCATCGAGTCTTGCTACCCATAAAGTAGTGAGTTCCCAACATCCGCTGGCCTCCATGAAGTTGTCTGTATCATCTTGTTTAGCTTCTAACCCTGACCAGACAACCTCATCCTCCTCTTGATCATTATCGGCCTCATCCTCGTTCTCCTGGCCATCATCCTTGTCATTGCCTTCCTAGACATCACTGTCCTCTTGGACATCATCCTCATCCTTGTCTTCCTGGTCATTGCACCCTGACTTGTTCCCCCGATCATCATCTTCCATATTCACATCCACAGGAGATGAGGGCTCCACAGATGGGTCTGGCGATGGTATGGGCAAGGGTGATAGAGACAGCACAGCCGATGATACACAAGATCTGCTTGGGTGTTAAGGCTTCAATGGGCCTTGATAGTACAACTTGTACTAAGAGTGAACTGGTGGCAAGTACTTGAAGGAGTAGAGGAGTCTCTAGTATTGCTAGAGATGACTTAGATTGAAGTGGGTAAAAGGGGAGGCACTAGGGAGGCTTTCAAGAATGTTGATATTGATAATCAAGTCAAGCTTAGGGCTTGACTGTCAAAATACAGGGTGCTTATATACAGGCGGGGCCGCGCACGGGCCATGGTCACTAAGGTAGGTACTTCTGGTCAAGAGGCGTCTGTCTGTATCATATGAAGGTCCGCGGATAAGTGCTGCGGTCTGTATGAGTCGAACAATAGAGAATGAGCAAGAGTGAATGAGGGATCAGGGAATTGCCTGATCTATCCTTAACTGGAGAACAATGGTGGCGGGTCATTCCAAGAAGAGAAGCATCGTCATGATGCGATGACGACCACAAGGTTTGAGGCTGATCCGAGGAGATCTGATCTCCGCATGCCCATTCTGGTCTAATGGGCATCTAGTGTAAGCAACTACCCTTTACGGTAGTTAGTATTGATGGTGACCCAATTGAGGGCCATGTTGCTATCTGCATCATCTGCGGAGCTCTGCATGGATGAGGGATTGTCTACAGACTCTTCTGAAGAGGACGACTGGTGGCCCTGACTCTGGGGCGAGGTGCTGGCTACAGGCGATGAGGCAGAAGGGGTGATTGACTGATAACTGCCTTCACAACTGGTTTGTTGCCATATGGGCGCTGAAGAGGGACTTGTGGGTGACAGGGAGTGCTTGCGGGACACAGGACTACTGGGCTGAGTAAGGTATGCTTCCCAGGGTTCGATAGGGGACTCTTCTGGGGACAAGGTGTGTGTCTGTCCTCCAGGGACATTGGGTTCATAGCAAGTGACTGGTTCTGGCTCTAAAGGCAGTGCGTCCTCCATGGGACTGTCTGGATCTTCCAGTGGGTGCTCTGTGAGCTGCTCTAGTAAGGAGTATTCCCTTCAATGGATGTTCCAGGGGACAGGGATGATGGGTTCAACTGGTGGTAGGTCAAAGGATGGATAGATGGACATTGCAGGGGAAGGTGGTCGTGTCATCATGACTTGGGATGGGCTGGTCCACTCTGGCTTAGGTGGTACATCCTCTAGGACTGGTGGGTTCATTGGTAATGGCTGCTTGTCCATAAGGTCTGGTGGTGTGGCACTGGGGAATATGGGCAATGGCTTGGTGGCTGGCTTTAGGTCGAAGGATATGAGGTCTGGTGTGTCCAAGGAGGGGTAGGGTAGATGAGAAAAATTGGGTGGATCATAACATTGGGGATGGTATGGGCGAAGGCGCTAGAGATGGCACAGCTGACAACACACAAGATCCCCCCCTTGGTGCATCCATGGACACTGCCCACAACAAAGGTGTGGATGATAAGGGTGATGAATGAGACAAGGTGACTTGGATCACAAAATTGGTAAGTTTCATTTGGCCCTTCATTGCCTAAATGTGATGCAGGTATTGCTGCGTTCATGCTGATTTTGCAGCAACATCTGGCCCATGGTGATAGGGCTTTCTTTTTCCTTTACACTAGTAAGTATTTTCAATATCCTGACTTTGATAACAAATACCCTTACCTGTTATTCTAGCATCCCTCTTTATCTGCTCCCTCCAAGGGAGCCACTTGCCATCGTCACCCAGGTCAGCCATCAATCTGACCATGGGATTGTTCTCCTTGTCAATTGCACCTCCATATGGGAGCTTGTCTTCCATCTCAAGCTCCCCATCTGATGCAAAATCATCCAACTGTGATGGCTTCATGCCTGCATGCAGATTCCATCAGCAGCCTCGATGTTGTGGCTGCATTGGGGGGATAGTCTCTGACTCAAGCTTTGGGCCAGCTCACACTTTCAGTGGTACAGTGGCACTTTCCTTTTTGCATCGTTCTGCTGACCCTTTCTCTTCCTTTCAACAGATTAAACAGGTGCTGTTGAGCACACCGATTTGCAGGCAGTGCCAGGCATTCAATGGTGCTGCCTCTGACTTGCACACACACAGTGACCCCATCCGCATGGGGCCTGGTCTGAGGACAGTTCACACTTTATGTGTGGTCCTGTCTGTACTGGGCCCACAGGAGGATTTATTTATTCAACTACTGTAACTTAGATATGTGCAATAAATGTTTCTGCCACTTCCAATTATCTTTATCTGTGTGACTATCATTCCATATCAGGCATTGCACCATCATGTGCTGGGTTCCTGGCCCTCTGTCACATGGTTTCCCCACACTCTCACAGACATTCCCAGTCAAATCCAAGACTGGTTTCAGACTCAGGCAATCAAAAGGAGTCGATTGCGCAAGTTTCCAAATCATGTGCTTTAAATTTGAGTTTGGACAATCTTTTTCAGGTGATATTTTTTAAAAGTGTTTTTTGGGGCTTTTCTAACAAAAATACATTATTGGAATTTTCACAAAAAAATTTGTTGAGTTATCATGTCTGGCACTGTAGTACACCTTAAAAAAATCATAACTAAGGCAGGGGTCTATAGGGGTCAGGGGTTTCTCAATGGTACCCTTACCCATACCCCTGCCCAACCCCTACCCCTGACCCCTAGGGGTTACAAAACCCCTGCATTTCCCTAGTTGCAGGCATCACTGTGTTCGTGCCAATTTTGCAACAATGTTGGGCCCACAGTAAGGTGTCTTCCTTTTCCCTTGACACCAGTGAGTATCCCTAATCTCCTGGCTTGGATGAGCAAACTTACCCTTTATTCTAGTGTCTGCCTTTATCTGCTCCCTCAAAGGGAGCCACTTGTCATCATCACACAGGTCAAACATCATGTTGAGCATGGGATCGTTCACCTCTATTGTGCCTCTGTATGGGAGCTCATCCTCCAGCTCAAGCTCTCCATTGGATGCACAATTATCCAACTTGGATGGTTTCATGCCTGCATGTGGATCCCACAAAGTTGGGTCCCCAGTATTGAGCACTGGATCAATACCAGCAACCTCAATATCATCCTAGGGACAGTCAATATCGCCTGAGGGACATATGCTGTCAGAGAGTGATGGATCTGGATCCAGAGGATGAGGCCAGCCCTTCTTCCCCATGTCCTTCACTTTTTGTGGGCAGCCTTGACCTCAGTGTTGTGGCTGTGTGGGAGGCAATGGCCCCTGGTCCCCAGTATTGAGCCCCTTGTCAGTGTTGACAACCTCAGCAGTATCCAGAGGATGAGCAACATCATTCCAGGGAGGGTCAATATCGTCCAAGGGCTGTGTGCTATAAGAGTGCAATGGATCTGGATCTAGGGAGCAAGATGTGCTCTCCTGCTCCACCTTCTTCATTTTTTGTGGGCACCCTTGACCTTGGCATTGTGGCTGCATGGGAGGTGATGGCCCCTGGTCCCCAGTATTGAGCCCCTTGTTGGTGTTGACAACCTCAGCAGTATCCAGAGGATGAGCAACATCATTCCAGGGAGGGCTGATATCATCCAAGGGACATGTGCTGTGAGAGCACAATAGATCTGGATCCAGGGAGCAAGATGTGCTCTCCTGCTCCACCTTCTTCATTTTTTGTGGGTGGCCTTGACCTTATCATTGCAGATGCATGGGGGGCAATGGAGGGTTTGGGGCCAGCGCATATAAGTGGAAACACTTTCATTGTTGTACTGGCACTTTCCTTTTTCTGGAATTCCACTGAACTTTTGACTTCCTTTCAAAGGTAATGTTTTCTGTTTGTGCCTTCTGTAGGTGGCACCATGCATCCAACAGCACTGCCACCACCAGCATTTGCACAGACATAGCAATTTGTTATGATCCTGGGCCCTATCTTCATTTTTCTGCTATTTTCCACCATCTATTCTGTGCTCTTGGTCACTCGTTCCCCACTCATTCCCTTACGCGCCGCTCGGACCGCCACCAAATCACCTGACAAGTCACCTGGTAGATCACTTGACTATTCCACAGTCAGATATCACATGCCATCACTCTGCAGTCCGCAGCACTCTGCAGTACCATCATTTAACCCTTTATGGATTGCCAGCTCATTGCCATGTCATGATGGAGCTATACTTAGAACTGCCAGCTCATGATGAACCTTACTATACGTGACAGTATTATTCTGTGACCCCTGTGACCCATTACTTCTCACTTGTATATAAGTGCTTGTACTTTTAGCAGTTAGGCCCTAAGCCTAACTTGGTTTTCAATCCAAGACTTGTAGCTTCCACCCAGGACTCTCAGAGTTAACAGCCTGAACCCTCAGTCGCTTCAATCCCCTCTTGAAGCTCCCCCTTTCATCATCTATCAGGACACTTAGAAGTCGCCCTTATCATCGGGGACTTACTTATTATACTGCGTAGCCAACCAGTACCATGCTACTCACATGATCATTGCCTCAGGAGGACAACCCACTGAGCAATCCCAGTCATTGCCAAACCAACCCACGCACATCGTGTCTTTAAGGCCCTTGGACCTTAACACAAGTTAGGCTTTCCTACAAGCTCTTGAAACATAGAGCTGTTACCACTGTGGCAACCACCCAGACATACACACTCAGTAACGAGTCCACACAAATCTTCAGGAGACAACAGGACGATCTCCCAGAACACATTAAAGTTAATGTATACTTTGACGATCAAGGACCAGGACATCCCAACACAGGATACTACCTTGATACCCAAAAGAAACAACACGCGCCTATCGAATTCATCGAGGCCAACAGCACCTACCACTGGGTCAAACTCCGCTGGAGACAAGACAAGTGGGAAACCAATCAAGGAGGCATATACAATGGCTCAGACGTCGGCTGGTGGATCACATCAGACCCTCAGCACCCCAACCACATCTTTTATGAACAAGAGGCCAGCATCCCTCTCACTATCGCAGCAGTTACCACAGCACTTCAACAGCTTCCTACCCACCCCAACACCCCAAATCATCCAACCACAATGGAAGGACAACAGGAAGAAATTAACGTTGCTACTGGCCAAACCCAGCAGGACACACAGAGGATCAACATTATCACTAGCCCCTCTAATGGCACACTCAAGGGAAATCCTCCATTTATATTCGATGGAGACAGAAACAAAACTACCAAGTTCTTACTTAATTGGGATCTATGGCACACAGTAAACCAGGACCCCCGAAAATACCGATAAAGGTTTGATCCTGATTTTAGCCAAATGGGGGTCTCATGGGTGGACCAAAATCGCCTCAAATTGGGGTCCCATGGGTGGACCTGGTACCCGACCTATCCAAAAATGGCAAGTGATGGGTGGACTTCGGTACCCAACCTCTGATGGTGTAAAAAAAATCATAGAAATTCACAAAAAATCGTAAAAAAATGTTGCATATAGTGTCTGAACTAGTGCTAAGCAAGGTGTTAAGCTGGACAAAGTGACCACAAAGGAAACCCAACACTATTCTTCGGCCTCAGGCTCTTCAGTAAGTACATCAGATGCAAGTTGACGCCTATGAGTGGGCCCAAGGAGAACCCTGGCGGATGTGAGAACAGCGTCCTGCTCAGATAGTAATGCCCAGAATAGATCGCTGAATGGTCCAGATTGGATTTTGATGATATCACTCGAAGGCACATGTTCAAGTGAGCTGGGAGGGACCATGCAAAGAAACGCGAGGGAAAGGAGCAGATCAAAACGTTGTGTCCTGGTGGCTCCACATTTCCTAGGACAGAACCGATATGGTGACTGCCGACTTGGGATGTGCTCATAGCACTCTGCTGCAATATAAGACAAGGCACCAATGGACATGGATTTTGATGTCCATGCGTGTTTTGCCCCCTTGCCAGCACTCTTCTTGTACAATGTGAGAACTGATGTGACGTGATGGCCACATGTAATGAGAGAGGGAATTGAAGATATAAACTATAAAACGCACCATGCACCAGAATTATTTCGCCGTTGAGTACAGCAAAGCCAAATGACTTGCCATCGATAGAATTAAACGTGGAGACTTTGGCCAATGCCAATGAGTCAGCAACCTTGAGTGTTTTGAATGCACTGGCTCGCTTTTTTACGACCTGAAAATAAGGGGTCAAGCCGGTCAAGTGTTAATTTTGTAATCGAGAGGCAGCCTAGAGGCACTTACGGCTTGTGCTGTTTGTCGGGCAGCAAGCTGTGCATTGGCTGTATTCCCTGTTGCTGCCACTGCACTGCCAGCTGGAAGTGTTGAACCGGCAGCAAGTCTGTCCATACTCCATCGAACACGACGGTTCAGGCCTGTGCTCTCGCCAGGGGAAGCTGCTGTGCTTGCATTTATTATCTTGTTGATTTCCCTGGCCAGATGTCACCTCTGAGAGTCACGTGCAGGATCTGCTTGCGGCCTATGGGCGTGGACTTGGCTTCCTTCTTGTTCCAAGTCGTGGTGTGGGTCGCCTTCGTTCCGAGCCCATGTAACGCGTACAGATTTCGCCTCTTCATCAGATTGGTGAGCATAACGAATACCGATTAGTGAGGAAAGGTCAGAGAGCATCTCCAGTCTTGCTGCCTTAGATTGTGTCGGCATCTCTGTTACATCTGACCGAATGAATGTCAGACCACCTTGTACATGAGCCCTCTTACTCGACGTGAGGTTTTCCACTTCAAGGAGGATCTCCAAGACACACTCCATGAGAGCGCGCTGCATCTCTTGGTCCTCCTCCGGAAGAGCATCTCTGTGCCATGAATATATTAGTGATGGCACTACATCCTAAGAGCTTGATAAACTTACATTCTCTCTTGATCTGCAATATCTAGGCATGCCGCAGCATATGTGCACTCATCAAGACGTGCCTGCCCATGGCCATCCAGTCCGGACACTTGTCTACTAGAGTCAAGGGCATTCCAGAGAAGATGGCGGTCACAATTCTGGAAGGTGGAATCATCGGCATCACAGTCAGGGTTGTCAGCTGCATCGTCTTCTTCCTGTGCAGATGACTGTGGCATGCGTGCTGAGTTGTCTCGGTTGCTAGTGTTGTAGTACCCCAGAAGATCCCATAGAGCACTGGCTTCGTCAAAAGCAGATCTAGCAGCACAAGCAATGTCATCATCAGATGGGAATTCCGACAGTATACCCAGGGGAATGTCATCAGCATTAAAGTATGTGTGAGAGTAGCCAGCAGCCGTGCGCTGGAAGTCAACCTTTACTTTCTTTGCACAACAGGCCGCCATTAGACGCACATGTAGTTTGGGGATGAGGCGAAGGACGTCAAGCATTGTGAAGTCAGTCACAAGTGACCTGAGGAGACCAAAGACATGTTCATTGGCTTCGCTTCTGTGCATCCAGGGAAGGAGAGGATATGATCGGTCCAGATGGTCGCGATAGATGAAAATGAGCCCGAGGAGCCCATCTACAAGTATGTCGATAATGTTGTCGGCAGCAGTGGATATAAAATAGCGTGTTTTGGGGTACCCTGCATGTTGTAGAAACGACTTCCAAATAGACTTGAAAAAGCGCATGCAAAGGACCATCTTGACACGATCGATGTGGGGTATGCAGCGGTTTTCATATGCATCAATGAGTTCTCCAATAACAAAGAGATAGATTGTAAGTGCAGTGGATGACGGGTCGGACTTTGCATGCTTTATGCAGTACTCAAAGAAAGATGCACTGAAAAGTCGTGCAGATGCACGATCATCTTGTCTATCCAGACGATCGACATCTCTCCAGTACAAAGGCGAATCCTTTTCACTGGCCAGATACCGGACTTGAGCATAGTGTGCAGTGTAATTCCCAAATACCAGAAGCCGTGATCCTGAGAACAGGTTGTTTCATGCTGTTTTACGGCCATGCTTTGCATCTTGAATAGATGCGACCCATCGTCCATAGATTCGCATTAGGGGGATTTTGATAGGCTCAGATTGAGCTGTGTCAGGATGAGGGATTGTATACATGAGTGACTCTGCAAAACCACATCGGACAAGGGCTTTACGAGCATCGCGTTCAACAATACTCCCATCTGACCCAAGTGAAACAATACATAATGAGTTGTCTGATCCGAGTAAGATGTCTAACAGCTGCTGTTCCAATTTGGCAAGTGTTTCTGCATTGGTAGAGGATGCAAGGGGCACTACAGCAAGCACCAATGGGGGGATGCAGGGGAGGGGGATTTGGAGTACCCAAAGCCGCAGCTTTGTTGCAAGCGATGCTCTAGTGCCTTCTAGTTGACTTTCAAGGGTGCCAATGTCTGATACTTCAAGAGGCTCCCCGACATGGCCAACTACATACCACTTCTTGGTAGAACCATCGAAATATGGACGGAATGCAGGGAGAAGCCTTGTATCGTCAACACTCAGGGAAAGGGGGGCGTTTTGGGGGTATTTGTAGTCATTAAGATACCTCAGTGCATGCTCTAGGACCTGTTGTGAGATGCCTTGGCAGAACCCAGGGGAAGCAGAACGCTTCGAAAGGAAGCTATGTTCTGTGCGACCAGAAAACTGTAGGCAGAATGAACGATATGCCTCTGGCCAAATGCACAGAAGCTCATGGCACCAGTCATCAAATGCTGGTGGATACTTCATATTTTGACGACCAAGTCCCTTTTCAAGTCGCTCAGCATCGACAACAAGGACATGAACAAGGTCCATAAAGACCTGCTGGTCATTGAAACGACCTGCCACAACTTGACAAGCAAATCGCATCAAAGTTTCACCATGGCTACATGTCTGGAATGGTGGAATCAGCTGTGTCGAGCACTGAGTGAGAATGCTAGTAGTACATACGCCATCAAGCAGCTCATACAAGCCAAGGCTGCATATTCTTCCAATGTCGGGAGACTGGAATATATGGGGTGTATACCTCTGGTTCCCATTCTCGCGACACTTCCGGGAGATTGCATTGCGGAATGCACGCAAAGTCAACAAGGCTAGACATTTATTGCATGGCATCAAGCTGCCGTCTTCAGCCAGGTGAGCTTTACCTTCGCAAGCATTCTTTCCAATGGCATGAACAGACTTTCTAATGGGATCATTTGACCATGCATGTGACTGTACTTGCTTCTGGCGCACGATTTCTTTGTCTTTTTGGCTGAGGTCCTTAAAATCACTTGAAAAGAGTGACTCAGCGATATCTTGAATGGTACCACCACCGGCACTGTTTACTGGAGTACGTTTTATGTACTGTGCAATTCGTATATCATCCTTCTCAGTGATGCCAAGACAAGGTAGGTCTGTGTGCGGAGGGGGAGAAGATATTGAGGCAACAGATAGCGATGGAGACTGGGTGTTCATGTTCATTACACCATAGCTGTGGAGAGTTCTCATCCCGCCAGAGGCAGTCGAGTAAGAGCATGAAGTGACATGTGCTTGGAAATGTCCAACGTCATAGGGGAGGGCCATGAGAATCCAAGATCCACAGCAAGAGTGTCTCACATAGCGTGCATGCCGGGGTTCATCACTGACCTCAGACTGCGAATCTAGTGCTACAAGTTTTGACTTGTAGGTCTCCCACTTCTGGATGTCCCGGACCCAAGTTCCATTATTGATTTGCTCCAAGACTTTCCGTTTCCAGACAGCCTGCTTGCTCATACCAACTGGTGTACTTGTTTTGGCACGCTTAAGTGGCTTGTCAATAGGTGATGGAAATGCCAGTGAGCGCGATTGCTTCGCCTTAGCAGGGATGTGCATGCGAACATCTGTGGAAGGTGAAGCTTGTATTTCATGTGTGACCTGCGACGGGGGAGGTACCAGAGGGCTACAGATCACAGTTGGCAATGTGTGGAAGGGGTCATTTGAGACCTGTAATGGGGAGGGAATGGGGGAGACAGGTGTTGTGGTGGGCAGTATGTAGGAGAGATCATGAGTGCCTGCTGACACAGAGGGGACAGGAGGGGCGGGTGCCAATCTTAAAGATGATAAAATTTCCTGTTCACTTTATGAGTGTCTGGTAAATGTGCACAGAGCAGAGACACTTACACCAGCTTTCCAACTCTCTGAAAATTCCATGATATCAAGAAACTCCTTGACACGAAGGGTCTCTCGACGTGATGAGGCCCAAAGGTCATCCCCAAAGAGATGGTGCTTCAGTGTATTGACAGCAATGATACCGCATGAATAGCTATCCAATTGACGTGCACAGGACATGTCCTGATATGGTAGGAATTGTGTCTGAGGGAGAAAGAGCGATAACCATGCTCTCAGTCGCTCTTCACCATCAGCAGGTATGGCATGCCCCATAGAGTCCCCCCAATGTATTGTCCTGGCCCTGGAATCAATGAGCAGACATGCCCAATGATTTTCCGGTGAGTAGGCGACTGCTGCGATGAGAATTTTTGAGGCAGCACATTTAACCTTGTCACCAAGCTTAACAACAGACTTTGGGGCATTAATGGAATAATCAGGTGTGATGGGTGTTTTTGAGAGCAGTGGCGATGTGAGCACATGTGAAAAGAAGTCAGGTGAGGCGATTTCTATGCAAGGATCTGCACCAGAAAGCACATTATGGTGAAGACGTCTAGTGGCAGAAAGCATGGTATGGATGTACAAGTCGGATAGCCATTTCTTGGATAGGAATGTAGCCATCTCTGTCGTCGTAAGATCCAACCCAAGGCCCCTAATATAATCCTTCCAAGGGACTCGACCCAAGAGATATTTGACACGTGCCATGTATTCCTCCGGAATGGCACGATGCTGCTCTTCCATCCAATGCATTGCATCGATCCAGGCTTTTTTTGCAGTGTCAATCTCAAGGATGAAATTCCATGTCCCAAGGGCATCAAAGGGAAGGAATACGTCCTCTCTATCCCAGTGTTGTATTGAGACTTTCCCATTGAGCATTGCTTGACCAGCAGATGCTCAAAGTTGTCTGAGGAAGTCACGGGTGGGGGCTGGGACACAACAGCACTCCAATGACGTGTGTGTGGGTTGATAAAATGAGAATAATGTGGTGTGTGTTGTGCTGACGATGGGACCTGTAATCCGAGGTGTAGGGAACCCAAGCAATTGTAAGACAGGAAGATATGTGGGGGGAAGAAGCTCCAACACTGAAGGTAGGGGAGAGGTGCGCTGACAGAGCTCATCTGAGACAAAGCTGGGGACATCGCGATATTCTTTTTGCTGCCCAATCCAGAGACTGAGGTCTCCTACCTCAGAGGCAGTAAGATCCTCAATCGCGTCTGTATTCGCATGAGAAGGATGGGAAGACATATTGGCAAAGTGATAGTGGTTTGGGTTGCTGTGATGAGGTTGTGGCCGAAAGAATTGGGCACAGATGGCAGGCCTGTGGGACTGAGTGAAGGTGTGGATGATGGTTGGACGATGTGTGGATATGTCGGGTGAGAAGTGAGAGATACTGGTGAGCAACAGTCTTGGTATATCGAGAGAGAAGGCCTGATCACGCAGGGATGAGGGTGTAACACAAGTAGATTGGGGATGTCACGGTACAATGTACTGATGCACTCCGTGAGAGCAGGGAACACTGTTTAAATACATGCACTACCTACTGAGATTTGTAACAAGGAAACAGTACCGGAAGAATAAGGCCAGAGGTGGAAAAGCGAAGCAGAAAAAAAGGCAGTGGTACCGGCATTATCAGCAGGTGGATGCAGTGATGGAAGACAGTCAGCAGATCTTGGGAGCGAATGAGAGCGATGTTGACAAGGAAGCGAGACAGAAAGCATGTAGTACAGGCAAAATAATAAGGCGATTTCAAAGGCCAGAGCTAATAAAGGAACTAAAAACGGGAGCACACAAGTGCTGGGTGGAGCGACTATCGAAGCAAGGTCGGGCAGTTGTCTAAGCAAGGTCAAGCAGTTATCTAAGCGAGCTCAGGCAGTTGTCGAGTGACCGACCGGCTGGCAGTAGCCCGGCCCAGGTCTTCCATGGGTGGACCGGTACCCAACCTAACCAGCGGTGAGGCACAGGGTGTGCTTCATGGGTGGACCCCAGACCCTGACCTCCCACCGAAAAAGGTGCCCCCATGGGTGGACTGGCCCTAGCCGGCACCCAACCTCCTTCCATAAAAGGTAAAGGAATGGGTGGACTGGACTCAAACATTTGCCAGAATTTTCGGGGGTCCTAGTAAACCAAGCCAACGATACCATGAAGAAACCCTTCTCTAGGATCGTCACCATGCTCAGTTATATGGATGGCACTCGCGTAGATGCCTGGAAAGGAGAACAACTCCTGAAACTCCATGAGGCGATGGATAACGGAACTCAAGAGATGGATGAAGACCTCTGGACCAACTACCTGGAAAGGTTCAAAAATGCCTTCTATAACCAGAATCGTCGATCCAAAGCTTACCAGAAGTTATGCAAACTCAAGCAAGAAGATAGTCTTGATGACTTCTTCGCCAAGTTCAAGCAACTCACTTTTGAAGCGGATGTTCCCCTAGACGACAAGGGAACCATAGAAACCCTCAAGCACACTATGACTCAAGGACTTACTAGCGCCATCATTAACTCCCCCACCTTTGACCCCACTGCTAAAACTCCTTGGACCTTCAAAGAATGGGAAGAACAGGCCCACAAATCCCATCTCAAATGGAAGGCGGCAGCCGAGTTCACCCAAAGACGTCAGGGACTCTTCCAAGCATTCAAACTTGCCCCCAAGCAGGTCAACAACCCAGGAAGAGGCAGTTACGGGAGAAACAACAACTGGAGGAACAAAAACGACCAATGCACCACCTCTCAAGGAGGATATCATATGGATGTCGACGCTACAGTCACCTCAGACATCAATGCTACCACTGGCAGAGGACAACAGCACTCCAAAGCCAAGAAAGCGGAACTCATGAGAAGCAACTTGTGCTTCTACTGCGAAATCAAGGGACACCGAGCCAAGGATTGTCGCAAGAAACAAGCAGACCATGGAAACTATAGTGGTTGTCCCAACAATTCCAGGGAACCCACTAGGGCTCATGCTACACCCATTATGCCAGATATCCAAGAACTTGATAGTCTTGCTGATTACTTGAAGGAAAACATGGACTCCTTTGATGAAGAAACTAAACTGGACTTTATTGGAAAGCTTATGCCAAAGGATTTTCCTGAGGCCCGAAACTAGCTGCCTTAGTTAGGGCTTTCCAACTTGATAGTGTGTTTGTAAATAAATCAAATTCAATACAACTCAAAGTTCCAATCACACACTATCAAGGGACAGCAGAAGAAACAATCTTGCTTGACACTGGAGCAACAGAAAACTTCATCAACCAGACAACTATCGACAAACTTCGCTTAGGAACCAAGAGACTTCCTTTCTCACAACCAGTATACAACGTCGATGGAACTATGAACCAAGCTGGAACCATCACTAGGGCTTGCAACCTACTTGTCACTCAAGGAAACAAGAAAGAACAAACAAGATTCCATGTCACGAATCTAGGTTGCGACCGAATGCTCTTTGGCTACCCCTGGTTCAAGAAATTCAACCCAGACATCGATTGGGAGAAAAGCAAACTCAAGGGACCAAAAGTCCAAATCGAAACCCTATTACACAGTACTCTTCAACACGCAAAGACATGGCTCAAACAGAAAAACCAAGAAAATGAAGACCTTATCCTCAAAGCACAAACGTGTGCTCTATGGTCGGGAGTAACTCCTTCAGAAATGAGGGAAGGCCCGGTAGAAGTCAACCACACACATACAGCAGTCGAAATGGCCCATAAGTACGCATCGGAACATGGGAAGGAGGAAGTTACCCTCCCAGAAGAATTCAAACGTCATACAGCACTATTTTCGGATGAAGAGGCAAACAAATTCCCGCCAGCTTGTGGAGACGGAGACCACAAAATCGTACTCATGGACACCGCCCCTACCCGCTTCAATTGCAAAGTTTACCCACTCTCAAGAGATGAGCAGGAAGCGGAGAACAAGTTCATTGACGAAAATCTGGAAAAAGGCTACATCGCACCCTCGGACTCCCCTTATGGCTTCTCCACCTTCATGGTCCCTAAGAAAGACTTGAAGGAGAAGAGATATATCATCGACTATCGCCCCCTCAATGCAGTCACCCAGAAGGATGTCACCCCACTCCCCAATCTCAAACAGTGCATCAAAAACTTGCAAGGAATGGAACTATTCAGCAAGTTCAACATCCGCTGGGGTTACAACAACATCCGCATATGGGAAGGCAATCAATGGAAGGCCGCATTCAAAACACGTCAGGGACTATTCGAACCCAAAGTCATGTTCTTTGGGATGAGTAACTCACCGGCCAGCTTCCAACAATTCATGAACAGTATTCTTGAAGAACTATACGAACACTTTGAGAAGAAAGGCATACACGACATACGGCGCATCCTCCAGAACTACATGGACGACTGCGGTATAAGCACCCTTCTCAAAGACTTCAAATTACATGTCAAAATTATCCACTTCCTATTCGACTTACTTGCATGTCATGGCCTACACCTCAAACTGTCAAAATCTGTCTTCATGCAGCCACAAATGGATTTCTTAGGCGTCCGAATCTCAGAAGAAGGACCAACTGTTGACCCAGCCAAAGTTGCTGGACTTAGGGACTATCCACGCCAACTCAAAGACAAACGACAAGTTCGCAGATTCCTAGGAGTCGCTGGGTACCACCGCATGTTCTGCCCCAACTTCAGTATCATCGCTGCACCTCTTACAGCACTTACCAGAAAGGACGTACCATTTGAATGGGGGCCCAAACAAATCGAGGCCCAAGACAAACTTATCACCCTAATCACCAGTGCACCCATCCTAGCCAGACCTGACCCAGACAGACAATTTGAACTTGAAACCGATGCTTCACAAGTCGGCATAGGAGCAATACTCTACCAATGGGACCCCCCTATCACCAAACCAGATGGCACTCAGAAACCAGGACCACAATGACTGGTGGGATTCCATTCCCAGAAATTCACTCAAACCGAGCAAAATTACCCTATTTACGACCGCGAATTCCTTGGAGTCATGAGAGGACTTCGCTGCTGGTCCCACTTGCTCAAAGGGACAACCATCCCCGTCCTGGTATATACTGACCACGCAAACCTTAGGTACTACAGAGAGCCCTGCAAAATTGGGCCATGCGTTGCCAGCTACCTACCAGAACATAAGCAATATAATATCCTACTGGAGTACAAACCTGGGGCTACCAACTGAGCAGACGCATTATCTAGGTGACCCGATTATGAAGGACCAAACGAAATCAACGAAGACATCACTGTATGGCCGGACCAATATTTCTGTGACCAGCATACTTCAATCCATGTATTCGACATGGACAGCATAGGAGACAATCTAGACTCAAAAATCAAGCTAGCGCAATACCAACACCAGAAGACACTCAAACAATGGGCACCAACTCACAACTTATCCTTACTGGACGGCACTCACTGGTACCACGGAATGGCACTTGTTGTCATGGCAGACAATGACCTTAGGAGGGGAGTAACATCCCTTTTTCACAACCACAAAACCACTGGACACACCGGAATTACCAAAACCCTCCAACTTATCACACCCTACTACTGGTGGCCTGGAATGAAAATCTTTGTAACTGAGTACATCAAAGGCTGCGCTACCTGTCAAATGACTAAAGTCAACACTCATCCTGCTCACCCCCCTATGTTCCCTATCACCCCAACTGAGAATGCTCGACCTTCCAAGACTGTTGCCATGGACTTTATCACCAAACTACCCCTATTAGGAGGATACAACACTATCCTTATGATCACCGACACAGATTGCTCAAAAGCATCCGTCTTTATCCCCTGTAATGAAGCAATCGACTCTGAAGGAGTTGCTCTACTCTACCTGAACAACGTTATCCCACACTACGGCATACCTCACAAGATAATCTCGGACCGTGACGTCTGCTTTGTATCCAAATTCTCAACAGAACTATGCTGCATCCTGAACATCCGCCAAAACATCAGCACAGCCTATCACCCTCAGACAGACGGAGCCAGCTAACAAACTAACCAAACTCTTGAACAGTACCTTCGCGTATTCTGTGGTACTCAACAAAACAACTGGCACGCTTGGTTACCTCTCACTCAGTATACTAAGAACTCCTGGCCCTCCGCTACAACAAAGAAAATGCCATTTGACCTACTCATCGGTTACACCCCACAAGTACATCAGCCAACCAGAAAGACAGACATTCCATCCCTCGAACAACGACTCTCATCTATCGATGAAGCCAGGAAAGCCGCCCAAGAGGCACAACGTAAAGCACAAGAATCCTGGATCAAAGAACATCCACAACACTCACCATTCCCCGTCAAATCCAAAGTCTGGTTAGAAGGAACAAACCTACGACTCCCAAGTAACATCACACCCAAGTTATCACCAAGGAGATATGGACCTTTCAAGGTAGTCTCCCAAATATCCAAAGTTGCTTACAAAATCAAATTACCCCCTACCTGGAAGATCCATGATGTCTTCCACGCATCCCTGCTCATGCCATACAAAGAAACTGATCAACATGGACCCAACTTCCTAGAACCACCACCAGACATTCTAGAAGGTGAACCAGAATGGGAAGTTGAGCAGATACTCAAGGAAAGACTATTCGGTCAATGGAAGAAGAAGCAATATCTTGTGCGCTGGAAAGGATACTTGCCAGCTCATGATTCCTGGGTTAACTCTGAGGATCTCCACACTTCAGATCTACTAGCGGACTTTGAAAGTCAACCAAGCAGTATAAGAACCCTTGGAATCTCAGACGACCCTCTCTATTCTCAACCCCCATGTCTTCTGTCAACCATGAGCTCCCCAGTACAGGATTTGCCACCTCTACTGTCTTCACCTTGGGCACCAACAATGGAATTATCCTCATCTGCATGCATACCAACAACAATCAGCTCCACTTCTTTGGAACCTTCGTCCAACAAGGACACTTTGACATTCAGTTCCACTGGACCACTTGGCGACCAAGAGAAACCCTTGACTTCATCGACATCGATCACAAAGCAGTCGTGGTCCCAGTTGATAACGAAGAGCCTATCCTCAGGATCCCTGTCGAATATGAAAGATTCCCTTTCGCTCCCCATCCCCCTCAGTATCACCCCCGAAATCCTGCACACCACGTCATCCCTGCTAGCACTACTAGCGAGAGTAGCAGCAACAAAACAACCAATCCCCCCGAGGAAACGGAAAACATTCCACTTCACGTCACCAATCCCGACCCCATTACCCCCACAGAAGAAATCAAAGACAACAACCAGTCTGAACAGTACACCGACACTGGACTCCTCCCCCCAGACCACCTTCTCCACATCGCTCAAGAAGAAGCATGAAGAGTGTATCAAGGACATGGTTAGACTCAGTGACAAATGGACCCTCCTCAATAACCGGTTCAAGAATACTTCAGTCACTAAAATGTTCAGAAAGAAGGACAGCAACACCACCCTCTACCTCTACCACTTCTACCAACGACTCTACGACATGGTTACGAAGGAAATCATCTTACTAATTACAAAAGAAAGAAACCTTCAAAAGAGAACCATCCTCCCCTTTGGCACATTATCCCCTCATTATCAAATCCTGAAGGATCAAACATTCCTGGAAGGACTTCGAACCCTTCTCAAAAATCGTAAAAGGACTATGAGGAGCAAATTACCCTCACCCATATTCATACCCAGTCCAGGTCCCTCAGGAGGAGCAGGAGGACCCACCGTTGTTATCCCAGAACCACTGTCATCAGCCCCAGTTATTGCACCACCACCTCCTGTCAGACCAATACCAGTCATCCGACCATTCATCCACCCATCATCATCTCTACCTAGGAAAACTACACCATCACCACCCCTTGTAGACCCATTACCGTTCGTCCCAGTACCCACCTATGCTAATCTGCCACCTGCAGAATCACCCCGAGTTGCATCACCACCACTTCCCCTAGTTCCTTGGGGATCACATCGACAAGAGTATTCGTCAATGGAACAATATGAACCGCCGGTTCCAATGGATGAAACACCCGACCCAGTCAACATACCCCTACCCCCGTCCTTATCAACATCAATACCAGTCACCTAACAAACGGAAAGCATACCGTTGCCACCAACCAAGTGGACTGCACCCTCCTTGCTTGACCTCATTCCCCTTCCATGGGATATACCACCTTTCCCAAGAATCACCCCCCAGCCATCACCTCCAGTTGCATCATCATCGCAACTCCTTCCTGAACCACAAGTACCATCTCCAGTCACACCCCTATCAGAATTCCCTCCTATTGTCTCGATGACACTTAGTCAAACCAAACCCCTGCTACTCAGACATCCAGATTCAAGGACATTGTTGGGAGACAAACCTACCCCACCAGAGTGGCAAGAATTCCAGCCATCACCAGTCATAGGAAAACGAAAAGAACTCTCACCTGAAACGAAACCTTCACCCCCAGTAGCATCATCATCACAACTACCACAAATTCCACCCATTCAAACCACCCCTTTATTTGAGAAACATGAAGAATTCGTTCGTGAAAAGGGACCATCCTGGAAAGAATCACAACCTTCTCCCAGCACAGGAAAGCAACAAGAGTCACCACAACATGTCACGATGCCACTCAAACGTGAGCGAAGCAAGCCGGAAACACAATGATCAATGAGTCCTGAAGAACAACCTACTCCCCCTGACTCCCCTGGACTTGTTCCTACCTGTTATGATCTACCCCAATTTTTCTCATCCTTGTCAGACCCCCTCCTCATCACCCTATCCATGCCTAAGCGACCACTGCCATTGAACCCATCATCCCTACCAGACCTGCCACTGTTGCCACCCAGTGAACCATCCAAACCATCGTCACCCCTTGATCAGCCCCCAGTCGAGCCCCTCGTCCCCATCCCATGGAACATCCATCGTTGGGAATACTCCTCAATGGAGATGTACCAAGAGCCACCCCCAGTAGAGAACCCACTGGAAGACCCAGACAGTCCCATGGAGGATGCGCTGCCCTTAGAGCCAGAACCATTCATTCCATATGAACCTGATGTCCCTGGAGGCAACATGCATGCCTTGTCCCCAGAAGAGTCCCCTGTCATACCATGGCAAGAGTACCTTGCTCCACACAGTCCTGTGTCCTGCAAGCACTCCCTGTCACCTACAAATCCCTCCTCAGCACCCATACGCCAATGCACCAGTAGAGAAGGCAGTTACCACTTGATCACACCTACTGCCTTGTCGCCCATAGCTGGCACCTTGTCCCAAAGTCAGGGCTACCAGTCGACCTCTCCTGGAGGATCCGCAGACAATCCCTCATCCACGCAGAGCTCCGCAGATGATGTGGATAGCGACATGGCCCTTAAATGGGTCACCATCAATACAGACTACCTTAAAGGGTAGTTGCTTACGCTAGACACCCATTAGACCAGAATGGGCATGCAGAGATCAGATCTCCTTGGATCAACCTCAAACCTCGTGGTCGTCATCGCATCATGACGACGCTTCTCTTCTTGGAATGACCTGCCGCCATTGTTCGACCCTTAAGGATGGATTAGGCAACTTGTCACTTCATCATTCGCTCTCGCTCACTCTCTATTGTTCGACTCATACAGACCGCAGCACTTGTCCGCGGAGTACCATACGATACAGACAGCTCCCTCTTGACCAGAAGTACCTACTTTAGTGACCATGGTCCGTGCGCGGCCGTGCCTGTATATAAGCGCCCTGTATTTCGACAGTCAAGCCCTAAGCTTGACTTGATTCTCAATATCAACATTCTTGAAAGCTCCCCAAGTGCCTCCCCTTTCCCTCATCTCTTACATAAGCCTCTCAGAGTCATCTCTAGCAACACTAGAGACTTCTACCTCTTCAAGTACTCGCCACCAGTTCACTCTTAGTACAAGTCATACTATCAAGGCCCATTGAAGCCTTAACACAAGTCAAGCTTACCTTTCAACATACCAGCTTGGCAAGTAGACCACTCCGAACCCTTGCAACCCCCACCATACCATCTCCTCCCCACCCACACCAATAAGTCATGACGACACTAGCCAAAGATGCTAAGACATATGCCATGGTTGCTGCAATGAAAAGTGCACCCCATATCCAAAACCAGAAGGCCACTGGTAGACCAAAAGGCGTCACAACAACAGGACGCTCAACCACTGGAGTCGGAGCTATCAAACCGACAACAGATCGGTCGTACCAGGGAACCACTGGATCATCAATGGGAGAAACAAAGGTGCAAACAATGCAACCACAAGGTGATGCAAAGTCAATGCTTCGCAAAGCTCTATATGAGATCTTTGACATCAAAGCACCAATTGTCACAGAAACAAAGGACCCTATCGAGGTCAATGCACTATGCTTTGCAGGGAAATACCACTGCCATGGGATAGCATCCCAAGTGAACCACATGTTCTACAAGAACTTGATGCGGCCACAAGACAACGGCCACAAGTATGCACCACCGACAAACAAACTTATGAGAAGCCTGGAGTGCTTCCATTGCCACAAGAAGGGCCACTATGCCCATCACTGTCGAGTTAGATGCCAAGTCAATTATGATCAACAAGAAGTCGCAGTCATTAACGCCATTCGAAGCCAACCAGATATGGGAATCCTACCCATGAACCAACTTGCCAAAAGGATCCAAGAGAACAAGAGCGCCAATAGTTTCAACGCTCTTAAGGAAGAAACTCTGGATCACTCCCCACAATTATTGGATGCAAAGAAAATCAAGAAACTCATTACCGACAACCAGCCACCAGCACATACACTAGGACCACAGAAAATCAAGGCGATACAAGACTGTATTGCAGCCAATGCCCACAAATTCGATGAGGCCACTTGCCAGAAGCTAATCAAGCTATGCAAACCAAAGACAAAGTCCATTGCACAGTGATTGGAACGCACACATGCTTATCTAAAGTCGAAGCCCACTGTAAAGCAGTTGGGAGACACACATGCCTACCCAAAGTCGAAGCCCTCTGCACAGCAGATGGGAGACGCACTCAAAGAACAGATCCAAACCATGGATGACGACACAAAAATCAGAACGCTCAATGAGCTCATCCCAAAGGCTGGATTCAACATCCAGAAAATTGAAGCCCTTGCAAAAACCTTCGGACTAGACAGCGTCTTTGTCAACAAAAGTAACTCAGTACAAATTGAGTTCGTGGTCATCAGCTACAAAAGGGAAACAAAAGAAATCAGCCTCCTTGACACTGGAGCCACAGAGAACTTCATTGACTCAGAAACCATCAAAAAGCTCCACTTGGGAATGAAGGAACTCCCTTACCAACGACCTGTCTTTAATGTTGACAGAACACCCAACAGACAAGGAAAAATCAGTCACTACTACGACCTTATGGTTAGCCAGGGAAATCTCAGATGACAACTACGTTTCTTCATCACAAATCTAGGAAGAGATCGCTTCCTTTTCGGCTACCCCTGGTTCAAAGCATTCAAACCTGACATTGATTGGGAAGCAGGAACCCTCAAAGGACCAAAAGTCAAAGTTGAAACCATTCGGAAAATTACCTGGGACAAAGTGCAAGGCTACCTCAAAGAGAAAAGACAAAAACAAGAAGACAACAATCTTATCATGGAAACCCACAAAGCAATTATGGAAGAACTTGAAGACCAAAGCCAACCGAACATATGGATTGGAAGAACCACTATGGAAGTCAACAGGACCCACAATGCAACGGAAATGGCCCACAAATACACAGAAGAACACAAGAAAGAAGAAATCACCTTGCCAGAGGAATTCAAATGACACGCCCTCCTCTTCTCAGATGAAGAAGCCAAGGGATACATCGTCCCATCCAAATCACCCTATGGATTCAGCACATTCATGGTCCCTAAAAAGGACAGCAAAGAGAAACGCTATATCATCAACTACTGCCCACTCAATGCAGTCACAAAGAAAGACGTCACCCCCCTTCCTAACCTTGCCCAATGTATTGAAGACCTCCAAGGAATGGAGCTATTCAGCAAATTCGACATTCACTGGGGCTACAACAATATTCGCATACGTGAAGGGGATGAATGGAAAGCTGCCTTCAAAACCCGCCATGGGCTATTCGAGCCCAAAGTCATGTTCTTCAGAATGAGCAACTCGCTGCCGACATTCCAGAGGTTTATGAACCTCATGTTGGAAGAACTATACAAACACTTTGAGAAGAAAGGAGTCCACAACATCAGAAAGATATTCAGAAGCTATATGGACAACTGTGGACTAGGAACAAAGCTCAAAGATATCAAACTACACATTGAGATCCTTCACTACGCCTTCGACCTACTAGCCAAAAATGGACTACACCTCAAGCTCAGCAAATCGATCTTCATGCAGCCAACCATGGATTTTCTAGGAGTACACCTCACCAAGGACAGTACAACAGTTGACCCAGCCAAAATCGCCGGAATAGCAGAATGGCCAGAAGATATTATGACCCTCAAAGGAGCCCACTCATTTGTAGGAGTCTTGGGATACCACTGCATGTTTATCACCGGATTTTCCTCCATCACAGCACCCATCACACACCTCTTCGGAAAGGACATCCCATTTGAATGGACCCTGGACTGCATAGCTACAGTTAGAGAACTCAAGAAACGTATTACCAGCGCCCCAGTACTCATTTGCCAGATCCCAGCAAACAATTTGAGCTGGAAGTTGAGGCATCTCAAATAGCGACCGGAGCAATACTCTACCAGAGAGGACCACCTATCCAACGACCTGATGGCACAGAAAAGCCAGGACCACGGCACCCCTGTGGTTTCCACTCCCAGAAATTCACCAGCACAGAGCAAAATTACCCCATTTACAACAGAGAATTCCTGGCCATCATGCACAGCCTCAGGAATTGGGACTACCTTCTCAAAGGTACTAAGAAACCAGTACTTGTTTATACTGACCATGCAAACCTCCACTACTACCGCGACCCCAGGAAAATTGGACCAAGAGTCGCCAGATACCTCCCTGAACAAGAACAATACAACATGATCCTGGAATACAAGCCAGGAGCCTCAAATCGAGCAGACAGACTCTCAAGATGTGAAGACCATAATGATGGCAGCAACCCAGAAAATGAAGATGTCACTGTATGGCCCAGCAAATATTTCTGCAAACACCATACAAGTATTCGCAGTACCTCCATGGATGGGAGTTACCCCAGAAACAGGCGGCCCGGTGGAGAAGAAGAAAACATCCAAGTTATGGATTGAGACACGCTAGAAAGCACACTGGACAGTAAAGTCAAATTGGCACAGTACCAAGATCAGAAGAAACTCAAACAATGGGTCAAAGCATTCAAACAAATCACCCTAGCAGACGGAACCCACTGGTACCATGGGAACGCCTTAGTTGTCGTGGCAGACAATACCCTTAGGAGGGGAGTAACATCCCTTTTTCATGACCAATTAACCACTGGCCACCCTGGAATTTCAAAAACACTCCAATTAATTTCGCCATACTACTGGTGGCCCAACATGAAAGCCTTCATAACCGAGTACATCCAAGGATGCGCAACCTGTCAAATGAACAAAGTGAACACTCATCCTAGCCATCCCCCCCTGTCACCAATCACTCCAGTTGAAAATGCTCATCCTTTTGAGACTATTGCCATGGATTTCATCACAAAACTACCATCCTCTGGAGACTACGACACTATCCTAACGATCACAGACACTAATTGTACCAAGGCCTCTATGTTCTTGCCCTGCAAAGAGACTATAGACTCTGAAGGAGTCGCGCAACTCTACTTGACACACATCCTACCACATTATGGCTTACCCAAGAAGATTATCTCAGACCGAGATCCCCGGTTCACCTCACGCTTTGGAAAGGAGCTATGCCGCCTCCTAGACATCCGCCAAAATATCAGCACAGCCTACCACCCTCAGACAGACGGTGCCAGTGAACGAGCAAATCAATCTCTCAAACAGTACCTCAGGATGTTCTGCGGAACACAGCAAAACAACTGGCACGCCTGGCTACCTATAGCCCAGTATACAAAGAACTCATGGCCATCTGCCACTACAAAGAAAGCCCCATTCGACCTCCTTGTTGGATACACTCCACACGTATATCAGCCCACCAGATCAACCGACATTCCCACTCTAGAGAAACGCCTTACCAATATCAAAGAAGCCAGAGAAGCCGCCCAAGAGGCCCAATGAAAAGTGCAAGACAGCTGGATAAAGCTAAAGCCAAGATACAAGCCATTTGCAATTGGAGACAGAGTCTGGCTGGAAGGAACCAATCTAAACTTACCTGCCAACATCACCCCAAAGTTATCACCAAGGCGATACGGACCCTTTTGGGTAGTCGCCATCATATCAAACACCACATTCAAAATAGAATTGCCACCTCATTGGAAGATCCACAATGTCTTCCACGCATTGTTGCTAACACCATATCGAGAAACAGAAGCACACAGCCCAAATTGGATAGAACTGCCACCTGACATCATAGAAGGAGAACCAGAATGGGAGGTAGAGCAAATCCTCCAATCAAGACACTTTGGGCGAACAAAGAAGAAGCAATACCTTGTCTGCTGGAAAGGATACTCGCCCTCTTATGACTCATGGGTCAATGAATCAGACCTGAACGCCGCAGACCTTGTCACAGACTTCTACACCAGCCACCCCGCAGCTATTCGCTCTTTCTTAAAAGCCCTAGAAACCACAGAAGAATATTCCCTATCATGCCCCGCCAACCAGATTACTCCCATCCCTCCAAGCAGTCCCTTTACTTCTTCTGCTTGCTCTTCAGAAACCCAGCCATCTTCCCCAACCCATACCAGTTCAAAGAGTTCATACCAGCAGCCAGAAAGCCAGGATCGCTACAAAGAGCCATCCATATCACCTTCGAACACTCCCTCCTCCACTCCAGCTCATGTAAGGAACACTACTGCCCCTACCACCACCAATAGATGGCACAGCATCTGAACCTACCTAACCAAGGATTCCTCGATGACTTGCCAGAATTACGCCCACGACGTCCGAGTCCCTTGGAACAGACAATAGAATTATCCTCATCAGAGTACATACAGAAGCTGACAACCTACACCTATTCGCCACCTTTGTCAGAAGGGACGACTTCACAGTCAGACTACACTGGACCAACTGGGAGCCAGGACAAGAAGAGACCATCATCAATCACAATGGAATTGATGTCCCAGTTGACAGCGAAGAACCGATTATTAGCGCCTTGATCAGACATCAACACTACTACCACAATGGACCCCCTTTCCACTTCCAACCCCCCACAGAAACACACACAGAACCTGAGTCACCAGGACACCCACCCCTATACACAACCAACCCAGATGCCCCATCAGAGGAACCAAGTCCTCTCAACCCCACCGCCAGTACTACTGGACTTTATCCTGGAAGCGAACAACATGCAGAGACAGAAACAGAACTAGAAGAAGAAAATGAAAACAGTGACACTACCAGCCAATACACTGATGCCAGACTACTCCACCAAGACGTCCTCCTTGCTATTGCGGAAGCAGAAAACACAGAGCCTTAAGGCAGAACTCAAAAGAGAAAAACTCAAGTTAGTTGTCAAGGATTTCGTTGTTATGGACAACAAATGGAAGCACAACCTAGGACGCTTCGAGACATGGACACTAGCCATCTACTTCAGGAAGCTCAACAAGGACACGGCTCTCTATCTACTCAGGATACACCCCCAGCTCTACTTCACGATGACCAACCTGCTAAAAAGCAGAGGACTTACACTACCCAACCCCAGTCAGGCCAAGTGGGCACGCTTCTTGCTTAACTACCACAAGGAACTCAGGGCTCAGCTAGCCAAGGCACATAATCGTGTGGAAACAATTCCCTTAGGAGGGGCCTCATGTTATGATCCACCCCAATTTTTCTCATCCTTGTCAGACCCCCTCCTTGTCACCCTATCCATGCCTAAGCGACCACTGCCATTGAACCCATCATCCCTACCAGCTTGTACTTTTAGCAGTTAGGCCCTAAGCCTAACTTGGTTTTCAATCCAAGACTTGTAGCTTCCACCCAGGACTCTCAGAGTTAACAGCCTGAACCCTCAGTTGCTTCAATCCCCTCTTGAAGCTCCCCCTTTCATCATCTATCAGGACACTTAGAAGTCGCCCTTATCATCGGGGACTTACTTATTATACTGCGTAGCCAACCAGTACCGTGCTACTCACGTGATCATTGCCTCAGGAGGACAACCCACTGAGCAATCCCAGTCATCGCCAAACCAACCCATGCACATCGCGTCTTTAAGGCCCTTGGACCTTAACACAATTGCATCCATGCAGAGCCCGGTCTGAGGGCAGTGTACACCTCATGTGCCATCCTGCCTGGACCAGGCCCACAAGGGTATCTTATTGAGTAGATGTCTGTAATATTAATGTGTGCAATACATGTTTTGTCTCCCACCCAATATCATTATCTTGTAATCATACATTCCATATCAACAGTGGATGTAGTAGTTTTGTAATGTGACCCACAAATTCCAGGAGGGTGCATAATAATGTGCCCCCTATGAATCCTAGGAGTTTCCAGAGCTGCACACATTATAATGTGCCATCTCCCTCTCTGTGGAGTGCCATTATAATACCCCCCTCTTGTT
>Ga0307510_10000636_pt1 | contig 35583 bp, 33 predicted proteins | sample 12_EM_MG_FD_207224 | JGI IMG/M metagenome (GOLD analysis project Ga0307510, IMG submission 207224) | Populus trichocarpa ectomycorrhiza microbial communities from riparian zone in the Pacific Northwest, United States - 12_EM | ecosystem: Host-associated > Plants > Roots > Unclassified | place...
TGTAGGTGCCGTCGCCCAGGTTGACGAAGATATGGCTCTCGGTGGTGAAGGGGCTGGCCCCCATCCAGGAGAGCCCCTCGCCGCCCATGTGGCTGTTCAGGTCGGTCTGCGGGTCGTTGAAGCTGGCCATATAGTGGCAGCCGATGCCGGCCAGCGCGCGGGAGCCTTCCGGCAGACGGGTCGAGGAATTGTGCGGGCAGCCTGAGCAGAAGAAGGGCTTGCGCTGCTGGTCGGCCGAGAGCGTCACCGCGGCCATCGACGCGGCGGACACGCGCGCCAGGTAGTCGTGCACGCGGTCCATGTGCGGGCCCGGCGGCAGGCGGTCGGCGATGGCCAGCGCGACTTCGGCCACCGAGAGCGAGCCGATCTCGGAGAGCAGCGGCGCGCCTTGCTCGTCGGTCTTGCCGATGATCCGCGGGCGGGCGTGGGCCGGCAATTCGTAGAGGGCGGCGCGGGCCTGGGTCTCGATCAGCGGGCGCTTGTGCTCGATGACCATCAGCGTTTCCAGGCCGGCCGCAAACCCGCGCAACCCTTGAGGCTCCAAAGGCCAGGGCATGCCGACCTTGTAGATGGCGACGCCGAGGTCGGCGGCCTCAGCCGAGGTGATGCCCATGGCCGCGAAGGCCTCGATGACGTCCTTGTAGGCCTGGCCCTGGCAGACGATGCCGAGCCGCGGACGGGTCGAGCCCAGCATGACGCGGTCGATGCGGTTGGCGCGGGCGAAGGCGAGCGCGGCCGGGATCTTCTGGGTCCGCAGCCGGCGCTCCTTGTCCATCGGCTGGTCCTTCAGCCGGATGCCGAGGCCGCCCACGGGCATGCGGAAACCCTCGGGCAGCACGTGCCTGTGGCGGTCGATGGCGATGTCGATGGTGACGCCGGAATCCATGGTGTCGGCGAGCGCGATCAGCCCCACCCACAAGCCCGAATAGCGCGACATGGCGTAGCCCATCAGGCCGTAGTCCAGCACCTCCTGCACGTCGGCCGGCGACAGCACCGGCATCTCGAAGTCCTGGAAAGCGTATTCCGACTGCGACGGCAGGGTGGAGGACTTGCAGTTGTGGTCGTCGCCGGCCACGGCGAGCACGCCGCCCTTCGGGAAGGTCCCGGCGAAATTGGCGTGCTTGAAGGCGTCGCCGGTGCGGTCGACGCCCGGCGCCTTGCCGTACCACATGCCGTAGACGCCATCGAACCTGGCGCCCGGGAAGAGGTTGGCCTGCTGGCTGCCCCAGACTGCGGTGGCGGCCAGGTCTTCGTTGAGGCCTTCCTTGAAGACCACCTCGGCGGCGGTCAGGTGCTTGCGGGCCCGGCCCGCCTGCTGGTCGAGCCCGCCGAGCGGCGAGCCGCGGTAGCCGGAGACGAATCCCGCCGTGTTCAGGCCGGCCTTCCGGTCCAGCCGGTGCTGGTCGATCAGGACTCGAAGCAGCGCCTGGACGCCGGTGATGAAAACCCGGCCTTCCGTGAGCAGAAACTTGTCGTCGAGCGTCACTTCAGCGTGCCGCATCGCAATTTTCTTCCTTCTGCCCCTCGCGCGTCCGTTAGAAGATCATATAAGATCGCAGCAATTGCTTGCCAAAAGCGTGCCCCCTCCATCCGGTTCCGGGGCAAGAACCGCGCGTGCAAGTGGCAAATGGGGGAGGAAAACTTGTCTGAAGTCCTGGACGCCGTCGATGCCAAAATTCTCGACCTCATCCAGCACGACGCCGGCCTGTCGGTCGCCGAGATCGCCGAGCGGGTCGGATTGTCCTCCAGCCCCTGCTGGCGGCGCATCAAACGCCTGGAAGACGCCGGTGTCATCCAGCGTCGCGTGACCATCCTCGATCGCGACAAGCTGGGTCTCGGCTTCGAGGTCTATTGCACAGTGAAACTGTCGCTGCCGACCAAGGACAACCTCGACGCCTTCGAGACCGCCATCACCAAGCTTGGCGAAGTCGTGCAGTGCGCGACGGTCACCGGCGCGGCCGACTACGAGCTGCGAATCGTCACCCGCGACATGCACGCCTTCGACGACTTCCTGCGCGAGAAGATCCTGTCGCTTGGCCTGGTGTCGAACATCGAAAGCCGCATCGTCATCCGCTCGGTGAAGAACACCACCGCCGCCCCGCTCGGCCTGATCAGCCCCTATGTGAGTTCGCAGGGCTAAGACGATGCCCGACATCGACAAGATCGTCGCCCTGACGCTGCCGCAGTTCGCGGCCCTCGTTGCACTGTTTCTTCCGGGCTTCGTGTCGCTGAAGGTCGATCGGCTGATCCAACCCGGCAAGCAACACACCGGCGCGGACTTCATCGTCGACGCTCTCGCCTATTCGCTGCTCAACGCGGCGGTGTTCGGCTGGGCGATCTGGCTGGCCAGCCAGGAGCTGCAATCCCAGGCGACAAACTATCCGCTGGTCTGGGCGCTCGGCGTGCTCGTCTGCGTCGTGGGTCCGGCGGCCTGGCCGCCGCTGTTTCGCGCCATCCAGCGGTTCGGCTCCAGCCTCGGCTGGCTGCTCGCGCCGCATCGGGTCGCCTGGGACAAGTATTTCAGCCGCTACGAGCCCTGCTGGGTGATCGTTCACCTGAAGAACGGCAAGCTGATCGGCGGCTATTTCGGCCCGACGTCCTATGCCAGCGTTGAACCGGACTCCGGTCACCTCTATCTTGATGAGCTCTGGAAGCTCGATCGCAACGGCAAGTTCATCGCTGCGATCGCGGAGTCCAAAGGCGCGGTCTTCCGTCCGGGCGACTACGACTGGATCGAGTTCTTCCACGACCGTTAGGAGGTGTGAGATGGCGATAAAACAGACCAAATCGATCCCGACACGGCCTTGGAACGGTCTCAGCGGCTATTCGCCGGCTTACGAGGGCCCGAAGAATCCGCCGAAGGGCGGTTCCGCCCTTCCATCGACACCGCCCCGGACGCCCGCTGCGAAAAAATAAGCGGGTGATCGAACTCGTCATCGACCAGCGGCGCAAGGACCTCGGCGGGTTCGAGGTGGGCCGGGTGCTGCCGCACCACGGCGGCAAGATGGTCGGGCCGTTCATCTTCTTCGACCACATGGGGCCGGCGGAGTTCAAGGCGGGATTCCCGGCCAACGTGGATGTGCGCCCGCATCCGCACATCGGGCTCTCGACGCTCTCCTACCTGTTCGAAGGGGCGATGACCCACCGCGACAGCGTCGGCCAGACCCAGGTAATCCTGCCGGGCGAGGTGAACTGGATGACCGCCGGTAGGGGCATCACCCACTCCGAGCGGTTCGAGACCTTAAGGGCCCACGGCGGGCGGATGCACGGCATCCAGACCTGGATCGCGCTGCCGCTGGAGACCGAGGAGACCGATCCGGCCTTCTATCACTATGGCGCCGGCGACCTGCCGACCTATGAGGGCGGCGGCATGTGGGCGCGGCTGATCGCGGGCGAGGCCTTCGGGGCCAAGTCGCCGGTGAAGACCTCCTCGCCGATGTTCTATGCGCACTGGGCGCTGGACGCGGGCGCGACCGCGCAGCTGCCGGCGGAATATCCCGAGCGCGCGGCCTATGTGGCGCAGGGGGTCATCGAGGTCGACGACCACCAATACCACGCGGGCCAGATGCTGGTGTTCCTGCCCGGCGAGCCGGTGCGGATCACCGCCGTCACCGCCTCGATCGTCATGCTGCTGGGGGGCGAGCCGGTGGGCGAGCGGTTCATCGAGTGGAACTTCGTGGCCTCGTCGAAGGCGCGCATCGAACAGGCCAAGGCCGACTGGCGCGCCGGGCGCATGAAGCTGCCGGATGCCGACGACAAGGCGTTCATCCCGCTGCCGCCCGACCCGCCGCCGTCGGCCAACCCGATGAGCTGACGCACGGAACCGGCTAAACACCGCCCATGAACGTCAGCGCCTTCGATCTCTTCAAGCTCGGCATTGGCCCATCCAGCTCGCACACCATGGGCCCGATGACCGCGGCCTGCCGGTTCCTGGAGCGGCTGGGTGAGCGGGTCGACGAGACCGCCCGCGTCGAGATCAGCGTCAGCCTCGACAAGGTCATCGCCACCATGAAGCGGACCGGCGAGGACATGTCCCATATCTACAAAGAAACCTCGCTGGGCGGGCTGGCCGTCAACCTGGCGGAATGCTGACCCTGGCGGCCCGACAAGAATTATTCGGTCGTGGTGTCGGACACGTCGCCGGCGGTTCGTCGTTCCGGCATAAGCCAGGGTCATCCGACCGGCTTCTGACCTGAACGAGGAGATGTCCAATGCGTGTGATGGTCGTGGTCAAGGCCACCCCCCAGTCCGAGACCGGCGTGCTGCCGGAAGATCCCTCGATGTTCATCGAGATGGGCAAGTTCAACGACGAGTTGATCGCCGCCGGCATGATGCTGGACGGCGCCGGCCTGAAGGCCAGCTCCAACGGCAAGCGCCTGACCTTCCACGGCAAGAAGGCCACCGTCACCGATGGCCCCTTCGCCGAGACCAAGGAGCTGATCGCCGGCTACTGGATCTGGGAGGTGAAGGACATGGCCCAGGCCATGGAATGGGCCAGCCGCGCCCCGATGCAGGACGGCGACACCCTGGAGGTGCGGCCGTTCTATGAGCCGGAAGACTTCGCCGGCCTCGTCCCTGACGAGATGGTCGAGCAGGAAAAGGGCTGGCGCGAAGACCAGCTCGCCAAGGCGCCCAAGGCGGGCTGAGCCCGTCTCAGCCCTTCAGCGCCTTGCGGGTCTGTTCCCAGTACTGGGCGCCGGTGATCAGGGTGACGGCGGTGGCGATCCAGAAGAGGGTGTGGGCCGCGATGATCCAGGGGTTCTGGACCGCCGGATCGGGCGACAGGCCGAACGCGCCCCAGGCCGCCACCACCAGCTCCATGGCGAGCGAAGTGAGCTGCAGCGTGGTCTTCCACTTGGCGAGCAGGGTGACCGGCAGCTTGACGCCCTTGCCGGCGCCGACTTCGCGCAGCGCGCTGACGGTGAATTCGCGGAAGAGGATCAGGCCGCCGGGCAGCAGCACCATGGGCTGGGCGCCGCCGAGCGCCATCAGGCCGAGGATCGCGCCGCAGACCAGCACCTTGTCGCCAATCGGATCGAGGATCGCGCCCCAGACGGTGACGGCGTCGTACTTGCGCGCCAGCCAGCCGTCGAAGAAGTCGGTGACCGCGGCGACCACGAAGGCATAGACGGCGAACCGCTGCAGGGCGAACTGGGTTTCGAGCGTCAGGTGGTTGGAGAGGCCCGGCACGGCGCCCGCCGCCGCCGCCAGCGCCAGGAACATGAAGAGCGCCAGCACCAGGCGCAGCGACGTCAGGATGTTGGGCAGGGATTTCATGCTGGTCCGAGCGCGCGAGGGTGAAGCTTCGTTCCGGCGCATCCTAGCTGCTTCGGGCGTAGGGCCTAAGCCGCGTTTGCCGCGATGAGGCTTTCGGCGCAGTCGACGATGGTGTCGGCGGCGGGTCTGGGCTGCCAGCCCAGGAGGCGCTGGGCCTTGGCGGAGGTGTAGGCGTGGCCGCGGCCGAGGTTGGGGGTCAGGCCGCGCAGGCTGCGGTTGAAGACGGCGGCGGCGCGCATGACGGCGTTGGGCATGCGCCTGGTGGAGACCTTGGCGGCGCGGTCGCCGAGGCGCGCCTTGAGTGTCTTGGCGATGTCCTCGAACCACATGAACTCGTTGCAGGCGATGAAGCGCTGGCCGGCGGCGGCGGGCGAGGTCATGGCCAGGGCCTGGGCTGAGGCCAGGTCGCGCACGTCGATGACGCTGAAGCCCAGGCGCGGGATGGCGGCCATGCCGCCGTTGAGGATGCGCCGGATGATCCCCACCGAGCTCATGGCCTCCAGCGTCAGGATCGGGCCGAAGATGGCGGTGGGCAGGACGGTGACGAACTCGGTCGCCCCGCCCTCGGCCAGCATGAAGTCCCAGGCGGCGCGCTCGGCGAGGATCTTGGAGCGGCGGTAGCCGGTGAGCGGCCCGGCGCTGAGGTCGGTCCAGCGGGTCTCGTCGTTGCCGGTGCTGGAGGGGCTGCGCAGCGGCGGGCTGCAGGCCGCGGTGGACGAGGTCATCACCACGCGCTTCATCTTGGCGCGGACGGCGGCGCGCAGGACCCTGAGCGTCCCGTCGCGGGCCGCGGCGATCAGGGCCTCGTCGTCGTCGGCGGCGTTGCTGAGCGGCGAGGCCACGTGGACCACATAGTCGCAGCCGGCGACGGCGGCGTCCCAGCCCGCGTCGCTCATCAGGTCGGCGACGGCGAAGCTGAGGCGGTCCCCGGCGTCGACTTGCGTTGCCACGGCGGCGCGGACGGAGGCTTCCTTGGCGAGGCTGCGCACGGTCGTGCGCACGGCATAGCCAAGCCTGAGCAGTTCGACGATCTGCCAGCCGCCCACGAACCCGGTCCCGCCGGTCACCAGAACCGTCTCAGTCATGGGCCGACCTTAGCGCCTGGCGGCCGCCGTGATAATCCGTTCAAGCCCCGCCGGCGCCTGCCCGCGACAGCGGTCCTAGGACTGAACGACCCCGGCCATGGATGTCTCCAGGGCTCTCCTGTAGGCCTCGCGTCCGGTGGTGCGGGCGAGATAGGCCTGCTCCGCGTCGCCGAGGGCGATCCCGGCGTGGTTCCTGCCCAGCTCGAGGGCGTAGGTCACGGAGATGTCGGCCGCCGTGAACGCCTCGCCGGCAAGATAGGGCCAACGCGCGAGCCGCCGCCTCACCAGGTCCAGCCGGCTCTCAACCGTTTCCGCCGCCCAGCCGGCGCCCCAGTTCTGGCGCTCCGCCTCGGGCGCGAAGTGGCGGCTGACCACGAGCAGGTTGAAGAAGGTCGCGAGGCCGGCTTCACCGAGGTGCAGGAACTGCTGGTAGGCGGGGAACGCCGGATCGTCGGGCGCCGGCGCGAGCGGCGTCGGCCCGTAGCGGGCCATCAGATATTCCATGATCGCCACCGACTCGACCATGGTGACGTCGCCATCCTGGATCGCCGGGATGAAGCCGGCCGGGTTGACCGCCAGGAACTCCGCGTCCTCGACGCCAGACAACAGGTCCACCTGCCGCACGCGGTAGGCCAGGCCCATCTCCTCCATCAGCCACACGACCCGGAGCGATCGTGAGGTCTGTCCGCCGAACACCGTGATCATCCGCCGATCCTTTCCTGGCGTGAACCGATAACCGTCCTCATATTCTTACTGCTTGTGTAATGCAAGTAGGTCGACCGCGCCACGGCGCGAGCCTTTGGACAGGGGGGATTCCAACCCCGTCGATGTCGCGCGGCCCTTCCGCCGCGCGGTTCGGGCCCCTAGACTGCCGATCGTGGAGAACCTCCAAGATCGCGTGGCCGTGGCGCCAGAGGCGGGCGTCTCGTTCCGGTACTTCCTGCCGGCGCCGGCGCTGCGCGCGTCGATCACCACCTATTATGTGCTGGAGATCGGCGGCAGCGGCCTGGTCGAGGAGCTGTTGTTTCCCGAATGGCCCAATGTCCGTTTCCTGATCGATGGCGGATGGAGCCAGACCTTCGCCGACGGCCGCACCGTGAGCCATTCGCCGCCCATGGTGCTGATGAGCGGTGTGATCAGCCGCACGGCCAAGCTCCGCGGCGGGCCCGGGCGGGCCGTGGGCGTCGGCTTCCTGCCGGCCGGCTGGGCGGTGTTCACGAACCTGCCGGCGCGCGACTACGCCGACGACATCGTCCCCCTGTCGATCTTCGTCGGCGACGCAGCCGACGAGTTGCTGGCCAATGTGCTGGCCGCGCCGGATGACGCCGCGACGGTCGCGGCCCTCGACGCCTGGTTCCTGGCGCACATGAGCGGCGCCGCGGCGACCGAGACGCTGCTGGTGGCCGCGCATGAGGCGCTGCTCGATCCAACGGTGCGCTCGGTGGCCGAATGGGCGCGGCGCCTGGAACGCTCGCCGCGCCAGCTGGAGCGGCTGGCGCTGACCTACTTCGGCATGAGCCCCAAGGCCCTGCTGCGCCGCCAGCGGTTTCTGCGCAGCTTCGCGGCGATCCGGGAGCATCCGTCCCGGCTCTGGAGCCGCCTGATCGATCCGGGCTATGTGGACCAGTCCCAGTTCATCCGGGATTTCCGCCACTTCATGGGCATGCCGCCGCGCGCCTACTTCGCGCGCGACTTCTCGTTCCTGCGCGCCGCCGCCAAGGCGCGGGCCGAGCTGCTGGGCGAACCCCTGCACGGCCTGCACGCCGCCGCGCCGGTCTCGGACCCCTGAGGGACGAGGGCGCGCGCTTCGCGGTCGGCGAGACCGGCGAAGCGAGGGAAAGACCACCACGCAAGGCACGGACTGCGCACGAAAGGCGCAGCGGATGTTCCGGAACTGCTCGAGTCATGGAGCCGCCGAAAAGCCCCCTTCCGCTGCGCGCCGATCCGGGAGAGGCTCGGGCCGGCAGGGCAGCGCAGGGGCGTGATCGATGCGGACATTCCGGCAGGCCGCGTCGTGGCTGGCGGCCACGCTGATCGCCGCTTCGGCCGGGCCGGCCGCGGCCGCCAAGCTGCCGGCGCTGGGCGGCGATCCGGCGCGGGTCTCGGTCTCGGGCCTATCGTCCGGCGGCTTCATGGCCCTGCAGTACGCCGTGGCCTTCTCGGCCAGCACCGTCGGCGTGGGCGTGGTCAGCGGCGGGCCCTACGACTGCGCCTCGGTGACCCCGGGCGGCATCAACGGCTGCATGCAGGGGGCGCCGCGCGGCGCCGATTCCCTGAGCGCCGCCCAGGCCTTCGCGCGGATCGGTCAGGTCGACCCGGTGGCCGGGCTGAAGTCCCAGAAGGTCTATCTCTATCGCGGGACGCACGACCCGATCGTGTCGCGGGCGACGATGGACGCCGTGCGCGACTTCTTTGCGCTCGCCGGCGCCCCGCCCCGCAATGTGCAGTATGTGAACGCCCTGCCCGCCGGCCACGCCTTCGTGTCGGTGAATTTCGGCGCCGCCTGCGATCACTCCGAGACGCCCTTCGTCGACCGGTGCGCCAAGGACGGCGCGCCCTACGACCAGCCGGGCGCGATCCTGGCGCAGATCTATGGGCCCCTGAAGCCGCGCGCCGCCGCCCTGTCGGCCGCCCCGGTCGCGTTCGGGCAAGGCGAGTTCGCCGGCGGCCTGGCCGGCCTGGCCAAGACCGGCTTCGTCTATGTGCCGGCAGCCTGCGCCCGCACCGCCGCGCGCTGCGCCGTCCACGTGGTCTTCCACGGCTGCGGCCAGAGCGCCAAGTTGGCCAAGGACGCGGTCTATGGCCGGGTGGGCTACAACGAATGGGCCGAGGCCAATGGGATCATCGTGCTCTACCCGCAGGTCGACCCGAGCTTCTTCCTGCCGCTCAACCCCGAAGGCTGCTGGGACTGGTGGGGCGCGACGGGGCTGAACTTCATGACCAAGTCAGGGCCGCAGGCAGCCGCCGTCCACGCCATGGTGGCGCGGCTGGTGGCGCCCAGGCGCTAGGGTGGTGGATCGACACTCCCCCTTGATCGTCATCGTCGCGGTCGCGGTGGGAACCTTGGCGTCACCGCCACACTCCATCCGGCATCGCGGAGATCATGGGTGGCCCGGACAAGCCGAGCCATAACGACCTTATATATTTCAATAGGTTGATATGGCCGGGTCGCGACTGATGGCGTCGGCGGGGCGCTTCTGTCCTTGGGGGCCTTTAGGCATTGCGTCCCTTGCGAATATTGCGTGCCTTGCGGGCAAAGCCGGACCAGGCGACAGCGATGACGACCAACCCGAGCGCGATAAAGCCCGAACCTCCGCGCGCCCATGGATTGGCAATCATCACGATGACGCCAACGCCCAGCAGTATGACGCCAGCGGCGAGGGTCGCCCAGGGACCCATGGGTTTGTCCATGCCGCCATCATAGCGCCGACCCGGCGCGGGCGGAATGCTTGTCAACGGCGCCCGATTTCAAACTGAGACACCACCCAGGGTTGCCAAGAACAGATAGGGAACATTTTTGCTCGAACGGGGTCCGGGGGGTGACATACGGTCAAGGGCCCTCGCCTGACCCCGGGAGAACCTGATCAGCCCTTCCGGAAGAAGCCGTAAATGCGTTCGGCGAGGGGTTGGCTGACGCCGTCGACCTTCAGCAGGTCTTCCACGCTGGCGCGGCTGACGCCGCGGGCGGAGCCGAACGCGTGCAGGAGGGCGCGTTTGCGGCCGGGGCCGACGCCTTCGATCTCGTCGAGGGGGTTCTTGAGCATTTCGTTGCTGCGCTTGGTGCGGTGGGTTCCGATGGCGAAGCGGTGGGCTTCGTCGCGCAGGCGCTGGAGGTAGTAGAGGACCGGGCTCTTCGGCTCGAGCATGAAGTAGGGCTTGCCGGGGATGAAGAAGCGTTCGAGGCCGGCGTCGCGGTCGGGGCCCTTGGCGACGCCGACCACCGGGATGTCGTCGACGCCGAGGTCGGCCATGACCTCCATCGCCGCGGAGATCTGGCCCATGCCGCCGTCGATGAGCACCAGGTCGGGGCGGCCGAAGCCCGAGCTTCCGGGGTCCTCGCCGGACTCCTCCTCCTTCACCAGGCGGGCGAAACGGCGCTTGAGGACCTCCTTCATCATGCCGAAGTCGTCGCCGGGGGTGATGTCCGTCCCCTTGATGTTGAACTTGCGGTACTGGCTCTTCTGGAAGCCCTCGGGACCGGCGACGATCATGCCGCCGACGGCGTTGGTCCCCATGATGTGGGAGTTGTCGTAGACCTCGATCCGCTCGGGCGGGGCGTCGAGGCCGAAGGCGTCGGCGACGCCGGCGAGCAGCTTCGACTGGGCCGAACTCTCGGCCATCTTCCGGCCGAGCGCCTCGCGGGAATTGATGACCGCATGCTCGACCAGCTGGCGCTTCTCGCCGCGGACGGGCCTGGCGATCTCGACCTTGCGGCCGCCCTTTAAGGCAAAGGCCTCGGCCAGAAGCGCCTTTTCCGCCGGCTCGACGTTGACCAGGATCAGCTTGGGGATCGGCTTGTCGTCGTAGAACTGGCCGAGGAAGGCGGCCATCACCTCGGGGTCCTCGTCGGACTTGTCCACCCCCAATCCTGGCAACTTGGGGAAGTAGGCGCGGTTGCCCCAGTTCTGGCCGGCGCGGAAGAAGAACACCTGGACGCAGGCCTGGCCGCCCTCGGCGAAGAGGGCGAAGACGTCGGCCTCGTCCACCGTCTCCGGGTTGATCTGCTGTTCCTGGGCGATGGAGGCCAGCGCGCGGATGCGGTCGCGCAGGCGCGCGGCGCTTTCGAACTCCATGTCGTCGGAGGCGGCCTGCATCTCGGCCGACATCCTGCCCATCACCGCGCGCGACTTGCCGCGCAGGAAGTCCTCGGCCTGGCTGACCAGGCCGGCGTAGTCGTCCAGGCTGATCAGGCCGGTGCAGGGCGCGGCGCAGCGGCGGATCTGGTGCAGCATGCAGGGCCGGGTGCGGCTCTCGTAGACGCTGTCGGAGCAGGAGCGGAGCAGGAAGGCCTTCTGCAGAGTGTTGAGCGTGCGGTTGACCGCGCCGGCCGAGGCGAAGGGGCCGAAGTAGTCGCCCTTGATGGTGTGGGCGCCGCGGTGTTTGCGCAGCTGGGCGGCGGCGTGCTCACGGCGGATGACGATCTCGGGGAAGGACTTGTCGTCGCGTAAGAGGACGTTGAAGCGCGGCTTCAGCTGCTTGATCAGGTTGATCTCGAGCAGCAGGGCGTCGGTCTCGGTGCGGGTGGTGACGAACTCCATCGACCGCGTCAGGTCGACCATGTGGGCGATGCGCTGGGTGTGGAAGCGGCCCTGCGCGTACTGGACGACGCGCTTCTTCAGGGAGCGGGCCTTGCCGACGTAGAGCACCTCGCCGTCGTCGCCCATCATGCGGTAGACGCCCGGCCTGTCCGGCAGGCGCTTGACCTCGTCCTTGATGAGCGCGGCGCCTTTCAGAGGGGCGTTCGGCGGCGCTTCGGTCACGTCGGTGGGCATGCCCGCAGATATAGGCGAGTCCGGCATTCAGCGCATGGGGCGCCGCCTCAGGCCGTCGTGAACGCCCGCTGGGCGGCGCGGCCCAGGCTGCGCTCGCCGTCGACCAGGGCGTGCAGCGCGTGGCTGACCTGGTCGATGCGGATGTCGCCGCGCGAGAGGGTGCAGCGGACGCCGCCTGTCGCCCGATCCGGCTGCGGGAAGGCGAAGCCGTCGCCGGGCTGTAGCGTCAGCGTGCGGACGAAGCCCATGGCGCGGCGCCAGGAGGCCTCGTAGCGAGCGGCGCGCGCCAGGTCCTTGCGGCGAAGGGCGGTGCGCCAGGCGCCGGCGATCCCCTCGGCGACGAAGCCGGTGTTGAAGCTGGGCTCGTTGAGGCTGAGCTCTTCCAGGAAGGCGCCCGAGGCGTCGAGCTGGCGCTCGATCAGCCAGTCGGCGACCCGGAAGACCAGGTCGGCGTCGCGCACGTCGCCGGTGAGGTCGTGGACCGCCGCCCAGCCCTGGGCCAGCCAGGGCGAGCCCCAGCCGGGGTGCTCGGCGAAGCGGTTGCCGTAGGTGCGGCGCGCGGCGGCCAGCGTATCGGGAAGGCCCGCGCCGGTCGCCTGGCTCCAGGCGGCGAGCGCCCAGACCGCGGCGCCGGGCAGGAACTCCTGGTCCTGCGGATTGTCCATGTGCTTGGCGCCGGCGCCGATCCAGCCCGAGGGGTGGACGAAGCTTGCGACCCGCTCGGCCAGGGCGATGCAGGGCGGCTCGCCCGCGGAGCCGGCCTCCGAGGCCGCGGCCAGCAGCGCCGCGTCGGCCAGGGGCCCGCCGATGTGGTCGGGGAGCGCAACCCCGGTCCAGCCGACCGTGCTGAGCGCCGTGGCCAGGCCGGCGCGGGCGGCGCGCATCCAGGCGGGCTTGCCGCGAGCGCGGCCGGCGATGAAGAGGCCGTAGAGCCCGTGGATCACCCGGCCCGCCGTGCCCGAGCGGTCATAGTCCGGCCGGGCGGCGGAGAGGCGGTAGGCCGGCAGGCCATCGGGGCCCAGCGCGCGGTGGACGTAGTCGGCCAGGAGGTCGGTCTGGACGAGCGCCTCGTCATCGCCGATCGGCAGGGAGTCCCGCGCCGGGAAGCCGAAGCGCAGCGGCTGGGCGCGGGCGCCCTGCGAGACCCAGGCCGCCACCTGGTGGCTGCGCCAGCCGATGGCCGGGCCGGAGCCGGCGGCCATGGCCTCGGCGGCGTCCAGCATCTGGGCGTTGGTCCAGGCGTTGTAGACGAGCGCGGTGGGCAGCACCGTCGCCGGACGTCCGTGGCCGTAGCGGGTGACCGCGTCGAGGCCGCGCCGCAGCTTCCTCTCGACCATCAGCCGGCCCGCGCCGAGCTCTTCGCCGTGGTGGAGGACGGAGACGGTGACAGTCAGCCGCGCGGGGTCGCGGGGGGCGGTGGCGTAGCGGGGATCACGCTGGGCGCAGGCCGTAGCTTCCGCGAGCGCGGTCTCGAGATCGGGCGCGAGGGCGAGGCCGTAGCCGCGCAGGCCGTCGGCGTAGAGCGTCACGGCGGCGCCCTCGACAGCGTAGGGGACGAGGGCCGGGTCGAGCGGAGCGCCCGCCCCGCCGGCGAGCTGCTCGCGGACGCGGGCGGCCAGGCGCGCGCCCAGGGCGGCGTCGCGCCACCAGCCGGTCTCGGCGTCTTCCTCACGGCCGTAGGGCGGCCAGGCCTCGTCGGGCTCACCGTGCTTTTCGAGGGTGTGGCGGTAGAGGGCGTGGGCCTCGCCGTCGGCGATCTGGGCGTTGGTGGCGCGGGCGTGGCGGTACTGCTCGATGTCGCTGATGAACACCTGGGTGTTGGGAAGCGCGCCGCCGATCTTGTCGGGCCAGAGCTCGCCGCGCGCGACGATGCCGTAGCGGGCGAAATCCAGGCCGGACGGCGGGACCTTTTCCAAGGGGCCGAAGAAGGTCACGGCGATCTTCAGCGCATCGAGCTGGTCGGGCGCGACGGCGCTGCGCTGCAGGGTGGCGACGGTGGCCAGCACCACGTCGCGGGCCGGATCGGCGTCGGCGGCGTCGAAGTGCCAGAAGCCGTCGCGGGCCACGCGGTAGTCGTCGGCGCGGCGCCGGAAGCTGACGAAGCAGCCGCCGCGGCCATCGTAGTCGCGGTCGAGCCTGGCGGGCCATTGCGGCGTCGCGCCCGTGCGCAGGAAGGACCGCGCCGCGAGCCGGGCCAGGGCGGCGGGCGCCAGGCCCTCCGGCAGCGGCTCGCCGGCCGGCGACGCGCTGACCTGGCGGTGGCCGAGGTAGCCCACCGGCGGATCGGCCATGCCGAGGTCCTTCCAGATGTCGAACAGGGTGACGGTGCGATAGCCGGCGGCGTTCGCCCATTCCTTGGCGCCGCGATAGGGGAAATGGACCAGGGCCACGACGCCCTCCACCTCCAGGCCCTCGGCCTCCAGCGCGGTGATCGCCTTGTTGAGCGAGGTGCCGGAGCTCAGCGAGTCGTCGATCACCACCACGGGCTGGCTGCGGTCGATCACCCCGTCGATCTGGCGGTTGGTGAGGTAGGGCTTGCGCTTCTCGCGGATGCTGAGGCCGTTGTAGCGGCCGCCGCCCTCCAGCACGCAGGCCGCCAGCAGAGGCAGGCCGGTGTAGCCATAGCTGGCGATCTGGGTCGCGTTGAAGCCTTCGAGCGCGCCCAAGAGGCCGCGGGCCGCCAGCCGCAGCCCCTCCTGCGTCAGGGTCACGCCCCAACTGTAGAAGGCCCAAGGCGCGACCTCGCCGGAGCGGTGGGTGATCGGCGCCTGCGGCGTCGAATGCAGGATCGCGCCCTGGCGAAGCAGGCCCTGAAGGCGCGCGCGGTCAGCCGAGCCAGCTTTCATCGGCCCCTCTCAAGACGAAAAAGGTGGGTGCTGGACCGGCGGCGACGAAGGTCCGACGCCGCCGGCGAGCGTTGCGCAGTCAGCCGGTTGTGCGCTGCTGCTTGGCGAGCCCGGCCTGGATGGCGCCGAGCTGCTTGGTGACGGAGACCTCGAACGCCGTGAACCGGGTCATCAGCGCCGACAGCTCGGCGACGAAGCGGCTGATCGGCAGTTCGGCGATCTCATGGATTTCGCCGCGCGGCGGATGGAAGCCGCCGCTGCCGCCACCGCCGTCGCCGCCCTCGGGCAGCTCGTTCGGGCCGCCGATGCCGGTGAAGAAGCTGCGCGACGTGGCGGTGGTCGCCATCCTCGACGAGAGGATGCCGTTCTCCAGGCTGTGCACGCGGTCGCGCAGCCTGAACACTTCGCGCACCAGCTCGGCCGTCGAGAGCCGCAGTTCCGGATTGGGGAACTCCGCGGGACCGCCGATGCCGCCGCGAATGCGCGACCAGTCGATCGTGCCGTTGCTGCCGCCTGCGCCGAATTCGGCAGGTAATTCCGGAGGGCTTCCTGACATAGTCCCATCTCCCTTGATGAACTTGCCAGGACCATAACAACAATCTTCGGCACAATCGTTGGTTGAAATCACTCCTCAACTTCTTGTGAAACGGGAATATTGGCTAAATTCATAATTCCCGATTTAGGCGAATAGTTCTATTTTCTAAGTTTATACTGAAACATTTTTCCCACGACTAAATTTTACCTTTTGAATAATGAAAGCGAGTAAGCGCGTCAGTCGGGATTTATTCGGGAAAACGTCGCGATTGGCGCTGCTCGTCACCTTGCGAGTGCGCGCTATGCCTCACGCAGGGCGCAGGTTCGTCGCACATTGTTCGATGAGTACCACCCCGCCGCCGCGCGCGGACGCCGACGCCGGTCAGATCTTGAGGAGCCCCGTCGACAGCTTCTCGAACACGCCCTTGGTGACCTTCAGATAGCCCCGCTTCGGATCGCGGACGTAGAGCGGGCCCTTGATCTTGCCGGGGTCGTAGCCGTCGGCGATGAGGTCGAGCTTGCGGACCTTGAAGGTGCCGGTGGTCTCAATGGCCGGCAGGATGCGGACGAACACCGGCTGGGCGTAGGCCGGCAGCTCGCGGGCCACGTGCTCGCCGAAGGCCTTGATGTCGAACTCAGGGCCGACCACCAGCCCGGCCATCCCCGCGCGGCCGTCGGCGCCCTCGACCGCCACGCCGTAGATGTTGGCCTCCTTGACCCCGTCGGCCGCCAGCAGCCGCTCGGCGACCTCGTTGGTGGAGACGTTCTCGCCCTTCCAGCGGAAGGTGTCGCCGATCCGGTCGACGAAATAGAAGTAGCCGTCGGCGTCGGACTTCATCAGGTCGCCGGTGGCGAACCAGGCGTCGCCCTTTTCGAAGACGTCGCGCAGGACCTTCTTCTCCGAGGCCGCCTTGTCGACGTAGCCCGAGTATTCGTCGCGGGCCTCGCGGCCGATCTGGCCGATGCATTCGCCGATCTGGCCGGGGCCGGCCTCGAGGCAAAGGCCGTTGATGCCGCGGATCGGCGCCTCGGCCTCGACGTCGTACTGCACCAGCCGCACGTTGAACCGCTTGCGCAGGTTCTTCGGGACCCGGCCGATGGCGCCCTCGCGGCCGTCGAAGTTGAACATCGACACATTGCCCTCGGTGGAGCCGTAGAACTCCAGGATCTCCGGGATGCGGAAGCGCTTGGTCATCTGCGGCCAGATGTCGGGGCGCAGGCCGTTGCCGAAGGCCATGCGGACCTTGTGGCGGGTCTCGTCATCGCTCGGCGGCTGGTTGACCAGGTAGCGGCAGAGCTCGCCGATGTAGACGAACATCGTGCAGCCCTCGTCGACGATGTCCGGCCAGAAGTGGGTCGCGGAGAACTTTCGGCGGAGCACCACTGACCCACCGGTCAGTAAGGCGGCGCCCAGGGCGCAGAGCCCGCCGGTGGCGTGGTAGAGCGGCAGGGTCACGTAGATGCGGTCGCTGGCCGTGGCGCCCGTCGCGCCGGCGAAACCGCGCATGTAGAGCTGGGCGCGCACGTGGGTGATCCGCGCGGCCTTGGGCATGCCGGTGGTGCCGGAGGTGAAGATCAGCAGCGCGGTGTCGCGGGCCTTCATGTCCTCGCGCACGATGCGGTCGGGCGGCAGCTGGCTGCAGCTCTTCAGCGCCTGGACGAGGTCGCGCTGGTCGCCGTGGGCGGGGCCCAGCACCCACCGCTGCGGCGGCTTGTTGAGCAGGGTCCTGGCGGCCTCGAAGACCGGCGAGGTCTCGGCGTCGACGATCACATGGTTGGCGCCGGCGATGTTCAGGCAATGGGCCAGCGGCAGGCCGGAGAGCTGGTTGTTGATCAGGGCGGTGACCACGCCGATCTTGGAAAGGCCGTACCAGACCGCGAAATACTCCAGCCGGTTGGGCATGAAGAGCGCCACGACCTGGCCCCGGCGCAGGTTCAGCCCCTTGCCCCAGTGGGCGAAGCGGTTGGCCATGGCGTCGATCTCGCCATAGGTCAGGGTGCGGCCCTCGAAGGTCATGGCGGGGCGGTCGCGCCATTTCTCGACGGCGGCCTGCAGGTCGTCGCAGGCAAGGGCGCCACTGTCCGGGCTGATCGACTTCACGCGCGCCAGGGTACGGTTCAGCCCGCGCAGGAAACGCCACTCACGCTGGAGATTGGCTTTCAGGGGCATCCGATCCTCCGACTTCACGCCCGAGTTGGCGGTGCGGCGAAGCGGGGGTCAAGCTTGGCCGCGAGCGCCAGATGTCACACCGGCGATGTTACGGCCAAGCGCGGCGCCGGGGACACAAGAGGTTAAGAGAACCTTGGCGAGCCGGACGGGAACCCGGGCTTTCCGCCAGGGGTTGGAGGGTGAGAAATAAGGTCATTGCGCGGCAAGGCCCGCCAGAATGCCGCCACGGTCTCGAAGATTTAGAAAGACTTCGAAACTGTACAAGCCTGTATTAAGAGACCACCACGACTAGATGTGCTGTATTTTGCAGGATGGTCAGGTGGACAATGGCCCAGCTTCATCCTTAACGCGATGGAACCTCTACAGGTCCGCCTCGTTTGGCCCTCCGAGAACTTTACCCCGGAGGGAACATCATGTCCGTTGATTTCAATTCGACCCCAATGAACAACGCCGGCCTCGGCGAATCCGAGACCCCGATGTTCGCAGGCGTGCCGTCGTGGGAGCGCAACCGCAAGCGTAGCATGTTCGGCGGCAAGAAGACCTCGAGCGTCGGCCAGGCGCGGCCGCCCGTCGAGACCGTCGCCGCAGCGCCCGGTGAGGCCGCTGCCGACGACACGTTCGCCGCCGCGCCGGCCTACGCCACGCGTCCGGTGAAGAGGGGCCGCGCCGGCCTGCCGCTGGCGGTCGCCGCCGGCATCGTGGCGATCGGCGGTCTGGCCGCAGCCGGCTGGTACGCCACCCAACCGCACGAGACCGGCGTGGCGCAGCTGACGCCCGGTACGGAGTCCGCCGCCCTGCCCGCGCCGACCAATGAGCTGGCGACCAACACCGCGCCGGCCCCGGCGCCCCTGCCCAGCGAGGCCGCCCCGGTCCCCGCCAAGGCCGCGACGCCGCCCGCCGCCAAGGCTCCGGCCCGCGTCGAGACCCGGGTCGCGGCGGCCACGCCCAGGACCCGTCCGGCGCCCGCCTCGCGCAGCGCCTCCGACGCCGGCGTGAACACCGCCGCCACCCTGCCGGCCGCGCCGCAGCCCTATAGCGGTACGGCCACGCCGCCCGCCGCCCCGGCCGACATCGCCCCGGCGCCGGCCGCTGCGGCCCCCGCGCCGGCCCCGGCCGAAGCGGCCCCGCCCACGGCGGCAGCCCCAACCCCGCCGGTGCAGACGCCGCCGAACTAACCCCTTTCGTCGGGGGATGAGGTCAGAGGGCGGCGCCTTAAGGGGGCCGCCCTTTTTCCGTGCGCTGAGCCGCGCCGCTCCAAAATGACTGCGCCGCCGGCGGCCGAGCGGGTTAAGGGACCTCGTGTCCCAGTCCCCTCCGCCCTTCCCCGAACTGAAGGCGAAGATCGCGGCCAACCTGGCGGCCTTCCCGCGCCTGGCGCTGGCGCACGAGGGGTTGCGGCGTGCGGCGGTGGCGGTGGTGATCTCGCCCCATGAGGATGCGCCGAGCTTCCTCTTGACGCGCCGGGCGCTGACCATGCGCCGCGGCGCCGGCAACTACGCGCTGCCCGGCGGCAATTTCGAGCCCGGCGAGGACGCTGTGGGCGCGGCGCTGCGCGAAACCTCCGAGGAACTGGGCGTTGCCCTGCCGCGCGAGGCGGCGCTGGGTCTGCTGGACGATTTCGTGACGCTGGGCGGCCATGTGGTGACGCCCGTGGTGGCCTGGTCGGACGCGGTGCTGGAGCTCACGCCCGATCCGGCCGAGGTGCATGAGGTCTGGCGCATCCCGCTGCAGGAGCTGGACCACCCGAAGTCGCCCCGCCGCCGGCCGCATGCCGCGAGCCCCGACCCGATCCTGCAGATGCGCCTGCGCGGCCAGTGGATCAACGCGCCCACGGCGGCCTGGCTCTACCAGTTCCGCGAGGTTGGGCTGTGGGGAAGGTGGACCAGGCTGGACGGGGTGGGGCAGCCGGAGTGGACGGCGCGGTAGGGGGGCAGCCCCGGGCCGTGAAGAGGTCGGGACCCGCACGACCCGCACAGGATTCGAGCTGTTCCCTGGCGCCGGCTGGGGCTAGCTTCTGGCGCGACCGAGCCTCGGAGGGGTCATGAGCCGCAGCATTGCGAAGACCGCCGCCCTGGCGCTGGCGATCGCCGTGGCGGCCGGCGGGGCGGCGGGCGCCGGCGAGACGCCGCGCTGCCTGACCGACCGGCAGGGCGCGGAGACCTGCCGCTATCCGGACGGCACGACGACGCGGCGCTCGACCGACAAGACCGGCGTGGTGACCTTCCGCCACCGCGACGGCGCAGTGACCCGCGAGAGGCCCGAGTACGGCGCCAACGCCGCGGTGATGGACGTGCGCGGCAAGACCGTGGCCCGCTGCCCGGACGATGGGCAGGGCCACGCGCTCTGCCGACGCTGAATCAGGCGCCCTTCGCCGATTTTGCATGCAGGGCGGCGCAATGCCGCAGCGCGGCGCCGCGTAGGGATTGGCTAACTGGCGGCTCGCAAGATAAGCGGAAATCTCATTCGCAGGCGGCCCACATGACCATCACCACCAAGGACCTGATCGAATACGCCACGGCGGCGCTGGTGTTCATCTCCGGCGCGCTGGCCGGCCACTATGCGGCCGACGGCATGACGCCGGTCCAGTGGGCGGGCGCGGCGACGGCGGTGCTGGGCTCGGTGACCGCGGCGGTGGCCGTGCGGGTCTGGACGCCGGTCAAGGCCGGACGGCAGGGGCAGCGGGACTAGGATCTTCCCCTCCCCTGTGGGAAGGGACAGGCCGCGATAGCGGCCAGGGTGGGGAACTCGCGCTCAAGCTCTGAGTCGGCGTTCCGGCCCGCACTTCCCCACCCGTCTCGGCGGAGTTTATCCTTGGGCCGGCTTCGCCGGACCCGGGGGCCTCGCCACCCTCCCCATAAAGGGGAGGGATGACTATTCCGCCTAGCCTTCTGCCGCGAGGGAGAAGACCAGGTGGCGTGAACCTAGGCCGTCAAAGCGCGGCGGCGCTGACGTCGCATGGCGGCTCCGAGCGCTCCGAAGCCCATCAGCATCATCGCCCAGACGCTGGGCTCGGGCACGGCCGCGGGATTGGGATCTGCATCCGGATCGGGCGCGCGCACCTCCATGAAGGTCTGGAACGCCAAGGAGATGTTGCAGCAGTTCGTGTAGTCGGAAGGAACGCCGAAATTCAAGAATAGATGGCCACCCGGATAGGGGGAGGCAGCGGTGCTGATATTGCCGCCGAAGCCTTGGCTTAGATCGATCACAAAGTGCTGGCCGGCCGTCAGCATGATGTTAGCTGCTGAGGTATCGATGAAGGTGCCGCCGCCAGCGAGGACCGCCGCCTGGGAAAAGGCGTAGGGGCCGCTATAGAACCCGTCGCCCTGCGCTAGGCGCACCAGCACATTGGTTCCCCCGCCGTAGAGCGTGATGCCGGACAGCTGCCCGGCGACGCCTGCGGTGACCTGCTGTTGCCACTCCAGGGCCTCATACAAGCTGCCGCCAAATGGCGCGCTGTTCTGGTCGAGGACCGGCGCGGCCTGTGCGGCCGAGCAGGCGAGAGTCGTAGCGGCAAGCGCCGCTACCAGAAGCTTTGGACTGTACATGAATCCCCCAAGGTTAAAGCTCAACCTTAGATGGGCAGGTTCTGGCTACAAGTCTCTACACGCGAGAGGGGATTCATCCCAATTTGGCACAGCGCCGCTACTCCGCCGGCGCCACCGGGACCAGGATCTCGCCGCCGGATTCCTTGAACTTGGCGGACATGGCCTGCAGGCCCTCGGCGATGTCGTTCTGCTTGCGGGCATCCTCGCGGATGTCCTGGCTGATCTTCATGGAGCAGAACTTCGGGCCGCACATGGAGCAGAAATGGGCGGTCTTGAAGGCCTCCTTGGGCAGGCTCTCGTCGTGGTATTCGCGGGCGGTTTCCGGGTCGATGCCGAGGTTGAACTGGTCCTCCCAGCGGAACTCGAAGCGGGCGCGGGAGATGGCGTCGTCCCACAGGCGCGCGGCCGGGTGGCCCTTGGCCAGGTCGGCGGCGTGGGCGGCCAGCTTATAGGTCATGACGCCCACCTTGACGTCGTCGCGGTTGGGCAGGCCGAGGTGCTCCTTCGGCGTCACGTAGCAAAGCATGGCGGTGCCGTACCAGCCGATCATCGCCGCGCCGATGGCCGAGGTGATGTGGTCGTAGCCGGGCGCCACGTCGGTGGTGAGCGGGCCCAGGGTGTAGAAGGGCGCCTCGCCGCAGACCTCCAGCTGCTTGTCCATGTTGGCCTTGATCTTGTGCATCGGCACATGGCCGGGGCCTTCGATCATCACCTGCACATTGTGCTTCCAGGCGATCTGGGTGAGCTCGCCCAGCGTTTCCAGCTCGCCGAATTGCGCGGCGTCATTGGCGTCGGCGATGCAGCCGGGGCGCAGGCCGTCGCCCAGCGAGAAGGAGACGTCGTAGGCCTTCATGATCTCGCAGATGTCCTCGAAGTGCTCGTAGAGGAAGTTCTCCTTGTGGTGGCTGAGGCACCACTTGGCCATGATCGAGCCGCCGCGGGAGACGATGCCGGTGACGCGCTTGGCGGTCAGCGGGACGTAGGCCAGCCGGACGCCCGCGTGGATGGTGAAGTAGTCGACGCCCTGCTCGGCCTGCTCGATCAGGGTGTCGCGGAACACCTCCCAGTTCAGGTCCTCGGCGACGCCGTTCACCTTTTCCAACGCCTGGTAGATCGGCACGGTGCCGATGGGCGCGGGGCTGTTCCTGACGATCCAGTCGCGGATGTTGTGGATGTTGCGGCCGGTGGAGAGATCCATGACCGTGTCGGCGCCGCAGCGGATCGACCAGACCATCTTCTCGACCTCGTCGGCGACGTGGCTGAGCACTGCGGAGTTGCCGATGTTGGCGTTGATCTTCACCAGGAAGTTGCGGCCGATGATCATCGGCTCCAGCTCGGTGTGGTTGATGTTGGCCGGGATGATGGCGCGGCCGCGGGCGATCTCGTCACGCACGAACTCCGGCGTGCAGAAGTCGGGGATCGAAGCGCCGAAGTCCTCGCCGTCGCGGATGAAGGGATCGCTTTCCTGGCGGCGCAGGTTCTCGCGGATGGCGACGTATTCCATCTCCGGGGTGATGATCCCGCGGCGGGCGTACTCCAGCTGGGTGACGTTGCCGCCGGCCTTGGCGCGGTAGACGCGGCGGGGCGCGGTGAACTGGGGCGCCAGGTGCTGGCCTTTGGCGAAACCGTTGTCCTCGGGCTTCACCTCGCGGGGGTTTTCCACCAGATCGACGTCGCCGCGAGAGACCACCCAGGGCTCTCGGGTCTTGGGCAGGCCCTTGTCGATGTCGATCGCGACGGTGGGGTCGGTGTAGGGGCCGGACGGGTCGTAGAGGGTGAGCGCCGGCTCGTTGGCCGAGGGGTGCACCGCCACCTCGCGGAAGGGCACGCGGATGTCGGGCCACAGCACGCCGGACTGGTAGACCTTGCGCGAGCCGGGGCGCTCGCCGGTGGGGATCTTGGCGGGTTCCAGATTGGCGATGGGCTTGTTCATGCGTGCGGCCTCAGGCTCGTTGGACGGAGCATGGGCGTCAGGTCGGAACGAACGCTTCCTTCCCTTCGCCGGCATGACCCGGATCAGGTTCGACGGGTCGCGGGATCACCCGCCTCTCAGCCGCTCCAGCGCGGCCCCCCGAGGAGAGCCGCAGGTTAGGCGCGAAGAGGGAAAAGGGGAACCACGGAAAACACGCAAGGCAGGCGGCCCGCCACGGCGCTCGCGGTTGCGAGGGCAATCCGAAGGGTCTAGGGCCGAGGGCATGCACCTCGCCCGCTTCAACCCGATCCGCTTCGCGCACCTGCCCACGCCGCTGGAGCCCCTGCCCGCGCTGACCGACGCGCTGGCCACCGCGTCCGGAGGCGGGCCCAACCTGTGGGTCAAGCGCGACGACTGCACCGGCCTGGCGGGCGGCGGCAACAAGACCCGCAAGCTGGAGTACCTGTTGGGCGACGCCATGGCCAACGAGGCCGACACCCTGATCACCCAGGGCGCGGTGCAGTCGAACCACGTCCGCCAGACCGCCGCCGTCGCCGCCAAATTCGGCATGGCCTGCGAGGTGATCCTGGAGGAGCGTACGGGGTCGAAGGCGGTGGACTACACCCGGTCCGGCAACGTCCTGCTGGACGAACTGCTGGGCGCCAAGATCCGCCGCGTGCCCGCCGGGACCGACATGAACGCCGAGCTGGCCAGGACGGCGGCCGAGGTCGCCGCCCGCGGCGGGCGGCCCTATGTGATCCCCGGCGGCGGCTCCAACATCATCGGCGCTCTGGGCTACGTCGAGTGCGCCCTTGAGACCGTGACCCAGGCCAACGAGATGGGGCTGGAGATCGACCGCATCGTCACAGCCACCGGCAGCGCCGGCACCCACGCGGGCCTGGTCGCGGGCCTGGCGGTGATGGGCGCCGACGTGCCCGTCCTGGGCATCGGCGTGCGCGCGCCCAAGGACGTGCAGGAGGCCAATGTCTTCAAGCTGGCGCAGGAGACCGCCGAGCTCCTGGGCCACAAGGACCGGGTGACCCGAGAGATGGTGGTCGCCGACTGCGACTACGTCGGCATGGGCTACGGCCTGATCGACCAGGGCGTGATCGACGCGCTGGCGCTGGCCGCGCGAACCGAGGGCCTGCTGCTCGACCCGGTCTATTCCGGCAAGGCGATGAAGGGGCTGATCGCGCTCTCGGCGCTGGGCCGCTTCGACGGCGAGACCGTGGTCTTCCTGCACACCGGCGGGGCCCAGGGCCTGTTCGGCTACCAGTCGGAGATGGAAGGCAAGCTCTGATGCCCATGGACGCCGATGACGCCAGGCCGACCTCGCTCGTCCTGGGCCTGCTGGGCGGCATGGGGCCGGCGGCGACGCTGGATTTCCTGACCAAGCTGCAGGCCTTCACCCCGGCCAAGTCCGACCAGGACCACATCCGGGTGATCGCCGACATCAATCCCAAGGTGCCCGACCGCAATGTGCCGGGTTCCGGCGCGGGGCCGATCCTGGCGGAGATGGCGGGGGCGCTCAGGGGCGCCGGCGCCGACGTGCTGGCCATCGCCTGCAACACCGCCCACGCCCACGCCGACCTGATCCAGCGGGCGAGCGGCCTGCCGCTGATCGACATGATCGAGACCGGCGCCCAGGCCGCGCGCGACACCGGCGCGCGGCGGGCCGGCGTGCTCGGCGCCAAGGGGGCGCTGAGGCTCTACCGCGAATACCTCGCCGCCCAGGCCATGGGGATGGTGACGCTCGACCCGGCGCGGCAGGAGGATTTCATGGCCACCCTCTATCGGATCAAGGCCGGCGACCTGGGGCCCGCGGTGAAGCGCGAGATGGCCGGCTATGCGGCGGACCTGATCGGCGGCGGAGCGGAGGCGATCATCGCCGGCTGCACCGAGGTCCCGCTGGTCCTGGGCCCCGGCGACCTGCGCGTCGGACTGATCGACCCGGGTGAGCTGCTGGCGAAGCGCTGCGTGGCGGTCTGTCTGGGCCTGGAGCCCGTGCCGGCGGGGCTGGGGTAGCGGCGCCGATCACGCGACGGGCGGCGGCTCCGACTTGCTGGAAACGATGACGTCCTGTCCCTGCACGGGCTGGACAGCCCAAACGCCTTCAAGGTTGTGCACGACTTGGAGTCCACACGCCGCGTAGAGCGCGAGCATCCAGTCTTCCTCGTAAGCGACGGCCGCCTCAGGCAACTCGGCGAACTCCGCCCAGAAGCCGGGTCCCGCATGGCCGAAGGACAGGGCCGCGCGGCCCTGCGCGATCGCCGCGCGCTTGCGGTCGTTCAGCAGGTAGCAGGATATGACCGCCCGGCCGCCCGGCCGCAGAACGCGCGCGATCTCCCGCAGATAGTTCGACAGGTCGTCGGGCAGCAGGTGGCTGAACACCGACCCCAGCGCCACGAAGTCGAAGGTCTCGCTCTCATAAGGAAAGCGGTAGTCCTTCGCGCGGAAGCGACCGCGCGGGTGATAGCGGTCGCTGTGCACGTCGGCCAGTTGGAAGCGGAAATTGGGATGGGCCGCCGTCACGCGCGCGCACCACCTTATGGCCGCCGGCATGATGTCGAAGCCCTCGTAGCGGGCGGCGGCGTCCAGATAGCCCGTCAGGGGCACGGCCAGGCGTCCGATGCCGCATCCCACGTCGAGAACGTGGTGATGCGGCTTCAGGCCATAGGCGACGAGCAGATCGCGGAAGTCCTTTCCGGAGGTGTGGAAGTCGTTGGCGCCCGTGGTGACCAGGCTCCAGAGCCGGCGCGGCGGGGTGAGCGGCGGCCGCCTGCCGCTGAGGTCGTCGGCGATGTCCAGCACGCCGCCGCGCGCGAACGCCGCCATGGCGCGCACGGGAGCAAGGCCGGCCTTCACCCACGGCCGAAGGGGACCGAGCCACATGGCCCGCGGGCCGCGGCGAACCGGCGCTTTAGGTGCTGACATCGGGCCTCAGAGCTTGGCGTGCGCGAGACGTATCACCATCGGAGCGTTCATCCGCACGCCATTCTCCAGGTGAACTTCACGATCCGGCGTGTAGTCGAACGTGTCGTCAACAGCGACGGAAATATACCGGTCGCCGGGACTGTGCAGACCTTAGGGGGCAAGGCCCGACGGCGTAAAGACGGCGCTGTCCGGGCCTTCGACCCAAGCGGGCGAGGTCGGCCTAACTGAGCTAGAGTGAGAACCCAACTATAATTCAGATATATCAGTATGTTACAAAACACTGTCATCCCGGACGGCCTGCAAGGCCGAGCCGGGACCCAGGGGCCAACGCACCGCCAGACCCCTGGGTCCCGGCTCTCCGCTTCGCTGCGGCCGGGATGACAGTGTTGAGGGTTTAGATAATTGAGTCATCAACCTAGAGTTCGACGGGTTCGGGAACCCTCGGCAGCGGGGCGCGGAACAGGCGCGCGACCCGGGCCAACAGCATGCGGTCATCGAAGGGTTTGGCCAGGTAGTCCTTGGCGCCCAGGCGGATCGCCTTGGCGACGTCCTGGGCGTTGTGGCGCGCGGTCAGCACCAGGGTCGGCGGCTTGACCGTCGAGAGATTGCGCATCCACTCCAGCACCCCGAAGCCGTCGACGATCGGCATGTTGATGTCCAGGACCATGGCGTCGGGCCGCAGGTCCTTGAGCGCCCGCATCGCCTCGGCGCCGTTGCGGGCGGTGGCCACCTTGTAGCCCCCGACGATCAGCCGGGTGGTGATCAGGTCGATGACGTCGCTGTCGTCGTCGACCACGAGAATCTGGCGAGGCTTCAGATCATGCAGCGGCCGCATCGGCGTTCTCCCAGCTGGGTGCGGGGCTTTCGCCTGTGGCCGCGGCGACGCCGGCCACGAGCGCCGAGGCGACAATGGGTTTCGACACCCATCCCTGGAACCCGTCCGCATCGCCCATATCGCTGACGCTGTCGGCGGAGAAGGCGAGAACCGGCGTGTCCTGGTTGGGGCCGGGCGTATTGCGGATTTCCGCCAGCGCACCGCGTCCGTCGAGGACGGGCATCCGCAGATCCATCAGGATGACATCGAAGGGCATATCCCGGGTGAGCCCGACGGCGTTCTTGCCGTCGCAGGCCTCGGAGACCTCCACGCCGGCGCTTTCGAGGATGCTCCGGGTGAGTTCGCGGTTGTTGGCGTTGTCGTCGACCACCAGCACGCGGACGCCGACCATGACCTCCCGGGGCGCCGCCGCGCAGGCATCCTGGCCCGCTGCGGCAGGCTGGGCGGGAAGCGTCAGGCGGAAAGTCGAGCCCCGGCCAAGCCGGCTGCGGATCGTGATGCCTCCACCCATGGCCAAGGCCAGGCCGTGGGAGATGGCCAGGCCCAGGCCCGTCCCCCCGCTGGTCCGCGTCGTGGACCCGTCGACCTGGGAGAACCGCTGAAACAGGTTCTGGCGCTGGCCCGCGGCGATGCCGGGGCCGGTGTCGCGCACTTCGACGGCAAGCACGCCCGCCGCCGGGTCGTAGTCCACCCTGAGCGTGACCGCGCCGCGTTGGGTGAATTTCACGGCGTTGCCGACCAGGTTGAGGAGGATCTGCCGAAAGCGGTCGGGATCGGTCATCAGATGGCCGGGGATGGCGGCCCCGGCCTCGAAGCGCAGGTCGATCGACTTGGCCTGCGCCTGCAGCGTGAACAGTTCGAGCACTTCGCGCGCCGCGGCGGCGACGGCGACTGGGCGCGGCGCGATGCTGACCTGGCCGGCCTCGAGCTTCGAGAAGTCGAGGATGTCGTTGACGATGGCCAGCAGGGCGCGGCTGGCCCCGCCGATCCTGGCCACCTGCCCGCCGGCGGCGGCGTCGAGGTCGCCGCGCTCCGCCAACAGGTCGCTGAAGCCCAGGATCGCCGTCAGCGGCGTACGGATTTCATGGCTCATATTGGCCAGGAACTCGGTCTTCACGGTGGCCGCCTGCTCGGCCTCCGCGAGCGCAGCCTTGAGGCGATCCCTCAGGTTCACAGCGTCGGTCACATCGCGGGTGACATCGACGATATTGCGCGAGCGGCCATCGGCGGCGAGCACCAGCTTTGGCCGGCTCTCCAGCCAGATCCAGCGGCCGTCGGCGTGCCGCATCCGGTAGCGGATCGGATGCCCCGGCGGACAGCCGCCCCTGAAAAGCGCGGTATAGGCCGCAAGGAAGCCGTCCTGGTCGGCGGGGTGGACGTAGTCGCGCATCTGGGTCGGCAGGACCTCTTCCACGGAATAGCCGGTGACGCGGCCGACCGAGGGCGACACATAGAGTATCCGGCCATCCGCCGCGGTCAGGGAGATCATGTCGGTGACGTTCGCCGCGAGCAGCCGATAGCGCCTTTCGCTGCTGGCGATGGCCTGGTGCGCCGCCTCTTCCTCGGTGACGTCGATCGTGGTGCCGAAGACGCTGGTGACCGCGCCGGCCGCCGTCCGTTCGCAGACGGCCCGGCCCTTCAGGTAGCGGACCTCGCCGCCCGGCTGGACGACACGTGTGATGACATCCTTCCAGCCGTCGCCGGTGCGCAGCGCCTGGGCCAGCCGGGCGGCGGTGGCGGCGGCGTCGTCGGGATGCACCATGTCCATGGCCCTGGCGAGCGCCGGCTCGTCGCCCGGGCTGAGCCCGTGCATCCGGAACACCTGCTCGGACCAGGTGATCTTCTGGGTGGCCGTGTCGAGGCGCCAATAGCCCACGCCGGCGACACTCTCGGCCATCGACGCGCGTTGCGCCTGCACCGACAGCGCATCGCGAAGGGCCCGCTTTTCGGTCACGTCGCGGAACACGTTGAGGATCTCGATCGGCTGGCCTTCGGCATCGGCCAGGAGCGAGGGGTTGCCCTCCAGCCAGACCCAGGCGCCGTCCTGGCGACGGAAGCGGTGTTCCCGATTCACGTCGGGCGACGCAGGCGCGACCGCGAACAGGGAGGCCGTATTCGCCTGCAGGCTGGCGAGGTCATCGGGATGCACGAAGTCCGTGGCCAGCCTGCCGACCAGATCCTGCGGCTCGTACCCCAGGCGCCGCGCGGCCGCCGAGGCGTAGGTGATGGTTCCGGATCGATCGGTGCGGACCACCAGATCGGCCAGTGCGTCGGCGAGCGAACTCCAGGTCAGGATCGGGCCGACGGGCCGCGAGAGCTTCACTTGGCCCTGGGATGCATCGGCGCTCAACGGCAGAACTCCCCAAGGGCACAGACGCGTCCCGAGGCGATCACCATGACCGATCGGAATGTCCAAAGCGGTAAGCCGGCATGCGGCCAACCGTCGCGCGACCGGCCGCCGGCTCAAGCACATCCAGGTATTCTTCTCGCAGGTCCCGCCCGAGACGCAGAAGGCGGCAGGGGCCCTACCTCACCGACCCCGACGTGCAGATGTTCGCGATCCCCGGCGGCTTCGCGAACCCGGCACACTAGGCGGCGCGGCGGGTCGGCGCCGAGACGGCCGACCCGGCGATGGTCACGCAGACGCCGGGCTCCGCGCTGGTGACCTCCAGCTGTGCGTCGAGGTTCTTGACCAGCGCGCTGACGATCACCGTGCCCAGGCCGCCGGTGGCCGAAGGCGCGTCGGCCGCAGTCCTGCCGACGCCGTTGTCGCAGACCACCAGTTTCCAGGCCGGGCCGTCGGTCGCGTAGCTGACCAGGACCCGGGCGTCTGTCCGGTCGACGGGGAAGGCGTATTTCAGGGCGTTGATCACCAGTTCGGTGACGATCAGGCCCAGGCTGACGGCCTCGGCGGAGCCGATCACGCCTTCATCGGCGGTGACCTCCAGGCTGATCTGCTGGCTCTCGGCGATCATCGAGGCGGCGAGGCCGCCGCAGAGCTGGGAGAGGTAGGAACTCACCTCGATCTCCTCGATCCCCGCCGTGGCATGCAGGTGCGACTGCACCGCGGCGACCGACATCACCCGCTCATGGGCGTCGCGCAGATGCAGGCGGCTTTCCTCGGAGGTCACCACCTTGGCCTTCAGCAACAGGATGGAGGCGATGATCTGCAGAGTGTTGGCGACCCGGTGCTGCATTTCCTGCAGGAGCGTGCGGTTGCGGCGCAGCAGGTCCTCGGTCTTCGCCAGCAGTTCGGCCTTCTCCCGCTCGATGGCGCGGCGCGCGGTGATGTCGGTGAAGGCCAGCAGGATGGTGCGATCCGGACTGTGCTCGTAGGCCACCATGCGGGCGTTCAGCAGCATGGTCCGCTGGCCGAGGCCTGGGAAATCGTGGGCGACTTCGAAGTCGTCCATCGCCGTGTGTTCCGGGATGATGGTCTCCAGCAGCTCCCTCAGCGCCGGGATGTCCCACTGGTGATCGCCGAGGGCGTAGAGCAGGCAGCCGCGGGTGTGCTCGGGATCGACCTGGAAGGTCTCGTAGAAGGAGCGGCTGGCCGCCACCACCCGCAGGTCGGCGTCCAGGACGATGAACGGCTCGTGGATGGTGTTGACGATGGCCTGCGCCAGCACCTGCGCGTCTTCGACGGCCAGGAGCGAGTTGAGCATGGCGGGGGAACAGGTCCGATCCGGGACGGGCGGCGGGGGAACCCACAGCTCAGATGTCCGCTTATGGCAGTACGCCCATTGCGGGCCGCGGTTCCCGACGAAAGCTGACTTAGGTGAATTCGCCGCAGGCAGTGCGCGCCGCGGCGGCGGTTCGCGCCGGCGCCTGAGCGGCAAGTCGCGGCCTCCGTGCCAGCCCTTAGGCGTCGGCCACGAATGTCGTCGCGCGGCGCCCGTCGCTATGCATCCGACCTGTAACCGGAGTTCTCGCCATGTCCCCCCAGACCTCACCGCCCATCGTCGACCTCGGCGTGCACTACCCGCCCGCGGGACTGTCCGATCGCTTCGCGCTGGGCGTCACCAAGTTCCTGCGGCTGTTCGCCGACACCTTCTTCGCCAAGCGCTACGGCCACCGCGCTGTGGTGCTGGAGACGGTGGCGGCGGTGCCCGGCATGGTCGGCGCGACGCTCAACCACCTGAAGTGCCTCAGGCGCATGCAGGACGACCGGGGCTGGATCCGTACGCTGATGGACGAGGCCGAGAACGAGCGCATGCACCTGATGACCTTCATCGAGGTCTGCCAGCCCACGGCCTTCGAGCGCTTCGTGGTGATCGCGGCCCAGTGGGTCTTCTACATGTTCTTCTTCTTCCTCTACCTGGCGGCGCCGAAGACCGCGCACCGGCTGGTGGGCTATTTCGAGGAAGAGGCGGTGATCAGCTACACCCACTACCTCGCCGAGATCGACGAGGGCCGCTCGCCCAACGTGCCCGCGCCGGCGCTCGCCATCCGCTACTGGAACCTGCCCATGGACGCGACGCTGCGCGACGTGGTCATCGTGGTCCGCGCCGACGAGGCCCACCACCGCGACGTGAACCACGGCTTCGCCAACGACCTGATCGGCCTGCCGCCCGTGGCCGTGGCCCCCTGCCCCACGCACGTGGAGTTGACGCCGAACTGGAAGGCGGCGGTTTAGGCGGTCCGCACCTGGCGGCAGGCTTCCGCCAGGGCGCGCGGCGCGATCGGCTTGTCGACGACCGGCGCCAGGCCGCGCTTCAGGACGATGTCGGGATTTCCGGTGACATAGATCACCGGCACCGGCCCGATGGCCTTGACGATCGCCGCCACCGCATCGATGCCGGTGCCGCCGATGATGCGGTAGTCGGCGGTCACCAGGTCGGGCCGCCGCGCCAACGCGGCCGCGACGGCCTGGGCGGGGCTGTCGGCGATGTCGAAGGTCGCGTAGCCGAGGTCTGCGAGCAGCTCCCCGACCTCGATGGCGATGATCATTTCGTCTTCGATGATCAGGGCGTGGGCCCCCGGGCCGACCATGCCTATGCAACTCCGACTCGCCGCCTCCCCGAGTTGAGTAGACACACGCCGTGGATGAATCCAGCATTAACCTGGCCGGCCAGGATCCTCAGAGGCGATCGGCGGCGAAGGTGTCGCAGGCGGCGGGATCGCCGGTGGTGACGCCGGTGTGGAACCAGCGCATCCGCTGCTCGGACGAGCCGTGGGTGAAGCTGTCGGGGGCGACGCGGCCGGTGGCCTCGCGCTGCAGGGTGTCGTCGCCGACCGCGGCGGCGGCGCGCAGGCCATCCTCCACGTCCTTGGGATCGAGCGCCACCTGGCCGCCGGAGACCTCCGGCGCGTGGGCCGCCCAGACGCCGGCGTAGCAGTCGGCCTGAAGCTCCAGCCGGACGGAGCCCGACTGGGCGCCGCGCGCGCCCAGGCGGCGGGCCTGGTCGGAGGTCCCCAGCAGGGTCTGGACGTGGTGGCCGATCTCATGGGCGATGACATAGGCGCGGGCGGCTTCGCCCTTGGCGCCGAAGCGGGTCTCCAGCTCCTGCCAGAAGGCGAGGTCCAGATAGACCTTCTGGTCCTGCGGACAATAGAACGGCCCCTGGGCGGTCTGGCCGAGGCCGCAGCCGGTGCCGGTCGCCTCGGTGTAGAGCACCACCGCGGCGGGCGGGCGGTAGGTCTGGCCTTGCTGCCTGAAAATCTGGGTCCAGACGTCGTCGACCGAGGTGGAGATCACGTCGACGAAGCGGCCGGCCTCGTCCTTGGGCTGGCCGCGGAAGCCGTCCTGCTGTTCGGCCTGGGGCTGGGCGCCGCCGACCGCGTTCATGGTGGTCGAGGGATCGATGCCGAACACGAAATAGCCGATCAGGGCCAGCACCACCCCGCCCACGCCGACGCCGCCCACGCCCACCGGGCCCAGGCCGCGGCGGTCCTCGATGTTGCCGGACTCGCGTCCCCCCAGCCAGCGCATGTGCAGCCTCTTGAAGCTTCCGAAGGTTTCATAACGCGGCGCAGACGGCTCCGCTGCGCGAGCTTAGCGGCGATTGGCGGCGGCCGCGCGGACGCGGGCGTTGGAATCGGCCAGAGTCGCGTCGGGGATCGAGGCGTAGGCCCCGGCCGGCACGGCGGCGCGGCGTGGCGGCGGCGCCTTCGGGTCATAGATGGTGGGCGGCTCCAGGCGCTGGCGCATCGCGGCGATGTCGCTGAGCGCCTGGTTGGTCTGGGCCGTGGCTTCCAGGGTGGAGAGCCGGTTGTTCAGCTCGACCTCACGCTGGCGGGCGAGCTGGGCCTGGGCGTGCAGCTCGGCGTCACGCTGCTGGGTGAGGGCCCACGCATCCTGCGCCGCGGCGGGCGCAGCGACGCTGAGGGCTAAGACGACGATCAAGGCGCGCATGGAAAAACTCCTTCGGCCAGCCTCGTGAAGAGATGGGGGCGATGGCGGTTCGCCGCCAGGAAGAATGGCCACGGAAAACACGGAAAGAGCACGGAAGGCGCCCCGTCGGGAAAGGCCCGCGTGAGCGGGCGCTTCCTATATTCAAACACCAGGACCACCAAGGGCGCCAAGACCACCAAGGGGCCGTTGTGGCTGGGCCGCGCAGCCCGCTCGGGCGTCTTCGTGCTCTTGGTGATCTTGGTGTTCAAACCCTTGCGGCGCCGCCGCCGGATTGTCGCCCGCTGGCGCGGGCTGGGCCAAGCCGCCGCACGTTCGTGCTCTTTCGGTGTTTTCCGTGGCTGGTCTTTTTCGGTTCGCCGCGCCCTCCCCGCGCCCTGCCCGCGCTGCGCAAATTTGCGGGGGTCTGTCGGAGTTGGGCATAGTCCGGCGTCCTAGGTGCGACGAGGAGCCCGACCGATGCTTTACGCCCTGCTTTGCTACAATTCCGAAGAGACCGTCTTCTCCTGGTCCAAGGATGAGGAAACCGCGGTCATGGGCAGGCTGGCTGTGGTCTGTGAACGCCTGGAGCACCAGGGCAAGCTCGGCCCGTCGCTCAGGCTCATGCCGACGACGGCGGCCACGACGCTGCGCAAATCCGATCCGCCGATGGTGATCGACGGGCCGTTCGCCGAGACCAAGGAGCAGCTCCTGGGCTTCTACATCCTGGACTGCACAGACCTGGAGGAGGCGTTGGCCGTGGCCGGCGACCTGGGCGAGGCCAATCCCGGCGGCGCCTACGAAATCCGTCCGCTGCTGGTCTATAACCAGGGCGGCCTCGGCGCCGAGGCGCTCGGCGGATGAGCGACCTGGCCTGGATCGATGCGGCCCTGACCTCGGCGCGTCCCCAGGCGATCGGAGCGCTGCTCCGCTATTTCCGCGATCTCGACACCGCCGAGGAGGCCTATCAGGACGCCTGCCTGAGGGCGCTGAAGTCCTGGCCGCAGAACGGGCCGCCGCGCGATCCGGCCTCCTGGCTGATCATGGTGGGCCGCAACGCCGCCCTAGACGTGGTGAGGAAGAAGAGCCGCCAGACCGAGCTGCCGCCCGAGGAGACCATCTCCGACGTCGACGACGTCGAGACGCCGATGGCCGAGCGGCTGGACGGGTCGCACTACCGCGACGACATCCTGCGATTGATGTTCATCTGCTGCCATCCGGAGCTGCCGCCCAGCCAGCAGATCGCGCTGGCGCTGCGCATCGTCTCGGGGCTCAGCATCAAGCAGATCGCCAAGGCCTTCCTGGTCGGCGAGGCGGCGATGGAGCAGCGGATCACGCGGGCCAAGGCGCGCATCGCCAGGGCCGACACGCCCTTCGAGACGCCCGGGCCGGTGGAGCGATCCGAGCGCCTCGCGGCGGTGGCGGAGATGGTCTACCTGGTCTTCAACGAGGGCTATTCGAGCCGCTCCGGCGAGGCCGAGGCCCGCGCCCCGCTCTGCGAAGAGGCGATCCGCATCGCGCGCCTGCTGCTCAAGCTCTTCCAGACCGAGCCTGAGATCATGGGGCTGACCGCGCTGCTCCTGCTCACCCATGCGCGAGCCCGCGCGCGCTTCGACGCCGACGGCGAGGCGGTGCTGCTGGACGACCAGGACCGCGCGCTCTGGGACCGCAGCACGATCGCCGAGGGCCTGGCGCTGATCGACAAGGCCATGCGCCACCGCCGGCCCGGGCCCTACCAGGTGCAGGCCGCCGTCGCCGCCCTGCACGGGCGCGCCGCCCGCGCCGAGGACACCGACTGGGCGCAGATCGAGGCGCTCTATGCGAACCTGGAGATCATGAGGCCGTCGCCGGTGGTGACGCTGAACCGGGCCGTGGCGGTGAGCAAGGCGCGGGGAGCCGACGAGGCGCTGGCGATGATCGAGCCGCTGGCCGCGCAGCTTTCCGGCTACTTCTATTTCTTCGGAGCGAAGGGCGCGTTCCTGCTGCAGCTCGGCCGCACGGGCGAGGCCCGCGAAGCGTTCGACCAGGCCATCGCGCTCGCCAACACCGCGCCGGAAGCCGCCCATATCCGCCGCGAGCTCGACCGGCTGATGAAGGACAGCGCCGCCGTCGGAACGTGACGCCGGCGGCGGGGCGGTTGGCCCTAGACCAGGGCCTCGCCGCGGAACATCGGCACGACGCCGCCGCCGACCGTAGCGCGGACGCCGCCGTCCTGGCGGCGCGCGGTCATCTTCAGGCGCGAAGGACGGCCCATTTCGGTCCCCTGGCTGACTTCGTACTTGCCCGTCTGGTCGGCGGTTAGCGAGAGCAGCAGAGCGGCCAACGCGGCATTGGCGCTGCCGGTGGCGGCGTCTTCCCAGGCGCCGGAGAGCGGGGCGAACATCCGCGCGCGGATGCGGCCCTGCTCGCGCGAATAGAGGAAGAGCGAGAGCCGCTCGGCGCCGTCGGCGTAGTTGTCGGCGGCCTCGCGGAAGGCCGGAAGCTGGGGCGAGGCCTTGGCGAGCGCCGCCTCGGTGACCTGGGCGATGACGAAGCCGACGCCCACCGAGGCCTCGACCGGCCGGTGCTCGGAGACCACGACGCCAGCGGGATCGATCCCGGCGCAGGCGGCGATGGTCTCGA
>Ga0307510_10000637_pt1 | contig 35581 bp, 33 predicted proteins | sample 12_EM_MG_FD_207224 | JGI IMG/M metagenome (GOLD analysis project Ga0307510, IMG submission 207224) | Populus trichocarpa ectomycorrhiza microbial communities from riparian zone in the Pacific Northwest, United States - 12_EM | ecosystem: Host-associated > Plants > Roots > Unclassified | place...
GACAAGGTTCCAAGGCCTTTATCTTCCCGCATTACAACGCTTATTTCCTGCCTTCCAGCCTCGATTTCTGGAACAATGGCAGAATGGCTAATATCTTCTCTTCGCTGAAGGTCAGAGCCGCTTATGGGGAAGCTGGTATCCAGCCCGGCGCCTTCGATCGCTACCCCGTGCTGACTCAGGCAAACCTGGGTTCTGCACTCGTATATTCCTCGCCCGTGAGCGCACTGAATCCCGGACTTGGTGTGGAAGTCTCAAAGGAATTTGAAGCAGGTACAGACTTCACGATCCCTGTCAATAAAGGCGGCAGCTGGCTCAGCGCCATCAACGCATCCTTTACCTACTGGCACAAGAAGAGCGAAAATGTTATCTATAATGTGAACCAGGCACTGACGACTGGCGCCACCGGCGTTCTGAACAATGCCATCAACCTGCACTCGACCGGCTACCAGTTCCAACTGAACATACCCGTCGTTCAGACCCGGATGATCACCTGGAATTTCACCACCAACTGGGGACACCAGATGTCGATGATCGATAAAGTCGCCGGCGGTGTAGCCATCCCCGTTGGACCGATCGACGGAAACAGTCTCTATGCCATTCTCGCCCCCGGATACCGCATCGGCCAGCTCTATGGCTACAAGACTTTTCATAGCCTCTCACAGACCAAGCTGGACGGTAAGACTGCTTATATCCAACCCCAGGATTATGGTAAATACAATATCGTGAACGGCAACGTCGTGGACACCGCAACAAAATTCATCCAGTTCACAAACGAGAAATACAACCTCGGAAACACCGATCCAAAGTTCAACGCCAGCTTTATCAATGAGTTTACATTTAAGGATTTCCTCTCCGTTTCCTTCCAGTTCGACTGGATCTATGGCGCACATGTCTACAACGAGACAAAGGAATGGATGTATCGCGACGGCATCAGCGGGGACTTCGCCAAACCCGTCACCATCAACGGACAGAAAGGCGCGTATACTGCCTATTGGGGCAGCGCCTATTATGGTCTGTTCGGCAGCGCATATGGTTCGGGTAACGACGCCCCTAAGGATTTCTTCCTGGAACCCGCCTCCTTCCTGCGTCTCCGCAACGTAGCCATCGGCCTGGATTTCGCTCACCTCTATAAGATCAAATATTTCAAGAAACTGCAGCTCGTGCTTTCAGGACGGAATATTTATACACATACAAAGTATACCGGCATGGACCCGGAGATCAGTTCTATTTCTCCCAACTCCTCTTATGAAAGAGGCGTCGACAATAATTCGATACCCAATCTGAAATCTTACCAGGTCGGACTCAACGTAGGATTTTGATTTCTGAACTATTAAAATGAAGATCATGACTAAAAATAAATTAGCAACGATTTTACTCTTCACAGGACTCATAACAGGAGTTTCCTGTAAGAAGCAGCTGCAGGTGGGCAACCCCAATCAGCCCTCACTGAGTACAAATGTCAATACGGAAACAGGTATGATATCACTCGCCCAGGGCGGTGTCTATATCAGCGGCTTTAAGCAGGGCGACGGATGGCTGGGCGACAGCTATTTTTCCCTGCCTTATGGTTATCACGAGCTGATGGCGGATAATGTCGGCGCCGATGCTTCCAATAACCAGATCACCACCGTAGGAAAACCAGATTATTATATCACAGACAACGGCACAAAAGTAGTCAACCCCTCCCCCCAGATCGGCGTACTCCGGGGTTTTAATGTACTCGGAGGCAGCGGCAACAACGCCCTTTACTTCCAGTGGCAGAATATGTACGCTTTGAACTCGTCCTGCAATACGATCCTCAGCGTGCTTGGTAAGATCCCCTTTTCAGGAGATTCGCTTTCCCGCTCCAATACCATCAAAGCCTGGTGTTACTGGTGGAAAGGATATGCCTATTCACAGATCGGCACAATTTATTATTCCGGTCTGATCCAGGATGACCCGTCCAATAAGATCAACGCGAATTATAAGATAAAGGACAGCATCATCGCACGAAGCAACTATTACCTGAACCTCGCCGCCTCCACGCTTTCTGCGATTACCAGCACCACTGACTATACTGCGATCCTGACCCAGCTGATCCCCGCTTTCTGTCAGACGGGACATGGTGGCGTCCTTACCACAGATATGTGGAAACGAAATATCAATACCCTGCTGGCCCGCAATATCCTGATGAATAAGCTGGCCCCCTACGTCAACGGCAATCCCGCTGCAACCATCAGCAAATCGTCCACGACCGCCATGACCAGCGCCGATTGGAATGCCGTTCTCTCACTGGTATCCAACGGGATCCAACAGACCGATAAGGTCTTTACCGGAGTGTCTCTTTCCGCTAATGGATTCTTCACCGCGACAGGTGGCAGCGTCGCCGCTATGACAACGGGAAATAATATCTCATCGACCTTTAAGATCGGGGTAAGATATGTTCAGAATTTCAAGGCAGGAGACAAAAGACTCGTACAGAATTTCAGAGGGGGTAGCGTATATAACAATACCTTCTATGGAACGCCTTACAACATCAAAGACAGCCTCCAGCAAAGCACTACCGGTGTCTATGTGCTCGGAAGCAAACTCGTCGGCCAGTACGAAGTCTACATCGCCGGCAGTTACGAGGAGAATGCCCTCATGCTCGCAGAAGCAAATATACGTCTGGGTAATATCGATCCGGGCCTGACCTATGTGGATGCAGTAAGGGACTACCAGGGCGCCGCTGTCACCCACGTAACCGGTACGGGACTCGACCTGTCGGGTGCTCTTAAAGAACTGACCAGGGAAAGACGGGTCGCCCTCGTATTCAGAGGCCTTTCCTTCTACGACGCAAGAAGATGGGGCTGGATCTACGATATCTCCAAAGGAGGAGGCTCCTACGGAAATATGTTGTACAACGTCAATGGAACGTTTGATACCAACGTCACGATCAGCTACAACTTTATGGATTACTGGGATATCCCCGCCGATGAGACCGCACTCAATCCAGCTGCCGCCGGCAGCGCCGCAGTGCTGAACCCCAACTACTAACAAGAGAAAAACCCCGTATAAAAAAAATCCCCGGAAGCTTCCGGGGATTTTTTTATAATTTTATTTCATCTTCCTGCTTGTCAAAAAAATGAAACTCGGTCAGATGGTAATTTGTGTTCGCACGGATACGGATCTTCTGCTTATACTTCCACCTCCATTTCCACTGCCTGGAGCCAAAACCGAGAAAACCGGCTTTCGTAAGATAAGCATGCATAATAGGATGCACCGCTAAGATCAGATCCTTATGCTGATGATTCAGCAGATAACTTAAATTCTTTTCTATCTCATCCTCCAGGATCAACGCAGAAGAGATCTTCCCCGTGCCATTACAGGTGGGACAAACCTCCTGCGTATTGATGGTAACCTCCGGCTTCATCCGCTGCCGGGTTATTTGCATCAGCCCAAACTTCGAAATAGGCAGTACAGCATGTTTGGCCCTGTCCGTACGCATAAAATTCTCCATCGCCTCTATCAGCTTCCGCTTGTTGTCGGGCAGCTTCATGTCGATAAAGTCTACTACAATAATACCACCCAGGTCACGCAGCCGTAATTGCCGGGCAATTTCCTCGGCCGCCTCCATATTAGTCTCCAACGCATTCTGCTCCTGGTTGTTACTGACACTCTTATACCCGCTGTTCACGTCGATGACATGTAAAGCCTCGGTATGCTCGATGATCAGATAGGCGCCGCTCGGCAGATTCACCGTCTTTCCAAACGCGGCTTTCACCTGCTTGGTCACGCTGAACTGGTCAAAGATGGGCGAACCATTATGATAATAGGAGACAATGTCTATCTTGTCCGGAGCGATCCGCTGAATATAGCTCTTGGTATCATTGAAGATATTCCGGTCATTGATGACGATCTTATTAAAATCCTCATTCAACAGGTCCCGAAGCATACTGGTCGTCTTCGTCTGCTCACTCAGGATCTTCGCCGGCGGCACCGCACCCTTCAGGTTGTGCTGTATCATCTTCCAGGTTGCCACCAACTCTGTAAGATCCTCATGCAGCTCAGCCGTATTCTTTCCTTCCGCAGCCGTACGCACGATAACCCCGAAATTCTTCGGTTTTATCGCTTCCACGATCTTCTGCAGACGTTTACGCTCGTCAGAAGAATGTATTTTCCGCGAAACAGCTACTATATCATTAAATGGAGTGATGACGACAAATCGACCAGGAAGTGAGATCTCACAGCTCAGACGGGGACCCTTTGCAGCAATAGGCTCCTTCAGGATCTGTACGAGAATATGAGGCTTGCCATTCAATACCTCATTGATCTTGCCCGTTTTAATGATCTCCGGCTCCACCTGGAAACTGCCAAAGTCAAAACCCTCAGCGCTGGTGTCGTTCATAGCCTGTTGCGTGAACTTCAACAACGACCGGGCATAGGGACTTAGATCTGTATAATGAAGAAAAGCGTCTTTTTCAAAACCCACATCAACAAATGCAGCATTCAATCCCGGAATGAGCTTTTTAACCTTTCCAAGGTATAAATCTCCGACCGCAAAGCTCGCATCAGCCTTTTCATGGTGAAGTTCCACCAGCTTTTTATCCTCTAATAGGGCTATTTCAACACCCTGCGGAGTCGCATTTATGATCAGTTCCTTATTCAAGCGTATCGGCGTTTTCCGTCGACATCTACGGGACGGTCCGCCAAAAGAGCGGACCGTCTCCGTAAAGGCAACTATTTGTTCTTCTTCTTATGGCGATTCTTTCTCAGTCTTTTCTTCCGCTTGTGCGTCGCAATCTTATGACGCTTACGCTTTTTACCACAAGGCATACTCAATTCATTTTTATAGTTAAAAAAATAATAACCACGATCATATTGGCAAGAAGCCACTATCACACCGGCGGTCTCCCGCCATCTTCACTACTGCAAAGTCTTGATCCGCTGATCTATCGCCTGGAGCATCTCCGGATTATTGATCATCTTCTTTGCAGCCCCATACCATATTATGGCATCCGCTTTGTTGCCTTTTTGCTGATAGACTTCGGCTAGTAGGAGAGTCGCTTCGATATTGGCAGGTTGATGTCGAACAACAGTTGTCAAACGTTCAATAGCTTTATCAAATTGCCCCGATTCAATTCCCCCAAGCCCCAGCATAAACTGAGCATACATATTGGTGGAATCCCTGTGGGCTACTTCCAAAATCCGCTGAATTCCCTGCATGACCTCGGTTGGATTGTCCGCCTGACTACCAAAAATGTAGCTGGCTCCAAGCCCTACCTTTGTTGAATCATTCCCGGGATTCAGTTCTAATGCCTTTTCAAACAACTCTTTAGCACTTGTAGCCATCCAGCCTTTTAAAGCTGGGTTATCCTGACCACGCAAGCTTTGCAAAAATAATTGGGCAGCAAAGGTGAGACTTTTTTCAGAATTTTCCAATTTAGCCGCTTCTCCGGTATAATGTGCATATAATAAAAAGCCATCCGCAACTGAATCCTTCCAAAAAGTAGCCAGTTGCCGGTCAGCATTTATCTGCTGCATCTTCACATCACCCCGTACGACGGATTGCTGCAGTCTGTTTACATAAGATAGTCGGGCAGGAGTCAAACGAGCTTGAGATGCTTGTAGAATATCCTGTAAACCAATGGATTTAACAAGGGAAGCCCCTGGAGCGCCACCTTCGGCGGGCTCCGGTTTGTGTTGAGGAGGAACAGTGTGTCCCAAAAAATACAGAGCGAGTAGTAATAGCACCCCGGTGCCGGCTACCAGATATTGCTGTCTCTTCATGCTGATAATTAGAGACGCAAATCTACATCTCTTCGTCCGGGTTTGGCTGATCTTCCTTCACAGACTGCAATTTTTTTACTTCGGCTACGAACTCCTTAGCAGGTTTGAAGGCCGGAATAAAATGCTCAGGGATATGAACAGCCACATTCTTTTTGATATTACGGCCGATCTTTGCAGCCCTTTTCTTAGTGATAAAACTCCCAAATCCCCGGATGTAAATATTTTCACCTGCGGAAAGAGTTTCTTTCACTTCTTTGAACATGGTTTCCAACGTCACAAGGACGTCAACCTTAGGTATACCTGTTTTTTCCGATATTTGGTTAACAAGGTCTGCCTTTCTCATGGGGATTAAGTTTTATAAGTTTCTGATTTTAAATATATAACAAAATTATTAATTCACAACTCATTAGCGCTAAAAATTAGTTTCAAGGTATCAAAATACTGGTTTTGATTCGTTTGTGCAAGAATTCTCTAAAATATTGATTGTGAATTTTTTTTAACAAAAATGGCACCAAAAAAAGACCCTTTTACCACCCTTTTATTAAAATGGCATAAGGGTAAAAATAGTCGAACAATGCCCTGGAAAGGGGAAAAGAATCCCTACAAGATCTGGCTCAGTGAGGTCATTTTGCAACAAACCCGGGTCGAACAAGGCTGGTCCTACTATGAAAAATTCGTAGAAACCTTCCCGACAATTCATGACCTCGCCATCGCGCCGGAACAAAAAGTATTCAAACTCTGGGAAGGACTCGGCTATTACAGCCGCTGCCGCAACCTCATCGCCACAGCTAAAAGGATTGATACAGAATATAAAGGAGTGTTCCCCTCCACCTACGAAGAGATCCTCGGATTAAAAGGTATCGGACCCTACACCGCAGCAGCTATTTCCTCCTTTGCCTTCGGCCTCCCCCACGCAGTGGTAGATGGAAATGTCACCCGCGTACTCTCCCGTTACTTCGCCAACCCGACACCGATCGATACAACCACCGGCAAACGACTCTTTACCGATCTTGCCGGCAAATTGCTGGATAAAGAACAACCGGACATTTACAACCAGGCTATTATGGACTTTGGCGCCACCGTATGCCTGCCCCGAAACCCTCTCTGCGCCGACTGTGTACAAAATGCCAACTGCCAGGCCTTTAAAAAAGATCTTACCACCCAACTGCCTGTAAAAGAAAAAAGTATTCAGAAGCGTCAGCGCTGGTTTTATTACTTTATAGCAGAACTCCCCGGCGATAAGGTCTATATCCGCCAACGCACAGAAAAGGATATCTGGGAAGGATTGTACGAATTCGCGCTCTGGGAAACAGACGAACCCGTCTATGGCGACCCGCTCCTGAGATCCGACTTTGCCCGCCAATTCTTTGGTGAACAGACACTCACAGTCAGGCATATCTCCCGGATCTACCGCCAGGAACTCTCTCATCAATCGATCCAGGGACAATTTATTACCGTCAGTCTGAAAAAGACAGCACCAGCTTTAAAGGACTGGCTCCTCGTCGAAAGAGCAGCGCTGACCGAATACCCCTTCCCGAAATTTATCAATGCCTGGCTGCTGGACCCAAGCCCGGCACAAAGCTTGTTCTGATCTTGCTGGCATGGGGATAACTGTCAACGGGTTGCAGCATGTTAAACCCCGGGCCCTCACTGGAAAAATTTATCTTTTTGCCCGAAAAAATGTTAATTTACATATAAGTGCGGCTCCGGGACACAGTAAGTTGGTTTTGCCCGACAAACTGACCCCGGCCCTTTAATTGGAATTTAATCCGAAAGACGATTTATAAAACTTTTTCAAACTCAGTTGTATGAGAGGCGTAAACAGGGTGATGCTCATTGGTAATCTAGGAAAAGATCCGGACGTACAATTCTTGGAAGGCAATATTGCCGTTGCCAAGTTCTCTTTAGCAACAACAGAAACATTCAAAGATAGAGCCGGCAAGCTGATCTCGCAAACAGAATGGCATACAGTAGTGCTGTGGCGCGGACTGGCCGAACTGGCACAAAAATATCTTCACAAGGGCAGCCTGGTCTATATTGAAGGCAGACTCAGAACCCGCAGTTGGGAAGATAAAGAAGGAAACAAGAAATTCGCCACCGAAGTAGTAGGAGACAACCTGATCATGCTCGACAAACGCACGGATAGCGGTCACGCCCATCCCCCTATTCACCAGGAAGGCATCGAAGGACTTGGTAATTCCGATACCCCCCCCATCGGCGAACCTTCAGAAGATCTCCCCTTTTAATGGCAAACTCCCTTTGTCCATGAATAATTATCGTTCACGAAACCCTGTTTATTTTGGAGTTCCCTTTAATAAGATTGCTGGATAATACATTACCATCAGGTCTTCTGGTTATTAATCCCCAGGCGACCACTGTCTTAGCTATAGTCATTCTCTTTCTTCTCATCCTGTCTTTTGTCGTTTCCGGCTCGGAAGTAGCCTTCTTCTCCCTGACCTATAAGGATATCAATATCCTGAAGACCAAACAGGACGCATCCTGGAAACGCATCGTCTCCCTGCTGGAAGACCCCAAAGAGCTCCTGGCCTCCATGCTCATCGCTAATAGCATCATCAACATCGCTATTATCATCCTGGCCAATTTCCTCATCGACGAAATGGTTCTGCTAAAACAGAGCTTCTGGCTGTTCGAGTTCATTATCAAGGTCATCCTCGTTGGCTTCGTCATGATCCTCTTCGGCCAGGTGATGCCAAAAATATGGGCCACTCAAAATAATCTGCAGTTTGCCTATTATACCTCAGGCATCATCGAGCTCGTTCACCTCTTATTCCGCCGCGTCAGCTCCTGGGTCGTCATCCGCTCAGAAGGCCTGGAGAAGTCCTTTGGACGCAAACAGAAAGGCGAACAGCTTCGCTATCAGATAGATCAATCCGTTAAGAACGAGTCTTCCGAAGAAGAAAAGAACATCCTGAACGGCATTGCCAAATTCGGCAGCATCACCGTCCGGCAAGTCATGCGCGCCCGCCTCGATGTCTCAGGCATCCCCTATGACCTCAGCTTCCTTCAACTGAAACAAAAGGTAGAAGAATTACACTATTCCCGCCTGCCGGTATATAAAAGCAGCCTCGACGAGCTCGCAGGTCTCATCAATACAAAAGACCTCATCCCCTGGCTCAACGAACCCGACAATTTTGACTGGCATACCCTTTTGCGGGCACCCTATTTTGTACACGAGCACAAGCTGATCGAAGACCTTTTACAGGAATTCCAGCAGAAAAGGGTCCATTTCGCCGTCGTCGTTGACGAATTCGGCGGTACCAGCGGCATCGTCACCCTGGAAGATATCATCGAAGAAGTCATCGGTGACATCCGGGATGAGTTCGATGACGAAGAAAGTGCCAACCGCCAACTGGAAGACGGCAGCTTCATCTTTGAAGGCAGAACCATGCTTCACGATGTCTGTAAAGCAATGAATCTCGCCGTCGACACCTTCGATAAGGTAAAGGGAGACAGCGATTCCCTCGCCGGCCTCATTCTCGAGATCTCCGGCGATATCCCCAAAATAAATGATATCATCCCCTGTGGCGACTTCCAGTTTACAGTCCTCGATGCAGACAACAGCCGCATCAAAAAAGTAAAAGTGACCATCCAAAAATTATGAACATATTTCGCTCCATCCTCCTTCTGACTCTTTTTGGACTGTTTTCCTGCAACGGAGTGTATTCACCAAAAAGAAGAGGTTATTTTAAGATCGACTTTCCTCCACATCAATACCAGGCCTTCGACCGCCCCGACTTCCCCTATACCTTCGAATATCCCGTTTATGCAGGCGTTGTGAGGGACAGCAGCTATTTCGATACTATCCCCGAAAACCCATACTGGATCAATGTCGACTTTCCCCGCTTTGGCGCCCGCATCTACATCAGCTACAAACAAATAGGACCAAACAGCTTCGATAAATTAAAGGACGACGCCTATAAAATGACCTTCAAACATACCTACAAGGCCAGTTCCATCGAAGATTCTATCATAAATACCCCCAATGGCGTCAGCGGCATTTTCTTTAAGGTAGGCGGCAATGCAGCAACAGCCACACAATTCTTCGTCACCGATTCGACCCACCACTTCCTCCGCGGGGCCCTTTATTTCGACACCACCCCCAACGAAGACTCCCTCAAACCCGTCAACATCTTTTTACAGGAAGACGTGAGACACCTGATCAATACGTTTAAATGGAAGACAGCCACCGGCACACCACCCGCCACCACGGCCCCCACTCACACGGCCCCCACTCACACAGCCCCCACTCACACAGCGTCCATCCACACTGCGCCCGCCAGCACATCATCAGCCGCTGCACCCGTGACCACACCACCCGCCACCACGGCGCCGACCCACACTACACCCGCAACCGCACCACTGACCAACACAGCCCCCGCTCACAACCGCGCCACCACAACCTTCGCGACAAAACCTTCCCCCACTGCCAAAAAGTAATCAAAGGGGATTATATTTGTATATAAATAATACAAATTTTGATAGCAATCGATAATATACTGGTGAGTGATGATGTCGTCGAAGGTCAGTTCGTCTGCGACCTGCTGAAATGCAAAGGCGGCTGCTGCGAAGACGGCGATGCCGGCGCACCTCTCGAAAAAGAAGAAATGGACGAGCTCAACGCTATCTTCGACATCGTCAAACCCTATCTCACTCCCGAAGGACTCAAAGTGATCGAATCCCAGGGCCGCTACCAGTACGACCGCGAATTCGGCTGGGTCACACCCACCATCGGCGGGAAAATGTGCGCCTACGGATTCAGAGACGAAAAAGGGATTATCAAATGCGGCATCGAACAGGCTTATTATGATGGCAAAACCACCTGGAAAAAACCCATCAGCTGTCACCTCTATCCCATCAAGATCAACAAGACAAAGGCCGGTGAGGTCGTCAATTACGAACCGCGGGAGACAATGTGCCGCCCCGCCTGTGTCCAGGGGAAAAAACTAAAGGTACCCGCCTATGTTTTTCTCAAAGAAGCGATCATCCGCAAATACGGCGAAGACTTCTACGGAGTCCTCGAACAGGTAGCAGAGAATTATTTCGCAGAAAACAAAGCTCGCGCCTCCAAAGGCTCCAACAAATGAACACTAATCTCAAAATCTGATCAGCGTGACGGAAACGGCAGCTAACTTTAATGCCCGCAGCACGGTAAAGGCGGAAGACCTGGACCACCGGAAAAAGATCAATTTCAATATTGGTCGTTATAATGCCGTTGTCCCCCAGGGCAAACAACAATTTGCAGAACTCAACCTCGCACGCGAAAGAGCAAAGAATATCAAGTGGCGGGCCATCGAAACCCTCGACCAACAGCTGGAAGAATTCGAATCCAACTTCACAAAAAGAGGAGGAAGGGTCATCTGGGCCGAGAATTCCGACCAGGCCCTTGCCGAGATCCTTACCATCTGCAAGGAAAAAAGCTGCCGCACCATCGTAAAAAGCAAGAGCATGGTCACCGAAGAGATCAAGCTGAACCACTTCCTCGAAGAACACGGCATCGAAAGCGTAGAGACCGACCTCGGAGAATACATCCAGCAGCTGGACGGCGAACCCCCTTATCATATCGTGACACCCGCCATGCATAAAAGCAAGGAGGACGTGGCGAAACTGTTTTATGAAAAACTGGGTACCAAACCCAACCTCACGCCCGAACAGCTCACGCTTGTCGCACGCGAAAAGCTCCGCAAAAAATATGTCCAGGCAGAGATAGGCATCACCGGCGCCAACTTTATCATCTCCGACGTAGGCGGCATCGCCGTCACCGAGAACGAAGGCAACGCACGCCTTAGCGCCGCCTTCCCCAAAACACATATCGTCATCGCCGGCCTCGAAAAGGTCATCCCTTCCATGACCGACCTGGGACTGTTCTGGCCCCTGCTCGCCACCTATGGCACCGGCCAGCGCATCACCGTTTATAATACACTCATCACAGGCCCAAGACAACAGGGCGAAACAGACGGCCCCGATGAAATGATCCTGATCCTGCTCGACAACGGCCGCACAAATATTCTCGCCAATGCAAAGTCCCGCGAAAGCCTTTACTGCATCCGCTGCGGCGCCTGCCTCAACGCCTGCCCCATCTATAAGAATATAGGCGGCCATAGCTATGGAACTACCTATAGCGGCCCCATCGGCGCTGTCATCACACCGCACCTGAAAGACATGGGCGAATGGAAACATCTTAGCTATGCCTCTTCGCTCTGTGGGAATTGTACAGAGGTCTGCGCAGTAAAGATCAACCTCCACGAATTGCTTCTCGACAATCGATACGAAGCAGTAAAAGAAGGATATAGCTCCCTGTCCGAGAAGATAGCCTGGAAACTGTGGAGAAAGGCAAGCCTCAGTCGCAGTCTCATGAATATGGGTACCGGAAAGATGAAGAACTGGATCGTCAGCAAGGCGTTCACCGCATGGAATACACATCGCGACGCCCTGAATTTCGCTCCCAAAACCTTTAATCAGCGCTGGAAAGACGAACGGAAGGGATAATGTTGTTGTTCACTCCCCATATCACCGCCCGGCTGTCCTATATAGTCGGGTTCTTTAGTAAGGAGATCTTTGATGATACGCCCATTCGTATCACCAGCGACCGGCAGGAGTTCCTCGCCACTCCGGGACCCCGGATAAATTACTCAGCAGAGCCGATGGATTCCATCTTCTCCCTTCCTCCCGCGCCCCTGCTCTTCGAATCCGGCATCACGGCACAGACAATAGAATGTTTTGAATACAAAGGCCATAAAGCCTTCTTCGCCACAACCGGCGACTTCCCCTTTGACATCTTCGCCGCATCCTTTTATCTGGTAAGCCGGTACGAAGAATACCTGCCGCATGAAAAGGACGAATACGGCCGTTATGCCTACAAAAATTCACTGGCCTGGAAGGAAGGTTTTCTCGACATACCTCTTGTCAACTATTGGCTGCTTGAATTTAAACTCGCCCTACAGCGCCGGCACCCCGATCTCGTCTTCCGCTACCCGGCATTTAAATTCGTACCTACCTATGATATCGACCTGGCTTATTCATATTTGTTCAAAGGTTCGTTACGCAACCTTGTAGCAGGAGGAAAGGAGTTGCTCACCGGCCAATGGCGGCGACTAAACGAAAGAATAGCCGTCCTGAGAGGCCGCCGGCCAGATCCTTATGATGCCTATGAATGGCTGGATTCCCTGCACCTGTATTGTCGTATGAAACCCTATTATTTCTTCCTGGTCGCGGCCCGGCGTAAAGGAGTGGATAGAAATATCTCCCCTTCCGGACCTGGCCTCCGGGAACTGGTGGCCTATCATGCTGCCGGTTACCGGCTGGGCATCCACCCCTCCTGGGGCAGTGGCGACAATGACCGTTTGTTAAGAGAAGAGATCGAATGGATGGAACAGGTCACGGACAACAGCATCACCCGAAGCCGTCAGCATTATATACGTTTTACACTGCCTCATACTTATCGCCGGCTGCTGTTTTATGGCATCGATCAGGAATTCTCCATGGGCTATGGCAGTATCAACGGCTTCCGCGCCTCGGTAGCTTCATCTTTTTACTGGTATGATCTTGAACGGGAAGAAGAGACGACAATGAGGATCTTCCCTTTTTGTTTTATGGACGCCAATGCCCGCTACGAACAGAACTTCACACCTTCTCAGGCCATGACAGAACTGATGCACTATTATCATCATATCCGAAAGGTCAATGGACTAATGGTTACCATCTGGCACAACAACTTTTTGGGTACCGACCCAAAATTCGCAGGCTGGCGCGAAGTCTATGAAATATTCCTGAAGCAGGAAGTTTTTTGGGATACCTGAAAGCGCGGTAGCGCTTTCACGCGCGCAGCGCGCAACATTAGCCCTGCGCGGCCGTCAGGCCGCTAGCGGGGAAACACTCTTGCCTTAGTGTTTAAAATGTCTCACCCCCGTCATCACCATCGACAGCTTATTCTCCACGCAATACTCGATCGAGTCCTTATCCCTTACCGACCCGCCGGGCTGGATAAAGGAAGTAACCCCCGCCGCATGCGCGATCTGTACACTATCATTAAAGGGGAAGAAAGCATCACTCGCCAGCACAGCCCCACTCAGGTCGAACTGAAACTGCCCGGCCTTCGCTATCGCTTGCCGCACGCTGTCGATACGACTCGTCTGCCCGCAACCCTTGCCTATAAGCTGTCTGTTCTTCACCAACGCAATGGCATTGGATTTTAAATGCTTGCAAACAATATTCGCAAAGGAGAGGTCTTCTTTTTCTGCTGCCGTGGTTTCGCGGCCACCCACTTCCTTCCACTCGACGTAATTACCTTCATCAGGCTGCTGTTCTAATACACCATTCAGCAGTGATCTGTACTGGAAGGCCGGTGCAACCCTCGCCTTCTGTACAAGCAGGATCCGATTCTTCTTCGAACGCAGGACATCCAGCGCGTCTTTATCAAAAGCAGGTGCTATCAGCACCTCAAAAAATATCTCGTTGATAGCTTCCGCCGTCGCCTTATTCACGGGAGTATTGCAGGCCAGCACTCCGCCAAAAGCACTCTCCGGATCACCGGCTAATGCGGCGTCCCACGCTTCTTTCAAAGTCGGCCGTATAGCGATGCCGCAGGGATTGGTATGTTTGATGATGGCAAACACAGAGCCCGCAGACTCCTTACCCATGAACTCCTGTATCAGCTGCACCGCTGCATCTACATCCACCAGGTTATTATAAGAAAGCTCCTTGCCATTGACCTGGTCAAAAAGCTCTTCCATCTTTCCAAAGAAACGAGCCGCCTGATGCGGATTCTCGCCATAACGCAGGGATTTTGGCGAAGGGACAGATTCAAGGAAATAACCCGGCTCCGCGCTCAGGGTAAAATATTTTGCAATGGCTACATCATAATGCGCACAGACCTCAAAAGCCCTGGCCGCCAGCTTCCGCCGCTGTTCAAGAGTAGTCTCTCCCTTTTGCTCGTCCAGCAAGCTCTCCAGGTAACCATAGTCCGCCTTCGAACCGACCACAACCACGTCTTTATGATTTTTTGCCGCCCCGCGGATCATAGAAGGGCCCCCCACATCTATTTTCTCGATGATAACCTTGTCTTCCCCACCGTCTTTCTTGACACTGGCTACCGTTTCCTCAAAAGGATAGAGGTCCACGATGACCAGGTCGATCTCAGGGATCTGATACCGGGACATTTCTTCCACATCCGTCGGCTGGTCCCTTCTTCCCAGTATACCACCAAAGACAGAAGGGTGCAATGTCTTGACCCTGCCACCCAAAATAGAAGGGTAGGAGGTGAGACTTTCCACAGCTATACAAGGCAATCCCAGCGACTCGATAAACTGCTGAGTACCCCCCGTACTGTAGATTTTTACATCTAAGTCGTGTAGTTTTTTAACTATACTATCCAGGCCGTCCTTGTAAAAGACGGAAATCAATGCCGATTTTATTTTCTTGTTCATTGAGCTGATTTTGAGACACGGAGACACACAAATAATGTGTGGAAGGCGCGAATTTGGCGCAAAACTACGAAAGGAGCATGAAAATTGTGATAATTATTAAAGGTGGGAATCAATTCGATACCGGATTCACCTTGTTTGACAAGATGAACCCGGTCGTTTTGAATGGTAACAGAAGGTAAGCGTTAATTGAGTTTTCTCATGCGTACTATGCTTTCCGCATTTACGTTATATTAATAGGCATCAGCATACATACCCACACACGCAAAGAACAAAAACAGGATAAGGTGTTAATGGTTATGTATGCTGTTGCTAACTAGTAGTTCGTCGTCGTTAGAGGTAGATGATAATAGCTTACCATCAGTCAGGCAGTTTTCAGCATAGGCACACTTCCGTTTAGAACACTTGCTAAGGATATTAAAAATTAAAAACGGGACATAATTCAACCTCTCTTATTAAATGTCCTATAAATATTTTAAACTGCTCCAAATGCCGCCCGAAAAATGAGACGTTATTTTTTTGCGTGAAACACGCAATTTTTGGATGCGGATTACACGTGCAATTACTAAGATGTTTTACTGTTTTTTATATGCAGAAAAAGCCTTTTTTTTGTCATATTCTCCCCCTCATTGTTTGATCCCCTTTATTTTACGAATAATAGTAATTTATAATTATTTGATTTGTATTTGCTTGCGTCTGACCTCGTAACGAGTTGGAGAATACTTTTACACCAGCAAATTATTCTTCAACATTCTAAAACAGTCAGCCATGAACACAATTGAAAAAAAATCCGTAAATGCAGGTCAGTTCGCTACAAAACAACAAGTAGACACTTTAACCAGCACCTACAAGCAGGAAAGATGGGCAGCCAACACAGACCGTATGGGCAAAGCTGATTCCCTGAGCGTTTGGTTCACCCTCGAAGAACTGGAAGGTTTCCTGGCAAACGTTAAAGACAATGGCGGAGACAGCGTTCGCTTCCATTTTGGCGTATTCCCCGAAGGTTATTCAACTCCCGAATTCGTAGGCCGTCAGACCATCGTTATGGTTGGCAACCGCACAAAAGACGGATCTTATGCTTCCAGCAAAGAGCTCTATTCAAATAATGACGATCAGCCTGAAGTAGTTGCTTATTATGGCGGTACCGTGTGTCCTCCATTCTGCGGAGGCGGTGGAAAGGGTAAATCAACACTTATCGTGCGCGACGATAGCAGTATGGAAGTTATTTAATTTTTCTGATTTCCGGACACCTGAAAAAAAAATATATCAGAGCCGCCTCGCATTTTGCAAGGCGGCTTTTTTAATGAGAGAAATATCTGTTATCTTGCCTGGATGACACATTTGTCAAACTACCTCTTTTACATCGTTCCCATTGCGGGTATATTCCCTTTTCTGGCTAGTTTGACTATCTTTTTCCAACCCCCCGGCCGCTCCGACAATTATCTCAGATATTTTTCGGTTTTTCTGTTTGTCAATTGCGTCATGGACACGTCAACCAACTATCTGGCTCTGCAAACCATCGACAACGTATTCCTGAATAACCTGGTCCAGATGTTTGTCATCGCCTTTCATATCTATCTTCTACGGGAAATTGTGCAGGGAGCCAAAGCAAAACAAGTCTTCCTTTATTTTTTATTGACCTACCTGCTGTTATCACTGACAAATTTCTTCCTGGTACAAAAGACCGGCGTTTTTAATACAATGACCTATAGTCTCGGAAGCCTCCTCGTCGTGTCGGCCTGTATCTATTATTTCTGGGAATTATTCCAATTGCGGAATTTTGTGAACCTTGTCAAACAGCCCGCTTTTTGGATCTGCTCCGGCCTTTTATTTTACTATGCCTGTAGTTTCCCGCTTACAAGCCTGCTCAATTTTATCCATGCCCTGCCTAAAGTAATTCTACAAAATCTCTTTATCATATTTATCTTGCTGAATATCTTTTTATATTTATCGTTCACTATTGCATTTTTATGTCGGCTCAAAACCAGGAAATCTATGCCATAATTCTCATCGCAAGTGCACTTGCCATATTGCTGGTAGGGTTTATCGTTACAACGCTGTTCTTGTACCAGCGCAGACAACACCGACAGGAACAGCAGTTGGCAAGGGTAAAAGACGAATACCAACAGGAATTACTAAGATCTCAGTTGGAAATCCAGGAAACGACCTTCAAGACCATCGCCCAGGAATTACACGACAATATCGGACAGGTTCTTTCAGTCGTGAAACTATCCCTGTCCATTCTACCCCTGGAAAAAGATCATGCCGCCTACGAAAGCGTTCAAACCAGCCGCATGATGCTCAACAAGGTCATTTATGATATGGGAAACCTTACCAAAAGCCTCCATACCGACCGCATCACCCAGATCGGATTGGTGGAAGCCATGAGCTTTGACCTCGACAGCATGCAAAGGACCGGACTCCTCCAGGTTGATCTGTCAGTAGAAGGGGATGAGTATAGGCTTGAGGATCAACGATCTATCTTTTTATATCGCATGTTTCAGGAAATGATGAACAATATTTTGAAACATTCCAGGGCCACTCACGTAAATATTGCGGTTAATTACTCAATTGATAATAAATTTGTTCTGAAAGTTGAGGACAATGGGGTCGGTTTTGATGTAACGAAGAAACGAACTCAGGCATCCTCCTCCAGCGGTATTGGTCTGAAGAGTATGACAAACCGTGCCTCCCTGATCGGCGCAACTATCTCCGTTCAAAGTCAGCCGGGTAAAGGAACTTCCATTACGGTGGAAATGCCCCTGGAAAAGGATATATTATAAATTGATTATGGGAGTAGCAAATAAGAAAATACAGGTCGGTATTGTAGATGATCACAATCTCTTACGCAAAGCGCTGGCTAAACTTATTGGCTCCTTTGAGAACTATGCCGTATTGTTTGAAGGCGACAACGGAAAAGATATCAAGGTAAAGATCACCCAGCAGGTAATCCCGGATATAATTATCCTCGACGTCAACATGCCCGATATGGACGGTTACGAAACAGTCCGCTGGTTACATAAGAACTATCCCCAGGTTAAAGTATTGGCCCTTTCCATGTTCAGCGATGAAAATACCATCATCCGCATGCTCCGCCTTGGCGCCAAAGGTTATATCCTCAAGAATATCGAACCGGAAGAATTAAAGCTGGCCCTCGATTCCATCATGAAAAAGGACTTCTACCTTTCGGAATACATCTCCGGCAAGATCATCAGCGGCCTGCACAAAGATCTCGGCAACCCCGAAGATCCCATCGTCCTCAATGACAAGGAAAAAGAATTCCTGCGCCTCGTCTGCTCCGAACTTTCCTATAAAGACGTCGCTGATAAAATGTTTATCAGTCCCCGCACTGTCGATAACTACAGGAATACCCTTTTTGAAAAACTAAAGGTCCGCACCCGCGTCGGACTCGTTATGTTCGCTATCAAGAACGGACTCGTCGAGATTTAGTCAGACTCACCAGCAAAGCCGGCAGGAAAACAAGGTTTGTAATAGTTGCGATCACCAACGTCACCGAAGTCAGCCATCCCAACGCCAGGATTCCGCCAAAATCACTAAAGCAAAAGATCACAAAGCCAGCGATCAATACCATCGAAGTATACAGGATACTGATGCCCGTCTTGTTTATCGTATCTATCACCGCCTGCTCAGGACTAGCCCCCGCCGCCTCCTGTTTATAGTTCACCAGGAACCGGATCGTTATGTCTATCGCAATCCCCAGGGCAATACTGAACACGATCACCGTCGAAGGTTTCAGCCTTACCCCCGCCCATCCCATTATACCCGCAGTGATAATGAGCGGGATCACATTCGGTACCAGCGAACAGACCAATATCCGGATACTCCGGAATAAGAACAACATACAGGCCGCTATCAGCAGAAATGCCCATTGGATACTGTCCTTTAAACCCCTGATCACAAAGCTGCTCCCCTCAAGATAGGTCACACTCGTACCCGTAAACTCGATCCGGTATCGCGAAGAGTCAAACAAAGCATTCGTCTTTTTTTGCAGATCAGCCAGCACCAACGGCAATTGTTTGCTGCCGACATCCGCCATATTGATGCTCACACGCAGCCTTTGCTGATTGCTGTCTACAAAACTATGCAGCAGCTTCGTCAGACTGTTGCTCTTGCCCGCACCACTTCCTTGCTTAGCGCTGTCCCCACCAGGATTGATATAGGATGACAAAAAAGCCAGGTCCATGGAATTGGGTACAGCATAATTGCTGCTGTCGCCACCATAATATGACTGCCGGATAAATTTCAGACCCTCTACCAGTGACAGAGGTCTGGCCATCTCAGGCTGCGCGCTGATGTATTTCGACAACTGATCGACACTATCCAGGGTCTTCATCATATTGAGACGTAACCCCTTCTTCCGCTTCGTGTCTATCACTATTTCCAGCGGCATCACCCCCTTGAAGTTCTTTTCAAAGAATTTCATGTCCATATATAAAGGGTCCTTTTTGGGAAGATCGTCAAGGATAAATCCCTCAGATTGCAACCGGAACATACCCGCTATCGCTACCAGCACAATTACCGTTGTGATCCCATAAATGGCGCGCTGATGATGCAGGGTCCAGATCTCCAGCTTCTTCAGGACAATGGCCAGCCACCGGTTCTCCAGGTAACGCATATGTTTTGGCTTTGGCGCAGGAAGATAGCTCAGTACCACCGGTATCAGTATAAAGGAGATAAAGAACAGGAGCATGATATTGATCCCCGCGACCACTCCAAATTCATTGAGTATCGCACTCCGGGTCAGCGCAAAGACACCAAAACCTATCGCAGCCGTCAGATTGCAGAACAAGGTCACCACACCCATCCTGCCGATCATCGCAACCAGTGCCTCATGTTTGTCGCCGGTATCCCGAAAGGCCGTATGGTATTTATTCATGAAGTAGATACAGTTCGGAATGCCGATGACGACCACAAGGGTAGGGGTCAGCGCATTCAGCAGCGTGATCTTATAACCAAACAGGTCCATGGTCCCAAGACTGAAGATAACCCCGATGATCACCACTCCCAGCGACAGCAATACCGTACTCAGACTCCGGAAGAAAAGGAAAAGGATCACCGATAGGATCAGCACCGACCCCAGCAGGAACCAGGTCGTTTCCTTTGAGACCTTCACCGCCATCCTCGTCCGGATGAGGGGTAGTCCACTGGTGTGAATAGCCAGCCCATGTCTTGCCCCAAAACCATCCACGACCTTTGTTATGGCATTCACCGTGACGATCCGGCCGGCAGAGTTCATAACGTCCTTATTGACATGCACAGCCGTCAGCCAGGTATTCGTTTCGGCGTTATACATGAGACCGCGATAAAAAGGTAGCCCCAGAAATATCGCCTTGCCACTGTCTATCTGCGCCTGTGTCACAGGATGCGCCGGGAAAATAGGCAGCGCCTTTGGCTTTTGAGTATTGCTGTCCTTGACCAGGTTGATGGCAGCAGAGACACCCAGCACATCCTCTACCCCCTGTACTTTCTTCAGCTCCTCCGTCATCGCGATGTAATCGGTAAACACATCCAGCTGAAAGATCTTGTCCGTCTGCATACCAATGACCAATACATTGCCATCCTCACCAAAACGCTGACGGAATTCCTGGTAAGCCTGGTATTTGGGATTGTCTGTAGGAATCGTTTTTGTAAAATCATAACTCAATTGGACCCGGGAAGCCCTATAAGCCATAAAACCAGTGACGGCGAGCAGTAGAATGAGCCAAAATAACCTGAATTTGAGGACCAGACGGGCAATGGATTCCCACATGATGAAAATTTTACTTTGCAAATAAACGGCAATTTGAGGACTTTTGTCGAAGTGGACCATCGGTCCACAGACTAAAGGGCCCATCATTACCGCAACGCACTCGTTTACGAGTGCACTGGTTCCTGTAAATAAGAAAACGGGTTCTATTCAAAAAAATGCATCTCTACAAAACAAAAGGAATCGTTCTAAAAACAGTCAAATACGGCGAAACCAGCCTCATCGCCACCCTATACACCGAACTCTTCGGCATCCAAACCTATCTCGTCAGCGGAGTCCGCACCTCCTCCCGCAAAGGCCCCGGCAAAGCAAACCTCTTTCAACCCTCCGCCATCCTCGACCTCGTCGTGTATCACAACGACCTCAAAAACCTCCAGCGCATAAAAGAAATGAGATGGGCCACCCTCTACCAGCATATCTTCTTCGATGTTCTGAAAAATGCCGTAGCCCTGTTTATGGTCGAGCTTCTGCAGAAATGTCTAAAACAACCCGAACCGAACCCGGACCTTTTCTATTTTATCGAAGATGCCTTCCTTCACCTCGACGCCAGCGAAGGCCGTATCCAGGCAAACTTCCCGCTCTTCTTTATGCTGCACCTGGCCGGCTTCTTCGGACTGCGGATCCAGGACATCTATACAGAACAAACCCCCTTTCTCGACTTGCAGGAAGGCCAGTTCGTAGCCGAACACCCCCAGCATCACCAGGTCCTGGAAGGCAACTATAGCTATATTACAGCCCAGCTGCTTCGCGTGCAGCAACCCGAAGAGCTTCGGGAGCTGGCGCTGAACCAGGAGACCCGCAGAGCCCTCCTGCAGGCGTACCAGATCTTTTACGCCCTGCACATTTCGGATTTTGGCGAAATGCGGACCCTCTCCGTCCTCCAGACAATCCTGTCATAACCACCTCACCTCAAATCAATCTCCGCTCCCGCCCGCACCCATCACTCATCTCCACACTCCGGTCCAACCTCTCACTCCCATCACCACCCCTCAAACCACCCTCCGCGCAGTAGCCCTGGCCCCCAATCTCCCCCCATCCATGTTCTCGATCAACACAACCCCCGGCTGCTTCCCCGGTGCAAAACTCCCCAGCATCCCATCTAATTGCAAAGCCCTCGCCCCATTATACGTCGCCCACTGCAAAAGATTCTCAACACCCAATTCCGGAAAAGCCTGCTCCAAAGTCTTTATTTCCTCCAATATACTCAGCTGATGATTTGACGCGAGACTATCCGTTCCCATCACAATGGTGCAACCATTCCGTACCAACATCCCCACATCCGGCAATCGATCGCTTATATAACGATTAGCATTAGGGCAAAGACAAAAATAAAGCGTCGCACCTCCCATATCCCCCCCATTTAACCCCGCCACCAGCGCAGCATCCCCCACCAGCCCGGGTGCCCCCGCTGCGCCCACACCCCCCGGCCCCTCTGCCGCAGCCTGCATTCGCGCCCCCGCAGCCTGCACACGCGCGCCCCCATCCCCCACACTTCCCCCTGCGCCCACACCCACCACAGTCCTCAGATCCTCCTCGCTCGTCGCCACATTATGCACCAATATCAAGGACTGGTTCCGATAAAAATAAGGCAGATAACTCGCCAGACTCCTCTTCCCCGTTCCCCGAAAAAAAGATACATCCAATCCCATCTGTTGATAGAGCCTCAAAAAATCCCCCTCCCCGGACAGATACCACTCATTCTCCGCCTCCGTCTCCTGGTTATGGATCGTCAGAACATGATTCCCCGGAAACCCCGCCACCAGCCGAAACAATGCAGAAGACACAGAATAAGGAGCATGCGGCACAATAGAATTAGCTTCTATCGGCAACGAATATGCCTCTGCAAACGTTTGGAATACTCCAAGACTATGAGCAAACCTGTCCTTCGCACCTTGCTCGATAAAACCCATGGTCTCAATGAAATTATGATAATACAACCGGCCCTCCGTTTTCAGAGGCAGCGTATCGGCAGTATTACAAATGTCCCCGACAGCCACAATGCCATTGTCCAGCATTTCCTGCTCCGCCCTCGCCATATGATCCACCGCCCCCACCTCACGCGCTGCCCCAACGTCGACCCCCTTCACCCTCACCTCACCCGCCACCCCGCGCAACCGTATCACCGCGGTCAAAAAATCGACCAGCCCCGTTCGCTCCGGCACCACCCCCCTCATATGCGACAATTCAAGATGACAATGACAATTGATAAAACCCGGACTCAGCAACCCCGGATAATATTCTACCCCTTCCCCCGCCTCTGCAACCGGAACAACCCCCTGCACCGTCCCATCCTCCGTCGTTATCAGCACCATATCTCCCCCCCCCGCCGCAGCGGGTCCGCTTCCGGCAAACCCTGCCCCCATAAATAAATAATCGGCCTTGAATTTTCTGTAAGTCATTACCAAACATTTTATCTTTGCGGTCCACCCGCCATTTTTTGGCGTGTGCGATTCAAATATATGTTAGATAAACTAGAAGCCATAAAAGCCCGATTCGAAGACCTTGGCGTAGCACTGAGCAACCCTGAAGTCGTCAGCGACAACCGGAAATTCAGCGCTATGAGCAAAGAATACCGCAGCGTCGAAAAGATCGTCAACGCCTTCAACGAGTATAAAAATCTCCTCGACACCATGGACTTCAATAAAGAGGCACTCAACGGTGACGATGCAGAGCTTCGGGAACTGGCAAAAGCCGAAGCCCCCGAACTGGAAGAAAAGAAGATCACGATGGAAGCCCATATCCGTCAGTTGCTTATACCTAAAGACCCCCAGGACGAAAAAAACGCCATCCTCGAGATTCGCGCCGGTACCGGTGGCGACGAAGCCAGCCTCTTCGCCGGCGACCTCTTGCGTATGTATATCAAATACTGCGAGAAAAAAGGCTGGAAAACAGCCATCCTCAGCGAAAGCGAAGGCACTGTCGGCGGATACAAGGAAGTACAGGTGGAAGTGGTCGGCGACGACGTTTACGGCACCCTGAAATTTGAGAGCGGCGTACATCGCGTACAGCGCGTACCCGATACGGAAACCAGCGGCCGCGTTCATACCAGCGCCGCTACCGTTGCCGTTATGCCGGAAGCCGAAGAGGTCGACTTCGAGCTGAAAGAAAGTGACGTGAAAATGGAAACAGCCCGTAGCGGTGGCGCCGGCGGACAGAATGTCAATAAGGTCGAAACAAAAGTTTTCCTTACCCATATCCCTACCGGAGTAGTGGTCGTCTGCCAGACCGAACGCAGCCAGCTCGGCAACCGCGAAAAAGCCATGCAGATGCTCCGTACGAAACTCTATGAAGAACAGGTGCGCAAACAGGAAGAAGAAATAGCCCGCCACCGGAAAAGCCTCGTCAGCACAGGCGACCGCAGCGCCAAGATCCGGACCTACAACTTCCCACAGGGCCGGGTCACCGACCATCGCATCGGCCTGACCGTCTACAACCTCGATGACGTCCTCAACGGCAACGTCCAGGAATTCATAGACGCCCTGCAATTTGCCGAGAACAGCGAAAAAATGGCGCGCCAGAACTAATTCTACAAACAATCCGATCCGGATTACTTAGCTTATATACTCATATAAAATTGATCGCTTATGCTCGAAAGTATTATCAACCTCGTTCGGGAACACGCCGGAGACGCTATCGTCAATAACCCCGCTATCCCCAACGAACACAATGAAGCAGTGACAGCAGAGGCCGGTAATTCCATCCTCGAAGGCCTTAAGAACATGATCTCCCAGGGCCAGGCACAGGACGTCCTTAGCCTCCTCAGCCACCCCTCCGGCGACTTTCAATCCCATCCTGCCGTACAGAACATCTCCGCAGGCTTCATCCAGAACCTCGTCAGTAAATTCGGTATCGATCCCTCCGCAGCCAGCGGCGTGGCTTCCAATCTGATTCCCACCGTCTTACAAAACCTCGTCAGCAAGACCAACGATACTACCGACAGCTCCTTCAGCCTGGAGAACATCGCTGGTCAACTGACAGGCGGACAGGGCCTGCAAGGACTTTTGGGCAGCTTCGGACAGGGTGGCGGTGCCGGAGTCATGGACAAGCTCAAAGGGCTTTTCTAATAGCGGATTACCATACCTGTGGGATTAAAACGAAATTAAAAGAAGAAAGAATTCTCGAATAAAGGGAATTCCTTTTACGTTCTTTTAACAGGGGAGGTTAAACTTTTCTCTTAGCCAGACGTCATATATATAGTAGTTCTTTAAAAAAATATGCGCTAAAACTTGCTATAAAACAGGATATTGTATATCTTAAAAGAAGTAATGCTAAATAAATGTTATTACTCTTTTCAGCGCCAACGGAAGATCGATTTCCATCGTAACTTTGTGTAGTGATTGAATGATGATCGGGATTCGGAAACAGAATGAAGTTCTTTAGCAGGTTTTCTTAACAGTTTTCAATATAATATTGGCACCTGTTTTGCGTTATTAAGGACATTAAAGTAGTCTTTTCTATTTGACTCACATAAAGCAGTCAATTTTCTCATAAGCAGTTAGTTTTGGTTACGACCCCTGTTTCTACAGGGGTTTATTTTTTTATATACCTCCGGGCGCTAAAGACTTACAGCCAGGATGAAATCTAACGGCTTAGCCTAAACTTTTCTCGGCTCACTGATCCCCACTTCTTGGAAGTAAAAAGATGTTGCTAAGCCCATACGCAATACCCGCCCCAACCATATCGGCAATAATGTCCGCTTCATCATAATCCCGCATCGGCACACAGCATTTCTGAACCAGCTCCATCGCAACCCCATAAGCGTTTGCGAGCACAAAGAGCAGAAAAAAAAGACGCAAAAGACGCTTTGCATCAGCAATCTTATTACTGAGATAAAGACCCCATAAGAACGTAAATCCGCCAAACATCCCCATATGCACCAACTTGTCGAACTGAGGGATCTTGAACCCCCCTTCATCCGGTAACATCGACCCGGGCATACAACATAAAATAGCAACTACAACCGTCCAGCCAATAGGAAAAAACAGCGCTCCAAAGTATTTTCTTAAAAAAGGGATCATATATCGAAGATGAGAACAAATAAAAAAAGTCCCTAAAAATGGGACTTTTTTTACTATGTCTGTAGATTTTTTTCCACTTGTGTGACAACCTTGCTGTGCAAAGGCGCCAGACCATACTGCGCAGAGGTTGCAGCCTTACCTATACGCCGGCTGTCAAACGCCCTACTGGCTTTGCAGCGTCTTGCCAAGCGACTGCATTTTTTCCAGCGTTGGAGATGGGCTTCCACCATGTTTTTCGATCGTAATGGCAAAAGCCTGGGCCTTCTTCGTGTTTTTCATCTTCAGGATCACCCTGCTATCCGTTGCGTCAAATACGCCCAGATCACTGGGTTTGCCATCTATCAGGGCCCAAAGCTGGTACTGCTGATCATTCGGCAGCTTGGGCATATTCTTCACCACCAGGTAGACATTGGTAGATGCAGAATCCCAGTAAATATTTGCAGATGACTTCGGCGCTACCTTCGTTCCGACCATGTTGACCACAGTCGTATTGGGGTCACCGACAACCTGCTTCTGTTCCTGTACTATCCTGTCCAGCCTGCTTTTGGCAGTATCCCGGTCTATCTTCAGACCGTCATTTTCTTTGACAAGGACCGTGTTTTGCTCTTTTGTCTGGAAATACAACCAGACCATTCCAATGAGTAGAACGACAGACGCGGCAGCCACGAAACGCAGCAAGCCAAGACTACGAACCGGAGTTTTCGAATTTTCCATTGTGTCTATTTTAGGTGGATTTAATGAAGTCGTAGACCGGGCGCTTGAATTCCCGATTGCTTCAAAAATCTTCCCCTTAACCTCTGGAGGAGTCGGTATAGCCTGTTCAAAGGCATACGATTCGATGCTTTCCTCAAATTTCCTGCGTGCTGCTACTAACTCAGGATGTTGAGTACATAATTGCTCAAATTCAGCCCTTTCTGACTCACTTGCCAGGCCCATCACATAGCTTTCAATGATGCCGCTTTCTATGTAGTCTTTTAGGTTCACTTTAAATATTCTCTTAATTGTAATAACGCATTTCTGATACGGGTTTTTACCGTTCCGAGAGGAATAGCCATCATTTCTGCAATCTCCTCATGGGTAAACCCCTTGAAATAAGCCAACTCGACCAGGACCCGGTGTTCGGGCTTCAATTTCTCCAACACCTTCTTAAGCCCTATATTATCAACGTTTTGTTGAGTCGTCTGATTGGATACCCCTTTATATACGTTATCCGGTAGCTCCTGGTTTTTTTGAGAATTCTGATATCCCTTCGACCGCAACATATCGATCGAGGCATTTCTGGCAATATTCAACATCCAGGTAAACAGCCGGCCCTTGGTCTGATCATAAGTCTCGATCTTACGCCAGATATTGATAAATACCTCCTGCAATACGTCACTGGCCAGTTCACTATTATCCGTAATGATCTGTTTTATAATACTGTATAACGCTCCAGCGTAGTTATCGTAGAGGAAACCAAAAGCCTGGTTATTCCTTTCTTTCAGGGCCAGCACTAGTTCTTGCTCTGTATAGGTAATAGGTATTCCCAATGGTTATGTAAATAGGTACGCTAAAGTAAGGTAAATATTAATTATTAGTGAACGATATTGCCATATGCGGCAGCATCCATCAGCTTGTCCAGGTCGGCAGGGTCTTTCATCGTCATACGGATCATCCAGCCCTTGCCATAAGGATCTGAATTCACCAGGTCGGGATGAGATGCCAGCTCAGGGTTTAACTCCAAAATGGTACCCGCTACCGGCAGATAAAGGTCAGAAACTGTCTTCACCGCTTCCACAGTGCCGAAGACCGTCTCGGCCGCCAGGGCCTTTCCAACCGTTTCTACTTCCACATATACGATGTCTCCTAATTCCTGCTGGGCAAACTCAGTAATGCCGATGACAGCCTCATTACCGTTTTCCAGGCGTATCCATTCGTGGTCTTTAGTGTAGTGTAAAGTATCAGGGAAGTTCATGTTGTTAATTTTTTGTGTTGCAAAGATTAGAAAAAGAGTCGAAATAAGGTAAGACCTTTTTGAATTATTTGATAGACAGGTCCTGACGCCGGATAAGCCTCATTTTCAGTATCCTAACCGGAGCCAACGGCCTGTCGGAAGGACGCCCCGAAGTGGGTACGGCAGCTATGCTGTCGACCACATCCAGACCCCGGACCACCTCGCCAAAAATAGTATATTGCCGGTCCAGATGAGGCGACCCGCCCTCCGTCTTATAGACCTCCCGCTGAGCCGGCGGGATCTTCCTGCCCTTCAGCCGCCCCTGCTCCAATGAATCCAAACCCGCGTCCGTAAACCGTTTGCCCTGAACGATATAGAACTGGGTTCCACTGCTTTCCCGCCTGGGGTTCACATTGTCACCCTCCCGGGCAGCCGCAAGGACACCCTTGTGATGGAATAAGCTGACCCGAAATTCCGCAGGGATCCTATACGTGGTGTCCCCTTCGCCCAATTCCGCAGTATCGGTTGCCCGGCGACTATTGGGGTCTCCCGCCTGGATCATGAAATTCTTTATAACCCGATGAAATAAGACACTATCATAGTAATGTGCCTTCACCAGCCGAAGAAAATTATCCCGGTGTAAAGGTGTAGAGTCCGAAAGACGAAGTACCAGGGTCCCCCTCGTGGTAACCATCTCGATGTCCCGATGCAGATCCCGGTTATGCAGCCCTTTTGCTGTCCGGGGATGACAGCCGGCAAATAAAGCCAGCAATAAACAGCCGGCTAGCAGTCCTTTTATCATAACGGTCAGTTATAGCTCATCATGCCCGTCACTTTCCTTTTCCTCCAGATCCGAATTCTCAAAAAACAATAGGATATGATCCTTTAAAAAATTTTCCTGCTCAATAAGCCCCATCACAGGCAATGCCTTTAACTGCCGGAAATGCGGCCAGCCTTCCTCATCCACGCCCTCGAGCTCATAATAGCCGCTCTGGCGGAAAAGGGAACACACCGCAATGTGCATCAGGTCCTGCTTCTCTTCTTTGGAAAACTTCTTCCGGATATCCCCAAATTCCTGTATCCCGATAAGGAATAACAGGGTCTCCATGTCCGGCTTTTTGCCAAACCGCTCTACTAACCTGGCTTCCAGGTCCCACCAACGGGCCTGCAGGTCGTCTTGTGCTTGTTGCATTTGGCAAAGATACTAACAGTTCGGCTACCACAGCACTGCCCGCCCAGCGCCTAAACCCTCTCCACTACCACCGCAGTCCCATAAGCCAGCACCTCGGTCACCCCATTCATCACCTCATTGGCGTCATAACGCATGTTGATAATGGCATTGGCGCCCCGCTCAGATGCATGCTGCATCATATACTGAAAAGCTTCCTCCCTGGTCTTTTCGCAGAGCTCCACATAGATGGATATCTGCCCGCCAAAAAGTGTTTGAAGTCCACCGGCAAGATTGCCGAATACACTCCGTGATCTTACAGTGATGCCACGTACTACCCCCAGTGAACGTACGATACGATGTCCGTCTAATACAGTGCTGGTGGTAATCATAGTAGGGTCTATCATATAGAAGGTTTTGCACAAAATACACTTTATCATGATTACCTTTGCCGCAAAACTTAGAAAATGTTACAGGTGGCATTTATCCGTCAAAATGTGGACTTCGTAAAGGAAAGATTAAGCGTCAGAAATTTCAGCGAGACCAGCCTGGTCGATACCATCGTCAGCCTGGACGACCAGCGTAAAAAACTACAGACGGAATCCGAAACGACCCAGTCCCAAATAAATGCCCTTTCCAAAGAGATCGGCCAGCTGATGGGAAAAGCAAAAAAGGATGGCGATAAAGAGCTGGAAGCTTTGGCCGAAGCCAAAAAGGCCGAAGTCGCTACCCTCAAAGAAGCGCAGGCCCCCACTGCCGCACAACTTGCAGCAGTGGAAGAAGAGTTGAACAGCACCCTCATCCGCCTGCCCAATCTTCCCGCAGCCGCCGTACCCCGCGGCAAGACACCCGAAGACAATATCAACATTCGCGAGGTCGGCAACAAGCCCCAACTCCCCACTGGCGCCCTCGCACACTGGGACCTCGCCAAAAAATACAACCTCATCGACTTCGAACTGGGTAATAAGATCACCGGCAGTGGCTTCCCCGTATACATCAACAAAGGAGCAAAACTCCAAAGAGCCCTGATCCAATATTTTCTTGACTACAATACCGCCGCAGGATATACGGAATTCCAACCTCCCATCATGGTCAACGAAGCCTCAGCGCGGGGGACCGGTCAATTGCCGGATAAAGAAGGACAGATGTATTTTGTTACAGAAGACAATCTCTACCTGATCCCGACAGCCGAAGTGCCGGTAACAAATATCTACCGCGACGAGATCTTAAAAGGAGTGCCTGTGCGTATGACGGCCTATACACCTTGTTTCCGCCGCGAAGCCGGTAGCTATGGCAAAGACGTCCGGGGACTCAATCGGCTCCACCAGTTCGATAAAGTTGAGGTCGTACAGTTGGTTGACCCCGCGACAAGCTATGACGTGCTGGAAGAAATGGTCCTTCACGTAGAAAAATTATTGCAGTCTCTCGACCTGCCCTACCGCATCCTTCGGTTATGCGGCGGCGATATGGGCTTTACTTCCGCTATGACCTATGACTTCGAAGTCTATAGTGCTGCACAGGAAAAATGGCTGGAAGTCAGCTCCGTCAGCAACTTCGAAGCCTTCCAGACAAATCGTATGAAGATCCGGTTCAAAGATGCGAATAGTAAGACACAGCTGGTTCACTCATTGAACGGCAGTTCCCTGGCTCTTCCACGCATCGTAGCCTGTCTGCTCGAAAATCATCAGACAACGGATTCTATTAATTTACCAAAAGTTTTACATTCCTATTTCGGCGCAGAGAAGATAAGCTAGACGCGGGCGTTGCTCACACCACGTCGCCGCAGCCCGCGGCGTTAAGGTTACGTTAATGAAAACGGGATTAAATCGCGCTTAAACTTTTATTAAAGTGCGCTAACGGTATTGCATGTTGCATTTCTTGTATCAATCTTTATCGCATCATTCAAACCTTAAAATGTTATTATGAAAAAAATTCTCCTTTCTTCCCTTGCCGTCTTCATCGTTCTCCTCTCTCACGCACAGCAGTCGCAACAGGCACAACAGTCGCAGATAAAAAAAGGCACCGTCTTCATCGGCGGCAGCATCGGCTTTAGTAAACAGACCCCAAGCAACGATAACCCCAACAACTACTATCAAAAAGTTACCAATGTCAATTTATTCCCCTCTATCGGTTGGGCCATAAAAGATAACCTGGTCTTTGGTGTCATGCTTGGATACGGCTATCAAAAGAGTAGCCAGTCTCCCGTGGATACTCTTTATAGTAAGAATCAGACTTACAGTGCCGGAGTTTTCCTGAGAAAGTATAAATATCTGGGTAGCGGCTTTTCCCTTTTTGGCCAGGGTAACCTCTTCTACACCTATGGCAAAACGAGCAATTACAACGGCTCTCAGTTTTATCAGACATATAGCTCCTACAACGTCGGCCTCAACTTTAATCCTGGTGTCGCCTATAGGATCAATTCTCATTGGCAGATAGAGACGATCTTCCCGAATCTCGGATACATCAACTACGGCCATCAAAGACTATCGAATGGTCTGCTCCCCCCGTCTTCAGATCTGCCATCCGCCTCCAATACTTTCAATATCGGCAGCTCCCTGAGCGGGATCTACCAGTTTTCGGTCGGAGTACAATATATCATTTAACCAGATCCTGCCCCAAACCCACCGGCCCGGCGCCCAGTCGCCTAAACCCACCGGCGCGGCGCCAGGTGGCCCAAACCCAAAAAAAAGCGGCGGGGATCTCAGATCCTCGCCGCTTGGCTTAAAAAGATATCTCGACTTCACGCAGGCATCTCCCTGGTGGTACCCGGGCTAGCCACCTCTCAGACGTGCGGGTTTGTTCGGGGCAGTAATAATTCTAGGCTGTTGATAATTAGCTCTGGGCTGTTGGAATTAGACTACCAACCTTGCTTGGCGGTCCCTTCCTTGATGGCGGTAAGAGCTTTTTCTTCTCCCAGAAGAGTCGTCAGCTTATTTCCTTTCCCATCATGACCCTGCGCCATATACGCACCTTTGGCAGTTTTAGTGATGACTGCGTCCTGGATTGGCACATTCTTCTCTTTCGTCTTAACGTTGTAGGCCGTGAGTGTTACAGTTGACATAATACATTGATTTAACGCCTGCTACCGCAGGTCTGGTTAGTAAGAAATATTGTAATATTAGCGATTTTGGAGCACTTGACCGCAAAAACTTTACACGTCAAGCTTCGCATATTTCGCATGAGACTCGATGAAATCACGCCTTGGAGCAACTTCATCTCCCATCAGCATACTGAAAACACGGTCCGCCTCAGCAGCACTTTCGATAGTCACCTGCTTCAAGGTCCGTGTTTCCGGATTCATCGTCGTGTCCCAAAGCTGGTCTGAATTCATTTCACCCAGCCCTTTATAACGCTGAACAGTAACGCTGTCCTCCTTTCCGCCTCCCAGCTTTTCGATCCAGGCCTTCCTTTGCTCCTCATTCCAGGCATAAGACTGCTCCTTGCCTTTCTTCACAAGATAAAGTGGCGGCTGAGCAAGATAAACAAACCCCTGCTCTACCATTTCCTTCATATACCGGTAAATAAAGGTCAGGATCAGCGTCGCGATATGGCTTCCATCGACGTCGGCATCGGTCATGATGATCAGCTTGTGATATCGGACCTTGACAATATTCAGTGCCTTGGGATCCTCCGGGGTACCAACCGTCACACCCAATGCCGTATACATATTGCGGATTTCCTCGTTCTCATAGATCTTGTGCTCCATGGCCTTTTCCACATTGAGGATCTTACCTCTCAGCGGTAAGATAGCCTGGTAGCTGCGATCCCGGCCTTGCTTGGCAGTGCCACCGGCCGAGTCTCCTTCCACAAGAAAGAGCTCACATCTTTCCGGATCGCGCTCAGAACAGTCGGCCAGCTTTCCGGGTAAGCCCCCGCCACTAAGTACGCTCTTACGCTGTACCAGCTCACGGGCCTTTTTAGCCGCCGCCCTCGCCTGCGCGGCAAGGATGACCTTACTGATGATATTCTTGGCTTCCCGCGGGTTCTCCTCCAGGTATGCATTCAAAGCCTGCGAAACAGTCGAATCGACTACCCCGCTTACCTCGTTATTCCCCAGTTTGGTCTTCGTCTGTCCTTCGAACTGAGGCTCAGGAACCTTTACAGATATGATCGTGCTCAGCCCTTCCCGGAAGTCATCCCCTTCGATCTCCACCTTGGCCTTTTCAAAAAGACCCTGCTTGTCCCCATAGGCCTTAAAGACCCGGGTAAGAGCCCGACGAAAGCCCGCCACATGGGTGCCGCCTTCTATCGTATTGATATTGTTGACATAAGAATAGATGTGCTCGTTGTAGCTGTCGTTGTAGGTAAGGGCTACTTCCACCGCTACATTGGTGGTTTCATCACGACCTTCCACAAAGATGATATTCGGGATCAGCGGCGAACGGCCGGCATTCTTGTCCAGCATTTCCACAAACTCTACGATCCCGCCGATGCTGTAGAACTCCTTCGTATAGGTTTTGCCATCCTCTTCCTTCTCCCGCAGGTCATTCAGGATGATCCTGACACCCCTGTTGAGGAAAGACAGCTCCCGGAGACGGCCTTCCAGGATATCCTTGTTGTAGGTGGTTGTGATAAAAATGCTGCTATCAGGCCAGAAACGGACCGTAGTACCCGTTTTCTCACTAACCCCGATCTCACGAACCTGGTATTGAGGCACGCCGATCTTATACTGCTGCTCGAAGATCTTGCCTTCCCGGTAAACAGTCACATGCAGGTCAGCGCTCAGCGCGTTGACGCAGCTCACACCCACACCATGAAGACCACCAGACACCTTATAGGTGTTCTTATCAAACTTGCCGCCGGCATGGAGAATGGTCATGACCATTTCCAGGGCGCTCTTCTGCTCCTTTGTATTGATCCCCGTAGGAATTCCACGACCATCATCCTCCACCTGGACAGAATTGTCTTCAAAGATCGTCACGTTAATGTTCTTGCAATAACCCGCCAGGGCCTCGTCAATCGAGTTGTCGACCACCTCATACACCAAATGATGAAGACCCTTCACTCCAATGTCTCCGATATACATGGCCGGACGCTTGCGAACCGCCTCCAGACCCTCAAGAACCTGGATACTGTCTGCTCCATATCCGTTGACTTCCGGGGTCAGGATTTCCTGTGTTGTATCACTCATATTTTGACTGGAATAGTGTAGTTAACAATAAATTAATAAGATGCCGCAAAGGTACGAAATATAAGGGGTTTCCGGGCTTTTAATATCCCCAATTCGGGGTCGGCATGTGGGAATTTTGGGGCCTTTTATCCACGTCATCGTTTTGTAAAAAAGCCCCCTTTTAAACCATTCAGTCTGCCCAACTGTATTTATTCAACTTTTTCAATGTATTTTTGCAAACTTATGTACCAGGCTCCTGATATTTTGATGATGGCTTACAAGCAACCCGTAATGCAGGACCAGCTTGTAGTATTGCAGGAAAAAGATCGTCAGATCCCCGGCTCCGTGCAATATACCATCAAACGTTATCAGAAGAACCCACACTGGAACCTGGACGACATGGGCATGATGGTCTATAACTATAAAAAGGAAGACCCCGCCCAGAATTACCTCGAATTACGTTTCTGCCTCGCCGGCGGAGTGTATTGCCGGAAAAAAGACTTCGAATGCGACTCCTGTAAGCTCAACGCCACCCCCGGCTGCTCCGAACGTATCGACACCGTGGACGTGCTTAGCTTCCGCTTTCTTTCCGTTCACCTTTCCCAGTTCGTCCGCTCCCAGATCACCCGGCCCCAGCCTGAACTGCCTCAATCCATACAGTCTGCCCGCTCCGGCAAATCAGACAACTCTATTAGCGACGACCTTCTCGAATTCAGACATTCGACTTCCTTCTCCAAGACCCTTTCCCTTTGCGGAAGGACCCGTCTTGTTCTGGAAGCCCTGCTGAACCATAGCTATACCGACAGCCTGGAGAACATCTTTATCAACGCCCAAAGCCAGATGCTCCTGCTTTATAGCCTGGAATGTATGGTCGGAGAAAAAGAAGTGGAAGGCTTCCAGTGTAAATTCCTCGCCAACGAAGCCGATCGCGATAAGATCATCCAGGCCCGCGAGATCCTCCTCCAGCACATCGGCGAACCACTCACTATCAAGGAGCTCAGCCGCAAAGTCGCCATCAACGAATGTTACCTGAAAAAAGGCTTTAAAGAGATGTTCGGAACGACGATCTTCGACTTCTACCAGGGCCAGCGCATGGAACACGCCCGCTACCTGCTCTACGAAAAAGGCCTCAGCGTCACCGAAGTTTCTGTCATGCTGGGCTACTCCTCTATTTCCCATTTCTCCACAGCATTCAAAAAACATACGGGTCTCAAACCCTGCGAACTGCTTTTACATTAAACAATAAAATTTCGACTAAATCTCCGCAAGACTTTCCCCCGCCGCCCGGATCGTCGCATCCAGATCGGCCGTCGTCAACGCATTATTCAAAAACCAGCTTTCAAACGCCGAAGGCGGCAGATATACCCCCCTCTTCAGCATAGAATGGAAAAAAGTCT
>Ga0307510_10000638_pt1 | contig 35529 bp, 23 predicted proteins | sample 12_EM_MG_FD_207224 | JGI IMG/M metagenome (GOLD analysis project Ga0307510, IMG submission 207224) | Populus trichocarpa ectomycorrhiza microbial communities from riparian zone in the Pacific Northwest, United States - 12_EM | ecosystem: Host-associated > Plants > Roots > Unclassified | place...
CAGCCCGACGATGTGGCAAAGGTAATTTCTCTTTTATGCACTGACGATGCTTTCTGGATAAACGGTTCATTAATTCATGTAGACGGGGGCGAACATTGCAGATAGATGTGCAAATAGACAGATGCGTGGATATGCAGATGTTTTTCAATTGAATAATAGGTATGAAAATAGATCTTTCAATCTGCACATCTGAAATCTGGACATTTGCATATTCACGCATTGCACATTAGATTTATTGAATGTATAAAGATATATTAAACCATTTACCGTATAAATCGTCTTTCCGTTTTGTAGATACGATTACAGAACTAGATGAGGAGGGGGTTGTTGGTGAATATACTTTAAGGCCTGATTCATTTTTTTACGAGGATCATTTTGTTGGTAATCCGGTTACGCCGGGAGTAATTATCACTGAAATTATGGCTCAGATTGGTTTGGTGGTATTGGGTATATTTTTATTGTCGCAGGATTCTGGGGCTTATGAAAATTCAAATGAAGCAACATTTCCCCTGTTCACTTCGACAGAAGTTTCGTTTCATAAAATGGTTTTACCCGGCGAAAAAGTTAGGGTTATATCAAAAAAACAATATTTTCGTTTCAGTAAGCTGAAATGCTATGTGGAGATGTGGGACAGCTCTAACGATTTAATTGCTAAAGGAATGTTTTCAGGCATTGTAAAAAAGGTGGATATTAAAAAATGAACAGGCGCGTTGTGGTAACCGGGTTAGGCATTGTAGCGCCTAACGGCGTGGGAATACCAGCTTTTTTGAATGCTATCCAGCATGGAATTTCGGGGATCAAATTTATCCCGCTATATGAGGAACTCCGCATGAGTTGCCAGGTAGCGGGGCAACCTGAATTTGAATGGGAAAACCTGAGGAATTATATTTCTGAAGTTACTTTCTACGGATTAAAAGGTACCAATATCGGCTACGGTATCACCGCAGCGATGGATGCATGGACAGATTCGGGCATGCAATTTGATACGGACGAACCGAGATGGGAAACGGGCTGCGTTTTTGGTAACAGCACACCCGATACCCAGGCTATGAAAAATGTGATCACCCGGGTTGACAACAAGGAATCTAAAAAATTAGGTTCACGTGTGGTAGAACAAACCATGAACAGCGGTGTTACCTCTTATATATCAGGCCGTTTGGGTTTGGGGAATAAGGTGGTGACCAACTCGTCGGCCTGTGCTACGGGTACGCAGGCTGTATTGATGGGCTACGAATATATTAAGCACGGCTATGCCAAACGGATGATAGTTGGCAGCAGTGAACATATTGATCCATATGTTTTTGGCACTTTTGATTCGATGCGGGTATTGTCGCGCAAATTTAATGACAGGCCCGAGCAGGCATCGCGGCCGATGAGTGCAACTGCGGGCGGATTTGTTCCCGGTTCAGGTGCCGCAGCACTTATACTGGAAGACCTGGAATTTGCGTTAGAGCGTGGTGCTAAAATTTATGCTGAAGTGTTGGGCGGTTCGTCCAATTCGGGCGGGCAGCGCGGGGGCGGATCAATGACCGCAGCTAATTCTAAGGGGGTTATCAGGTGTATTGAGGATTCGATCCGTATTTCGGGTATCCATCCGAATGACATCGACCTCATTAGCGGACACCTGACAGCAACTATGGCCGACAGGCAGGAGATACAGAACTGGTGCCAGGTATTGGGTCGCAGCGGAAATGATTTCCCGCTGACCAATTCCCTGAAATCAATGGTGGGACATAGCCTTAGTGCAGCTGGGTCCATTGAATCTGTAGCATGTGTGTTACAAATTGTGCATCAATTTGTGCATCCAAATATTAACTTAGAGGATCCAAATACTGAAATAATAAATATGGTGAGTGTGGATAGCTTACCAACAAGTATGATAAAAAAGGAAATTAACATAGTAGCGAAGGCGAATTTTGGGTTTGGCGACGTTAATTCCTGTTTAATATTTTCAAAATTTAACAATTAATGACAAGAGAAGAGACTTTAAATGAGCTTAAAAAGGTAATTGCCCCTTATACAGTAAATAAGGAGATGCTGGCCGGTATAAATGACCAGACCGACCTGATAAGAGATTTAAAAATTAATTCGGCCAATTTGGTCGATATTATTATCGACGCAGAAGCTAAATACGACATAGAAATTGATTATGATTCGGCTGATAAGATGACCAACGTGGGCAGCTGCCTTGACGTGATTACCGAAAAAATCAATCAAAAATAATGATCAGCACGGGTAATGATATTGTAGCACTCAAGGCTATAAATATTACTCGCACCAAACAGCAAAACTTTTACCGCAAGATCATTTCCGATTCTGAAAAGGCTTTATACGATGAGCAATTTTCGGACAGTCTGCCTTTTGAGCATTTTGTTTGGCTGCTATGGTCCATAAAGGAGTCTGTTTACAAATACCTGCAAAGGATTACTCCAGAACTGGTTTTTTCGCCGACCAAGGTCATCATTACCAAACTTGAAGCACCTGTGAATAATACGATACAAGTGTTTGGGGGTCGTGATTTTAATGACAAGACGGTTTATAAAGGTGTAGCCGAATTTGGAGCGCACACATTGTATTCACGGTCAATTATTACTGAAGACTTTATTTTTTCAGTCATTAACCACATAGATAATTTTGAACGGGTATTATGGGGTATACGACCAATTGATTCATGTGAACCCGGTCGTCAATCTGAAGGTGTACGGGAAATTGCACTTGCAATGCTGAATTCTCTTTTTCCCGATGCAAAATTAAAGATTGATAAAAATCTGCACGGTATTCCGGTACTGCTAAAAAATGGAGTTGAAATTCCTGTGCCGGTATCATTGGCCCATCACGATCATTACGTGGCTTATTCGTTTGCAGTATCTGCCTGATCTATCGTTCAGGAACAAACAATACCGCATCAGCCTGTATATAATCAGTTGGATGAATAGTTGACACTTGCACCCATGCTGATCGCCCTGCTGAAAGTGAGTATTTTCCCAAAGGTATCCACTCCCCGCTTGTCTGCCCCTCTACCCGAAGTGTTGCCGGATCAATAATAATTTTCTTAGCCTGCTTTCCATCAAAAACGGTTATTTGAAAAGGCTTCTTGTTGCCGGACGAAGAATAAATATAAACCCCATATCGGCTTGCCTTTTTTATCACCGGATTATACTTTACTGACTTTGGTGTTGCTTTGGTAGTATCGCTCGTTAACACAGTTGGCCCGTATCCGTTTTTATCGGTTAGCCAGTTCCCCTTTATAGTAACATGCTGTTTATCATTATCATCAACAATAATATCAGGCGTGCTGTCACTGGCCAAGGGGTTATTAAGCAATAATTTTTTTATCGCGTCAATATTTACATCCTGAACGGTGGTTTTATGATCAATGGCATAAATAGCTGCCTGCGATGCGCTCTGGCTCAACACCATAAACACCGGCTCCATGCGTATAGAGCCGTAGGCAATATGACTGGCCGACAAGCAAACCGGGACAAGCAGGTTAGTGCATTGTTTTTTTAACGGTGTAATTGCCCGGTATGACACAGAATATGGGCCAAACCCTCCTACCTGCACATCGCCTTCATTTTTTACCATTCCGTTTACTACGATACGTTCTGCGTTGTGCGAGTCCATCGTATAGGCAGCCATGGCTATGCCATCATTTACAGTGGTGTTGGCCTCGCAATTAGCCTGCGTCATTACATAGGCCCCTATCATGCGCCTTGCTTCGCGCACATAAAGTTGCGGTGTCCAATGCCCGTTATCGGTATATTCGTCTTTGGGATATCCCCATTGCAGCATAAGGTTTCTTATGTTTTCAGGCACGCGCGGATCATGTCCCAAAAAATAAAAAAATCCCTGCGTGTAATTTTTATGCATTTCGATGATCTTCCTGCGGGTGGCTTCATCGCCATCGGGATATTCATAATTTAGACCGATCAAATCACTGGAGAATGGTCCGTTGTTATTAATGTCCGTTTTATGATTTGGCATCAGGCTGACATTAAAAGGTAGTTCCGTAGGTTTTTTGTTTTGTATAATACGCAGATAAAGCTCATACCGGGTCGAATCATAATCATTGGGACGGGTGATTGCTATCCTGTTAGTGGGATCATTGGTAAGGCAAACTCTTACATTATAAGTTTGCACCCTATGGTCACCAGTACCGTTTGGTTTTAAAGTATCGTTAGTGATCCCCCACAACAAACCGCTTTTAGGGTTGCCGGGGATTTTGTAGGGATCGACTCCATCCGCAAATTGGTGCTTATCGCGCAGTTCAACGCCATTATAGGTTTCGCCGTATTTACTATTGGCTTCGCGGCCAACGAAGTACGATACCCCCGCTTTCGCCATAAGGTCTCCCTCATAAGAACAATCAATAAATACCTTTGCTTTAATATTCAGCGTTGTCCCTGTATTGCTTTCTGTTTTGTGAAGCGCGATTCCGATGATGACGGTGCTATTCTTTTTTACACTGACAAGGCTATGGTTATAGATAACAGTGATGTTCTTATTTTTCAGATAGTCAAGGAAAATATTTTCTGCCACGTGCGGCTCAAATATCCATTGTTCCAGTTTGCCGTAATGCTGGCCTATCTTACGGTAAAAATCTAAGGCAAGGCCGGTAACAACATATTTATTGCCAATATCTGTGTAGCCCAACCCTCCTGATGATAAGCCGCCTACATGGCTACCTGTTGCGATTAGGGCGACTTTTTTACCTTGCACGGCTGCTGTATAAGCCGCAATGACGCCACCGGAAGTGGCTCCATAAACACAAATATCATAGGTTTTTGCGGGTTTCGCCTGCGAAAAGCCAGGTAGCGGAAAAAACAGCAAGGCCAGGAAGATGCTTCTCATAAAAATAGATTTCGACATAGGATAAGGATAAATATAAGGTTATATCTGTATTTTCAATTATTCATTTCATGACATGGAAAAACCGTCAAACAGCCGCCGTAACTTTGTAAAAACCACCGCCGCGGGATTAGGACTACTAACCCTGCCGCAATTATTGCATACCAAACCAACTGAGCAGGCTGCCAAAAAGAAAATAGTTTGCTTTGGTGCGCACCCCGACGATCCGGAAAGCGGCTGCGGCGGAACATTAGCCAAATTGGTTGCCAACGGTCATGAAGTAACCATCATTTACCTCACTACAGGCGAAGCCGGGATTGAAGGGAAAAGCCATAGCGAAGCAGCTGCGATAAGAAAGCAGGAAGCCATCAATGCCTGTGCCATATTAAAAACAAAGCCGGTTTTTGCGGGACAAATTGACGGCGATACTATTATGGATAATGCCTGGCTGGCCAAAGTACAAAAGCTGATTGCTGATGAAAAACCCGACCTGGTATTCACCTACTGGCCGGTGGATAGTCATAAGGATCACCAGATAGCCAGTCTACTGATGATACAGACATGGGTGCGATCAGCTAAAAAGTTTCCGTTATATTTTTTTGAGGTATGTACAGGTGAACAAACCATGATCTTCCGCCCGACGGATTATGTGGATATTACCGACACGCAGGAACAAAAACGTAAATCCGTCTACTGCCACGTAAGCCAAGACCCACCGGGAATTTACGGCTGCGGCCACGCAGCTATGGAAGATTTCCGTGGACGGGAACTCGGCGTAAAAGCTGCTGAGGCCTTTGTATATATGACTGGAAAAGGGATGGGTTGGGGGATGGAATAGATTTATTTTAAATCCAGCGATTTATGTGCTGAAGCATAGGTATATTGTTGCTTCAGCAAGTAAATAACGCCATAGGTGTCCGGCAGGAAATAGAAATCCCCTGGCAAATTATTCTCACGACTGAGACGTTTCAAAAACGCAGGAAATTTTGGATCTAACTCTAAAATCTGCCACTTAAATTTTTGCAAATGAGTTTTACCATTTGATACATATTGCAGTTGGATGCCATCTTTTACTTTTCGTTCCGTGATTTTTATCGGTTTGAATTCTCCATGCGTTGTTTCAGCCAATCTCTTTAAAAAATCTGCATAAGGATGCTTGGTAGTTATTACTTCAGGATGTAAACTACATACCACCTTGGGAAAACTCTCCAAAAGCGAATTTAACGAATACCGGTCAGCAGTCTCAGCATCGTCAATGCCTTTGTCGATCTCAGATTGCGAGAGATGTGCAAAAAGCCCCGTTCTTTGCCACCCAGCTATGGCGCTATCGATCCTTTCAGATGTAAATTTGTTATCATAATTGTCCATGCTTAACAGCATGTAGGATAGATAAGGCCTTTCCATGAATATCCCGGTTTGTTTGTACTTTAAGGCAATCACAGCGAAATGCGTAAGGTGATCCTCTTCCCTCCCTGCGTGGCTGAAACTAATATTTTGCAGTCGAAGTAATGAATGCTGATCTGCTAAAACCTTGTTGAAGATGCGGTAAATAAATTCGGGACCGATTTCTAATAACCGTAACTTCCCTTCCCTATCCTTGAACTGCTCTGCAATGGTCGAATATTTATAAACGTGTCCATTACAAGTCAAATTAATTTTTACTCTAACCTGATGAGCCAATTTTAATCCGGAACCTGAATCGGGCTCAATGGTGCAACTATAATTTGAAAAATTTAATTCCGGAAGTATTGAAGATATCTTTCGCAAATATGCTTCAATCCAGAGTGTGGTGTCTTTGGGGTATTTAGTACGATCAAATGTCTGGTCAAGTTTAAAATAATCATTCAACTGAAATGATGATTCGATCTTACCATTTCGAATGTCACTTTGTAACTGCAAAAAAGATGAGTCGCTAATTATCTCATTGCTATGTAATCCTTCTACCACTGGTAATAATTTGGACGGTGCCATCCATTCCAACCGCGAGCTCATTTCTACCAGATGAGGAACCATTTCCAGTTCATCTATATAACGCCCACTGTCAATTTCTTTTTTTGTGTAAGTAAAAACCTTATTTGTAAGCACTCCAGCTTTATTGATATTCTCCAGCAAGTGTCGCAACGATCTGTTAATGCTGTCCTGACGCCTTGACCCAGGCTTATAATCCCGGCCATAAAAAAGGCCAACCTTGTGGGGGTCTACATGAAATTCCTTTCGGAGCAGAATATTTTCTATCCCACCTAACAGCACCACTTGATCGGAAGAACCGTATCTGTATTTAAATTCGCTTTTTATAATAGGTATATCTTTCGACGTTATAACCTTGTATTTAACAAGTGTATCGATGGCAGCAGACGACGATTGCCCAGACGCGTTATTAAAAAAAGCGCAAATTGAGATAAGGATGATTAGGTAAGTTTTCATAATGTTCATTGAAGATAAACATTATCACACAATTATTCTCATTCGATATTTTTTACCAATTATACCCTCTCTCCTTAGCTTTCTCTGCAATCAACGCCCCCGCATCTGCATCTAACAATATCTCGCAATTAGGATGTAATTGCACCACCGAAGCAGGTATATCCGTAGTTACCGGACCGAGAATAGCCTGTTTAATAATTTCTGCTTTATGTGCACCTTTGGCAATCAGGATCACCTTGCGGGTGTGCATAATGTTTTTGATACCACGTGTCAATCCGCCCAGTTCGATGTTATCAGGCACTTGTGTTTCGCGCCTTACCCGCGCTTCAAAATCGGGGTCCATGGGCGATACCCAGGTTTCACTTTCAAAAGGTGTTCCCGGCTGGTTAATGCCTATGTGCCCGTTATTGCCGATACCCAGCATTTGCAGGTCGGCATCGCCACGTTCGGCCAGGCGCTTTTCAAATAACAAGGCTTCGGCTCCAAAATCATCAGAAAGTGTTGGCGGCATAATGAAGTTTTCTTCAGGTATACCCAGCGGTCCGGCAATCTGGTTCAGGATCATCGTATAACAGCTACCGGCATAGTCCCGAGATAAGTTGGTCAACTCGTCCACATTGAACAGCGTGATCCTCGAAACATCAAAAGGATATTGCTTATGAATATCCGACACGATGCGGTGCATATCAATAGTAGTTTGCCCCGTAGACAAACCGATCACTGCATTCGGTTTCTCTAGCATCTGGGCGATGATGCGCCATGCCGCGGTTATATTAAACTCCTGTTCGTTTTTTGTGATGGTGATTTTCATTCTGATATAATTATAGGTCTTTCAGATGTTCATTAAAAAATTGATCGATGGCTTCCATAGCAACTGTCTCATCCTCGCCCTCGGCAATAATGGAAATTGTTTCTCCACCTTTTGCAGCTAAGGAAAGAATATTCAGCAGGCTATTCAGCTTAACAGTCTTTTCGCCTTTTTTTATGCTGATGGTTGATTTGAAATTTTTAGTCAACTTAACCAAAGCCGTCGCCGGACGGGCATGTATACCTTCGGTTGAGGTTATGATGTAATCTTTTGATATCATTGAGTTTTCTCCTGCAAATAATTTATAATGGATTGCGAATTGTCCATCTTCATCACTTCCTCATAAACTCTCCGGGCATCGGGCAGACTGCTTTTAATGATCCTGTTTTTCACCTGCGGAATTGATGATGCGCTCATAGATAATTCGGTCAATCCCATTCCCAACAGCAATAAAGTTGCTTTTGGATCTGATGCCAGTTCACCACATATACCTACTTCTAAACCATTTTTATGGCCCTGCTCGATCACATTACTGATCAGCCGCAGTACCCCGGGATCAAACGGATCGTACAGGTCTTTGATCTTTTCGTTCATCCTATCCACCGCCAAAGTATATTGAGTAAGGTCGTTTGTACCGATACTGAAAAAATCCACCTCTTTGGCTAACCTATCGGCCATGACCGCTGCAGAAGGTATCTCAATCATGATGCCCACTTTTATAGTTTTATCAAAAGCAATATTTTCTTTCGCCAGCTCATCTTTTGCTTCTTCTAAAACAGCCTTTGCAGCCCGAATTTCGCTGATAGTAGCAATCATCGGAAACATGATCTTTAAGTTCCCAAATGCACCTGCCCTTAATATGGCTTTTAATTGGGTGATGAATATATCTTTCCTGTCCAGACAAAAACGAATAGCCCGATAACCCAGGAAAGGGTTCTGCTCTTCCGGAAAATTAAAATAAGGCAATTGCTTATCCCCGCCGATATCAAGGGTTCGTACAATAACCGGCTTATCTTTTGCTTTTAGTGCGACGGCTTTGTAAAATTCAAATTGCTCATCTTCAGATGGAAATTCATTGCGACCCAAAAAAAGAAATTCCGTACGGAATAAGCCTGCACCTTGCGCACCAAATCCCAGGGCGTATTCCATCTCATCGGCATCGGCAATGTTTGCAAATAACTTTATTTCTTTTCCATCAACCGTTTTGGCCGGAGTATCCTTTATTGATCTGAGCAATTTTAACTCCTTCAGCCAGGCTTCTCTTTGCGACTCGTATTGCTTTACTATGTCCTCATCCGGATTTACTATGATCTTACCAATTTGACCATCGAGAATGATCGTATCCCCATCACCGATAGTTTGCAAAGCTTCACCACAACCTGCCACAGCCGGAATTCCTCTTGATTTGGCGATAATAGCCGCATGGGACGTTTTGCCACCTACTTGTGTAGCGAACCCGCTAACCTTGGTAATATCCATCGATATGGTATCGGACGGCGTCAAATCCTGAGCAATAATGATCGTATCCTTTTCATAAGTTTGATTGCCAACGTTATTGGCCTGTGACAGATTTTTCACTATCCGGTTGCCAATATCCTCCACATCGGCCGCGCGGGCGCTCATATAGTCATCGTCCATACTTTTGAATATATCCACCACTGCCTGTATCACTTCGATAACGGCATCGTTCACATTCTTTCTCTCCATTTTGATCTTTTCAACCACATCCTCGCGTATCTGCGGGTCGCCCAAAAGTTCAATATGTGCCTCCAGTATTTCCAGGCCTTCATTGCCATTCGAAGCGTCATGATTGTTAATCATCGCTTCCACTTCGGTAACTGAAATAGCTACGGCAGCATCAAACTTCTCTATCGCGATAGTAATGTCCTCAACGGTCAGCAACAAAGCACCTGTCAGGACAACCGCCTGCTTTTTGATCACATGAGCTTTGCCTATCGCAATACCCGGAGAAGCGCCTATACCGTTGATCATCATACAAAAACATGAATTATACTGCCTGCAAAACCAAGCGCCAGTAAGCCTAACAATAAATAGGTCGTCTTCACATTCTTCTTAACAAAATAGTAAACCAGGAAAGTCAATCCCAGGGGTATCATTGCCGGAACGATCTGATCTAAAACACTCTGCACTGTAACCGCAGAGGATGAACCGCCGATAGATAAAGGTGTCTTTATTGACATTAATGTCGCAGGCATAGCGCCAACCACCATCAGTCCTAATATAGCCGCACCCTGTGTCAGTTTATCCATTACATTACTTTTTGACAGGTTCTGCAGGAATTTTGTCCCGGCATTATAGCCAATAAAAGTAAGATTATAGCGCAGCAGCAAATGCGGTACATTGAATATCAGCAGGAAAAGGATTGGGCCTAATATATTGCCTTTCATCGCCAAAGAAGTCCCAACTCCGGCGGCAATTACTTTAAAAGTACCCCAAAACAGTGAATCAAACACTCCTGCGAGCGGTCCCATCAGGCCAAGCTTTACGGAGCTGATAGATTCTTCATCAAAATCTGCATCCTGGCTGTTTTGTTCTTCCATAGCCGCTGTGATACCAATTACCAGTGTTGAGCCATACGGACTGGTATTAAAAAGCTGCAAATGCCTTTTCAATGCAGATGCCATGGCTTCTTTAGTACGATACAATTTTTTTAATACCGGAATGATCGCAAAGGCAAAACCGGTATTCTGCCAGGTCTCGAAGTTAAAATTAGCTTCGAGGGCGAGTGATCTTAAAAATAAGCTGCGTATGGTGCTTTTGCTTAACTTTTGCGTGGCGGCAGCATTATTGGTTTCCTCAGGAGGGTCATCGAAATCAAAATCATCATTGGTAGCGGCTTTGGGTGGGGTTTGTGTAACAATGAGCGCAATAATCACACCCAATCCGCCAATGGCAATAATGGGCAGCTTTAAATAAGCAGCCAGCATAAAGCCCAGGAAAAAATAGGGCGCTACACGTTTATTTAACATCAGGTTCATTAACAGCGCAAAACCCAAAGCAGGCAGCATATTCCCGGCAACCTGTAAGCCGGATTGTACCCAGGCGGGAATCAGATCAAGAAATGCCTTTACTGCATTAGTACCTAATTCCAAAGCAATAAAAATAATGATGCCCATTAGTAAAGGCTTTAACAGGCCTGAAAGGACATGAAGCTGCTGTATTTTTCTGTAATCCCCGTCTTCCGCATATTGATTAAATTTTTTATTAAATATCGCCCTGAAAACAAATAATCCACTGATCACCATTTCGGATAGAATCGATATCGGCACCGCTAATGCCAGCGCAATAGCAGGCCCTTTGTGCGACAGAATAGCAAAAGCAGTTCCCAGCACCCCACCAGTAATAATATCAGGGGGGATTGCCGCACCTACTTTAATATTACCCATAAAGATCAACTCCAGTGTGGCTCCGATCATCACACCTTGTGTTACATCACCGAGCACTAACCCAACCAACGGCCCCAGGATCAATGGTCTGCTCAAAAGCGTGGTGCCTAAAAAGTCTTCAAAGTGGCCGAATATGGCAATTGATGTCAGTAACAGGTAGGTGATAAGCACTATGTCAGGTTTAAATTAGGGTTTCAATCAATACTTTTTTATCGGTTGGCACCTGTCTCACTTCCAGTTCGATACCTTTCGACAGCATTTCTTTTATAACAACAATATCTTCATCCGTAACAGCGACGGCTTTTGAAATAAGCTTTGCTCCTTCTCTCGTACGGATACCACCAAAATTTACAGATTGTATCTCGTTAACCCCATCAACCAAAACAGATGCATCTTTTACCGAGTTAACCAGCACTAGTATTTTCAGCGGCTGACTACGAGGGTCATTCAAAAAAGTAACCGTATCGACCAGCGACTTGATCAGCAATTTTGCAGAAGCGGGTTTTGCCAGGTTGAGTGTCATTTTCATGAATTCGTCCTTAGCTACTTTATCATTGGCCACCACCAGGCAATCAGCACCAACTGAAGGGGTCCATGTAAACGCTACCTGGCCGTGCAGCAAACGGTCGTCAATGCGAGTTAACTTAATCATTATCGTTGTTTAGGGTGATCAGTTTATTTACATATACCATTTGACCTTTGGCATTATTAATGGCATCCTCAATAACTTCTATGGCTGGTGTATCCGCATCGGAAAGCACAATCTCGATCAATAAAGGCAGATTAAAACCCGATACGATATGTACATTTTCGCGCAGGGCATTACGCAGCATAATATTATTTACGCTACCCCCAAGCAGGTCAGTAAAAATGATCAGCTCATCATTATCTGTAATGGTTGCCAGCACATCTTCCAGTTCATCCTCAACTGGTCTGCTATCATCCAGGTAAGCCTGTATCAGGAACACATTATCCATTTCTCCCGCAATAATATCCAGAGCTGATTTTGCTCCCTTTGCAAAAGCACCATGAGTCGCGATCAAAAACTTCCTTGTTTTAGATTGTTGGTCCATAAAAATAATTGGTTACAGCTATTCAGGCTAACTGTGTTGAAGTTACACAACAATAATAATCAATTTGATCTTTAAAAGCCAAAGTACCAGTATTTTTCGCCAAAGACTTTTGTTATTAAGGGTAGGTTTGCGATCCGGCTACCAGGCATTATTCATTAATCGGCCAAGTTGCTCCCAGTTTTTTACATTATCATTTATACCAAGCATCGCAGCAATGAGGGTATAAATATCAGATGGTTTTTTACCCTTTTCGCGGAGGTACCGAACTGAAGTTGATCCGGCTGATTTTGAAAGTTTATTGCCCGATGCTTCAGTTAGCAAAGAATGATGATAGAAAGCAACCTCGTTAAACTTACCTTCATCAAGCGCAGATGCCAATTCGTGCTGTGCAATGGTGGATGGCCAAAGATCTTCACCCCGTATCACCAGGTCAACCCCGTAATACAGATCGTCCATTACAGAAGCCAGCTGGTATGCGGGAACGCCATCTTTTCTCCTGATAATGAAGTTTTTCATTTCAACAGGTAAAATAGCATGAGTGGAAGGACCATTATAATTTTTTATCTCAAGATCTCTGCTACCTGTGATCAATCGCCAACCGGCATTTTCGGCACCTAAGGGGATTTGCTTATCAAAACAAGTACATGGATGTTCATTTCGGATTTGTTGCCGTGAACAGGTACAGGCAAATACCAAGCCTTTATCGCACAATTTTCTGATTGCCTGATCATAGATATCCATCCGGTGTATTTGCGACCAGCTACCCTCAAATTCCCGCGCATTCCGTGGACCCTCATGCCATGGTATTTCCAAAAAATTCAGTGTATCAAAAATATCCTGTACATATTGCTTATTGACCCGTGCCTGATCAAGGTCATCTATCCTTAGCAATACTTTTGCTCCATTTTTTTTAGCGAGAGCGGATGTGATTACAAACGATAATACATTACCAATATGCAAAAATCCGCTGGGCGTAGGGGCGATACGTGTCTTGCTGTAATTGTTAGCTGGGGTTATCACTTTTGAGGTGCGATTCAATAATCAATCCAAAATACAATAAGCATCCTGTTTTTACAACAAAATAGGCCCCGGTAATTACCAGGGCCTATGTGATAGATTTAGAGACGATATGATATTAAAGTTTTACGAAAGTACCCTTCCCTATTAAGCTATTATCACTTTTGTTGACAACCTGAAGAATGTATGTTCCGGGCAAGAGACCGCTTACGTCGGTTTGCCAGTTTGGATTGGTTGTTGTCAGTGTTTTTATGATTGCTCCGGACGCGCTTACTATTTTAATGCTGTAAGTATTTGTAACCGTCGGGGGAGCAGTCAGCCCTGCGCCGATAATCTGACTCGCCGGGCTATTTGTATTAATGATTTTAGCAATTACTAAATTTAAAGGGCCACTTGTTGGGTTAGGATAAAGTGCTACATTATTGTTGGTTCCATTCCCGTACATGAGCACCACTACATTTGAATAAGTAACATTCCCATTTAAGTCTTCGATCTTCAAGCGATACAGGTTTTCTCCTTCCGAATGAGATCTGTCCAAAAAGCCGTAAGTACCCAGCGAACTTGAATTTGTACCGTAGATGATATTAAAAGTTGTACCGCCATCAGTGCTTCTTTCTAACGTAAAATGTGTATAATTCTGTTCATTGGTAGTTGTCCATTGCAATTGTGAACCACCGGTTGCTTTTGAGCCGGTGAAGTTTGCTAATTTGAACATTAATGAGTCATTCTGTCTTATTACCAATTGGAAACGATGACCGCCAAAGCTATTGGTATCAGCACTTATTGTAAATGGATAAGTTTGATTTTTACGCATATCCAACGAGTCCTTAGCATAGCTATCCATCAGCCAAACCTCATAAATCTGCGGGATACCCACCAGCTCGGTCATAGTCAACGTATAGCTGCCTGCTGCACGAGCCGAGGCATATAATGGGATAACCGTCTGTTTTAATCCGGGTAATGGCAGTTTGTCAATGGCAACACGTACACTGTCGCTGGTATAGCTGGCCAGGCTCACTTTGCCGGTACCTAATTTATACGGAGCGTCTTCGTCAGTAACAAATTGAGCTTTATCCGCAGAGCTAAATCCAATATAAGTATCATCTGTATTGATACTGTCCTGTGCTATTGCCATCTGTAAACGCAAGTGCACGTCAACACTATTCTGGGCCAGGTTTAAACCATCCTGGGTATCCATAAACATGTTGAGCCCTGTATTTTGATTTACTGTTTTTGCCGATTCATTAAATATCAGCTGCGGGTTAGATGAACTTGTAGCTTGCACAAAGAAACCCTGTCCGCTAACGATTGTTCTACGTCCATGATTCGTATAGGCTCCACCTTTTTGATAGGTATCATAATTGTCCGTGGCAGGATTCAACTCGTAAACTGTTGTACTAATATTACTGCCATAAATACCGCTTGTAGTTGAAACTGAGTTAAATTGTTCCCAATCAATCGAACTGGCGTAAGGGTTACCTACCATATTAAACCCACGAACTGCATAATTGGTACCTGTTCCGGTGCCTGTGTAATTTAAGTACGCTGATGCTGATGTATACCAATCGTGCACAGTAACCTGCCCTTGATTTAATGTACCGGTTGCCGTCATAGTAACAACCGTAGGTACATAAGATGGCGTAGTTTCTGCTGCCACCGATGCCGAGGCCCTGTTTCCTCTGAAAAAGAAAAGGTAACCATTACCAGCCGGCAATGAATAAGTTCCTGATCCGCTTGTACCTGATACCAAATAATTGTAGGCGGGCGAGTTATTTATCGCATTTATTCCCCAGAAATTACCGCTGACGAATGTAGCATTTGAAGGGATAAGATCCTCGCGGTATAAATAAATTGTGGGGTTACCAGTCTTATCAAAACCACCGCCTGCAGCACCGGTAAGGTACATGCTGTTTTGCAAATAGTTTATACTATAAACGTTATTTGAACTTACTGTGGCCGCATAAACAGGTGAAGATCCAAGGTGATAGCTGCGATAAGCATTTATATACCGTTGAACGTTCACATTCCCGGTAATGCTTGGCCCGGATATAGCTGAAATTGAAGCAGAAGCCGTAGCATCTGAATTCAAAGTTAAGTTACCATTTGCCGCCAGAATAGTAGCGCTATTAGTTCCACTCATGGTCAATACACCTGATGTTGCAACGTTAAAGCCCCCGCTGGTCATTGTTTTTGTGCCAGCGCCACTAAATGTAACATAGTAAAATGTCGTACCATTACCCGACCCACCGGCCAGGCTTTGTGTGGTACCATTAAAGTTTACGACAGGGCTGCTTAACGAAACATAATTTGATCCATCATTAGCCATAGTATTGGTAAAATCTCCTGCTATGTTCAGGTTGCCCGATGATGCAGTTTTTATACCTGTACCAGAGAATGCTATGTTCTGATAGCTCACCCCACTGGATAACCCCGTAATGCTAGCAGAGGTATAAACTGTCTGCGCAGCACCCGAATATTGGATAGTGGCCCCCGTATTATTAAGGGTAACAACATTAGTTCCTGTAGATGAGAGTCCTGACAAAGGTGTTGTATTAGCAAGCTGCAAAATAGCAGTAGTTGATGGTACAACTATAAAACTTGAAGTGGTACCAGCAGTGTTGGTTGTCTGAACTATGCCGGTAACTGCAGCCGTACCTCCCGTTAGTTTAAATGTCGAATTAAATAATGCCGCTCCTGAATTGGAAGATGTGAGCGAAATATTTCCGGAGACATTTAAATTGGTAACTGACGAAGTAAACGTACTGGTATATGAGCTTGCCAGCGTTGTATTGGATATTACACTAATACTACCAGCATTAACGGTACCTACACCTGATAATGTGGTTGTATATCCTGAGCCGGAACTTGCATCGCTTTGATATGTAATCGTACCTGATACATTTAATGTACTTCCTGAATTGACTACCACACCTGATGCCTGGCCACCTACATTACCAAATTTTATTGAACCAACATTAACTGTGCCCGCTGACGCTGGTATATTCGGGAAATTGGTAAATGTCTTGTTCACCCCAATAAGCGCCTGATCTGCGCTTGTTGGCACGGTACCGCTTAACCAGTTTGAGCCAGTATTCCAGTTGGTGCTTGTTGTTCCAACCCAGTCAAATGAGCTGTAGCATGATAAAGTAACCGTAGTGCTTCCGCTACCGGTAATATTATAAGCTGTTATAGTATAAGTTGTAGCCGCAAACGTTACAGTTGGCGTACCCGAAATTACACCCGTGCTGGTATTAAACGATAGTCCCGCAGGCAAAGGTGAGCTGATATGATAACCGCCTGAAGCTGGATATTCCTTAACGGTATTGTTTGTATAATCCGATATATACAGGTTACCATTTGCGTCGGCCACAAATCCTTCCACATCAGTAAGCCCGGTGATCGTATTCAGTAAAACACCTCCGGAGCTATATATTCTTACCTGGTTATTGTGTGAATCGGCAACAAATACGTTACCCGATGCATCGATGGAGATAGCCAGCGGGTCGTTATAACCACTACTGAATACGCCGATATAAGAACCCGTCGGGCTATACTCGGTCACATTACCCAAACTATTTGGTGTAGAAAAATTGGTGGCCCGGTTCAATACATAAATATTGCCTGATGCATCAATGGCAACACCATCTGCCTGGTTCATGCCGGTGGTGGGTAAAGTAAGCAATAATGAACCGGTAGAACTATATTTGGTAACTGAGCTCACATTAGTACTTGTATTATAAGTAGCGATATAGATATTATCAGATCCGTCAATGGCGATACCCAGAGGGTGACCCAAACCAGTTACGATGGTTCCGATGGAGGTACCACTTGAATTGAATTTGTATATTTTACCATCGCCGGTATCCATTACATAAGCATTCCCGGCCGAATCAAATACGATTCCACATGGATTATTGAAAGTAAAGCTCGAAGCAAACTTGCCCAAATAGGTGCCGCTTGAATTATATTTACTTATGGTTCCATTGTTATAATTACATACATAAATATTGCCAGATGCGTCAATGTCCATCAAACTTGGCCCGCTTAATGTTGCACCTGTAAGGGCTGTCCCTGTTGAACTATATGAATAACCAGTAACTGCACCACCAGTATTCGCTGGTGTTAATGGAGTGATAGTTGAGTTAAGCGGATAAGCGTTTGTGGATGGTGTATAACTGATAACAGGAGCATGCGGGCTTACTGTTATAATTAACGAAGTGCTGGACGTACCTTGTGTATTAGTGGCCTTAATGGTAAAAGTTGTGGTTGCAAATGTTACAGTTGGAGTCCCCGATATCGTACCGGTACTTGTATCAAATGCCAAGCCTGTAGGCAGAGTACCACTCGTAATAGCAAAACTGGCTGCTGCGCCACCAATATTGGTAGGCGTAGCCGGAGTTATTGTTGACCCAACAGTATAAGTGACTGTAGATGGCGAATAAGTTATTGAAGGAGCAAGAGTATTAACTGATATAGTCACCGTTGTTGTTGCACTTCCTGAAACGTTTGTAGCAGTAATAGTATAAGTTTTTGATACTGATGCCGCCGTAGGTGTTCCGGAGATTACACCGGTACTGGTATTAAACGATAAACCCGCTGGTAATACCGAGCTTATTGTCCAACTGCTTGCCACCCCCCCGGTATTAGTCGGAGTCAATGAAGTTATAGGTGTACCCACTGTGTAGGCATTGGTTGATGGACTGTAGCTTATTACAGGTGATTGTGCATTGACGCTGATGGTTACTGTCGTACTCCCGCTACCAGCAGTATTAGTAGCAGTAATGGTATAAGTAGTTGATGACGATGTTGCCGTTGGTGTACCCGAAATAATACCCGTAGTAGTATCAAAGGATAAACCGGCAGGCAATGCTGTGCTTATTGAATAGCTGGCTGCTGCGCCCCCTGTATTGGTTGGGGTAAGCGAACCAATGGTTGTACCAACGGTGTAGGTATTTGTTGATGGCGAATAACTAATAACTGGTGGTGTTGGGTTAACACAAGTAATTGTTACCGTAGTGGTACCGACACCACCATCATTATCTGCCGAAATAGTATAAGTTGTTGTTGCCGAAACTGCAGTTGGCGTGCCTGATATTGCACCAGTGGTTGTATTAAATATTAACCCGGCAGGTAAGGCAGGTCCTATTGACCAGCTGGTTGATGCGCCTCCGGTATTGGTTGGTGTCCAGGTAGTGATAGCCGTACCAACAAGAAAATTATTTGAAGATGGGGTATAACTGATCACCGGAGCAGTAGGGTTTACAGTGACATTCACTGTAGTACTTCCGCTGCCTCCTGCATTGGTTGCAGTAATGGTATATGTTGTTATAGTAGATAATGCTGTTGGGGTACCCGATATTGTACCTGTAGTTGTATCAAATGATAAACCTGCTGGCAATGCCGGGCTTATCGACCAACTTGTAGCCGTTCCGCCTGTGTTGGCCGGGCTCCATGTAGCAATTGCGGTGTTGATGACATAAACATTTGCAGCCGGAGAATAGCTGATGACAGGTGCCTTGGGGTTAACGGTAATGGTTACTGTTGTTGTGGCACTACCCGTAATATTGGTAGCGGTAACGGTATAACTTGCTGTGGCAGTAATAGCAGTTGGCGTGCCTGATATAATGCCTGTTGTGGTATTAAACGACAACCCTGCGGGTAATCCGGGACTTATAGCCCAACTGGCCGCCGCCCCGCCAGTATTGGCCGGTGTAAGTGAGCTGATAGCAGTATTAATTGTGTATACGTTTGTTGAAGGACTGTAACTGATTATAGGTAATGCAGGGTTAACTGTCAGCGTTACCGTGGTGGTTCCACTGCCGCCTGCATTGGTTGCGGTAACGGTGTAAGTAGCTGTAGCGGTTACTGCGGTTGGGGTACCCGAAATTACTCCTGTACTGGTATTCAGGGATAAGCCAGCCGGCAACGATGGGCTTACCGAATAACTTACAACTGTTCCACCTGTATTGGTTGGTGTTAATGCGCTAATAGCTGTACCTACGATATAAGTATTTGTGGATGGACTGTAACTGATATTCGGTGGAACCGGGTTATTACAAGTGATATTGATGTTGAAGCTACTGCTTCCTGTAACGTTTGTAGCGGTAATGGTATAAAGCACAAGTAAAGACTGGGCCGTAGGTGTACCGGAAATAACACCGGTTGATGTATTAAATGACAATCCGGCTGACAATGCAGGGCTTATTGACCAACTGGCAGCCGCACCGCCTGTATTGGTCGGTGTCCAGGAGCTGATGGCTGTACCGACTGTATAAACGTTTATTGCCGGGCTGTAGCTGATGTTCGGCGCCTGCGGATTTACAGTAATATTAACGGTGGTATTTCCACTGCCACCTGCATTAGTTGCCGTAACTGTATAAGTAGCTGTGGCAGTTACTGCAGTTGGGGTACCCGAAATTACCCCTGTGCTGGTGTTCAATGATAAGCCAGCAGGCAACGATGGGCTTACCGAATAACTTACAGCTGCACCGCCTGTATTAGTTGGGGTTAGCGTGCTAATTGCCGTACCAACAACATAACTATTAGTTGATGGTGAATAACTAATTACCGGTGCAGGTGGGTTTACTGTGACTGATATGGTTGTAGTAGCTGTATAGCCCCCGGTATAATTTGCTGTAATTGTATAAGTCGTAGCTGATGATGTCGCCGTTGGTGTTCCTGAAATCACCCCCGTAGAAGTGCTAAGTGCCAGCCCTGACGGAAGTGCGGGACTTACGGAATAACCTGTTGGGCTACCTGTCACCGTTGGTGTTAATGCCGAAATGGCTGTACCCACCGTGTATGTAAATGGGGAGCCAGTATAGCTTATATTCTCACGGGTTACAGTAATGGTATAGGTTACAGTAGTGTTAAAGTTTTTAGTAACAACTATAGTGATGATATTATCGCCTGAACTCAGTGCTATTGCCCCTGAGGTTGAACCACTGGCAACCGTGACTCCATTAATCTTTATTGTTGATCCACTAAGAGTTTGAGTCGGTGTAAATGTTACAGAACTTGTGGTGCTGCTTTCAATTACAGTATAGCTTGTTGTACCGCTTGCAAAAGTAGGTGAAAGTGTGCCTGCACTTATTGTAAGAGTATTAAGTGAAGCATTGGCTGCCATCACCTTTGCAGATGAAACCAATAGTATTAATGAAGTAATTAAAAATAGTAACCTTTTTACCATGATAAACTTTGTAGGGGCAATAACGGCTTATGATTAAATGCCTGATTTATAACACTATATAATAGACAGCACTTGTCGGCACCCCATAATTTGGAATCCCTTATTGCTGTGTTTAATCCCTGAAAAGATTCAAAAAGGCTTAATGAAAATTGCCTGAAAAATAGCTTATCATTTCCCGGTACCGACAAATGGTTTAGGTAAAAGATACCTATCATTTGTTGGGAGCACAGCGCAAATGATAAAGAATAAAGAAAGGGTACTAACCCGTCCATGTTTAATTTATTGTGAAAAAGCCTCTAAAACTGGATAGTTTACGTTTTTTAGTAAATAAATGTTTCAACTTTTATAGCATATCGAAACAATTTGAAGAAATAAGTCACTCAGCAATTTATTTAATTATCACTACAATAAGTTACAATTATTAACTAAAGCGATAAAAATAAGGCTGCTTTTTAGACTTTTTTTGGAGGGATGATCAATCAAGGCTTTGTGGTGGAGCAGCAGCTGTTTTGATACTATCACTGGCAGGGACTTTCTTATTCCCTGCGACCGCTATGAGTAACCAAATGCTGTTTCTTTATTCCTTTACCTGACTTGGTTACCTTAATGACTATTATTATTTAATTTCAAGAGGTAAAGGGAATAGTTATCGGTTGTAATCCCCTCACAATATTCCATGAAAAGGCTCATTTTATTCCGGTTATAACTTAAAACTATTTCTTTTAAACGTTTCTCATCAATTTGCTCGAGTACTCCATCAGTACATAACATAATATAATCGCCATCCTGTATATCCCGGATAACATAACTATCTATATCCGATGGACTTCCCGACGCACTCAGACCTCTTGTAATGATATTGCGTTGCGGATGCTTTCGTGCCTCCTCTTCTGTTATATCACCATGTCTTACCAAATTTTCAACAAGGGAATGATCTGCAGACCGCCAAAGCACTTTTCCACCACGTAAATGGTAAACCCGGCTATCTCCGCACCAGGCTACAGAAATACTATTCCCGTTTAAATAAGCCAGCGTTAGTGTTGTGGTCATCCTTTGGGCTTCAGGATGTTCGTTTGCAAACCGGCCCATTTGTTGCAGTACATATATCTGGGCTTCACGGATATATTCGTCAGTCAACGGACCTCTTGCAGGGGGATTATGTTCAAAAAAAGATCCAAATTCTTCACATGCAATCCTGCTGGCTTCCTCGCCCATGTTTTCTCCGCCAACACCATCACATACCAGGAACAATTTGTCCGAAAGTGTGGCTTTACCTGGTGCCGGGTAAATAGTATCCTCCAGTTGCGATCTTTGCCCGATCTCATTGAGAAAGGTAATTTGTTCTATGCTGATCATCTTTGATAACCCAGTATGTCCACCTTATCACCATTGATAATTTCGTATCACTGCTCCCGGACAATCTTCGCCCCATATCAAATAACGCTGCAGTGGCATAAATGTATCGACCAATAGTTGAAAAGCCCTTTATATAAAAATAGCGCAATAAATTTTTATCAGCCAACTTTTCAGATATTCTCAGGCTATTTTTTTATTAAGTTTTTGATAATGGGATTTGGAAGGAAAATACTGACAACAAAAAAGGCTGCAAATAAAAAATTTGCAGCCTTTTGATAGGTTTTGATATTGGCTTTCGCTATCTATTCATTTAAAAATTCCTGAACCAATATAGCGGTAGCCTCCGGCTGTTTATTGCCTGGTTTTGCGGTCACCTCACCGAGACAGGCACCATGCACGCCGGGCAACACTGCCAGCTGTGCTCCTGTAATCGTGTGCGACAACTTAATTGCGTGTTCTACCGGCATTACATCCTGGCTGCCTACAATGATGAGGGCCGGCACTTTTATGCTGCGGATGTAATCGTCGGGGATATCTTTAAAATTTTTCATCCGTTCTACATCCTTATTAAACATGTTCAGTAATTTGCTATTATCGGGTGTTACCTTCAAAAAAGCCGTTTTAAGCGGTGCCGGCATGCTATTGATAGTGGCTCCTTCGAAACCGTCAAAAAATCCGGGTAAAAATCCTTCCCTTTGATAGGCGCCTGCCACGTCGACAATCTTGTTCACTATTTCAGGGTGCCTGATGGCGATCTGCAAGCTGGTAGTACCTCCGTTACTAAAACCCAGGATATTGGCTTTATCCACTTTCAGGTATTTCAACAGGGCAGCTACATCGTCCGCGTCCTGCTCGAAAGATTCAGGCGAATTCCGGTCGCTTGTGCGGCCATGCGCCTGTAGTTCAACAGCTATCACCCTATTATATCTTGAAAATATGGGCAATATTTGGGCGAATGTAACTTCGATAGTTGAACCACCGCCGTGCAGTAGCACCAAAGGGATAGCTCCCTGACCATGAATTTCGTAATACATGTTAATGCCATTTACCGGGGCAAATCCGGATGTTTTTAAGTTTTCCATTGGGTTTGCTTTTTGAGCGTTTACGGTTATAGCACACACGCTGACTACAATAATGGTCAGCATATGTTTTAAGATTGATCTGTACATGATGCTCGTTTTAAGATGCGTTTTGTGTACCCATTCCTTTTAAGTAAACAATGAGCTTTTCGATATTTTGCTTCAAGCCCTCATCTGCCTTAAAGGTTTTTACAACCTGCATAAATTGCTCAGCAGATTCAAAAAGCATATGCCAGTTTATAAATGTTTGTCCGCCCTGTTCTTCAAAATCTATAGTTGTAATAAATTTTGGAGCTGAGATGTGCTCATAAACTATCTTCTTAAAGGGAATTATCTCTTTGAATACGCTTTTATTTTTATAGTCGGTTCCGTCGGGGCCATGCATTACCAGGTCCCATTCGCCGCCTGGTCTCATATCCATCTTGGTAATGGTATTTGTAAACCCATTTGGCCCCCACCAATTGGCAATGTGTTCCGGTTTGGTCCAAACTTCCCAAACTAAGTCTACCGGGGCATTCAGCTTTCTTGATATGATCAATTCCCGGTCTTTTGTGTTACTCTTTTGGTTTTCCATATTTTCTTTCATTTTTAAGTTTATCCAGATACGTTTCCAGGTTATCTAACTTACTTTCAAAATGCTGCCTGAACTGATCCACCCATGCAGATACTTCACTTAGCTGATCTAATTGCGCCTCGCAAAACCGATCTCTGCCACGCTGTTTGATTGCTATAAGTCCACAATCAGTCAAAATCTTAACGTGGAGTGATATAGCCTGGCGGCTCATATCAAACTTTTCAGCAATAGCATTTACGTTATGGGATTCTGCAGCAATCATGCTGATGATTGCTCTCCTCGTAGGGTCGGCTATTGCCTGGTATACATCACGTCTGGCTTTCATATTATGCAAGCAAGTACTTGCAAATATAAATGCAAGCATTTACTTGCGCAATTTTTTTTGAAAATAATTTTAGGTGCCAGGCGACATCATCAAAGCTGTCCGGTATAACTATAAACACATTAACACAACCTGTATTAAAAACAAAAGCCCGCTTCACAAATAAGTAAAGCGGGCTTTCAGTTTTTGGGGTCACCGTACAATCAGCGTAGCCTCCAATACTTTTGGAGCAGGGCCAAAACGAGGGCCACCCCAATCCGTCTCATCGCCATTTAGTATGCGCAGCGGTTTAAATTTACCGTTATAATAGCTGCCTTCTTCTACTTTCAAATATTGCCAGGCTTTGCCTGAATTGGCACCCAAAGGACGAAAGGTAATGTGACAAAGCGTACCCATTACCAGGAACTTATTTTCATTTAGTTGGATGATCATTGCTTTCCCGATAGGCTGCTCATTAGTCTTCTTATCATTCCTGGCTCCAGGGCCGAAAGATACTATAGCCTGCCACGACCCAAGATCGATCTTTTGCTCCGCATGATCTTCGCGTTCAACAACAGCTTTTATCTTACCTTCAAAACCCCATTCAGCCAGTTCTCTCATCATAGGTGCCACCATCTTGTATTCCTGTCCAAATGGGGCTAAACGTTCCGCAGTTTCAGCCGCTGTTTCTCCGCTTCCGTTATCATCTATCCCAAACGGCGAAAACCCTATGCCGCCATGTGCCAGAACTGCATAAAAATATCTTACTTTATCAGGGCTCAGGGCAGCTTCGGGCACAAAAAGAGCATTATCCGGCCGGTCATATAGATCAATTACTTTTAATATTTTTTCACTCCCATCCAGGTAGATATCAGGAGCCACTAAATCAATTGCAGGTGCAGCAATTTTCCATATCGGGATCACATTATCTGTCGGGCCACCGCTTTCATAAGTCGTTGCACTTGGATTGGTAAGTGGGTCGCGCAATGCTGCATTGGTATACAAGGGTAAAGCGTATTGTGCCTTACCAGCTGCGGCGACCTGTCCAACAAACCTGGCAATTGACCAGGCCTGGAAATATTCATCGGCTCTATCACCAAACACTTTTTGCCAGGAACCGCCGGAAGTGGCGGACGCATTTAGCGCTTTAAGTACTTCAGGTTTGAGTAATTCCGCCGGTACATTACCTTCAAATAGTTTTTGGGCTAGTGGTGAATAGTCCCTGACACTGTCCCATGAACCCGATTCATTTTCAACCTGCACCATGATCACCGTATGCTGGGTATCTGATTTCTTCAGATATTTCATCACTTCTGTAAAAGCCTTAATATCCGCATCCCGTGTTGCATTTATATGTGGTGAAGGCGAATCAATAGGATGATCTTTATTACCGGTGATATTCGGATACTTAACAGCATCCTGTTTCATCCATTCGGGCATATAGTGATTGCTGCCATTTTTCCATGTAGCAAACCATAGCAGTACCAGGCGCACTTTATGCTGCCGCGATTGCCTGAGCAATGTGTCGATCAACGAAAAGTCAAATACACCCTGTTTAGCTTCAATCTGCTCCCAATAAATGGGCACCTCAAGGGTGTTGGCATGCATTGCCTCCATAGCCGACCATACCCGTGGCATCATCCCCGGCCAGGCGCTTGAATTATGCGCTTGTCCACCCAGGATCAAAAAAGGCTTCCCATCCACAAAAAGCGCATGCCGCCCACCTTTTTCAACAATTTTAGGCATAGATGAAACACCTTGCTGACAAAAGGTTTTCCCGGAGACCAGCAGAAAAAGTACAAAAAATAGAATTAAAGTTCTCATTTATTTAAGCGATAAATTTCTCATTTGCCCTTTACTATTTGTTATTTGTACAGAAGCCACGTCGGGATTCACCGTAAGAAAGCGACCTGATTGGGATAAAAATGAAGAGCCATAGTAGAACTCTTCCTTCCTGCTAAGACCATTATTGTATTTAATTACAGCGCTCACATCGTCGGGGTTGACGTTAATGTTCTTTACTTTTCTTTTTAGTTCGAAAAGCTTCAGCGCATTTCGGTTCTGACTCGCAGCAATCATCAAATTACCTGAATTGCTTTGAAGTTTTACAAGAGCCTTGCCATCACCAGGGATGTAGATACCACTTTGAAGTATACTTTGAGGATAGAAATTTCCTTTGCCATCACCTTTAAGCATTAAGCCATTAAGTGCGTCATACTGGCCTACGTTTACTTCTGTACCGAAATCATTGCCATTGATTATTACATCCAGGTTGCCGTCACCATCAAAATCATCGACCTCCATGCCGTTAAGAGCAGATATTTGGGCTTGTTTTGGCAATGGTATAATGGTAAATTTCCCATTTCCATCATTGCGCAAATAGCACGATTCTGATGTGTTTACTTTTAACCTTAAGGCGCCCTTCCGCTGCTCATCCGATAGAATTTCGTTCATCGTGGCTTTAGCGTAAGATTTATAATCGGTAAATTTCTTTTTCATGCTGATCATTTGTTTCAACATATCTTCACGGCCCAACGCCGGGAACTCCTTCTTTTCGCCATCCTGGTGATCTTTAAGAAAAAGTGAGGTTATGGCAGAATAGCTACCGCTTTTATCAAAATCCTTCGCGGTTATGTATACGGGATATTGTTCGCTTGCTTTGTATAATGTATTCAGGCCGGTATTGCCTACAATATAATCCATACGCCCGGTATGCCTGAAATCACCTGCAGCAATACTGTTCCACCAGCCTGTCTTGTTGGCTATGCCTGTAGTTGACGTCGCATTTTTGAATTTACCATGATCATTTTTCAAAAAAGTAACCGGCATCCATTCGCCCGCTAATACCAGGTCGGGCCAGCCATCGTTATCGTAGTCGGTAAACAAAGCATCGCATACCAGGCCTATGTTCTTCAGCGCAGGAGCGACCTCATCGGTTACGTCTGTAAATTTTACCTGTCCGTTTTGGCTATTATTACGCAAGATAAAACTTGATACTGGTTTAGGATAGCTCCACGGCTCAACCCTTCCCGAAACAAAAAGATCAAGCTTACCATCTTTATTATAGTCAAAAGCCCTTATGCAAAGTTTACTGGTATGATTTACAGGCAACGCGTTTTGTGCCAAAGTAAAATTACCTTTCCCATCGTTCAGGTATAATTCATCCTGGTAAGACGCACTGCCCGGAGCTTCCATATAACCACCCCTGGCAATGTATAGATCAGGTTTACCATCGCCGTTTGCATCAAATAGCAGCAATCCTTCATCTTTTATATTTATTCCGTTATATTTCTGATCAGGGAACAAGTCGCGCTGAATAAACTTTCCGTTTGCCTGCTGAAAAAATACCTGGGATTTAAAAAGACCATTCCCTCCTATTATTATATCATCCAGTCCATCGCCATTAATATCACCTGCTGCTAATGCCGGGCTATAAGCCGATAGCTTATGGGGCAAGAGCTTCTGAATATTGAAATCTACATAATCCAGATCTTTATTACTGTATTGTATATTTTTATCTTTACTCACTTCGGTAAACAATGTCTTTCCGGCAATTTTAGGCTGATCCCATGTGTACTGTTCATCTGCATTTTTAATGTTAACTGTAAGTACCTGGTTAGCTTTAACTTTTTTCAAAGTCTGTTTTTTATTATCAGGCCAGCGTATCACTACGGAGTCAAGTTGTTGTGTTTTGCCTAAACCAAAGTGTGCAATGTTTTCATCAGTTGAAATATAACCCCGGTATGGATTGTTTTCTGAGGCCTGGTGTTTACCTCGGTCGTAATAAATATCCACCCAGGTTCCTAACCCATTCAGGTTATGGACATCCCCTTTGAATTTGATCTGAATATAATTTGCACCGGGCGTGTCCTTTTCGCGCGAGGTATTTTTGTAAATAAGCGGTTCGTCATTAATATTATTAATTATCATATCCATAGCACCGTCATTGTTCAAATCAGCATATACTGCGCCGTTTGAGAAGGTAGGCAAAGACAATCCCCATTGATCAGTAGCATCACTAAAAGTAAGGTCACCATTATTCTGATACCCATAATTGTGAATTTTCACCATGGGGATCTGATCCAATATTGTTTTTTTTGATGCTATGGCATAAGCACTTTTGCGGTAGGTAACAAAGTCATGATCAGTAAGGTCTTTAGGAAACCCGTTAGTTACAATCACATCACGATATCCGTCATTATTGAAATCAGCGACAAGGGGTGTCCAGCTCCAATCTGTTTGGGAGATGCCGCTCATAAAACCTATCTCGCTAAAAGCGGGGGCACCTATGCTATCATTTTGTAAGACCCTCGGGCCCTGGTTTAATTGCACGGTGTTCCTTACATATTGTAGTTGGATACCATATCGTGTAAAATTTTGTATGGTTTGATACCCTGTAGCACTTAACATCATTTTTTTGCGGAAATTATCTTCCGGGTTCATGTCAAGCTCAATGACATCGGCCAGGCCATCATTATTAATGTCGATCACATCCTGCCCCATAGCATTATAGGAGGTATGCTTAAAATACTCCTTTGACTGCTCTGTAAATGTACCATCGTGATTGTTGATGAATAACAAATTTGACGACAGGAAATCATCGCTTACATAAATATCCTTCCAGCCGTCACGGTTAATATCAACAATAGTGGCAGCGTGGCCAAACCCTGCAATAGTAACTCCGGCTTTGACGGAAACATCTTTGAAGACCGGGTGTTTTAACTTCGGATCCCACTCATTATGGTATAATTTCCCGGTATTTGAGTTAGATGCCGAATGTTTAACACCACCAAATATATTGGGATAATAACTTTCACTCGCCTCGTTGACGGTAAGGTACATATCGGGGTTCCCGTCATTATCGTAGTCAAAGAAAGAAGCCATAGTTGATTGAAGGTGTGCATCAAGGCCGTATTCTTTCGACATTTCTTTAAAATGCGGTATACCATCTTTATCAAGTCCCTGGTTAACGTATAAAAGGTTTTGGCGGCGGGTAGAATCAGCATACACAGTATTGCAGACATAAATATCCGGCAAACCATCATTATTAATATCAATTACCGATACACCTCTGCCCCAGCCGCCCAATCCGCCTACACCGGCTTTATCTGTAATATCTTCAAACTCGAAATTGCCCTTATTTAAGTATAAGCGATTAGGAACCATGTTGCCGGAGAAATAAATATCAGGCAAGCCGTCATTATTAAAGTCCCCTATCCCAATACCTCCACCATTATAAATATTGGTCACATCTAATGGATTGATAGTATCGTTCTCGGTTATCTTATTTACAAAGTGAATATTTGAGTGAGAGGATGATATCTCCTGGAATAAAGTATGCTTTTTACAGGAACAAAAAATAAGGACACAAAAAAATAAAGATACACGGTAAAAAATCTTCATAAATCAAGGCTGGTATTAATAAAGGTAATTATAAAATAATTGACTGGTTTATACTCTTCTCAGGCTAATTTATATAAATGCATATGGGTGCAACAAATGTGCAATGTCAATTAAACATTTGTTGTATAAATAGCTACAAAACTGTTACAGAGCTTGCGCCCACTCCGGTAATTTCACATTTCAATACTGTACCATCTATGTACAGTTTGTTCAACCAATTTTCTTAAACCGATTAAACTGTCATTTTATGGAGAAACCCTTAAAAATTTGAACCACTAAATTTTTATGTAAAAAAGCTAATTACGGATCGATTAGTATATCTGTCCGCGCCCGGAACAGTGTCAGAAAAGTAAAACCTGGATACCGGCAATTTTTTTATCGGGGAAATAAAACAAACCCCGGATCAACAATTAACTCTAATGAATAAATATGATGAAAGATGTACTGTTTAATAAGTTAAATAGTTTTAAGAGAGTCTTTTTGATTCTCTTGTTTACTGCAGGGCTTTGCCTCAACTCGTTTGCACAAACGCGGCAAATTACCGGCAAGGTAACTTCCACCGACGACGGTTCTTCAATAGCTGGTGTCAACGTGCGGATAAAAGGCTCCACAATAGGCACCGCTACCGACGTGAATGGCGTCTATAAAATTTCGGCACAAAACGGAGCCGTATTAACATTTAGTATTATCGGATACGTAACACAGGAAATAACTGTTGGCGGTGATAATACTTATAATGTTAAATTGGCAACCGATGCCAAATCCCTGGTTGAAGTAAACGTAGTGGCTATTGGTTATGGTACCAGCAAGCGCAAAGACCTGACAGGCTCTATAAGCTCCGTTAGTGCGGCAACCATTGCAAAAGTACCGGTTACCACCCTGGATCAGGCTTTGCAAGGCCGTGCCGCAGGTGTGCAGGTTACAAACAATGACGCCTCTCCCGGAGGCAATGTGACTGTATTGATACGCGGTACCGGTAGTTTGGCAAGTAATGGTAATACTCCTTTGTATGTTGTTGACGGATACCCTGTGAGTGGAGGTATCAACAATATTAATCCAAATGACATCGCTACGATAGATATATTAAAAGATGCATCGGCTACAGCTATTTACGGTGTCAGGGCTGCAAACGGGGTTGTTATTGTTACAACCAAGAGAGGCAAAAAGGACGGGGGCACACAGGTTGACGTTAATGCCTATACCTCTTTTCAAAGCAGGCCGAAAGAATATGACCTGTTAAATGCGCAGCAATTTGCTACCATGGCCTTACAGGCAGTCAAAGATGATCCTGCCCAGCAATTTACTACATTGGCTAACTGGTCGAATCCCCAATCGCTTACAAATGCTGACTGGCAAAATGCACTTTATCGCAGCGGATTAACACAAACTTATAATGTTGGCATACGCGGCGGTAATGAGAAAGTACAATCGTCCACTTCTATTGGTTATTTTGATCAAAAGGGCATAGTGTTGGGGTCTTACTTTAAAAGGCTTACCGCAGGCCTTAACCTGGATTACCAGCCTACAAAATGGCTCAAATCTTCATCAAGTGCTAAATACTCTTATCAGGACTCAAACAATCCTTATGGTACAGGTTCGTTAGGTAACCTTATCCAATTACCCCCAACACTTGATGGCGGCAACAACCAAACCAGCCAGATAAGTGATGGAAAAGGCAATTATGGTTTCTTTAACCCGCTTTATACTTATGTGGCTAAATACAGTAATCCCATTTACAGCATCAACACCAATGAGTATAAAAATATTACCAACTATTTTTTGGTTAATTCTTCACTTGAAGCAACTGTTTATGACGGGCTTAAACTCAAAACATATGCCGGCATCAACTACACCGGTTATTCAGGTTCTTACTTCCAGCCATCAGATAGTCGTTTGATCGATCAATATGGTGCAGCTGCGGGTGCAACTGGGAATGCCTTTTACAGCCAGCACATCAACAGTACTTTTGAATGGCTTTGGGATAACACTTTATCATACGATAAGACTTTTGGCAAACACACCATCAATTTTCTTGGCGGTGTTTCTGAGCAGGAATCAACCTACAATGCTATGGGCGGTAGTGTTATTCCTCCAAATAATACAATCAGGGACCTGAACCAGGGGACAAACTTGTTGCTCGATAAGTATGGCAACGGGCAGGTTATCCGCTCATTTGCATCACAATTTGCAAGGCTGGGCTATAATTACGATGGCAAATACTACATAAACGGTACGATAAGAAGGGACGGTTCATCACAATTTGCGCCGGGACATCAGTACGGTAATTTCCCTTCGGGAGCTGTGTCATGGAGAGCAAAAGAAGAATCTTTCCTGAAAAATGTTGACTGGCTTTCCGATCTGAAATTCCGGGGAAGCTGGGGTCGTGTGGGTAACCAGCACGGTATCGGCGACTTTACTTACCAGGCATTGTATTCAGCAGGTTCAGCTGCGGCTACCTCAGGTAATCTTGGGTATCCATTCGGTAAAACCGGCGGAGACAACGGAACATACCAGGGAGGTATTGCAGCCGCTCAGCCGGAAAACGATAATTTGCGCTGGGAAACTGACGAAGAAACTGATATAGGTGCGGATATGTCGTTTTTACATGGCGACCTGACCTTTACTGTTGATTATTTCAACAGAAAATCAAAGGATTTCCTGCTTAATATCGCTTCTTCTATACAAGGCGGCTATGCAACCAGGAACCTGAATATCGGCAGTATGGATAATAAAGGCTGGGAGTTTGCAGTGAATTATGGTCATTCTGTTAACCAGGATTTTCATTTTGACTTAGGTCTAACTCTGTCATTTATCAAAAATAAACTTACAAGTTTAACTTCCGGAACAAACTTTATACAAAACTTTGGCGGCCTAACTTTAACTGCAACAACATCTGGCGACTGGGACTCATTTACCCGGACTTATATCGGTCAGCCTGTGGGAGAGTTTTATGGGTATAAAGCAATCGGAATTATTCAAAAAGATGGTGACCCGGGAGTTCATGTTTCTGATCTGAACAATGCAGCGATAGCCAAAGGCTACAGCTTTTACTACAAGGCTACAACAGCAGCCGGTGATCGTATTTACGAAGACACCAATCACGATGGTCACATAACCGCAGATGATCAGGTAAGCCTGGGCAGCCCTCAACCTAAATTCTTTGGAGGCTTTACCTTAGGTGCATCATACAAAGCATTTGATTTTAACGCCTACTTCTACGGTGTTTACGGCAACAAAATATTGAACTACCAGGAAAGCAACCTGGAGAGCTTTGCCGCTAGAGGTTCGGTAAGTATAGAAAACGTTAGCCAGCAATATTATAAAAATGCCTGGACGCCTACTAACCCATCAAACCGTTATGCTGCCATACATTATAATGACGTTAATTATGGGGACCTGGTGCCGTCAAGCGTATGGATCGAAAACGGCAGCTTCCTGAAATTGAAAACACTTACTGTTGGATATACTTTACCCGCAGACCTGGTAAAAAAGCTTACTCTAAGCAAAATAAGGGTATATGTATCGTCACAAAACCTGTTCACCATTACAAAATACACCGGTCTTGATCCGGAAATTGGTGTTCAGGGGGGCAATGCTACTCAAAACGGCGTAGACAACGGTACTTATCCTGGATCAAGGTTTTATACCGTGGGCTTAAACGTAACATTTTAACAGGGTAAAATATATACGATATATATAAAAGATATGAAAATGAAAACGAAAAATATCACACTTATAGCCCTTTTCGCGGCATTGATGATACCGCTGGACAGTTGTAAGAAAAATTTTTTAACCCAAACCAATACATTTCAGTCAACTGCAGGTGCTACTTTTCAGAAATCGTCAGATGTGGTAGCATTGGTAAACAGTATTTATGATGGTTACCAAAATAGCGACTTACTGAAAAAGTCGATTTGGTACTATGCCAATTTCCAGGCACATGACTGGTTTAATGATGGCGGCGACATTGCATGGAATAATTACACAATCAGCCCCACTTTTAATGCACTTTATGTTTTTTGGAGCAACGCCTATATTGACATAATAAGGGCAAATTCTGCATTAGAAATCATAGCTACCGCTAAGGCAAACGGCGTAGTGACTCCGGCTTTGGGCGACCGCTTATTAGGTGAGGCTTACTTTTTAAGAGGCATGAGCTATTATTATCTTGCCGGCAGTTTTGGCGGCGTTCCGTTAGAATTGAAAGCATCATCTGAAGGTTTAACGCCCAGGAGTACCCAGGACGATGTGTTTAAGCAGGTTATATCTGATATGCAAAAAGCCGAACAATTATTGCTGTCAAAAACTACTCTGCCGGCTACTGACCTGGGCCGGGCCACAAAGGGTGCCGCTTATGGTTATGAAGGCGCTGCGCAAATGTGGCTGGGAAAATATACCGAAGCTTTAGCCGCCTTTAACAATCCGGAATTAACGGCCAATTACCACTTACTGCCAAATTTTGTGGATGTTCATGAATTTGATCATCAAAATAATGATGAGTCACTTTTTGAAATTCAATTTGACATACAGGGCTCACAAAGCTGGGATGGCGGCTGGCAAAACGGGGGTGAAGTAGCGTGGATTGACGACTTTAGCTGGCCACATGAAATAAGCGGCTTTGGTTATGATTATGGTAACCCCGGGCTGTCGTATTCATACCAGGCTGGGGATACACGCAAACTGGCTACTATTGTAGGCCCCGGCGATGCGCTTGTAAGCCCGGGAATTATTGCCAAGTGGGGCGGTATTAAAGGCTACGCCGTTGTGCAGGCTGGTTTTGCAAGCGGTCATAAAGAAAACGCTTCACAGGCATATCCTTCTTTCGCAGGCGATGATGGTAATATCATAAACACTTGCGGCGCTTTGAGGCAACCATGGTATGGCGACGACCTTACCCGCTCGGGCTACTATTGCGCCAAAAAATGGCGTGATCCAAACCTGACCGGCGCTAACGGTACTTCTGCAATCTTTGGCTCGCAAAACCAGATATTGTTGCGCTATGCTGAAATTTTGTTAAGCAGGGCTGAATGTAAAATACGTACCGGTGATATTCCCGGAGGCTTGGCTGACATAAAACTAGTGAGGGACAGAGCATGGGGAGGTACAGCACCTACTGTTATGCAGGATGGCCTTACATACGACGGTAAGCCAACCGCCCCAATAACTGATCCGATGCAAATGGTATTGAGCGAATACAGGCATGAGCTAACAGGCGAATATTCCCTGTTTTTTAACCTTCGCAGGGCTGGTAAATCTTCAAGTGGCCAGAGTTATGCACAGGATTTTATTCATAACAATTATGGCACTGATGGCTCTTTGACCCCACAACCATACCCATATGGCCCAACGGCCGATGGTAACCTGCATGGTGTATGGCGTACATCGTTGCCGGCCGGCCGGGATATTTTGCCTATTCCGCAACAAGCGATAGGGCTTAATCCAAATTTGAAACAAAACCCGGGTTATTAAGCCGGCACACGGTCAATAGTAATTAAAACATTGAAACAATTTGTAGCGGCTTACCCCAAAAGAGTAAGCCGCTTTATTGTAAAACTTACACCCGATGTATCAAACAGTAGCCTCACCGGTAATACGTGAAATAACGCCGTTAAGTCCCGGAGATTGCTTTACCGTATCAACCAGGGAAAGAAAGAGTCTTGATTTCCCTTTGCATTATCACGATGAGTATGAGATTACACTAATTTTAAATGCAAAGGGTGCTAAAAGAGTTGTTGGCAATAGTATAGGAATAATTGATGACGTTGACCTCGTATTTATCGGGCCAAATCTGTATCATACCTGGTTTACTCATAAATGCACTTCTAACCAGATACAGGAGGTTACTATACAATTTCACAAAGATCTGTTTAATGATCCTTTTTTGAAAAAGAACCAGCTTAGCCTGCTCAAGAGCATGTTAAATAATGCGCAGCGTGGGATAGTTTTTCCAAAACGAACTATTATAGATACAGCTGAACGCATTATCAATCTGCAAGAAAAAAAACAATTTGGGGCTGTATTAGAATTATTTTCCATACTGCACGTCCTTT
>Ga0307510_10000639_pt1 | contig 35525 bp, 27 predicted proteins | sample 12_EM_MG_FD_207224 | JGI IMG/M metagenome (GOLD analysis project Ga0307510, IMG submission 207224) | Populus trichocarpa ectomycorrhiza microbial communities from riparian zone in the Pacific Northwest, United States - 12_EM | ecosystem: Host-associated > Plants > Roots > Unclassified | place...
CTTGCGGGCCGCGTACTTGATGAACTCCCAGGCGGCTTCCTGCTTCTTCGAGGTGCGCAGCAGCGCGTAGCCCGCCGCGCCGAACTGGTGGCGCTGGGTACGCCAGCGCGGGAAGTACTGCACGTCGTAGTCGGCGGCCCGCATGCCGGCCAGCTGAAGGCCGCCCGCCCAGAAGCCGCCCGCCGGGGTGACGCCGACGTGGCCGGTGGAGAACACGCCGACCAGGTTGTTGCCGTTGCCTCCCTCGGGCCGGGTGCACAGGTCCTCCTGGACGAGGGAGGCGAGATAGTCGTACGCCTCCTCGACCCGGTCGGCGGTGGCCTGCGGGGTCGTCCAGCGGAAGCCGCCGCCGCGCCCCCGCCGGTCGGCGGCCGGGTAGAAGCTGTCCCACAGCCAGGAGCCGCCGGGCGCCTTCGACTCCTTCAGCAGGTTCGTGCCGTTCGCGAAGAGCCAGGGCACCACACCGCCCCACAGCCGGTTGGTCCAGAAGTACGGCGTGAAGTGCGCGCCGCCGCCACGCTTCAACTGCCGCAGCAGCGCGGTGAAGTCGTCGCGACTCCAGTCGGCCGCCGGGAACTCCGCGCCCGCCCGCTTCAGCACCTGCTTGTTGAGGTAGATGTCGGCGGCGTTGAACTCCATGGGCAGCTGGTAGAGGTTCCCCTCGTACATCATCGACTCGACCAGCGAGGGGTGGACGTCGGCGAAGTACTCACGCAGCTCCGCCGCGTCCCGCCGCACCCAGCGGTCCAAGGCCACGCCGAGCCGTTGGGCGAACAACTGCACGCCCTCGGTGGCCACATACACCAGGTCGGGGGCGGTGCCTGCGGCGATCTGGGTGAGGATCTTCGCGAAGAAGTCCGACCAGTCGACGGCCTGCACCGCGTTCACCCGCAGCGGGATGTCGGGGTGGAGCCGGTGGAAGCCCTTGGTGAGGGCGTCGACGGTGGCCGGGTCGAAGGCGGAGCCGAGGGTGGCGACGACGAGGGAGCCGTCGTCACGGCCGGGGATGTCGGCTCCCGTGAGCCGGTCCCAGCTCGCGGCGGTCCCGGCCAGGGCGGCTGCTCCGGCCCCGTACGCGCCGTACCGCAGCAGCGTGCGGCGAGGGAGGTGCGAGTCAGTCATCTAACGGGCCTAACTCGTGTTAGTTCAGGGGTGATGCCCCAGATGATGGGAAGCGGGCGGCAGGCCTGTCAAGGGTCGGGAACGCTTGACCTTTAACGAGTTAGGTCTACAGTCCTCGTTCGCAGGAGCCGATTTTTCACGCCCTCCGCACTGTGAGCCGCACTCGCGTGTGTGACGAGCCGCCACGGGCCCTCATGGGCCGTCACGAGAGGAACGATGTGCCATGCCCGGAACGTCGGGGATTTCCAGGAGATCACTGTTCGCGGGATCGGCGGCGGGCACCGCCGCCGCGCTGCTGTCCACCGGAACGGCCACCGCCGCGAGCGGGACCAAGTCCGCGGTGAGCGGGGCGAGTTACCGCGCCGCGTACCACTTCACGGTCCCCGACCAGTGGAAGAACGACCCGCAGCGGCCCGTCTGGATCGACGGCGAGTACCGCTACTACTACCTCTACAACGCCGACTACTTCACCGGCGACGTCGGCACCGCGTGGCGCCTGGCCACCACCGAGGACCTGGTCTCCTTCACCGACCGCGGGGTCGCCGTGCCCAAGGACACCACGGTCAACGGCGATCTCTGGTCGGGTTCGGTGGTGGTCGACACCGGCAACACGGCCGGATTCGGCGCGGGCGCGGTCGTCGTCATCGTCACGATGTCCCCCGGCGGCGGCACCGACCACCAGGAGCAGTTCCTGTACTACTCGACCGACGGCGGTCTCACCTTCACCAACTACGGGACCGCCCCCGTCCTGCCCAACCCCGGCGTCGCCGACTTCCGCGACCCGAAGGTGATCCGCGACGAGGACCGGGGCCGCTGGGTGATGGCCCTCGCCGAGAACGACAAGGTCGGTTTCTACCACTCCGCCGACCTCAAGTCCTGGACGTACGTGAACGGTTTCGTCCACGACGGCATCGGCGTCCTGGAGTGCCCCGACCTGTTCCGCATCACCGCCGGCGACGGCACCGTGAAATGGGTGCTCGGCGTGAGCGCCAACGGGAAGGGCTCGGGTCTGCCCAACACGTACGCCTACTGGACGGGTTCCTTCGACGGCAGCGCGTTCACCGCCGACGCGAGTGACCCGCAGTGGCTCGACCACGGCTGGGACTGGTACGCCGCCGTCACCTTCGAGAAGCGGGACGCGAGCGGCGCGGTGGACCCGGCTGCCCGGTACGCGATCGGCTGGGTGAACAACTGGGACTACGCCAACACCACCCCCACCATCGACTGCGACGGCTTCAACGGCACCGACTCCATCGTCCGCGAGATCACCCTGAAGAAGGCGTCCGACAACACCTACTACCTCGCCTCCCAGCCCGTCGCCGGCCTCGACTCGCATGTCTCCCGCACCGTGAACCTGGGCGACGTGACCGTGAACGGCACGAAGGTGCTCGACTACACCGGTATCTCCTACGAGGTGACGACCGAACTCACCTGGTCCCAACTCACCGGCGCCGGCCTCCAGTTGAGGCGCTCACCCGACGGCGGTCGGCACATCGACGCCGGGATCTACGGCAACTACGCCTTCCTCAACCGACGAGGCACGGTGAACGCCGACACGTCCGGCAACTGGCAGGAGAGCCACACCCCGTTCGACCCGTCCGCCGGCACGGTGAAGCTGCGCATCCTGGTGGACCGCACGTCGGTGGAGATGTTCGTCGACGACGGCCGCTACGTACACACCAGCCAGGTGTTCCCGTACCTGCTGGACACCCGGCTCGCGCTGTTCACGATCGGCGGCAGCGCGGTGTTCCGCAACACGGTGATACGCGAGTTCTCGGTGTGAGGCCGAACGCGAGCCTCAGGGGTTGGGTGGGGAGAGTTCAGGCCCACCCGCCCCGAACCAACCGATCGAACAGCCCTGCCTCGGTCGTCGACCGTCACCGGACTTGAGGCAGAACATCCGCGGCGACCAGTTCCAGGTGGTCGAGATCCTCCAGATCAAGCGGCTGAAGATAGAGGCGCGTGGCACCCGCTTCTGCGAACCGGCCGATTTTGTCGACCACTTCGGCCGGTGTTCCGGCGATACGGCTCTTGGCGAACTCGCCGTCCTCGGGCCCCAGCGCCTCGGCCCTGCGGCGCAGTTCCGACCGGTTGCGGCCGCAGCACAGCACCTGCGCGGCGGACAACTCCAGGCTGTCCGGGGTGCGTCCGGCGACACGGCACGCGGTGCGGGCCTGTTCGAAGAGCTGTCTCGTCGGTTCCAGGGGCAGGAAGGGGATGTTGAACTCGTCCGCGTAGCGGGCGACCAGACGGGGCGTACGAACCGGTCCGTCCCCTCCGATCAGTATGGGCGGCCGAGGTTGGTGCGGCTTGGGCAGCGCCGGTGAGTCCGTGAGTCGGTAGTACTTCCCGTCGTAGGTGAAGGTCTTGCCCACCGGTGTCTGCCACAGCCCGGTGATCACGGCGAGTTGCTCCTCGAACCGGTCGAAGCGCTCGCGCTGGGCGGGGAAGGGGATGCCGTACGCGGTGTGTTCCTCGGCGTACCAGCCGGTGCCGAGGCCGAACTCGATCCGGCCGCCGCTCATCCGGTCGATCTGGGCGACGGCGATGGCCAGCGGACCGGGCAGTCGGAAGGTCGCCGCGCTCATGAGCGTGCCCAGGCGGATGGTGCTGGTCTCCCTGGCCAGGCCGGCAAGGGTGATCCAGGCATCGGTCGGGCCGGGCAGCCCCGACACGTCGCCGAACTTCAGGTAGTGATCGGAACGGAAGAACGCGTCGTATCCGCAGTCCTCGGAGGCACGGGCGACGGTGAGCAGATCGTCGTAGTCGGCGCCCTGCTGCGGTGCCGTATAGATCCTCAGTTTCATGGGGCGCACCTCGTGGAGAGAGTGTCGGGGTCGTCCTGAGTACGCCTCTCACCACCACGTCCCTCGTACAACAGCTGTGCTCTGCCGAGGAGTTCGGGGACGTAGGCGGCGTGGTGCTGCGCGACGACGACCAGGTCGGCACGGTCGACAGCGGTGCCGAGATACGGGACGGACTTGTGGCACACCTCGTCGACAACGAGTTCCAGCACCGAGGGATCATGCGTCTGGATCACGGCGCCGCGAGCACTCAGCTCGCGGATCAGCGGTACGACAGGGGTGTTGCGGACGTCGGACACGTCCGGCTTGTAGCTGACTCCCAGGATGAGGATCCCGGCTCCGTCGATCTGCTTTCCCGCCGTCCGCAGCGCGCTCTCGCACCGGTCCGCCACCCTGCGCGGCCGCTCGTCATTGATGCGTTGCGCGAGTTCGACCAGTTCGAGAGGTGTCCCCGCTTCGCGAGCGGCGTGCGCCAGGTACATGGGGTCCACGGGAATGCAGTGTCCGCCGACGCCGATCCCGGGGTAGAAGGGCTGGAACCCGAAGGGTTTGGTCGCGGCGGCGTCGATCACCGCCGCCACGTCTATCCCGAGGGCATCGCAGTACCTCGCGAACTCGTGGACCAGGCCGAGGTTCACCTGGCGGTAGGTGTTCTCCAGGATCTTCGTGGCCTCCGCCTCGCGCAGCCCGCCGGTGACATGCACCGCGGAGACGACGCCCCGGTACAGCTCGGCGGTGCGCCGGGCGCACACCGGGGTCAGTCCGCCGACCACCCGGGAGGTGTTGGCGGAGTCGAACTCGGGGTTGCCCGGGTCCACTCGTTCCGGCGCGTGAGCGAGGCTGAAATGCACGCCGGCGATCAGGCCGGAGCCCTCCAGAATGGGTTTGACCACTCCGTCCGTGACTCCCGGATGAACCGTGGACTCGATCACCACGAGATGCCCGGGGCGCAGTTCGGCGGCGACGGTCTCGCAGGCTCCGCGCAGCGCGGTCAGGTCCGGCAGCCCCGCCGCGTCCAGCGGGGTCGGCACGCACACGATCAGCGCGGAGCAGTCGGCCAGCGCGGTCGGGTCGTCCGGCGCGGACAACGCGGGGCCGAGCCGACGCACCCGGTCGTCATGGACGGTGTCGACGGGACTGCGGCCGGCTCGGAGCGTCGCGGTCACCTCGGGCAGTTCGTCTATTCCGACCACCGGGTGGCCCAGTTCCGCGAAGGCCACGGCCTGCGGCAGTCCCGCGTACCCGAGGCCGATCACCCCGACGCGACATCGCGTCCTCGCCGCCGCGGGCTCCTCGCCCGTCGAGGTGAGCGCGGTCATCGTGTGCTGCCTTGGCTCGTGCCGGTGGCCGTCGCCGTGGCCGGACGATCTTGTCCGGGTACGGCCGGGTCGGTGTGTGCCGAAGACGGTGGGTCGCCGTCCTCGTCGCGCGTGCGAGGCAGGACACGGCCCAGGGCGTGCAGGAGCCCCAGGGCCCGGTTCAGCTCGCGCACCGCGAGACCGTTCCCGACCGCACTCTTCCGTGCCGTGTCGAGCAGTTGGGCCAAAGGCACGCGTTCGGGGTGGTTGGTCCCCGCCGACCAGGCATTGCCCACGGCGGCGGCCCACCCCTTGCCGTTGCGGTGCGCGATGACGAGGCCGGGGTGGAACCTGACCGGGGTGCCTGCCCGGTCGAGCGACAGGGCAAGGCTGTTGTCGCCTCCGACGCCTTCGTTGCTGAACCCGCCCACCTGGTGGAACGCCGAGGTGAGCACGGCGCCGTTGCCGCAGGCGAAGAAGCGGACCGGGGCGCCCTGGCTCAGTCCGCGGTAGCGGGCGTCGTACCGTGCCTGCCGGGCGCGGGAGATCAGGCCGTCGTCGAATCCCAGCACCCGGCCGGTGACGGCGGGCCGGCCGGCGTCGACCCGGGCGGCCATGGCCAGCCAGTCCCCGCGGGGTACGGCGTCGTCGTCGAGGAAGGCCAGCACGTCACCGTCCGCGACGCGTACCGCGTTACGGCGGCTGGCGCCCGCGCCCGTCCGAACGGCGTTGCGGAGCAGCGTCACCGGCAGACCGGTGGCGCGGGCCGCCGCCGTGGCCTCGGGTGAGTCGGAGGCGTCGTCCACCACGACGACCTGGTGCAGGACGGCGCCGGTCGGCAGCTCGCAGATGCTCTCTTCCAGGCCGTCGAGACATCGGCGCAGGTCCGCCGCACGATTTCTGGTGGGGATGATCACCGAGATCCGAACCACTGTTCTCTCCATTCTGAAGCCAGTGCCGGCCAGCGGTCCGTGTCGCCGACCGGGAGATAGGTGCGCCTGATGTCGTGGGGGTGCTGCGACCACGGCTCGGGTGCGGACTTCACCGTTCCGAATCCGACCGCGGTGGGTGGTACGGGATGCGGGGTGGGGACGAGTCCGTAGGGGTAGGCGAACGTGCGCGGGGTCCGGCCCGTCTGCTCGGCGACGCGTCGCAGTGAGTCGTCCACCTCGCGTCGTGCGGTCGCGGGGTCCAGTTCGGTGAGCTTGCGGTGGGTGTGGGTGTGGGCGGACAGGACGTGTCCGGCGGCAGCGAGCCGGCGGGCCTCCGGCCAGGTGAGGTAGGACTCCCGCGGCGGGAGGGCGGCGCGGTCCGCCGGGTTCGTCGTGCTCGCGCGGTCCAGTCGGCCCGTCGTGCAGAACAGCAGCACCCGCACGTCGAACTCGGCCAGGGCGGGAGCGGCCAGGGTCAGGGTGTCCCGGTATCCGTCGTCGAAGGTGACCAATACGCTTGGTTCGTCGGGCGGTTGGAATCCCGGCCCGACCGTGCCGGGATCGACCGCGGGTCCGACCCGCTCGAGGACCGTCTCCAGGCCGCGGCGGAAGTCGTCGGGACGCAGCGCCGTGTAGTGCTCGACGAGCGGATTGACGTGGTGGAAGTAGAGCACGAGGGGCCAGCCCGGAGCGCTGCCGAGGCCGGGGTCGGACAGTGCCCTCGTCACGGGGCGTCCCATCCCAGCGCGGCGACGATGGACTCCGGCAGCACCAGGCCCTCCTTGGCGGCCTGTTCGGCTTTGTCCTCCTCCAACTGGTCGGGGAAGTACGGACGTTGGGGCGGCTCGTCATGGCCCCGCTCCACGGCGTCACGCAACTGGTCGACGAGGGCCCCGAGGTCGACCGGGGCGGGAGCGTCCGGCCGTGCCGAGCCGTCGGTGAAGTGGCGAACGGAGAATCCGACGAACAGCTGCGAGCAGCGCATGACCTCGCCGGTCCGGGTCACCTGCCGGGCCACGTCCGGGCTGACCAGGCCGCCCGCCAGTCCGCCGGCGAGGATTTCGGCGATCAGGGTGATGCACAGCCCCTTGTAGTCGCCGAAGAGCGGGATGGAGCCGCCCTGGTCGAGTTGGGCGGGGTCGGTGGTGACGTCGCCGTCCTTGTCCAGCAGCCAACCGGGCGGTACGGGTGCCCTGCGGTGGCCCGCGTCCCTGATCTTTCCGGCCGCGACGACACCCGTCGCGAGATCGACGCAGAACGGCTCGTCCCGGGCGGGCACCGGGGTGACGAGGCAGACGGCGTTGCTGCCGAGGGTGGGCCGTCGCGCGCCCGGTGCGGCCACGGACGGTGCCGAGATGTTCAGGAGCAGGCCGACCACGCCGTGTTCCTGGAACGGCTTGCGGTAGGCGGCGAGCATGCCGACGTGGTTGTTGGTGTGGACCGCCACGGCTGCCAGTCCCCGCCGTGCCGCGGTGGCCGCGCACCACCGGGACGCCTGGTCCGCGGCCGGCTGTCCGAAGCCTCCGCCCGCGTCGATGGAGGCCAGCACGGGTGTCACCGGGGTGAGGCGGGGGACGGCGGCGGCCAGGATGCCCCCGTCCGCGATACGCCGCAGGTACGTCGGAAGCAGGGCGACGCCGTGTGAGGCGTGGCCGCGCCGGTCGGCGTCGACCAAGACCTCGCTGACCAGAGCGGCGGTCGTGTCGTCGGCGCCCGCTTCGGCGAGTGCCCGCTCGGTGCGCCGCCGCACTTCGTCGAGGGCCATGCGCACCCCTTCCGGGGCGGGCGACCCCGTTTTCGAGGGGCGTGACGCCGGGCCTTGCAGAAAGTGTCCGCCCGACAAGGTGAGCACGCGGTGCCCGCCGGGAACCTCCGCTGTCGACCAGCCGGGTCCGCCGAGCACCAGCACGGCCGCGTCCACCGCGTTGGGCAGCCGTTTCCCGGCCTGCTCACCGAGCGGGGCGTCACCGCCGTCGAGAACCAGCGTCCCGCCCCCGTCCGGCAGGTCACCTGTGGTGCCTGCACGGGCCCCCGGCGCGCGGACCGTTCCGTACCGGGGTGGCGTCCGGCCGGTGAGCAGCGACATGAGCCCTCGGCGTGCCGCCCGGTCGAGGCCGGTGAGCAGCACGGTCTCGCCGTCGGCGACGCTCAGGTCGGCGCCGCGCAGCAGGACGCGTTCCGCGCCGTCCGGTCCCGTGGCCAGTACCACGTCAGCCATTTCCAGCACGGTGACTTCCTTCCGGAGCGGTGGACGCGAGCCATGCGGTGATCCGGGCCGCGACTCCGCCCGGGTTGGTGGCCAGGAGCAGATGACCGCCCTGGACCGGTGCGATGTCGAGCCCGTCGACGCTGTCCCGCCACGCCTCGACGGAGGCGACGGGACAACCCGGATCGTCGGGGGCGTACAGCGCCAGGGCCCGTGCGGACGACGGTGTGTACGCGCCGGTGTGCTCCGGCCGCCACTGGGTGAGTGCGGTGAAGTCGGCCCGGAGCGAGGGCAGGAGCAGGTCGAGCAGTTCCGGCATGTCGGCGACCTCGCCCGGCACACTGCCCATGTCGATCACCTGCCGTAGGAAGGCGGTGTCGTCGGCGGTGATGTCGGGCAGTTCTCCGGGCCAGGAGGGCGCCGACCGGGACACCGGGACCAGACCGGCCGCGGGTGTGCCGCGCCGGGCCAGTTCGATCGAGGCGAGCCAGGCGACCAGGGCACCGGAGCACTGGCCGAGCAGGAGCGGCGCGTCTCCGCCGACCCGCTGCGCCTCGGTCACCGCGGTGACGGTGTCGGTGACCAGATCGGCGAGCGCGGCGGGTGGTTCGTCGAGGAACCGGGACTCCCGCCCCCCGAAGACCACGCCGCAGACCAGCCAGTCGTCGGGGAGCGCGGTGCGCAGGGGGTTGGCGACGGCGGCACCGCCCCCGGCGTGCGGAACGACCAGGACGGTGTGCGCCGGGTGCCCGGGGTACTCCTCGGGCAACGCGAGCGGCGTCATGACGGGCGGCCTCCCGTCGCGGCCGGTTCGGGTCGGATGAGTCGGGCCAGGGTGCGCGGTGTGGGCGATGAGTAGAGGTCGCGGGCGGCGATCCGTATGCCGTACTCCCTGGCGAGCCAGGCGAGCATGCGGGCGAAGGACAGCGAGTCGCCGCCGGCGCGGAAGAAGTCCGCGTCCGGGCCGGACGGGGCGTGGCCCAGTGCCTGCGTCCACGCGGCCCGGGTCAGCTCGGCCGCACGGTCCGGGCCGGGGGTGTGTCCGGCTCCGGGCGTGGGTGCCGTCTGCCGTGGCTGTGCGGAGTCGGCCGAGTCGAGTGGCCGGGCCCGGGCCGCCACCGCCGCCGTGTCGACCTTGCCGTTGGTGGTCAGCGGGATGGCGTCGAGGATCGCCCACAGGGCGGGGACGAAGGGGCCGGGCAGGGTGCGGGCGAGCCGCGCCACCACCTCCGGCAGGCCGGGAACGGCCGGTCCGTCGGGCACGATGCCGGCGGCCAGACGCCGTTCCACGGCGTCGGCGCCGACTACGACGACGGCCGCGTCCTTCACCCCGGGCTGCCGGACCAGCGCCTGTCTGATCTCGTCGGGTTCGACGCGAAAGCCGCGGATCTTCACCTGCCGGTCCGTCCGCCCGAGGAACCGCAGCTGTCCGCGACCGTCCAGCCGGACCAGGTCGCCGGTGCGGTACGTACGCTCCCCCGCGGCCGGCACCGTCTGGAACGCCTTGGCCGTGCGCACCGGATCGCCCGCGTAGTCCAGGGCCAGGCCCAGTCCGGTGACATGGAGTTCGCCGATCCCGCCCGGTGGGACGAGCCGCCCCGCCGCGTCGAGGATCAGCGCGCCGCTGCCGGGTACGGGAGTGCCGATCGGCAGGGGCTCCGTCACGTCACAGGGATCGTCGAAGTGGCACACCGTGCTGAACGTGGTGTTCTCCGTGGGGCCGTAGCCGTTGGTGACCCGCAGTCCGGGGTAGCGGCCGAGCAGGGCGCGTACCTGCTCGCCCGCCACCACGTCGCCGCCCGCGAGTACGTGGGTGGCCCCGGCGAAGCCGTACGGGGCGAAGTCGGCCAGGAGCCGGAACAGTCCCGCCGTCAGCCAGAACACGTCGACGCCGCGTTCCAGCAGGAAGCGGGCCAGGTCGGTCGGCGCGACGACGCCCGGTGGGTACACCTCGACGCAGCCGCCGCCCAGGAGCGGGGCGAACACCTCCAGGGTGGAGGCGTCGAAGGCGAGCGGGGCCAGGCGCAGCATCCGGCGGCCGGGTCCGCACGAGACGACCTGGCCGGGTCCGGGCCGGGCCAGCCGGACCACGGCACGATGGGGTACCCGTACGGCCTTGGGGAGTCCGGTGGAACCCGAGGTGAAAGCGACGTACGCGACCCGGTCACCACGCGGTGGCCTGGGCCCGGCCGGGTCCTCCGCCGGGACTGCCCCGAGGACGTCCAGGGTCGCGACGCGCCGTGCCGGCCGGGTGCAGGCGCTCTCGGCGCGCCCGGCGAAGGCGCTGCTCGCGGGGTCGGCCGAGGCCAGGATCGCCGCGGGCGGCAGGACGTCGAGCAGTGTGCGCAGCCGCTCGTCAGGGGTGGAGTGGTCGATGGCGACGTAGTGCGCGCCGATGGCGAGGACGGCCAGCACGCTGACGATCTCGCTCACCCCGCGCTCCACCGCCAGCAGGACCGGATCGCCGTCGCCGATGCCCGCTCCGGTGAGTGCGGCCGCCTGGGCGCCGACCGCGCCGACCAGGTCGGAGTAGGTGAGTTCGGCCGCGTGATCGCGGACGGCGGTGGCGTCGGGGTGGGCGCGTGCCGTGGCCAGCACCCGGGTCCACAGGTCGCCGTCGGCGACTTCCGGAGGCACCCGGGGGCCTTCCCGGAACCCGTCCAGACGGGCCCGCTGTGCCGGGGAGACGGACCTGACCGTCGCCAACGGCCGGCCGGGCCGCTCGGCCAGTTCGACGAGGGTACGGTCGATCGTGTCCAGGAAGTCGGCGGCCTCCTCGGGCGTGAAGGCGCCGTGCGCGTACTCCAGGGCGAGTCGTGGTGCGTCCGCCAGGCGCTGGACGTACAGGGTCGCGTCGAACGGCGCACCGTGGCAGTGGCCTTCGTGCAGGCGCAGTGTGACGTCGCCGCTGTGGACGCGCTCCGGTATCAGTTCGTCGTGAGCGCCGAGGACGAACTGCACGAGCGGACTGCGGCGGCGGTCGTGCGGGGCGCCGAGAGCCGGAACGAGGTCCTCGACGGGCAGGTCGGAGGCGGCCACGGCCTCGCTCAGCGCGCGGGACGTGGCCACGAGGTAGTCGGTGACGGTGGCGGTGTCGTCCACGACGCAGTGCACGGGGACGAGTTGGGAACAGGGCGCCACCACACCCCGGGCGGCGATGTCGCGGCGACCGGCGACGGGTACGCCGATGAGCAGTTCCGTGACGCCGCAGCGTCGTGCCAGGGCCAGGGCGTAGGCGGCGAGCAGGACGGTGGTGCTGGTGGTTGCCGTTGTTTTGGCCAGTCGGCGCAGCTCACGAGCCGCCTCCGGACCGAGCGCGGCGGCGAGGCGGTCACCCGCGACGTCCCATCGGGCCGGGCGCGGGACGTCGGTGGGGAGTTCGAGAACGGAGGGCACCGTACGGAGTTGGTCCGCCCGGGCGCGGAGCCTGTCCTGCCAGGCGGGGGTGAGCGTGCGCGCCCGGTGCTCGGCGGCGACGGTCTCCGGCGACGGCGCCCGCCCGGCGAGGGGGGTTCCGGCGAGGAGGGTGGCCAGTTCGTCGAAGAGCACGCCGACCGACCAGGCGTCCAGGAGGGCGTGGTGAGCCAGGACGGACACCAGAAGGCCGTCGCTCTCGCCGGCTCGGGCCACGGTGGTGATCGTGAAGTCGACGGGGGGCCGTTCGTAGGGCCGGAGGATCCGGGTGCTCGCACCGGACAGCTGGGTGTGCACGGACGCCACGGCGTCGGATCCGGCCGCGGGCCGGAGGGTCTGGTACCGGATCCCGGGCCTGGCGTGCGGAAGTACCCTGCGGCCGATCTCGCCGGTGTCGGGGTCCGCCGGGACGAACACCGTGCGCAGGCCCTCGTGCCGCTCGACGAGCGAGGTCAGCGCGGCGGCCACGGCGGAGGCGGAGGCGCCGTCGGTCTCGGCGGTGAACAGCAGGTGGTAGGCCGAGCCGCCGGCGAACTCCTCGACGCTGAGCATCCCCCGCTGTCCGGGCAGCGCCGCGCGCACCCCCGGCGGTCCCGCGGCCGGTGTCGTGGGCGGCGCCGGGGGCAGCGGCGCGGTCTCGCGGAGCACCGTGGCGACGGGTTCTCTGCCGAGCAACCGGTGCAGCGGCAGGTCGGTGCCGAGCCGGGCGGCCTCGCCGACGAGCCGTACGGCCTGGAGTGAGGAACCTCCCAGGGCGGCGAACGACATGCGCTCCCACCGCGAGCGCAGCTCGGCGAGCGGCAGCCCCAGGGCCTGTGCGGTCACCGGCGCCAGCGCCTCGACCTCGGTCATCGCGTCTCCCCCGGGCCGGTCCGCGGGGGCTGTACCGGGCCGAGTCCGGTCAGCAGGGCCGTCGCCTCTGCAAGCAGGGCGCGCACCGTGGCCTCGGCGTAGTGGTCCGTGCTGAACCTGATCGTGAGGACCAACCGCTCGGCGACCACGTCCCCCTCCACGTTCAGTAGCCACGGCTCGCGCTGCCGCGGCGATCTGCGGCTGCCGCCCGCCACGTCGGCCGAGCGCAGCCAGCGGCCCACGCGGTCGTTCACCTGGTTCATGCGGCTGCGGAAGTTCAGCCGGATCGCGCTCGCGTTCAGGGCGGGTTGCGCGCCGTCGTCCTCGGGCGGGGTGCCCCCGGCGAAGCGCAGGGCGTCGAAGCCGAACGTGGCCGACGGAACCGCTGTCAGATCGGCGAGGGCCTCATGCGGCCAGGACGTCCGGGGGCCGGATCGGACGACCACGGGGTAGGTGGACTGGAGGTAGCCCAGGGCTGTGGTGATGTCGTGGCCGCCCGTCACCCCGTCCCGGCCGTGGTGGTAGGTGTCCACGCTGACTGCGGGCAGACCGAAGTGCTCGGCCACGGCGCGTCCGACGGCGGCCAGGACGAGGAGTCCGACGGGTTGACCGAGTTCACCGGCGGCGAGGTGGAGTGCGGTGGACTGTTCCTCGTCGAGTTCCGCCGTGACAGCGGTCGAACTCGCCAGCGTGCCGGGCCCGGAGGTGTCGGTGGGTACGGGGCGGACGTCCGGTCCGCCGAGGGCGGCCCAGCGGGCCGCGTCCTCGTCGGCCTGCTCGGATCCGAGCCACTTGGCCACGTCGGCGGCGAGGTCGCGAGGCTGGGCGGGGGGCTGCCCGGTCTCCCGGCCGGTGAGCGCGTCCTCCAGTTCGTCGGCCAGCATCGTCAGGGAATAGCCGTCGAGGGTGAGATGGTGCACCGCTATCTGGAGAAAGCGCTGCCGCGGCAGCCACAGCGCGTTGAACACACGGCCTTCTTCCAGCCGGTGACTGCGCACCGCTCGCTCGAACGCCTCCTCGAGTCCGTCGTCAGCGGTGTCCACCGAGGCGAACAGGCCCTCCGGTGCCCGCGCGAGGATCTCGGCGACCGGTCCGCCGGGCCCGTCGAGTACATAGCGCGTCCGCAGCGCCTCGTGCCGGTCGGTGAGCCTGCGCACCGCCGCCTCGATCCGGTCGGCGTCGACTTTCCGGCCGTCGGGATCGGTCTCGGGCAGCGCGAAGACCCAGACGAACCCGAAGTGATCGGGGTCCGTGAACGCGTTGGCGATCCAGCGCGACTGGCACGGCAGCAGGGGAACAGGCCCGGCGTACGGCCGTGCCGTCGGCGGGTGCGCGGCCGCCGCGTTCTCCGCCCGGAGCCGGGCGAGCACTCCCCCGAAGGTACGGCCGCGCAGAAAGTCGGCGGGTGCGGCCAGAAGGCCCGCCCTGCGCAGCTGGGTCACGCTGCGCACCATCAGCAGGGAGTCGCCGCCCGCGGCGAAGAAGTCGGCGTCCCTGCCGGAGGGAGGCTTGCCCAGGGCCGCTTCCCACACGTCGGCGAACACCGCGGCGAGGGTGTCCGGCCGAGAGTCGTCGGGCTGCGTCATGGTCACTGGTTCCTTTCGTCGTGGGCTCCCCTTCCGGCTTCGCGGCGGGCAGCGGACCGCTCAGCTCGTGGGAGGTGTCACGGCCTTCTGCTGGGCCGGTGACGTGGACGGGCCCAGTCCCCCGGCGGCGGGCGGTTCGGCCGCACCGCGCACCAGCCATGCCGACAGCAGACAGCCGAGCACCATCAGGGCGGCCAGTACGAACCACGCCAGGTCGGGGCCGGCGGCGATCAGCGCGGTGACGAGGACGGGACCGACGGCCTCCTGAGCGGACAGGCTCAGCCCGAACAGGGACAGGTAGCGTCCGCGCAGCCGTTCCGGTGCGAGGGTCATGGACACCGTCCACTCGCCGACCGCTCCGTAGAGTTCTGTCAGGGTGTGGGCCAGCACGGCCAGCACCAGGAGGCCGATCACGACGGCTGTCGCCCGGCCCGACCGGTACGCCGCCCAGTAGCCGACCGCGGACACGGTGAACAGGGCGGCGGCTCTGAGATAGACGCGGGGTGCCTGGCTCGGCGACGTGCAGCTCCTGGCCGTACGCATCTGGAGCAGCACGACGAGCACGGTGTTGAAGGTGAACAGCAGGCCGACCAGGCCGGCGGGGGCGCTGGTGTGCCCGTACACCCACAGCGGCATGCCGACGGTGAACGTGGTCGAGTACGTCAGCACCAGGACGTTCGACACCGCCAGACCCAAGTACCGCCTGTCGGCCAGGACTTGGCGATAGCCGGCGCGTGGTGTCCCCGGGTCCGGGGGGCGCGCCCGATCCGTGGGGTGTACGACGGGGATGGTGAGCACGAGGGCGACGGCCCCGACGTAGGAGACGGCGTCGAGGAGGAGCACCGCGCGGTAGCCCGTGTGCGAGCCGGTGGCCAGGACCGCCGCGGTGACCAGGCCGCCGAGCCCGAAGCCGACGTTGAGGACGGCCCGCTGGAAGGCCATGAGCGACACCCGGTCCTCGGCCTCGGCGATGGCGGTGATGAAGACCTTCCGGGCCGGGTTGACCATGCGGTCGGCCGCATGGGCGACCGCGGCCACGACGACGAGTCCGGTCCAGTCGCGTACGCCCAGATACCCGACGTAGGCGGCGGCGCCCGCGGCCCAGCAGCAGACGACGACCCGGCGCGCGCCCCACCGGTCGATCAGTGTTCCGGAGAGCGGGGTGGCGAGGCTGCCCACGAGGCCGGCGATGCCGAGGCCGGCGCCGACGGAGCCGACGCTCAGCCCCACCACCACGGTGAAGTAGAGGACGGATATCGGCAGGAACATCCCCGTGCCGATCGCGTCCACGACCGCGACGAGCGCCCAGCGCCTGGCCGAGGACACATCGGGTACGCCCGCCCGGTTCAGGGCGGCGCGGCGTATCGCTGTCCACGATGTCATGGGGTGCGCAGCTCCAGCAGCGTCTGCCACAGGCGGGCCACGGGGTCGGGCAGCGGCTCGTGCTCCGCCGCGTCCGTCCGTTCGGCCAGCAGGTCGGCGTACGGGGAGAGGTCGAGGTCGATCGCCATGGACAGGCGGCGCAGGTCCGGCCCGGCGCAGACGCTCGCGTACTCCACGACGGTGCACCGCCCGGTGCCGCGGGTGGCGCCGTACTCCAGCCACGGCTGGTGCCATGCGGCCCATTTGTCCAGGGCGTCGCGCCAGTTGTCCGGCCGCCAGGGCCGGTCGCCCTTCCACCGCAGCATGGACCGGGCCGCGGCGGCCGGATGGCGGATCAGCAGGACCCAGTGCGCGCCGGGCAACGTGTCGGCGAGCCGGTCGAGTTCGAGCAGGTACTCGTTGTACTTGTCGCCGTAGCGGGTGGCGTCCGTGTAGGCGTCGCGCACCAACCGCCTGCGCAGTTCGGACGCTTCGGTGACGCGGCCGTCCGCCACGTCCAGCGCGGCGGCACGCAGGAGCTTCTCGACGGTACGCAACCACTGTTCGCTGTGCCGGCCGTAGGGCGGCTTGCGGTGCAGGGCGTGCAGCATCTCGTCCACCCGCAGATGACGGCCCCGTACATCGGCCTGGGTGCACCAGCGGTGGAGGAGGTAGGGCAGTTTGCCGTTGATGGTGAACTGGCCGCCCACGTCGGCGAAGGCACGGTCGAGCACGTCGGCCAGCGCGGTGGTTCCCGAGCGCTGCGCACCGAGCAGCACGACGGGCGGTACGGGCGCGCTCACGGCGTCTCCAGAAGTCCGGGGAGTTCGTCGCACCAGCCGCGCAGCCGTTGCATGCATTCGACGCTGGCCGCGAAGCCGTCGCGGGAGAAGTCCTCTCCCCAGGGCCGGTCGCGGTTGTCCGGGCTCAGGACACGGCCGTGCCGCCAGTGGGTCTCCAGGCTCAGGAAGCCGGTGTAGCCGTCCTCCGCCAGCCGGGCCAGCATGGCCGGCCATTCCAGGTCCCCGTCGCCCAGCCTGACGTAGCCGTTGGCGCCGTCGGGGTCCTTGACGTGGACGTGCTGGATGAGATGGCGGCCCAGCAGATAGTCCGCGGGGTAACGCGCCGGCCCCCAGCCTCCGCGTACGGCGTTGGCGGGGTCCCAGAGCAGTCCGACGTCGTCGCGCCCCAGCTCGTCGAGGAAGGCGAGCACCTCCCGCATGTGCGGGGTGTTGCTGCGTGACTCGGTCTCGAGGACCAAGGGGACACCGGGTTCCAGCCCGTCCAGCAGGGCGGCGACGGTCCTGGCCGCCCGGAGCGGCTCGGGGCTGTACGGGGTGTCGGTGAAGAAGCTGAAGATGCGCGCGTGCGGCGCGCCCAGGCGCACGGCACGCGGCAAGGACGCCTCCACCACCTCGCGCGCCGCGGCCAGTTGTTCGTCGGTGGTGGGAAGCGGCCCCTTGAAGACGGGGGGCGCGAAGCCGGCCACAGCGAGGCCGCGCTCCTGGAGGAGGCCGCGCATGGTGTCGATCTGGTCGTCGGTCAACGCGTCGGGGGGTGTGTTGTCGTACGACCGCACCTCGACCCCCGAGAAGCCGAGTCGGGCGGTGGTGTCGGCGACCAGGGTGGCGTTCTGGGACAGCTCGTCACCGATGACGGCAAGTTTCATGGATGTACGTCTCCTGGCTCTGGGCCGGCATCGGTGCGGGTGGCCGGCGGGCTCAACGCGTCGGCGAGCACCGCGAGATCGGCGCCGGGTGTACCGGCGCGCGACTCGACGGTCATGGGTCGTGGCGGGCCGAGGCCCAGCAGGTACACCAGGTCCGACAGGTCGGGGAGCCGGAGCGGGCGGTGCAGGGTGCCCTGCTCGGTGCGCCGGACCCCCTTCACCTGCGCGGCGCGTACGAACGGTGCCAGGGCGCGGAGTTGGGACCGGTCCGCGCCGCCGATCTCGATGACGCCGAGCAGGTCGAACAGCACGCCGACGCCGGTGCGTTCGGCTAGATCGATCAGACCGGACACGTCGGGACCGCCGGCGTGGGTCTCCACCCATGGCCGGAGACCGGCCTCGGTGGCGGCGGCGAGCTGATCGGACACCAGGGACCGGTCGGGGTGTTCGACGCAGAACACCTTGACCGGGTACTCCCGCGGCAGCGGCTGCCCGTCGTCGAACCATCCCGTGGGATCGCCCAGGCGCCGGCCGACACCGACGAAGAACACCTCGGCGCCCTCGGCCCGTATCCGGTCGATGCCGGTGCACACGCCGTCCCTTTCCCAGCAGTGGTTCTTGCCGATGCGCAGGTCGACGCCTGTCCCTCCGGCGCGCAGCACGGCCCGGGCCAGTTCCCCGGGGCCGGCCCCGGGAAGGGTTCCGGACGAGTAGCCCAGTGGCGAGCGGCCGATGCCCCGGGCGGGCGGAACGCGTGTGCCGCTCATGGGGCCACCCGGCTCGTCGTACCGATCGGTGTACCCAACAAGCCGTCGAGGACGGCGACCACGCCCGCGCTGCGGTCGAGGACGGCCAGATCCGGGGCGGGGCCTCCGCGCAGCGCGTCGACGAGTTCCCGGTAGACGTCCGTCCGCAGATCGGCCGCCGGACGGGCAGGCGCCCTGAGGGGCCGGCCGTCGACTTCTCCCACGGTGACGCCCGCGGACACCTCGACCCAGTCGTGCCGTCCCAGCACGGTGAGCTGTTCCACGCGGGCGGACGCCCTGCACGTGACGGCGACGGTGAGGTGCGCGCCCGAGCTGAACCTGACATGACCGGACAGCTGGGTGTCGATGCCCGCGGCGGCGTCGGTCCTGGCCAAGGGGGTCACCTCGGCGGGTTCGCCGAGCAACTGGCAGGCCAGGTCGAGGTAGTGGGCCCCGAGGTGAACGCTCACTCCTCCGACGGCCGTCTCCGGTTCGGACCGCCAGCCCCGCAGGTAGTGCTCGTCGGAACGGGGCCGCGAGACGAGCAGACTGCCCGTGGCGTCCGCGAACCGGTCGGGTGCCTTGGCTCTCAGGTCCGCGGGGAGTGCGAACCGGTGCTGGAACATGACGGTGCTGAGCACCCCGGCCCGGGCCGCGGCCTCCAGCATGGCCCGCAGTTCCGCGGGCGACCGCGCGGGCAGTTTCTCCACCATGACGTGCTTGCGAGCACCGAGGACCGCCGCGAGGACCGACGGACGGTGTCCCGGCGGCAGACACAACGCCACCACGTCGATCGCCGGGTCTGCGAGCACCTCCGGCAGCGGGCGCACCGGCAGCCCGGCCGCGCGGGCCTGTCGGGCGGCCTCGGCGCCGGTTTCGACCACGGCGGCCGGCCTCGCGCCGTCCGTGGCCTCGACGGCGGCGACGTGTTGCCGTCCCGCGTTGCCGAATCCGACGACGGCGACCCCGACACCGCGGCTGTCCGACCCGGACTTGGTGCCCTTCTCCCTGACCTGGTGTTCTTCGGCTCCGGTGGCCACGTCAGCGGCCCGTCGATGCCTCGTCGCGCGGGCCCCACAGGCCGGCGGCGGTGCGACCGAGGAAGTCCGCCGCACCGTCGCCCGGCAGCATGCGGGCCATCTCCCGGCCGAAGCCGACGAGTTGGGCGTGATCGCGGTCGTGGGTGTGCGGGAAGTCGGAGCCCCAGACCAGGTGGTCCGCGCCGAAACACCGGCCGAGATCGCGCACGAGGAGCGCGGGATCCACCGAGCCCCCGGCCCCGTCGAGGTTCATGGTCGAGACCTTGACGTAGAGGTTGTCGTGGGCGCCCACCTCGAAGAGCGGCGCGGCACCCCCGCCCCCGGAGCCTTCGTCGAACTCGACGAATCCGCAGTGGTCGAGGACCATCTCCACGCCGGGGAACCCTTTCAACAGGCCGGGAAGCTGCGGCAGTTGTCCGGGCGTCACTCGCAGGAGGACCGGAACGCCGAGCTCGTCGGCGCACTCAAGCAGGGGGTGACATCGGGGGTCGATGGTGCCCGAATCCCTCGCCAGGTTCAGCCGGACCCCGGCCAGCCAGCTGTCCGAGACCAGTCGGCGCAGGGCGGCACACGAAACGTCGGCGTCATCGATGTCGACGACCCCGATGCCCCACAGCCGCTCCGCATGTGCGGCGCAACTGTCGGCGAGGTAGCTGTTGTCACTGCCGTACACCTGGATCGGCTGGACGATGACCGTCCGGTCGACGCCGCTCCGGTCCATGAGGGCGATCAGTTCCTGCGCCGTGACGGGATGGGTGGTGTACCAGGAACCGCCGTCGTCCGTCGGGCGGGAAATCGGCGGATAGCGCAGGTCGTCTTTCGCGATCACGTGAGCATGCGAGTCAACTATCACTGATTATCGCCCCCGCCGAGCCGACATGGGCCCGCTGAAGTTAATTGAACCAGGCACACAGTTGCTATCACGGCGGTCAGACGGGGGTCAACGCAAGCAAGTGCGCAGGGATAATCCGTCACTTGACAGCTTTCCGCACGAGCCAGATGATTCGAGGATGACCGAGACGCAGAGTAATCCTCCCGTGGCTCGCGCCCGTGCCGCCGCCGGCGTTCTTTTCTATGACCATCAGGACCGCGTCATGCTCGTCGAGCCTGCCCATAGGGACGACAAGTTCCTCGGAATTCCGGGCGGTTATGTCGAACCCGGGGAAACTCCCTACGAAACCGCCGTACGCAAGGTCGAGGACGAGCTCGGAGTGAGTTTTCCGGTGGGTCGGCTGCTCGTGGTGGACTGGGCCCCCGCAGCCGATGACGAGAAAATCGTCTTCGTTTTCGAAGGTCCTCGCCTCGGACCCGAAGACCTTGACCGGATCAAGCTCGACCCGGCCTCACTGCGCGGTGTCTCGTTCCACGAACCGCAGGACACGACCGAGCTGCTCATGACGCGCCTCGTCAAGCGGATCGAGGTGGCGACACCGGCTCGCGCGGCCCGGACGACGGCCTACCTGGAGCACGGGGAGCCCGTCGACGGGGCGCACGGATGACCGTCACGGCGTAGGTGGTCCGGACCGATGCCGCCGAGGCCGACGCACAGCGGTTCCTGTCCCGCTCCGAGCTCTAGCACGCCCGCGCACCGCAGAGAGCGGACGTGAGACGAACGCTGGACTTCTCCGTGGCCCACAGCGGAGGGCTCATCGCGCCGGCGGCCTCGAACGAAGCCGGGTCGGTCCGGACCTAGAGGCTGTCGGCCCGGACAGGGAGATCGCCGAACTGGAGCGTGTCTTCACCTCAGGCGCGGAGCGGCAGAACCTCGTGGGACCGGGCGAGGCCGCCGCCCGCCGCCCGATGTTCCGGCTGTGGGCTGTTCCGGCTGTGGACGCGCAGGGAAGCCGCGGTCGAACTGACCGGACACGGGCCGGCGGCGGTCCGGTTCCCCTCTCTGACCGTCGACGGTCCGGTCGTCCGGATCGACTCGCCGCCGGCCGGCTGACCCCGGCGGAAGCCATCCACCTCACCGATCTCTCACTGGAGCACGGCTACGTCGCCGCGCCGGCCGGTTCTACCTGGCCGTGTGAACCGGTGACCGCCGACCGTGTGGCTCATTGCGGGGGGTTTCCGTGTTTACGCAGCGGCAGTTCGGCGTGCTTGTTCCTGAGCATGTGCAGTGCCTCGACGAGAACGCATCGTGATTCCGCGGGATCGATGACATCGTCGATCAGACCACGTTCGGCCGCATAATAGGGGTGCATGAGCTCGGCCTGGTATTCCTTGACCAGGCTACGCCGCATGGCATCCGGATCATCGGCTTCCTGGATCTGACGACGGAAAATCACATTGGCCGCCCCTTCCGCGCCCATCACCGCGATTTCGTTGGTGGGCCACGCATAGGAGAGATCCGCACCGACCGAGCGGGAATCCATGACGATGTAAGCGCCGCCGTACGCCTTGCGCAGAATCATCTGGACGCGGGGCACGGTGGCATTGCAGTACGCATAGAGGAGTTTCGCCCCGTGCCGGATTATGCCGCCGTGTTCCTGGTCCACACCGGGCAGGAAACCCGGCACGTCGAGCAGCGTGACCAGCGGAATATTGAAGGCGTCACACATCTGCACGAAACGAGCCGCCTTTTCCGCGGCGTCGATGTCCAGGACACCGGCCATGGACTGGGGCTGACTGGCGACCACGCCGACCGTGTGCCCGTCCAGGCGGGCGAGCGCGACGATGATGTTCGTCGCCCAGCGTTCATGGATCTCCATGTACTCGCCGTCGTCGACGATCTCCTCGATCACCCGGCGCATGTCGTAGGAGCGGCCGCCGTCCGCCGGCACGAGGTCCAGCAGGGCATCACAACGGCGGTCCGCGGGATCGCCCGTGATCTGTACGGGCGGAGTCTGCCGGTTGTTGGCCGGGAGCAGGGACAACAGGTATCGGACCTCCTCCAGGCAGGTCGCCTCGTCGTCGTAGGCGAAGTGGCACACGCCCGAGGTCTGGAGATGGACGTCGGCGCCGCCCAGCCCGTTCTGGGAGATCTTCTCGCCGGTGACGGCCTGGACGACGTCCGGCCCGGTGATGAACATCTGCGAGGTCCCGCGGACCATGAACACGAAATCGGTGAGGGCCGGGCTGTACGCCGCTCCGCCCGCACACGGGCCCAGCATCACACTGATCTGCGGGACGACGCCGCTCGCCCGGGTGTTGCGGGTGAAGATCCCGCCGTAGCCGGCCAGGGCCGTCACGCCTTCCTGGATGCGGGCACCCGCCCCGTCGTTGAGGGAGACCAGCGGAGCGCCGGCCGCGAGGGCCATGTCCATGATCTTGTGGATCTTCGTGGCGTGGGCCTCGCCCAGCGCGCCGCCGAAGATCCGGAAGTCGTGGGCGTAGACGAACACGGTCCGGCCGTGCACCGTGCCCCAGCCGGTGATGACGCCGTCGGTGTACGGCCTGCGGTGCTCCAGGCCGAATCCGGTCGCCCGGTGCCTGCGCAGGGCCTCCACCTCCTGGAAGGACCCCTCGTCCAGCAGGAGCGCCAGCCGTTCTCGCGCGGTGAGTTTTCCCTTCGCGTGCTGTGCCGCCGTGGCACTCTCGCCGGGTCCCAGCACCGCCTGCTCCCGGATGCGGCGTAACTCGTCCACACGGCTGCTCGTGGAAAGGGGGATGTCGGTACCGGTGTCGGTCATGGACGAACGTCTCCCTGCTCTGGTGAGAGGTTGTGCACGGGTATGAACCGCCGGGGGTCCTTGATGTACCGGCGTACGGCGAACGCGGTGTAGGCCAGGCCGACGAACCAGCCGATGGGCACCGCCCAGATGATGCCGTCCAGGCCCAGCGGTCCCTTCAGGAGATACGCCGTGGGGACCCGGACCACCAGGAACGACAGCATCGTGCACACGAGGGGGAAGACGGTCCGGCCGATGCCGTTCAGGAAACCGTGGGTGACCGCCATCGCCGAGTAGCAGAGGAAGAACGGGTACGCCATGAGGATGTAGGAGCCGACGATCGCCCGGACCTCCGTGTCGGTGGTGAACGCGGCGGCGATGTCGTGCCGCAGCAGGATCACCAGCAACGACTCCGCCAGCGTCCCCCACAGGCAGATCCGCAGCGCCTCCAGCAGCACCCGCCGGGCCCGCTCGGCGTCGCCGGCGCCGGTGTGCTGGGCCACGAAGACGGTCGCCGCGCCGGACAGGTCGAGGTAGAAGCGGCCGGCCAGGGCTTCCAGCCGGGAGGCGATGCTGAACGCCGCGATCGCGGCCGTGCCGAACGGCGCGATCAGCGACGTCAGGACCATGGTGCCGAGCGAGAGCATGACGTGCTGGATGCCGACCGGGAAGCCCAGGCGCAGGGACGAGCCCGCCTGCCGGGCCAGTTCGGGGAGGCTGCTGCGGTAGCGGTGGATGCCGTGCCGTCGCGCGACCAGCACGAGCCCGGCGACGAAGGCCAGCGAAGCGGCCGTCACCGTCCCCAGGGCCGCACCGCGCAGCCCCCATCCCAGCAGAGCCACGAACGTCCAGGCCAGGGCGATGTTGAGGAGGCTGCTGAACACCATGATGTACATGACCGTGCGCGAATCGCCGAGCCCGCGCAGGAAGCCGCCCAGAGCACCGATGCCGAACATGCCGACGAATCCCAGGGACAGGGTCCGCAGATACGTCGTACTCCCGGCGGCCACACCGCCGTGGATCCCCATGGCGTCGAGGAAGAAGCCGGTGGCACCGAAGACCAGACCGATGCACAACGCGGCCCACACCACCGCGAAGACCGCCAGCCCGATCACCGCGTCCTGCTGCCGCTCGGCCCGGCCCGAACCGGTCATCCTCGCCAACCGTATGGCGAAACCGCTGACCAGCCCCAGGAACACGGCATTGACGAGGTAGAAGATCGGCTGGGCCGCACCGACCGCGGCCAGGCCGCCGACACCGACGTAATGGCCCACGATGACGCTGTCCGCCAACAGGTACGACTGCTGAACATAGTTGGCGACCGACATCGGAAGGCTGAACCCGAGAATCGCCCGCCGCTCGGAGCGACCCTTCAGCTCCGGCTGCCGTTTCAGCGCCTCTTTACGCATCCGATCCCACCATCTGTTCACCGCCCACGGGCCGGGCCCGTCCACGCCCGGCCCGGCCCCTCCTGCACTCCACTACAAGAGGCTTTCCTCGGCCGTTTCCTCCCTCATCATCACCACCGCGTCCGCTACGGCGGAGACGGTGCGCTCCATGAGCAGGTCGGCGGCGTCGAACTCGACCCCCAGGCAGGTGGCGATGTTGGACGCCACAGAGGTGGCCATGAGGGAGTCGCCGCCCATGTTGAAGAAGTCGGCGTCGACGTCGACGGTCGGGTAGCCCAGCGCGTCGGCGAAGCAGCGGGCGACAGTGACCTCCTCGCCACGGTAGACGCCGTCCGGACGGCCCGTCACTTCCACGGAGATCGCGTCGATCTGCTTGCGCTTCTGCTCCGACGCGATCCGCAGCCGGTCCCGCAGCTCGCTCTCGGCCTGCTGCATCTTGGTGTTCACGGTGTCACCGAGCACCGTGTCGAAGGACTTGAAGATGTGCACGAGGCTGCCGTCGTAGTTCACTTCCCCGGCGAACGCACGCCGCCTGCGGGAGCGGAGCACCTCGTCGATGATGCGCAGACCGGTTTCGGTGTAGATCGCCTTGAACGTCGTGTCGAGATTGCTCCCGTAGTCGACGGCCATGCCGATTTCCCGCCAGGCCACCCAGTCGACGGCGACGACGTGGCAGTCGTCGCGGCGGCCCATGCGGGCGAGGGTGTCCAGGTAGTAGTTGCCGGCGGCGTAGTCGGCCTGTCCCGGGGAGGGGAAGACGACGGCGACCGACGAGAAGTGCAGGATGAAGTCGGGACTCGTGTCCGCGGTCGCGCTGTTGAGCACGTACGCGCCGTGGATCTTCGGCCGGACGACGTCGGCGAAGTCCTGCGGCTCACGTAGGGCTATGCGGTTGCGCCCCGGGATTCCGGCCGCGTGGACGATGCCGTCGATCCGCCCGAAGGTCCGCTGTACGTCCTCGACGACGGCCCGCAGGGCGTCCGGATCGCCGGCGTCGGCGGCGTGCACATGGACACGTGCGCCCTTGCTCTCGATCCCGGTCAGCGCGCGGGCCACCCGGGCCGGCTTCCCGTCGCCGGGCGCCGCGGTCAACTGCTCCCACTCCGCCCGGTCGGGCGCGCCGGACCGGCTCACCAGCACCAGGTCGATGTCGGGCTGAAGCGTGGCGAACATGTCGGCCACGGCCAGCCCGATGCCACCGGTGCCGCCGGTGATCAGGTAGGTGCCGCCCGCCTTGAGGTAGTCCTCCTCCGTGCCGGTGCCCAGCTCCGGGAGTTCCTCGAAGACCTCCTGGTGGGAACGCCCCTCCCGCAGCAGGTGCAGCCCGGGTTCCGGCCGGGTCATCTCGCGCCACAGCAGGTCGGAGGTGACGTGCTCGTCCACGTCCTGGACACGGGTCTTGAGGTACGGGAACTCACGGCCGATCACCTTGGCGAGACCGGCCAGCGCGGAGTTCTCCGGAGCGGTGACGGACGCCCCGTCCCGCAGCGCGCAGGCGTTCCGGGTGAGGGCGACGATCCGGCCCCGCACTCCGGCGTTCATCAGGGCCTTGCTCAGCAGGAACAGGCTGTAGAGGTTCTTGGTGACCCGGTGGTCCAAGGCCTGGATGTCGGGCGCCTCGGTCTCCTCCAGAGCGAGGGCGTGGACGATATGGGTGTATCCGCCCCGCAGAATGTGGTCGGCGACGTCCTGGAGACTCTCGTCGGTGGCGGAGAAGGTACCCGCCGTCACATCGGCGCCGTCCGGCACGAGCCGCAGGACGTGCAGGTCCCCGGAGGGCGGCGTGCCGAGCAGGGCCTCGGCGTCGGTCGCCGGGTCGACGAGAGCCAGCGCCCGCACCCCGCCGGTCCACTCCGGCGCCGGCGGTTCCTCCGGGAAGACGACGTCGTGCGTGACGGGGTGGTTCCGCTCGCCGGGTCCGGGGCCGAGGGAGGCCCGCTCGTCCCAGGATTCGGGGAACGGCGACCAGCAGCGGCTCTCGTCGAAGGCGTAGAGCGGGAGCTTGACGATACGGCCGGGGGCGGCGCCCTCGTGCTCGTGCCAGGCGATGTCCTCGCCGCGTACGTAGCGCGCGAGCGGCGAGTCGTCGGGCTGCGCCGGACCGGACCAGTCGTCGAGGTTCGAGTGGACCACCGGGAGTTCGCCGCCGCTGCCTTGGGACAGCGCGGTGAGCGCCTCCTTCAGTTCGGCGAGGCTCGACACCGCAAGGGCGAGGCGGTACCGGTGGGCGGCCCGGGAGGCGCGTGCGGTGTAGCAGACGTCGCGCAGGTTCAGGCGCTCGGCGGCTTCCGTGCCGAGGTGGCGGGCATAGGCGTCGACGAGCAGCCTCAGCGACCTCTCGCTGTGGGCGCTCAGCGTGAAGATCTGAGGTCCGTCCCCCGCCTGGGGAGTGGGGGCCTCGGGCGGCTCGGGGGCTTCGCCGAGGACGACATGGCAGTTGGTGCCGCCGATACCGAAGGCGCTGACGCCGCAGAGGCGTTCGCCCTCGGGATTCCAGGGCTCGGCCGTGACGGGAATGCGGATCGGGCCGTTCGCGAAGTCGATCTTCGGGTTGGGCTTCTCGAAGTTCGCCATGGGCGGCACGGTCTTGTTCTTCACCGTCAGGGCGGCCTTGATCACGCCGATGACCCCGGACCCCTCGAAGAGGTGCCCGACATTGGCCTTGGCCGTGCCGACGGCGCAGAACTGCTTGTCGGACGTGTGCCGGCCGAACGCCTCCCGCAGCCCCTCGAACTCGATGGGATCGCCGATGCGCGTCGCCGTGCCGTGGACCTCCACGTACTCCACGGTGCGCGGTTCCACACCGGCGTCGGCCCAGGCATCGAGCAGCAGCTGGGTCTGGGCCTGCTCGTCGGGAGAGGTGATCATCTCCGAGTGGCCGTCGTGGTTGACGGCGCTGCCCTTGATCACCGCGTAGATCTGGTCGCCTCGTTCGCGGGCCAGGTCGAGCCGGGTGAGCACGACCGCACCGGAGCCCTCGCCGAAGCCGGTCCCGTCGGCACGTTCGTCGAAGGGGCGGGTGAGCCCGTCGGAGGACTCGATGCCGATGTTGCGTTCGCCGCTCTTGACCGGAGAGAGGATGACGCGGGCGCCGGCGACGACGGCCAGGTCGCAGTCGCCCATCAGCAGGGCGTTCTTGGCCTGGTGGAGGGCGACGAGGGTGGCCGAGCAGGCCGAGTTGACGACCATGCTCGGACCGTGCAGGTCCAGGTGGTAGGAGATCCGGTTCGCCAGCATCGTGCCCATGTTCCCCGTGAGGGTGAGCGGGGTCAGGGAGGGGTCGGCCCGGGTCAGGAAGTCGGCGTACGTCTGCCCCGGGTTGACGGAGTAGCCGACGAAGACACCTGTGCGCAGACTCTGGATCCTGGGGCCGGAATATCCGGCGTCCTCAAGACTCAGATACGCGTTCCTCATGAGCATCCGCTGGACCGGGTCGGCCATCGCCCCCTGCCGGGGAGTCATGCCGAAGAACTCGTGGTCGAAGTCCGCGATGTCGTCCAGCCAGTAGCCGTCGTGGAACTCGACCGACGGGTCGGTGAGCGGCTTCACGGCGACGCTCCGCGCATAACGTGTGTAGTCGAGGATGTCTTTCCTGCGCCCTTCCGGGAACGGCTTGCTCACGCTCTGGCCGCCTACGACCAGGTCCCAGAATTCGTCGGTGTTCTTCGCCTGGGGAAGTTCGACCGACATACCGATGATGGCGATATCACGTGTCATTCCCGCTCCTTGTCCGCGGTCGCGTGGATCAGTCGATCTCGCTGTCGAGCTTGGTCAGGGTGGCGCCGTTCACTTCGCTGAACCCGGTGACACCGAGCCCCCGGAGGGTCCGCACGGTCCTGACCCACTGGACCGGGGTGCTGATCTGGGTGCTGAGCAGCTCGCGCAGGCGAGCGGGGTCCACGATCTCTCCGGTCGTGGACGAGACCACCGGTACGTCGCCCGGTTTGAAGGCGCAGCGCGCGAGGGCTTCGTCGAACTCGATTCGGGCGGGGTTCATGAGCGGGGTGTGGAAGGGGCCGCTGACGTTCAGCGGAGCGACCTTCGCCGCTCCGCTTCTCATGGCTTCCTTGCCCAACGCGCGTATTCCGGTCCGGTCCCCCGCCACCACGACCTGCCGGTCGGAGTTCCAGTTGGCGACGTACACGGCGGCCACGCCCTCGCTGAGGAGCAGGGACTCCACCTGTTCCCGGGACAGACCGATGACGGCGAGCATCGCGCCGCCGGTGATGCCGGCCATGGCCTCGGCCCGCTGCCGGACGAGGGCGAGTCCGTCGATCAGTTCCAGCATTCCGGCCGCGACCAGGGCGTTGTACTCGCCGAGGCTGTGTCCGGCGAAGTAGTCGAACCCGGCGGGTTCGCCCTGTGCGCCCAGGTGCAGGAGCGCGTTGACGAAGTAGATGGCCGGCTGCGCGTAGCGGGTCTGGCGGAGTTTTCCCTCCGGGTCCTCCAGACACAGTTCGGCGACCGAGTACCCCAGTAACTCGTCGGCCCGGGCGGTGAGTTCGGAGAACTCCTCGAAGACACCGTCCCCCATTCCCTTTCGCTGGGCTCCCTGCCCCGGGAATATCCTTGCCCGCACTTTTTTCCTCCTTGTCAACGAGTGGACGGCACGGGGAAGCGAACGGCCTCGACGCCGGCGGACCGGAACTCCTCGACCTCCTGCCGCAGCAGCCGCAGAGCCGTCGCCTCCCGCCGCTCCAGTGCGAAAAGACCCCGCTTGATCCGGGCGTCGGAGGACGGCGCTCGCTCCACGTGGTTGAGCGTCGCTTCGTCCAGGACGGAGCACAGGAATTTCATGTTGCGCCTGACCGTGTCCTTCACCCGCTCCGAGTGCCGCGTGTGCTGGAGGAAGCGGCAGAAGAGAATGCGCGCTCCGGCCAGCATGGACAGGCTGTTGAGGCCGGGCGCGGCGAACGCGGGCCAGCCCTCCCGCTCCTCGGTCAGTCGGTCGTGCAGGAGGTGGAATATCTCGAACTCGTCGTGCAGATCCAGAACACGTTTCGTGTACGACTGGTCGAAATAGGCCGGATCCGGTTCGTCCGCCGAGTCTTTCAACACCAGAATGTCGGTGAACCATTGCTCGGGGTCGGCTTCCCAACCGGAGCGCACCGTCTCCCACGGTACGACGAAGTCGGCGAATTCATGGTTGTCCGTCGCGTCGTCCCTGAAGAGTAGTTCGGTGACCGGATCGTCCGCTCCGCACACAAGAAAGGAGTGCGGAAGGGTCCCCGACAGGGGAAGTCCCATACGGCGCAGGTAATCCGCCTGGTACGCGAATTCGGTGCGCGGCGCGAAGAAGGAGACCGGCTCGTCCCGGGCGACACCCTCCGCGACCAGCCTCAGGAACTCGCTGAGGCCGACCTTTTCCCTGCGCTCCGTCGTGAAACCCAGCTGCCGTAGGTCGTCTTCACCGGTGTAGGGGTAAGGGTACGACCAACGCAGCTCCTTCTTGAGGTAGCAGTGTTCGAACACCCGGTGCGAATCGTGCAGGGCGCTGTAATAGAGGAGGTCGACCGCGGATGTCTTCGCCGCCACGAGTGCCAGCGTCTGATGCACCCGACAATTGAGGTGTACGGCCGGGTCCTGGCTGATGATCCTGCTCAGGCTCTCGATTTTTCGCATACCAGTCGAATGCGACATGGGCGTCCAATGCTTTGTCCGGTGCGGGAGTGCGAATGGATCACCTCCGATGCTGCACCGGCGGACTCGGGTGAACAAGTGTTTTCAACACGCACAACAGCTCCCTTTTCTCGTTCCGGAGAGACATTACTGAGATGAGACATTCCTTGATAATTCTTTGGTCGAACGTCCGTTGAATCCCCTCCTCAGGACGTTTGATGCATGACACACTCACGCCCGCGGCGCCATGAGGGGGCGCCGGCCGGACCAGTGGAGGCTGCTGAATGTCAGGTCCCATCCAGTCCCTGACCCGGGCCGCGGCCGTGCTGCGGCTGTTCGCCACGGGCGAGCGCGAGTTCGGTCTCTCCGATACCGCCTCTTCGCTGGGGCTTCCCAAGGGCACCGTGTACGGCATCCTTCACACGCTTCAGGAGGAGGGCCTCGTGGAGCGCGCCCCCGAGTCCGGCAGGTACCGGCTGGGCCCCGAGCTGGTGAGGCTGGGCAGCAGCTACCTCCGTACGCACGAGTTACGGACCCGCGCTCTGGCCTGGGCCGACGACCTGGGCCGGGTCACGGGGGAAGCCGTGCGTGTGGGTGTCCCGCACCGGTCGGGTGTACTGATCGTCCACCACGTCCTCCGGGACGACACCACACGGCAGGTCCTGGAGACCGGAACGGTGGAGCCCGTCGGGGAGAGCGCGCTGGGCACGGTTCTGGACGCCCACAGCGCCGGGGTGCCCGGCACGCCGGCGACTCCGCACGAGGCCTTTCAGGTCGTCAGGGAGCGCGGCTGGGCCTGTGCCCCCGACCCGGTGCAGGCGGACAGGGTCTCGATCGCCGCGCCGATCCGCGACCGGCACGGTGCCACCGTTGCCGCGGTGAGCGTCACGGGAGCGGTCGCGCGCGTGCGCCGGAGCGACAGGACACGTGAGGACCTGATCTCCGCCGTCAGGACCTGCGCCCGCGCGATCTCGTACGATCTGGGCGCCGACCACCCGTAGGCCGTCGAGGTCACCCGACGCGTCAGGTGCGGCGTTCGAGCTGCTCCGCGAATTCCAGCCACCGCTGGGCGCAGCCCCGGGCCGCCTGGACCATGGAGGAAGTCCGGTGGCCGGGTACGGCCCCCACGAACTGCTGTGCGCTGTCCCCGTGCAGGATCAGCGGGACGCTCAGCATCTGAAGCAGCGCCCGGCCGGCTTCCGTCAGTCGCAGGGACGGATCCTTGCGAAGCCTCGCCACCAGGAGGCCCAGGTCCGCGTCCGTGGCACCGGACACCGCCTCCGTCGTCTTCCTCCGCGCGGGACCGCTCGTCTCGGCGGCGGCCTCGGGCCCACGGAACCTGAGAGGGACAGGGTCCTCACCGCGGCGCATCCGCTCCCGTACGTCGCGGGCGGTGGCCAGGGCGACACCGGCATCGGCGGCGATCTGCCGGAGCGAGGCGTCGGGCCGTCCGGCCAGCAGCAGGCCCGCACGCCTGCGCCCCTCGGCGGGGTCCACCGGCCGCAGCCTCCCGTCCTTGCCCTCACGCGCGTTCAACTGCTCGCCCTGGACAGTTGAACGCTTCCGTACGGCTGCCACCATGCCCGCGGTCACCCCCGCCGCCGAGGCGATCAGACGGTCCGACCACTGGGGGTGCGTGCCCAGTATCCGCAGGACGGCGGCCGCGCGATCGGCCTGGGTCAGTGGCAGCCCGCGCGAGATGTTCAACCGCACGGCCTCGAGGAACACGTCCTCCGCCGTGCCGTCGAAATAGCGGACGTCGATGCGATCGTCCCCACGGAGCCGGGCCGCGTACACACGGTGGACTCCGTCAACGACGCACCGTGTGGGGCGGTGCACGACGATGGGAGGCAACGGCCCCGCTATCCGGGCCAGCTTCTGCACGTGTCCCGTGTCCACGCCCTCGGTGCGCGGGGAGTCGGAGAATCGCAACTCGTCGAGCGGCAACGCCGTCGGCGGGCGGCCGTCCGGATCGGCACCCTCGCCACCCGCGGACCGCCCTGTGTCGTTCGCTAATCGACCCGATTTCACACGACACGACGCTAGACAGCGGACAGTCAAGCGTCAACGTGTCCGCTGGAGCGGATGACCCAACTCCGGCCAGCGTGACCCGGCACCTCCCGGGTGCCCCACAAGTGACTCAACTCGCGCCCCTCAAGGCCAACTTCCAGGTCACCACCACCAAGAGCCGCCGCCTCCCCGGGAGTTGAACCCGCAGTGGGTCAAATACCGCCGCGTGCGGCCGAGATGAGGTTGGCCTGATTGCGCTCACCGCGCGCCCCGGGACGGTCCAGACTGATCCCAGGTGGCTCCGTCCACTGGAGCGGACGGGGCCGCGTCCCCGCGGAGCACCTGAAGAACGAAGGCTTCATCGCGCGAAAGGCGGCTTATGGACAGGGACGGGTCAGCCTCCCGCGACACGAGTCGGCCTCTGCTGCACGACCTCGACGAACGCCTCACCAGGCTGATCACGATCCTGTACCCCGATGAGCGCAAACGCCCCGGATACGCACGGCTCGCCAGGCTGGTCCGGGAACGGACCGGTGGCACGATCTCGGCGACCTATCTGTGGGAACTCGCCACCGGCAGAAAACGCAATGTGACGCTGGAACAGCTCGCGGTGCTCGCCAGATTCTTCGGTGTCCCGCTGGAGTACTTCATCGACGACGACCTGTCGCATCGGGTCAACGCCCAACTGGCACTCGCCGTCGCGCTCCGTGACACGAAAGTGCGCAGCCTCGCGCTACGGGCCGAGGGCCTGTCGTCCGCGAGCCTGGACGCCCTCCTCACCATCGTCAACGAAGCCCGCCGTGTGGAGAACCTGGAGCACGTCGACGAAGAGGAGACCCTGCCGGACGACCCGACGCACGACACCGCCCAGAACGGCGCCGGCGACCGCCCGGAAGCCCGAAGATCCTGACCCCCACGTCCCCTGCCCCTGCCCCCTCTCCTGCGTTCCCCCTCACGCGAAGAAAGGCCCCACTGCGGACACCCATGTCGAACGGATCCCTCAAGCTGCGCAGACGCTGCCAAGCGGTGATCGACCAGCTCGCACTCCCCCGCCCCCTGTCCGTCGAGATCCTGTGCCGCCATCTCGCGGCGCTGCGCAAGAGACCGTTACGCCTTCATCCTCTGCCGCCCGAAGCAGCCACCACCGGTACCTGCGGCCTGTGGCTGGCCACCGACGCCGAGGACCACATTTTCTATGAACAGCGCACCGCCCTGCTCCACCAGGAGCACATCGTCCTCCACGAGATCGGCCATCTGCTGTTCGACCACAAGATGCTGGCCCTGGACGGCGAAGCCGGCTGGGTCATGCTTCTGCCCGACCTCGACATGAGCGCGGTGCAGCAGCTCCTGCACCGCACGAACTACGCGACCGACCAGGAACAGGAGGCGGAACTCTTCGCCAGCCTCCTCGGAACCCGTATCAGCGAGCCCTGGCCGCAGCGCCCCGTCGGAGTCCTCGGCCGGCTGGAGGCGGCCATGGGGGTCGACTCGCCGCACAGCACACCGTGACCCATGACTCCGCCGCGCTGGGTGCCGGTCTCCAACTGCCCAGCGTGCTGCTGCTGTGGATCGCCGTGCTGCTGCGCGCCCCGTCCGGTCTACGTTCCGCCGCCCAGCGCGGGGTATGGCTGGCGGTGGTCACCGCTGCCGCGGCCATGACACTCGACCTGCCGTCCGTCCTGCACGAGGCCACCCGCCACAGTGAGGCGAATGTCGTCGCCGGGGCCAGGAACGCCCTCGGTGTGCTGTCAGCGGGAGCCGTGCTGTACTTCGTCGCCCAGGCCACCACGGATGTCCGCCATCTCAAGACGGCCCTTTCCATCACCGTCAGCTCCGTACTGTCCGTACTGCTCCTGTTGGACGTCGCGGCCGAGCCACACCTTCATATCGCCGTCCCCGCCACCGGGCCGCCGACCCCCTCCATGCTCTACTGGCTCGTTCTCATCAGCATGCATCTCGTGGCCAACACACTCTGCGTCCTGATGTGCCTGCGCTACAGCGCGACCTCCGGAAACCGGTCCCTGGCCGTGAGCCTGCGTCTGTTCGGGCTCGGTACGGGCCTGGTCGGCGTCTACTGGCTGGGTTATCTCGTCCGGGTCACCACCGGCGGGCGCTGGCCTCTGCCCTGGCTTCCGCTGCTCATGGATCTGCACGGTGTGCTGCGCGCCATGGCCATCCTGGTGCCGACCTTCTTCCTGCTGCGGCGCGCTCTGGCGGACATAGCCGTCGCCTGGCGCCTGTGGCCGATGTGGAACGACCTGGTGGCCGCCGTCCCCCATGTCGCCCTGGCGAAACCACGTCACCGCATATGGGACGTCCTATGGCCCCGGGTCCCGTATCACGTGCTCGCCTATCGCAGGATCATCGAGACGAGGGACGCGATCCTGGCGCTCACCGACTACGTCTCACTTGCCCACTCGTCCTTGTCTCCCGGCAGCACACCGAGCTACGACGCCACCGCGGACCTGGACGCCGAAGCCCTGGCCGACGTCGTCAAGGGTGCCCGGAACGCGAAGCTCCAAGGGTCCGGCCCCGCGCCGCACACGGTGAGTCTCAGCTCGTCCGACAGCAAGGGTCTCGCAGGCGAAAGGGCATTCCTCCTACGGATGGCCAAGGCGTATCGATCGGCCTCCCCGCCCGTCGGCGCCGATCCTCATTGACTCCGCTCGCGGCTTTCGAGGCGGAAGTCGAAGGGCACCGTTCCCGCGTCGAGTGCGGTGACCCCGCCGTCCACCGCGAGGACCGCGCCGTTGACGAAGGACGCGGCGGGCGACAGCAGCCACACGATCGCCTCGGCGACCTCGGCCGGATCACCGGGGCGCCCCACGGGCACCAATTTCGTGGCCTCCACATACGCCTCCTCGACCCCGCCGTCCAGTCCCGACTCCTCTGCGAACCGGGCCATACGGCGGTCGGCCATCTCGGTACGCACCCAGGTGGGGCACACGGTGTTGGCCCGCAGCCCCTGGCTCGCGTAGTCGACCGCCAGCGAACGGCACAGCTGGAGCAGCGCGGCCTTCGAGGTCGCGTACGCGGCATTGCCCTTCCCGTTGCGCAGTGCCGAGACCGAGGCAACCGCGACAACCGAACCACGGGCCTTCAACAGGTGCGGAAGAGCAGCACGCAGCAACAGAAGAGGGCCCGTCAGGTTGGTGCGGATCATCAGGTCCCACGCCTCGTCCGAGAGATCTCCCACCGCGCCGCCCCGTCCGACGCCCGCGTTGAGGACCAGCCCGTCGAACCTGCCGAAGCGGGAGACCGTGGTCTCGACGAGATCCTGGACGGCCGTCGGCTCCGTGAGGTCGGCGGGGTGAGCCACAGCGCCGGTTTCGTCCGCCACCCGCCGCAGCGGCTCCGGCCGCCGCCCGCCGACAACGACCTGACATCCGTCGGCACGCAGCAACCGGGCGGTCGCGGCGCCGATGCCGGTACCTCCACCGGTGACAACGACGACCCGCTCGTCGGTCACGACCATCAGGGCTCCTCACCAGCCGGGGAACAGGCCGGTGTGATCCTACGCAGTGCCGTCGACGCAGGCCGCTGAGCCGGTTGATCAGCGCACCCTCCCCCGCGGCTTCAACCCCACCGGCGGCAGCTCAGGAGCCGGCAACGGAGCCCCGTCGTACCCCTTCACCTCGCCGAACCGAGACCCTGTCGTCCAGTCCTCACGAGCCTGCACGATCTCTTCCTGGGACCGTCCGATCCAGTTCCAGAACATGATCAGTTCCTCGTCGAACGGCTCGCCCCCCAGCAGCATCAGGCCCGCGTCCGACGCGGCGCGCAGCGGGAGTTCGGTGCGGCCGCAGCCGAGGTAGAGCATCGAGCCCGGGAGGACCGGGACGCCG
>Ga0307510_10000640_pt1 | contig 35515 bp, 28 predicted proteins | sample 12_EM_MG_FD_207224 | JGI IMG/M metagenome (GOLD analysis project Ga0307510, IMG submission 207224) | Populus trichocarpa ectomycorrhiza microbial communities from riparian zone in the Pacific Northwest, United States - 12_EM | ecosystem: Host-associated > Plants > Roots > Unclassified | place...
TATTCCTTAGTCATGGTAGCTGCCCTCATGTATATAAGCCAGTCTTATTTCTAGAGTTGGGCCTTAAGCCTGACTTGGTTTAATACCCAATCTTGTTGCTTCCACTGTGAGACTTCTAAAGTCTTTCTTTCATTTCTTGAGTCGTCTCAAAGGTCCCTTTGAGACTCTCCTTTCCTCTTGCTCATCTCCCAGACCCTGGATTAAGTTCCACTTCATCCTTTTACCCCCTTCATTGTGTTAAGGGTTAGCAGCCCCTTACGACTACACTTTGCCGCCTCTTGCATTTTACGCACGTCACGTCTTAAGGTTCTTGGACCTTAACACAAGTCAGGCTTTCCTCAGACGTCCTTGAAACACAGGACAAATATCAGAAACACCCTGGCGGCAGTAGTACTCATTGGAACTCTCGATCAAGACAAGAGAGTTCATAGGAGACAACAAGACAATCTCCCAGAACACGTCAAAGGCGAAGCATACTTTGAAAATCACGGAGCCAGACACAAAGATACCAGATACTACATCGACCTTCCAAAGAAAACACGCAGACCTGTTGAATTTGTCAAAGTAGAAGACGAAGACTATTGGGTAAAACTGTCACGGACTGCCCCGCTTACCTAACCCTTTCCTTCCTATTTCGTCTATTCTCGTTCCGTTCCCGTCCGTGACTCCAGGCCGCTTTGCCCACTGCTTGCTTACTTATCGATGGACTGTTCTCGCGTTTTCCAGAGACTTCCATACGTTTCTTCGGGCTTCTCTCTTGTTCGATGGTCTTCCATGACCTTCTCCTACCTTCTCGTAGTCTCCGTGTGTACATGTATATAAACTGTACTACTTAGCATAGAACGGCTTTCCTAAGCTCGTTCTATTCGTGCAATCAGACTTTGACAGTCTTTTTCTCACTATTGAACGCGTGCGGCTTCCCTCCAACGAAATCCCCTCTGCATTAGTCAGCTCTGCTGCTAATTGCCTTTGACTCTATACGTCTCGAGATCACGTGCTAGTGTCTCGCTCGATTCCAAGTCACGCTCTGACTTGTGTAATCTTCACTCGTCATCCCCATTGTCACGTGACGCCTCACGTGACCGATTTCCCTTCTGGGAACGACCCCTCTTCAAAATCCATCTTCGTAATCTCGTCCGAGATCCCCGAACTCCGAGAACCCCGAACTCAACCAGACACGGTGGTCTGACCGTGACATTAGAACGAGCTTCTCTCACCACGAACCAACGATGACTTCGACTCCTTCTGGATCGAAAGAAAAACAGAAAACTCCCGAAGGACTAGGCATTCCTACAGACTGGCGTGTACGCGCAATCGACCAACCGACAGAAGAATCCTTGGCAGTACTAGACCTTCCATTTGAAACAAAGCCTGAAACCAAGGATACAGTTCCATCAGAATTCTCCGAACGCGTTCGCCACTTAGTTGGAGGACAAGACATCGTCGTTAGGATAGACGGAGAAGAAGTCTCTAAAAAGGCCCCCTTTACCGCGTACTACGCCTGTTACAAAGGAGCTCTCCTTGCTCTATCCAACGTCTTTGGAGTCTGGTTCGAAATCCGTCTTCGAGCAGGAAATACGTACGAATGCTTCCGTCTGGCACGACCAAGTCTCAAATTGAAAGACTTCCCACTGAAAGGAATCAACTATGCACGACTTCGACTTACAAGCCTCCCAATCACTCGAGCCCCCTCCAGAGCAACATCTCCAGTCCGACTAGCTCCATTGGACATATCGGCAGTTACTCCACACGAAGGAGATGTTTTTCACGAAACCAACCCCGACGATAGAGAAGCACCGGCTAGTAACACAAGTCGGTCGTCATCACCCGATCCAGAAGAACAACCCGAACGAAAGTCATTCGCAGGGTTTGGATCATGGAGGATGCGTTCTTCGCGCACGGCTAGACAACCGTCTAAACCCCCACCACGTCATCCCAGAGGAACAGGAGATGACCCATTTGGCATTAACGACCTGCTGAACGAACCAGAGAGGACAAATGATAAAGGACGTCGCTTAGAAGGCATCCATCCAGACAAATTCGAAGGAGATCGATCCAAGACACGACGATTCCTGAATCAATTCAATAGATTCATGTTGATGAATCGTAAAGCTGACATCGCCAAAGATCCCATCTCTAAATGCATCTATTTTATGTCACTTCTCGACGGAGAGAAAGTCAACGGATGGGTGGACATGGCCTTCAACTGGCTGGAAGAAATCGAGGCCGATCCCAGTCTCATCGATCGATTCTCCAATCCGTGGAAAATGATGGAGGAAAAGTTTAAAGTATCCTTCACAGATTACGCAGAAAGGGAACGTGCACAAGACCAGCTCGGAAAACTAAGAATGACCGGCGACAACCTCGACGAGTATCTCGCCGCCTTTGAGACTCTCGGAAGTCGAGCAGAACTCAATCCAGACGATCCATCGAACTTACGTACCTTTGCCCAAGGACTTCCCCGACAGCTAGCCGACGCCTGTCTGGCCATGGAAAATCCCGACACCTACGGACAGTGGAGAGCTGCAGCTCAACGGCAACAGGTGATCTACCTAAAAAAGAAAGTGTTACACTCTGAGTATGGAACTCGCAACTCCACTCGAAACGCCGGACAAAACCCTCAACAGAAACAGAACTCTGGTTGGGTCTGGCGTCGCCCCGGAGGGAATACGAACTCCAACAACCAGAATTGGCGTGGGCAGGGAAATCGGGCACAGCCCCCTCGCCCTCGTCTCCCTCCGCGAAATGACGACGCCATGGATCTCTCCGTAATCCGTAAAGCCACGACGGACAAGGAAAAAGAAGAATATCGTCGTACCGGACGATGCTTCCAATGCGGAAAACAGGGGCATCTTGCTCGCGACTGTCCCAGTAAACCGGCACGCGCTCGTACTGTCCAAATTGAAGACAATCAGTCGACCACTTCCGATAACAATTCTTCCTTCGCCCCAACCCCTTCCCTCGCAGCGCGAGTGGCACGTCTAACCGAAGAAGATCGAGGAGCATTCATGGATGAAATGCGCTCCTTGGGAGAAGACATGGATTTTCTTGGCGCCTGAGTACTACGGCTCTTACTCGGGCAGTTCTGAATAGTTCTGGTTCTATGTACATAGCTCGAAATCATGCAATTCAAGTTCCCTTTCAGCTACGAACCAAAACGAAACGAGTCGATCAAAAAGCACTACTAGACTGTGGCGCTACCGAATGTTTTATTCACCCTCGAGCGGTGGAACGCCTTAAACTAGCAACTAGAAAGCTGGTAAAACCCCAGAAAGTACAAAATGTCGACGGCTCTCCTAATAAATCCGGAGAAATCCTAGAAGCTGTCGATCTATTGGTCAACAATAATGGACAAGAAGCCTCTCACTCCTTCTTTGTCGCCAATATAGGACGCGATGACTTTATCTTAGGTTATCCATTCTTTGAGGCGTCAAATCCAAACGTTGACTGGAGCGAAGGCCGCATAGAAGGGTTTACAACAATCTCTTCTACAAACGCTAACACTTGGCGACCCCCTCTTAAAGGAACTAAGCGCAGAGATTCGACTCCAGCCTGGGTACGATGTATTCCCGGGTGGGAAGAAGGCGATGAAATCTGGCTTCAGACTAGAGTTGCCAAAACTACCGTAGCTCAACAACTTGCAGAGGCCTCTACAGACAAAACGAAACGAACCTGGCAGGAACTGGTTCCTGAGCGGTATCACCATCATGGCAAGGTTTTCTCTGAAAAAGCGTCGGAACGCTTTCCCGATCGACGCCCCTGGGATCACGCCATTGAACTGAAAGACGACGCCCCTACTTCAATAAACTGTCGAGTCTATCCGCTATCTCCTAAAGAGAAAGAAGAACAGCGAGAGTTCCTCTCTCAAAATCTCCGCCTCCAGCGAATTCGTCGTTCAAAATCCCCCTATGCTAGCGGCTTCTTCCTCATTCGCAAGAAAGATGGCAAGTTTCGTCCCGTACAAGACTATCGAAACTTGAACAAGTGGACCATTCCAAATAAATATCCACTTCCATTAATCTCTGAATTGATCTACGACCTCGCTGAGAAACGCCTCTTCTCCAAGTTCGACATTCGTTGGGGATACAATAACATTCGCATTAAAGAAGGCGACGAGTACAAGGCCGCCTTCAAAACTAGCGAAGGACTTTTTGAACCGACGGTCATGTTCTTTGGGCTGACCAACTCCCCAGCCACCTTCCAGACGATGATGGATGACATCTTCCAAGAGGAGGTTGCACAGGGATGGCTTCGCATCTATATGGATGACATGATCATCGCCACCGAAGACGACGAGGTTCTCCATGAGCTCCGAGTCAACCACATCCTCGACAAACTCGAGAAATTCGACTTGTTCCTCAAACCAGAGAAGTGCAAATTCCACCAACGTGAAGTTGAATATCTCGGGGTGCTGATTGGCAATGGTTCTGTCAAAATGGATCCCGTCAAAGTTCAAGGCATTTCGGAATGGCCTACTCCCCTAACAGTCAAGGATGTACGCAGCTTCCTAGGCTTCTGCAATTTCTATCGGGCTTTCATAAAGAACTTCTCCGATATTGCACGACCGCTTAATAACCTCACTCGCAAGGATATACAGTTCATTTGGTCAAAGGAGTGTAATGACGCCTTCCTCCGTCTCAAAGCAATTTGTAGCAGTTATCCCGTCCTCCGCACTCCGGACTGGTCCAAGCAATTCGTTATGGAAACGGATGCCTCAGGTTATGCTCTCGGCGTTGTCATCGCACAGGAGTTCGAAGACGGCATTCATCCTATTGCCTTTCACTCCAGAAGTCTCCTACCGGCCGAAAAGAACTACAACGCTCATGATAAAGAACTTGCTGCAGTGATTTTTGGGTTCAAAAGTGGTCGTCCGCTCTTCCTAGGCGCCACACACGCGATTCGTGTCCGCACTGATCACAAGAATCTCCAATATTTCCGCGACCCTCGGAAAATCACGGGTCGACAGGCCCGGTGGATAGAGTTCCTTCAGGACTTCGACTACACTCTGGAACATATTCCTGGGTCAACAAACACCGTGGCTGATTTGTTGTCGCGAAGAAAAGACCTTAACAAGGGGGTGGATTCCAACGAACCTCGTATTCTACTCCCCGACCATCTCTTCGCTCCGACAAATCCTATCGAGGTACACAAAATCTTTCTTGAAGATGATCCCGACCTCCGACGCGACATTTTACAAACCCTCCACGACTCCCCCGCTGCTGGACACCCAGGTATCTCAAACACTTGGGAATTGGTCCGCGAACAATACGAAGGCCCCAGACTCCGAGAATTTGTAGAACAGTACGTAAAAGGGTGTGCACGCTGTCAAGAATCCAAGACCAACGTACATCGATCAAAAGCACCCCTACAACGCTTTGATACACCCGTCGAAGAAGGCCCTTTCCAATACGTATCGATGGATTTGATCACAGACCTCCCCAAGTCACAAGGATTTGATTCTATTCTCACGATCGTAGACCAAGGATGTTCCAAAGCGGCTAAATTCATTCCTTGTACCAAAACGATCGACGGGACAGGAGTAGCGCTTGAATACTTGAAACACCTTGTGCCTTGGTTCGGACTTCCCAAACGGATCATCTCAGATCGAGACCCTCGATTCACGTCGGCGTTCGCAAAAGAAATGTGTAAAGCATTGGGGATTCAACAGAATCTGTCTACCGCCTTCCACCCTCGCACTGATGGACAAACCGAGCGTATGAACGCATGGATCGAGCAATACTTACGGCCTTGGACCTCTGGGAAACCTTCAGCCTGGAGCCAACTCCTTCCCGTTGCAGAATTCGCGCACAACTCTTGGAAACACGACATAGCGCGCAAGTCCCCACATGAACTTCTGATCGGAATCAAACCACAGGTGATTCTGAAACATTTAGAAGGACCGGTGCCTGCTGCGGAAACACGCCTTCGCCTCCTGGATGAGTCTAGACAGCTGGCCCAGAAACTTCTACAAAACGTACAAAGCCGTAAGGATAACAAGAAGCTGACGGAGATTAAGGAAGGCGACCAAGTCTGGCTAGAAGGTCGCAATCTCTCTATCGCCGGCAATCGCAAGCTTTCCCCAAAGCGATATGGTCCCTTCAAAGTTTCACAAAAAATAAGCCCTGTTGCAATGCGACTCGACCTTCCTACATCGATGAAAATCCACAACGTGTTTCACATGGACCTCCTCCTTCCATATAAGGAGACGGAACAGTATGGCACGCCTTACACACGCCCCCCTCCGATCATTGATAGCGAGGAAGAATACGAGATCGAGAACATTCTAGATGCACGGCGTTTCGGCAAGAAGCGTAAACTCCAATACCTCGTGCACTGGAAAGGGTACCCTCATTCCGATGACCAATGGGTGGATCACAAAGACCTCAACGCCCCTGATGCACTAGCTGACTTTTACCTAACCAACTCCGCTACGGCTGGACGACCAACAGTATAAAGACACCCTCACAAACTCCCAATCTACCTTATCCTCCCATCGTTTCCTTCCAAACTGGCTTCCCCCTATTCCATCTTCTACGCCTTCGACGAACGCTTTCAACAAAACCTCTTCAGCATTCGCCGAGACCACAACGACCCCGCCAGACAACCACTTAACCACCTTGTTCAAGTTTGCTCAACGATCAATAACATGTCCGACGCTGCCTCCGCCATCTTTGTCCCTTCCCGCTCTGTTTCACCCAACGAAGGTCGTGCGGGCAGTACCCCCTATGTCGTCACTTCTCCCCCTCCCGATAGCCCTACTGATTCCGAAGCGGCTTGGCCCCATGAAATGATGCTTCAGCATGTTGCAACCTTACTCGGGGCTGACATAGAAGAAGTCCGCCAACGATTCCCCGACAACCGCTCTCTCCTACCAATTGACATTCCTCCTCCTCGGGCCTTATCGCCCGTCTTCGTTCTACCTGCTCCCTCACCTCCATTCATTCCTGGGTCGCCTATCGGAGTCTATCCAGGGTCCGAACTAGCTGAGTATGTCGACCCCGAATTTCCCTCTGAACCACCGTCCGCTCCTTCCTCGCCTTCAGCCAATTCGTCCATGATTGTTGTCACAGCCGATGGAGTACGATACTTGGACGAAGAAGACGAACTCCACCGCCCTTCCCCTCGCGTCCCTCTTGCCGACATAACGCCAATCCGCCAGGTGTCACACCCTCTTGGCGACACTACCGACTATGAAGAGTTGGCTATGGTCCTGTATCGACAGGTCTCGGACCAAGACGCAACAATCAAGGAGCTGATGGAGAACAAAGAAAATCTGGCGCCGTCCTCCACTGACCCTCAACCTAGCACTCACCCCGGTCCTGGCTGGCAGGACAACTTCGATGCCAACGGAACTCGCCATCTGTTCGTCATTCCCCTAGGCGACGAAGACGTCATCGCCCCGTTTATCCGTTACAACCTCCGCACCCCCTTTCCCGAGCTCCTAGCCACTAACGGACGGTATTGCACCGTCCACTCTTGCCCCCTTCACGCCGTTCCTCAGACATCTCGAGCCTCTCCACTGTCACCGCGAAATGAGTTATTCTTTCACCCCGACCTAGAGCTGACCGGAGGCGTAGATTGGGCCGTCCTCTATGAAGACGACCCCACCCTAGCTGGCGAAGTGCAATACTTCCGCTCCCACAAGAAGGCCTGCGACCGCCTCGCTCGACACATGGGACAACTGCGAGAGTCGCTTGAAGTAGAACGGCAAGCCCTCTACCGCAGTTCGGCCCGCCTTACCAGGGCCAACGCGTTCGGACGCCTCCAACGCCACATCGATTCCTCCATCCACATCGCCTCCTCATTCCCTACCTCGCGGATCAAGAAAATCCGCGCCTCCATCCGCAATCGCGTCACCGAAGAGCGCGCCCGCCATCCAACAGAATGCCAGTGGTGCGGTAAAACGGGCCATACGATCGACAGCTGTTACTGCATCGGGTTGTGTCGTCATTGCTCACGTCGGGGTCATACTGGCGTAGACTGCAACGACCCCCACTGCATGTGTCTAGAGTATGGAGATTGTAAGGTCTACCCCACTCATCCTCACTTCGAGCACGGGTATTGTGCCGCCATTGACGACTGCGTTGACGTCTAAGGACGTTAACAAGGGGGTAATGTCACGGACTGCCCCGCTTACCTAACCCTTTCCTTCCTATTTCGTCTATTCTCGTTCCGTTCCCGTCCGTGACTCCGGGCCGCTTTGCCCACTGCTTGCTTACTTATCGATGGACTGTTCTCGCGTTTTCCAGAGACTTCCATACGTTTCTTCGGGCTTCTCTCTTGTTCGATGGTCTTCCATGACCTTCTCCTACCTTCTTGTAGTCTCTGTGTGTACATATATATAAACTGTACTACTTAGCATAGAACGGCTTTCCTAAGCTCGTTCTATTCGTGCAATCAGACTTTGACAGTCTTTTTCTCACTATTGAACGCGTGCGGCTTCCCTCCAACGAAATCCCCTCTGCATTAGTCAGCTCTGCTGCTAATTGCCTTTGACTCTATACGTCTCGAGATCACGTGCTAGTGTCTCGCTCGATTCCAAGTCACGCTCTGACTTGTGTAATCTTCACTCGTCATCCCCATTGTCACGTGACGCCTCACGTGACCGATTTCCCTTCTGGGAACGACCCCTCTTCAAAATCCATCTTCGTAATCTCGTCCGAGATCCCCGAACTCCGAGATCCCCGAACTCGACCAGACACGGTGGTCTGACCGTGACAAAAACGACCAGTGGATCACCAATCAAGGAGGAGTACTTCACACCTCGAAACTCAGTAACTGGAGAACAACAGACTATCAGCACCTGCACTACGTCCACCCAGGACACTTCAGTCCAACACTTTACACCACTACTGAAGAACCAGAGGAAGAAATCCTTGCAGGAGGAGTTCATCATATCGCAACTCTCCAAGGAAGTAACCTGTTCACAGAACAAGCACCTATCCTTCCCCAAATCAAAGCAGCCATTCACCAAGGAATCCCTATTCCCCTTGACACCACTCCAGCAGGCGCAGTCCACCCTCAGTTATCCATTCAAACTACGATGGCAGAACAAATTGGCACAACTATTGTGGGACCAGAAGGACAACCGCAACCCAACATCAATGTTATTAATCACAACGGCGCACTCAAAGGAAATCCCCCACCTATCTTCAATGGAGATAGATCCAAAAGCAGGAATTTCTTAACCGCCTTCTACCTTTGGAGGTTGACCAACAAACATAACAACACTATGAGGAAGCCTTACTCATGCATCACTGCCCTCCTCTCCTACATGAGCAGACCACAAGTAGACTCCTGGAAAGAAGAACAACTTGACAAACTTGTCGAAGAATTAAACGATGGAACACAAGAAACAGATGAAATCCTCTGGGACAGCTTCATAGAAAACTTCAAACAGGCATACACCAATACAAATATCAGAGAAGAGGCATACCAAGCACTATGCAAACTTTGCCAGAAAGAAAGCTTAGATGAATTCTTTGCCAAATTCAAAAGGCTGGCCAGAGATGCTAATGTAGCACTTGATGATTGTGGCACCATTGAACTCCTGAAGAATGCCTTAGCAGGACCACTCACTTGATCAGTTATCCAACTTCCTGGATACGACGTCAGTGCCGACCCTGGCTGGACTTTCAAGAAATGGGAAATGGAAGCCAGAAAACAGCACCTCAAATGGAAAACTGGCATGCAGTACACTAAACCAATCAACCCACGACGACAAGCAATGTACAGAGCATTCAGAATCAATCCAAACCGTGGAGGAAATCAACGCAGAGGACATACCAATGGACCAGGATGTCAAACCACCTCTCAAGGAGGACATTATATGGACGTCGACGCCGCAAGAACCGGCAGAGGTGTACAACATTCTGAAGCAAAGAAAAACGAATTAATGGCCAGAAATCAATGCTTCTATTGCGAAATTTGAGGACATCGCGCCAAGGACTGCTGCAAGAAACAAGTGGATCGTCACAATTATGAAAGTGGAAATAATCCCGGCAGTACTAGGTCCACCAATTACCCTGGCAAAAGCGAACCTACTACCAACCAAGCTACACCCGTAGCACCAGACATGACCCCTGGAGATATCTCTAGCTTTTTGAAAGACAACATGGGCTCGCTTGATGAAGATACCAAGCTGAGCATTGTCAAATCTCTTATGCCGAAGGATTTTACTGAAGCCCAAAACTAGCTGCCATAGTTAGGGCATTTCGCCTTGATAGTGTGTTTGTAAACAAATCAAATTCAATACAAGTTAAAATTTTACTATCACACTATTGAGGGAAGGCAGAAGAAATTGCGCTACTAGACACTGGAGCCACTGAAAACTTCATCAACCATACTACTGTTGTTCGCTTACGCTTAGAAACCAAGAAACTCCCTTATAACCAACCCGTTTACAACATTGATGGAACCCTTAATCGACACAGTATTATCACTCATGCTTGTGATCTACTAGTCACCAAAGGAAACAAGAAAATACAACAACATTTCTTTGTCACCAATCTTGGACACAATAGATTCATCTTGGGATACCCATGGTTCAGAGAATTCCAACCAGACATCGACTGGGCCAATGGCATACTAAGGGGACCTCCAGTTCACATGGAAACTCTACTCTTTGGAACCCTTCAACGTGCTAAAACATGGATCAAAAGCAAAGCACCAGAGAATGAAGACCTTATATTAGAAGCACAACAAACTAGGTGCGCTCCATGGATGGGAGTAACCCCTTTAGAAATGAAGGGAGGCCCAGTGGAAGTCAATCGCACCCATACAGCAGTAGAAATGGCCTACAAATACGCATCGGAACATGGAAAAGAGGAAGTAAAACTTCCTGAAGAATTCAAACATCATACGGCATTATTTTTGGATGAAGAAGCAAATAAATTCCCACCAACTCAAGGCGATAGAGACCATAAAATTGTACTTCTAGATACTGCCCCCACCCGTTTCAATTGCAAAGTTTACCCATTGTCACAAGACAAACAAGAAGCAGAGGACAAATTCTTAGACAAAAACTTAGCCAAAGGATATATCGCACCATCAGACTCTCCATATGGTTTTTCCACGTTTATGGTCCCAAAGAAAGACTCAAAGGAAAAACAATATATCATTGACTATCGCCCTCTTAACAACGTCACCAGAAAAGATGTCACTCCACTCCCAAATCTCAAGCAATGCATTGAAAACTTACAAGGAATGGAATTATTCAGCAAATTTGACATTCGATGGGGCTACAACAATATCCGTATTCGAGAAGGCAACCAATGGAAAGCAGCATTCAAAACACGTCGAGGCCTCTTTGAACCAAAAGTCATGTTCTTTGGCATGTCAAATTCCCCTGCTAGTTTTCAATGCTTCATGAACAGCATATTGGAAGAGCTATACAAGCATTTTGAACAAAAAGGCATCCATGATATCCGACACATGATACAAAACTACATGGACGACTGTGGTCTTGGCACATTACTCAAGGATATAGCACTCCACATCAAAATTATTCATTACCTATTCGACCTCCTTGCACGCCATGGACTCCACCTCAAATTATCAAAATCAGTCTTCATGCAACCCCAAATGGACTTTCTAGGTGTCAGAATATCTAAAGATGGAGCTACTATTGACCCAGCAAAAGTCGCAGGTCTTAGAGACTACCCAAGAGAGCTTAAAGACCAATGACAAGTCCAAGGATTCCTAGGAGTCGCTGGCTATCATTGCATGTTCTGTGCAAACTTCTCCATTATTGCAGCACCACTCACCAAACTCACTGGGAAAAATGTACCATTTGAATGGGGTCAAGAACAGAAAGACACACAAGAAAAACTCATCAACCTCATCACTAACGCTCCAGTACTTGTCAAACCAGATCCAAGCCACCAATTTGAACTCGAAACAGACACATCACAAATTGGCACAGGGGCAATACTCTACCAATGTGACCCACCAATCAAACAAGCTGACGGCACAGAAAAACTAGGACTGCAAAGACCAGTAGGATTCCATTCTCAGAAATTCACCACAACAGAACAAAACTACCCCATATATGATCGTGAATTTCTAGGTGTCATGCGCGGTCTATGATGCTGGTCCCACCTACTCAAAGGAACAGCAATCCCAGTCCTGGTATTCACAGACCACAATAACCTATGCTATTACAGGGACCCCAGAAAAATCAGTCCACGGGTCGCTGGCTATCTACTGGAAAGGGAACAATACAACATAATCTTGGAATATAAACCTGGCGCAACAAATCGTGCAGACACTCTATCTAGGTGACCCAATTATGAAGGAATAAACCCTGCCAATGAAGATGTCACTGTTTGGCCTGACAAATATTTCTGTGAAAACCACACCTCAATTTGTGTATTTGATATGGATAGTATTGGCGACAAACTAGACAGCAAGGTTAAACTAGCGCAATACCCGAATCAACCAAAACTCAAGCAATGGGCACCATTACATAACCTATCCCTACTTGATGGCACTCACTGGTATCATGGGACTGCCTTAGTTGTCGTGGCAGACAACAGCCTTAGGAGGGGAGTAATTTCCCTTTTTCATGACCACATGACCGCCAGACATCCCGGAATTACCAAAACCCTCCAATTAATTGCACCATACTACTGGTGGCCCAACATGAAATTCTTCGTCACAGAATACATCAAAGGATGCACAACCTGCCAAATGACCAAAGTCAACACCCATCCTACCCATCCACCCATGTTTCCTATCACCCCCACAGACAACGCGCGACCTTTTGAAACCATCCCAATGGATTTCATCACTAAACTCCCACAATCAGGTGGTTTCGACACTATTCTCATGATCACAGATACCGATTGCTCCAAAGCGTCTATCTTCATCCCCTGTCACAAGACCATCGACTCAGAAGGAGTCGCATTACTCTACCTCAATCACGTCATTCCCCACTATGGCATTCCCCATAAAATCATCTTGGACCATGACATCCGCTTTGTCTTGAAATTTTCAACAGAACTTTGTCAAATTCTCAACATTCATCAGAACATCAGTACGGCATATCACCCTCAAACTGATGGAGCAAGCGAAAGAACCAATCAAACCTTGGAGCAATACCTCCAAGTATTCTGCGGAACACAACAGAACAACTGGCACACATGGCTCCCACTTGCTCAATATACCAAAAACTCATGGCCATCCACAACCACTAAGAAAACCCTGTACGACTTGCTTATTGGATACACACCCCAAGTACACCAACCTACCAGAAAAACCACAATCCCCTCCCTAGAAGAACGACTTTCATCTATTGAAGAAGCCAGGAAAGCCGCCCAAGAGGCCCAACATAAAGCGCAAGAATCCTGGATCAAAGAACGTCCGCGGTTCACACCATTCCCCACGGGATCAAAAGTCTGGTTAGAAGGAACAAATCTAAAATTACCCAGCAATATCACGCCCAAGCTTTCCCCAAGGAGATACAGACCTTTTAAGGTAGTCTCCCAGATATCAAAAGTTGCTTACAAACTTGAACTCCCTTCCAATTGGAAAATCCATGACGTTTTCCATGCTTCCCTTCTCACACCCTACAAAGAAACTGACCAACATGGACCAAACTTTCTGGAACCTCCACCAGAAATACTAGACGGCGAACCAGAATGGGAAGTTCAGAAGATTCTTAAAGAGAGGTCTTTTGGCCATTGGAAGAAGAAGCAATACCTTGTGCACTGGAAGGACTACTTGCCAGCTCATGATTCATGGGTCAACGCCAAGGATCTCCACGCTCCGGAGTTACTATCGGACTTTCAAAACACCTCAAGCAGTATAAGAACCCTCCCTCTTGACAAGTCATCCCCAGCATGTCCAACCAGGCATTCCACATCTTTACCATCAACCTCCCTTACAATTCGTTCCGTCACCTCTTCAGAGACCTCACCATCTGGCCTAGTCATAAATTCCATGTCTTTGTCCCAACTGCCCAGAAAACTTCGTTGCTGTATAGAACGATCCACCCCACTCATGCTCACGCCCTTGAACACTCCTATTTCTGCAAGGAGCACTATTGTCCCTATCACTGTTGAATGCCCATCGACTTCACTCAGCCAGCCCACTTCAGCTATGTCTACGTCAGACCAGGAGGTACCACAGTCTATACACAGCAGTCCATCTATGGTAATGGAGACATTACCCTTTTCTCCACAATCGTCCCCGTCACCAGAGCCACCTATCATTGCTGGACTAAGGGTCGCTGCTACGGCGACAGATATTTACTCCAATCTGAGGACAGCTTTGAGCAGCTTCCCGGGTGCATCACAAGATCCACCACAGTCCTCCCTCACCCTCACACCTGGCCGCACTTCACCATCCCCTATCCCAATCCCACCACGTATCTCCCCTCAGAACAAGGACAATATGGCTCAAGCACCATCCCCCTCCCCCCTGTTGACCCTACCCCCAACCCCATCGCTCCAACACCAGCACCGTCGCCCGTTGTCACCCCAGCCATCTAGCATCCACTCAAACGTAGTCGTCAACACACTCCCCGACCACAAAGTACTCCAACTGGCGGGTCAAATCCCCTCTTCGGCAATGGTTCGCCATGTGAGAAAGCAATGCAGAGCCTTGTTGAAGTACATGGAGCATCAGGAACGTATAACTGGGGCTCTTTCAGCGTGGACGGAGGACCTTCTTCCAGCAATCAACATCTTGGGGAACACAGAGCTTGATGATCAAGTTTTCACCACTACCTTTTGTGATTACACCGCCGTTGAGCATCTCTTTCTTATTCCCCAAATACTTGACAAAATCGAAGGTTATATGTCAGACAAGGAAGTCCAGAGCGACAAACCAGTCAGGTTCGCTACATACAACCCCACTATTTCCCTCTCCTCCACACCCAGCCCCATCCTCAACATTCCCCAACTCAGCATACAGATAGATGACCCAAATCATCCAGGCCCTGGGTGGAGTGAGTACGATCGGGGTGACACATGATAGTACCCTCTTGTCTTCCTCAATGAGTATGGGCAAGACGAAATAGCGCAATACGTCACCTTTAGGCAAGTAGGGATCGACACTCACATCGTAGGAGTTTGCAAGAAGGGCAACCCTGAGTACTCTATTCCCCTTCATGCATGCACGCATCCTTCACCCAATTTTAACCGTCCTGGGGTCAAGGACTACAACCTCAACATCTTTCACCCTTCCTCCACCTCCCGACTCCTTGTCGACAACGCCATTATAGATCTCAAAGACCCTGGTGTTGTTGCTGACATCTATAGGTATTGAGCGCATCAGAGCGAGCTTGAGGCGGTAAAATGCCAACGTATCGAGCTCAACAAGAGGGAAGACAATGCCCAAACCAAGCTCAACATGGTAGAACGTCACCTCACTTACGCTGCGGTTTGCACCCGACTCGTTCCTCATCTCAATCGTATTCGCCCCCCTTCCACTAACACCATACACATCCCCCGTATCTTTGCCGTGCAAGGGCCCTCCAACGTTGAAGAAGGAGAAGACAGTCTTGAATGCCACGCCATCTTAGGCAAGCAGCGTCAAGGAGGCAAACCCAAGTTCTCCTATTGCCTCAAGTGCAACGAGTCACGCCCCAATCACGTTGAGGAGGAGTGCCCCCTCTGGAAGATGTGTCACTGGTGCCTCAGCACTCAGCACGCACACAACGACTGCGGTATTCCTCACAAGCAGTGCAACGCTGAGTTCTGCGCCGTTCCCGCTACTCACCCCAATTTCGGGGATAGGTGCGCTGCCATGTCATCCCCCACCTTGTGTCACAAGTTAGAGTTGGCTTGTGCCGACTATGATGACGACCTCTATCAGTGGGAAGCTTAGGGTCGTGTGGTAACGACCACCATAGGAGGAGCATCATGTTATGTTCCATGGGCTATTTTTCTTTTCTCTATGCTTACCAATTCATTCCCATCACAAGATTGCTTACTTGATACGTCACCTGACTGCTTTCTTGCTTACTTGACTGCTTTCTTGTCATCCTGGGAGCGCCAGCTCATTACTAGGATCATTGTACTTGTTTTCACTACGTTTAGGGCCTGTTCGGGAACTTTTTGGAGTAGATAGGATTTCGTTTGTAATCTCTATTTGGGGGGTACCAAATAGAGATATCGTTTTTGCGCCTCAGAATTTTTTTTGCACAGTCCGAACGCACTGTTATTACAACCAAATAGACATTTCCTTTTCAGGTGGCCCATCACAATCACAACCGAGTGAGAGAACACATGACCTGGAATGCGCACGTGATGGGGAAATGTGCAGTTGTTGGTGCATCACACGAGTAACACGTGTCACACGCGCCGTCACACAGTCACGCAATTTGGACGAAATCGAGGGTCGGAGGTGCATTTAGATTTGGCTGGCGCTATTTGGAATCGAAATACAATTTCACACACCCATTTTTGTTCCCGAACAGCACAAAATTTCAAACTCAAATTCTATTTCGACGAAAAATCACTTTGGCTGGTATTTCCAAATCCAAGTTGGTTCCCGAACAGGCCCTTAGTTTGCCAGCTCATAACTAGGACACCTCTCCTAGTTATTTGTCATTACTACTAACTGTTGTACTTGGTTTCCGTCATTACTAGTACAGGTACTAGTAGTATTATTCCTTGGTCATGGTAGCTGCCCTCATGTATATAAGCCAGTCTTATTTCTAGAGTTGGGCCTTAAGCCTGACTGGTTTAATACCCAATCTTGTTGCTTCCACTGTGAGACTTCTAAAGTCTTTCTTTCATTTCTTGAGTCGTCTCAAAGGTCCCTTTGAGACTCTCCTTTCCTCTTGCTCATCTCCCAGACCCTGGATTAAGTTCCACTTTGTTATGATCCTGAACCCTATCCCCATTTTTCTGCTATTTTCCACCATTTATTCTGCGCTCTTGGTCACTCGTTCCCCACTCGTTCCCTCACACGCTGCTCAGACCGCTACCTGATCACCTGACAAGTCACCTGATAGATCACTTGACCATTCCACAGTCAACTATCACATGCCATCATTCCGCAGTTCACAGCATTCCACAGCATCACCGTTTATCCCTTTATGGATTGCCAGCTCACAACACGCTATTCTTAGATTGCCAGCTCATGATAGAACTATACTTAGGACTGCCACGTCATGATGCACTTTACTAAATATTTCCATATTTCTCTGTGACCTCTGTGACCCGTTACTTCTCATTTGTATATAAACCCTTGTACTTCGATCGTTGGGCCCTAAGCCTAACTTGGTTTTCAATCCAAGACTTGTAGCTTCCACCCAGGACTCTAAGAGTCACCAGCCCAAACCCTTAGTCGCTTCAAAGATCCCTTGAAGCTCTCCCCCTCTACCTCTAACAGAACACTCAGAAGTTGCCCTTATCATCAGGGACTTACTTATACTGCGTAGCCAACCGGTACCGTGCTACTCACATGATCATTGCCTCAGGAGGATACCCCACTGAGCAATTCCAAGTCGTTGCACTAGGAGGACACCCCACTAGCTAGCAACTCCAGTCGTCACCAAAACAAACCACGCACGTCGCGTCTTTAAGGCCCTTGGACCTTAACACACTTCATCCTTTTACCCCCTTCATTGTATTAAGGGTTAGCAGCCCCTTACGACTATGCTTTGCCGCCTCTTGCATTTTACGCATGTCGCGTCTTAAGGTTCTTGGACCTTAACAATAGTGGTACATTATTACGGAGTATCCTAGATTATGTGGGGTACATTATAACAGAGCTACATGGACACCTCGCGTTGATTGTGATGGGAGAACACTTGAGTGCAATGAAATGAGGGATAATGAAGGAAGGTGGGCCCATGAAAGAGAGAGCACAAGTCAACAAGGGAGACAAAGAAGGGGAGAGGCAAGGCAGCACTGATGGCAGATAAGCCCAGTTGGCAGTGGCGGATGAGCTGATGGCAGATGAGCCCAGATGGCAATAATGGGCATGTCATGTGAGGATGCGATGTGCGGGTTAGGGCCTAGACACATGGCCAGAAGCCATGGTTTATGGCCATAATACGGCTGTATACAGCCATTTTTGTATGGTTGGATACAGCATATGGCCGTACAAAATATGGCCGTACAAATGATGCACTGGGACCCTCACAGTACGGTAATGGGACCCGTACAAGTACAGCTGTATGGCCGTACTATACGGTTACAGCGCGCAGTCCTAAGACAGAGACAAGAAATGAGACAAGGAGAACAGAAAAGATAGTCGCAGCACAGTGGGCTCATGAGTTGTTACACAGTTGGGGATCACACACAGAAATGAGGGGGATGAGGCTGTGGTTGCCTTCTATCCTGATCTGATATTGACAAGGCCAGACCAGGGTATTTATACTACAATGGCTACTCTATGTGCAAAGTAAGTAAGAAGAAAGAGAAAATAAAACAAACATTTGAGCCAGCAACAGGCCGCGCAGCATCGTATGGAAGCAGGAAGCAATGTCGAAAATTTATGAGTTGTTGCAAAGGGTGCAATGTCAAGACAAGGCGATGGGAGCGAAGAATGGTATGGCAGTACTCAATGCCAACCTCTAAGTCTAATGGAGAAAGTGGAAAATGAAGAGAAAGTGAACTAAAATAAAAGAAGGAATGCATGCAATGAGACCCAATTCCTTCTACTCCAAATCCTTCCTTATCAGTCCAGACCTCGGGACAGTTGGCAAGGGCGGTGCACTGCATGTGCAACAAGGGGCAGTGTTGTCTTCAGGTTTGTTGTTGGCTGGTCTGATATGGGCAATCCGAGTCTCTTCAGCCAAGGAGGCTTGGTGAGTGGCAAGCAGAATGTCTTGACTATATGTGGCCTGGGTCCAATTTGCTGACAATGAAGGTGGGAGGTGAGGAAAACGGGAGGAACAAGGGGACAAGGAGGAGTGGCATGTGGGAAAGGTGAAAGGTTGACTTTGCATTGCTTGATTCGTGTTGTCAGGCTTGGGCAACTCGGGAGCTGTCATGTGGTCAGAAATGACCGATTCCAAGGCCACAGCGTGTGCACGCTTTACACCTTCTGTGTCCACCTTATGGCAGCCAGATGGACCTGTGGCGGAGTTATATCTTGTGATCTCTGGTTTAGGGTTCTGCAGATAACATTGGGCCAAGGCTTTACTGCAATCTGGTCGCCCAAGTTGGCTAGGTCTACCACAATGCTGGGGTTGGGTGGCCTAGACCTGGCAACTGCCAAGTAGGTGCAAGGGGAGGTGTGGGCTTTGTCCTTGCCCCATTGTGCAGGGGGAGGTGGGGGATTGTTGGAGGGTGGGTGAATTTCTTCTGAATGTTTTCTATCGCTTTTGACAGCAAGGATAGGGTTTGGTGGATCTGGAGGAGATCCTTGTTGGGAGGGGTGGCCTGAGTCATGGCAGGGGCTTGGCCAGAGTCCAGGATGGGTTTGATGATGGGGTGAGCAAGGAAATCTGTAAGGAGTGGAAGGATTGAGGCCTTCCTCTGTGCAGGATTGAGGGATATGATGGAGTTGAGTAAATTTTCGACAGCCCTCTTGGGGTCTTCGATTGTGGGAAAGTTGGACATGATGGTGGTATGGAGTAAAGAGGCGTCCTTGCTCAAGGGCCTTTGATGGTGGGGAGGCGATGTCCTTGGATCTTAATTGTGGCTTTCCCCCAGTTATCAAGCCACAGCATTTCACTTGCAAGGCTTGGGCCCAAGATATACTCTCTAGTAAGATCTTGATGGGTTGCCAGTGGGGCTACAGTCGAACCCCTGATAACCCATACCCCTGATAACCCATAACCTCTCAAATCCCATACATTTTTTTAGTTACCAACTTGAGGTTTAGGCTTTAGTGACACCCTCAAAACCCATACCCTCTGATAACCCATAGCTCAAAGTTGTAACAGAGGGGTATGGGTTAAGAGGGGTTCGACTGTAATACTATCTTGCATGTAGTTACCCCTGAGCCGAAGCACTGGATTTACTGTCAGGTCACACGCAGCAGCACTGAATGCCCACCAGGGTTGGTAAGGTATACTCTTCAGTGAGACCTTGATAGGTTGCCAGTGGGGCTGATACTATCTCACATGTAGTTACCCCTGAGCCAAAGCAACGGATTTACCATCAGGTCATACACAGTCAGCGCTGAACCCCAACGAGAAATGAGTCGACATTATGTGACTTCATTTGACTTTATGCAGCTCACCAAGGCCCTGATCAGATAGTGTCGATGGAAGCCAACGTTTGGCAAAAGTCTTGTTGCTATCTGATGTCATATGATCTTGGCTTAATGGTGGATTCTTGATCATTTCACACCCATTGTTGTCAGAAAATACTGGTATTTTTTGATCCTATGTGACTACAAAACACCCTGTCCTTCCTTTCCATATCCCAGGGTCCTTGATCGCATCCATGGCCCACTGCGTCCACAAGTCCACCATGTCCCCCACATCCACCGCGTCTGCAAGTCCGCCGTGTCCACCACATCCACCACGTCCAACATGTCGACCGCGCCCACCGTGCCAACCTTGTGGGCATCGCTGCCTGTGGGATACCACCCATGAATGGTTGGGCAGACTTCTGAGCGAGGGCAGGAGTGGTGGGCAGTGGCATGCCGGTGGCAGCCTTACCATCACCCGTATCGCGATGTTTCGTCGTGGCGAGTTTGGGCTCATCTGTCGGACGCTCACGTTTAAGCGTTGGCACTGGCTGGGGCGGAATTGATTGGCCCTTTGCCCACGCAATATCACGCACAAAGATGGTGGGCATCGCGGCATAAACCCATCGCACGGTTTCGGTGGTGATGGAATCGAGCGGTGGAGGGGGTTGCATAGGGGGTGGATGTCGATTTTGGGTGTGATGCGAGTCGGCGGCCAAAGCGAGCCATGTGAGGTTGGATTGTAATCGGGTAGCGTGCCTGTAGCTTAGACGTTAGCTTGTCAAGTCAGTCTTGGATAGCGAAGGAACAGACTGCTGATATCTCGGGTCATCGTGCGAGATAGCTCGAGACTGTAACTCAATGGGTATTCCGGTACACAGTTAGCAAGTAAAAGCACGCAGATGTTGGAAAGGCGCACTTGATCAATTCGGTATTGAGTTGCAGCACAAATGCCGCCTTTGAGATTGAAGGATGGCCAGAAGGAGTAGAAAATGGGCCCCTCTAGGACGCATGGCCAGAGGAGGTGGGGTGGGGGCGGGAGGGTGATACACGAATGTGTGATGAGGTCTCTAGATTGATGGGAATCTGTCGGGAAGGGGATGAAGACGTAGGCTGAAGAGAAGACGAGCCTTTGCCTCTATCTGCATGAACGATGTCCGGTTCGAGTACAATTATTCGTGGATGGACGCAATGTGCGATTGGGTCCACGTCATCGGGATGCTTGTGTCAGCCAGGGCACGGAGTAGCTGCCGCCGTGGCCTCATTGTGACGGTCGCGGAGGTACTTGATCACATTAGCTTCATCGCGAACTTGATCAAGTCGAGAGGAACGAACCAAATGATATTCTGAGGTGTGCGATGGTGGTGAGGCATGCAATGGTGGCAAGGGAGTTGGCATAGTGGCGTGGTGGTGTCCGTCAGGCCAGCATATATGCTGACATGGAATCAGCTGACGCGGACTTGGACGCGAATGCCGTTGAGACATGCTCAAGTCGAGCTCAAGTCGAAGTCACATGAGATTAGTACGAAAAAAAGGGAACAAGATGAAGAACGCTCTAACGAGTCTAATCAACTGGCATCCCTCAGAGTCAGTTTTTGCTGACACACGAGGAACGCTCCAACGAGGCTAATCAACTGGCGCCAGTTTTTGCTGACCAAGTCAGCAAACGTCAAATCACACCACATAGCATCAACACATTTCTCGTAGGGGCTAAACACCCACCAGGGTTGGTAAGGTATACATACTCTCCAGTGAGATCTTGATGGGTTGCCAGTAGTGTTGCCACAGAGTTGAGTCAACTTGGAGTTGCCTGGGTTGAGTTACCAGAGTTGTGAACTCAACTCAACCCAGTTGGAAAGAGTTGACTATGGAGTCAACTACAGTTGTTACCACATTTGGTCTAGTGTTGCCACAACTCAAGTCGATGTTTTTGAGAAATCAGTGATAGAAAATCGAATAAAATAGCGAAACATATGAAAATAAAGAGGGAGATAGATTAGATCAAAAGCCGTGGGGTCACTTAAGACGACTTTTGTAATCTGACCAGCCATTCAAGCAGGACTCGCTTCGACTTGATTTCACTTTTTTTTTTGCCAAATCAAGTTGAAGCAAGTCCTGCTTGAATGGCTGGTCAGATTACAAAGTTGTCTTAAGTGACCCCGCGGCTTTTGATCTAATCTATCTCCCTCTTTATTTTCATATTTTTCGCTATTTTATTCGATTTTCTATCACTGATTTCTCAAAAACATCAACTCAAGTTGTGGCAACACTAATTTGGTCCGCTACTACCATATTTGGTTTGGAGCCACATGAAACCAAACAATTGTGTGTCATGCGCTTTTACGATACAAACATCATGACCCAATAAACACCAATTTTCCTACTCCTTTGTCTGTCTAATGCATGAAAAGTCTGTTGTGAGGAGTGTCTCACCCAGTGTCACCCCTTTGGTGACAAGCATTGTATTCTTTGACCCACAATATTCAACCTTCCATCATCGGAACCCCCACTTGTCATGTGCCTACTATCCAATATCACATTTTTTGACAGGGCACTTTTACTCATTCTTATATAGTTGCAATGGCATTTTTTTCAACCCATACATTTTGATGCATCACTCAGCCATGCAGTACCCACAACCTGAAGATGTCTACCTGGAATTCCCACCACAGCCACAAAGCTTTCACCCATATTCTTGTAACAGGAGATGATTACTGACTGGCCTGTCGATCCTAGATCCGCACATCTGAATGAACCGTCAATTAATGCATCTGGAGCTTGGAATCCCTACAGCATTCCCATCATGATGGATCAAAGGTTCCTTGCAAACTCAGCAAGCACTTTGTCACAACATTGTCCCCCATACCTTGGCTCTGCTTCCGGCCCACTGACTGGTATCGCTTGTGTTCCATATTTTCCGCTGGTGGGCTTCACACAAGGCAACAACTATATTGGTGTCCTCAATATCAAATCCCCAACACATTCAAGGCAAACCAAGACAAGAAAGCAGGGTGGTGGCACTTCCCCATCCTGGAAGCACAACTTGAAAGGTAAGAATAACATATCATGCAAGGAAGTGTACTGATCAATTCCATGCACGCTACATCACAGCCAGCTTGATCCCACTACAATTGGGATGCTCCAGGTTTTAAAGCACTTATATAAACAAGAGAGACTTGATTTCACTGCTGGCATACTTGCAATGGAGGAGGATTGTGCAATAGAAGGCATGGTGACAGAGTCAGCAGTTTTTGAGCTGCTGAAGGCCAGGAAAGTGGCAGAGTTGCATGAACTTTATAGAAATTTGGCCACAGAGTCAGCCTAGTAAATAATATAGAGAAATTGCTTGCTTGATTAAACAAAATGCTGCATTGCAGTGAATGGCAGACAGTGAATGTTGGTGTGAGTTGGGTGACCAACAATTATGACACCTTATCAAACCTTGAAAGCTGATTGGTGGACATTCCCAGGCCAGACCTGCCAACTCTGTCCAACTCTCAGAGTTACACCTGGGTCAACTCTGATGCACAGAGTTGGGCCAGAGTTCAACTCAACTCAACTCAACTCAACTTTCCGGCAACACTAGTTGCCAGTGGGGCTGATACTGTACCGGGACCTGCCTGTTAGTGTTGCTGGAAAGTTGAGTTGCCTGAGTTGCAACAAAAGTTGCACCAGGTGCAACTCGATCACACCAGGTGCAACTATTGTGGTTACCGCATTTGGACGGTGGTTACCGTATTTGGATCGGGACTACACTGAACCAAACAATAGGTGACGGTGATCGTTGATCTTCAAACGAATTTCCGTCAGAATCAGTGAGCCTATCTCGGGCCCCAGGTTTTCACACGCTGTGTGGGCACCAGCCCGTGAGGTGGAGTGGGTCGTTCACAAAGAGGTTGAAGGCAAGTCCTTTTGGCGTTCCGTGCTCTTATCAATCGCGCTCGTGATTATGCTGCGTTGACTTGGTGGAACGCCGCAAGTCTGTCCGGACCTTTCTGTATTAAGTCGCTTCTTTCCAGGATCACCTGGTGCCTTCATGTACGCTAAGACCCTTGCCTGCCATTATTGTGTAAGACCCCTTTTGGTCGATCTAGCAAGCCGTTTTGGCACCGGGAACTCTTTGACAGAGGAATAAGAAAGTTACATGGTCAGGCATGCCACTAGCTCGCTCAGCCATTGAGGCTACACTTTGTGCACCCACTGACGGCAGTGGAACCAATCAGCGCAATCAGCGCCCATTTACACATATATAGTCTGAGAGCGAAGGTCTCCACCTTCTGCTCTTTTTTTTTGGTCATTACCCATTACAGGGCGCTCTTACGAATCGGGCTTCGAGGTATCGACTCTGCCTCGGGTGTGCACCTCCCTTTCCCGAATTATAACTACGGAGTCTCGCGACAAGTTAACGCCACTCGAACCTTCTATATAGACACCTAGGGTTGAGGTGACAGTGGAAGCGGGGATACAAGTACGCGTAGTTGTAGTGGGAGCGGTGGTGGGCAATGTGAGCAGTGGTTTGGGGCTGATACCACATCCTAGGAAGTATAGCTTTTCCGGAGTGGAAGTGGGCTGCGCATCAGCCGATGAGCATGTGGCCAGTAAAGAGGTGGGCGAGTGTTGAGGCGGTGCGGGAACCACTTGATGCACCAATGATGGCGGGAGGTGATTTTCTGGCGGCGAGGACAGAGGGGTCAGGTACACTTGGGAACATCTGTCAGAATTGTGCCAGCGGGTCGCTCTCGTGTAAGGCCGGTACAATGTACGATTCCTGTAATCGAGGCCTCGGGGGGTACCATACAATTTCCGCCTCGGCATTCTAAACCCTAAACAATGGTCTAGTCGGTACCGTAGAAGTTACGGGTGAATGACAGGTCGGCGTACGGGCAGAGGTTGTGATTGCTTGGATTCAAGCCATGTTGGGTGACTCAAAGGAGCCCCCAGCCTGTCGTTGCAGTGGTTTGTAAAGGAAGTGGCTTGGAAAGCCGCGGCAACTAGGCCAGCTAAGTGTGCATCGAATTTAATCGATGTGACGCTGTAAGGCCTGCGTGCGCGCTGGCCTTGCAATCGGCCTCTTTCCTTGTTGCCGACACATCCGAAGCCTCCGCCCGACACCTCCGACGCCACAGGGCAGCGCGCGTGCATTGCTGCCCTCTCCATTCTCATCTGTCAGTATTTTTCTTGTTGTTAAGTACACGTCGTAGCCTAGAATGTAAGTAGCTACACAAAAACTATATAGAGCCGCGCGCAGCACCGGAAGCAGAGGACGAAGTGTCTCCCGGGCACCCACTTTTGGGTGGTGTTTCCCCCCCCTTTTCTCCTCTCTTTCCCTCTCTCCTCTTGGGGCAAAACCTTCAAACTCAACACGTAGACACCGACTCTACTCTACAGACGCCTACGCTGATTTCGGTGTTGTTCAAGTAGGTGACAGCAACGCCACTGGCAGACTGTTGACCACCCCCACGGCCTTGGTTGGACTTGGGTAAACGGGAAAAAAAAATGTCGATGGGGTTGGTGCAGGGAATGCTGGTATGCCAACGGGCGTTGAGGATCTACAACCTCTATTAACCACCCGGGCAGAAACAGTGGTTGGTGGAGAAGCGTAGGAAGAGAAATCTAGTGTCAACGGTGGCGCAGCCAGGAGGCTAATGAGAGACACCTTGGGGAGGTCGGTGGAAAGGGAAAAAGGTATATATTTGTCGTTATACATGGGGAGTTTTTCCGGAAACGGGAGTAAATAAACGGTGTAACGTATGGAATCGCTACAGTTGGAATCGGACACCTTCAGCCACGTCGTCTCCGTTCCTCCTTGTCTTCCCCTCAAGTTCCCTCTCGTCGCAACTCAAATGCCACATGAATCGCCCACCCTCGCCGGCCGATGCCACAAGCACGCTTCTTCGATAGCCGTTATTCCAACGTCATGCGCGACATGCACGACACCTCACCAGTTGGACCCTTGTTTGCCGGGATTCATGGTTCGCCGGACTCGCTTTTTACTGCGCATAGAATCACTCAGGACTCCTTTGTACGTTCCTTTATTCTCCTTCTGTCTTAGAACACCGCCTTGCACGTAGCGTACATGTACACAACCCTCCTTGCCTGGCCGGGGCCAGGCAATACAGCCCCACTTTCCCTTCCTCTTCCCCTTGCGTGCGTTCGCCTCAAGCACTCCTTACGCCCGTTACGAATCCCCTAGCTGTGCCGTTGGAGCCACGAGTGCCCATCACAGTCTGCGTCACCACATCCAGTCTCTGCATCTCTCAAGTGGCTCACGCGGAGCCCTCTCGCATCACACGCACACGCACACACACACACTCCCCTTTGCGCCTTCGCTTTCCCTTCAGGATCGCGAACCCTCCTCAGATCTGAAGGACTACCCCGAACTCACAAGCGTGGATTTACCATCCTCGCTACAACGGTTTGTGGGAATCCCAGGAGCCTGGACCTCTGGTTATGAGTTGGATGCCCTGAGACAGCCCCTGAAGGCAAAGGTAATATTTTCAATGATCACGTATGGATGGAGCGGTTTTGGTAGGTGGGTTGGAAGGCCACTTGCGATGTGCCACACTACGGCATTTTGTGCCGCGAGGAATTCTCAGATATGCGATGGGATTAGTCCGAATGCAGAAAGTGTGCTTAGGGGGCCCGAATAGTCGCTGATTGGAGGTGACGGGAAGCCATCCTCATACTATTGCAGACTTGCTGTTCTGAAGGAGGGGCAGGGATGGGTTCGGCCTGAGGGAGGCATGCGCGACGAGGGGCGCGGACCAACTGCATGGATTAGGGTTTCAAGTAATCTAGCCGTGGATATTGCACTGGATGGATACACGTGCGTTGATAGTGGAGTTCGTTCGTGCATTGTGTTGTGCAGTCGATCGGGGGCTTTTGTTCCGCACGCATTCCGAGCACAGCACGTTTTGTTCGCGTCACCCTCGCGGCATCTTCTGTATCCGTCCTCCTGCCCACACATCCCTTCCCCTCGGCTCCTCAGGCCTCAAGGGCCCGTTCGCTTTCTCCCGTCCTTGGATCTTGATGGGGCCTACGCGCCTGGCGCCATCATGGGTGTGCGTGCGGGTGCAGGTGCGTGCGCATTTACTGGGCTTGTTTTTGGGATTTCTATCATAGTACTTAGTCTTCGTTGCTTCAGTATTATCAATAGCGTTCAATTGTGTGCGCTTCTCTTGTGTCCTCGACAGCCTCGTACTCGTACTCCGATTGATCTTTGCACAGCTCTACTTCGGTTTTCACACGCGCTCCTTGTCCTTGGTCATCGCCGCTTCCCGCACTCGGTCCTTCGTGCTTGTGATCAACTCTCCACGTCCCGTTTCCGACTTCAACTTCGGTTGGGTGCCTTGCTCCGTACCCCGGCCCTTTCATAATATTCACCCGACGCGTTTCTCGTTTCCACCAGCAAACAGCCCAGCCAATACAGTACCACTGATGAGTACCGGAACTTGAGGCTATTCAATGGATGTCGCCTGAATCTTGTTAATAGTGTGCGTCGAACCGTCATACAAAGATTCACTGACTGAGTCAGAGATACGCGAAAACACGCACTTTGATCCACAGTGCGGAACCCGGCAGAGCCATCGTGACTACTGTATACACGTGGCCAGCAAGCTACCGTGTTGGCAAGGCAACCGACAAGTACTCATTGTTTGCATTCTTGTCTTCAGAGAAAGACATACCATGACTTCTGCTTGGAAAACCGCGCTGCAATCATGGCAGTTCAAAAAAAAAAGTTCCAGTTCTACTATCAGGCCGATTGGGTCCCAAATCTAACAGTTATCAAATACTTTTGGGTATGTCACACTACCCACTTGGGAAGCTGTTCATTGTTCATGCCACTCGCACTCTCAAGGTCTTACACGCTCTCCGAGAAGACGATTAGATATTTGGATTTACGGTGTGGTGTTAGAGATAGTATAGAGCATAAAAACGAGGATGACATAGATAACTTGCGTGTACCCACAGTAGGCGTCACATAATGATAATTGATAACCTTTGTTATGGGGGAAAATAACACGGAATCAACTTACTATACTGCACGCTATTATAATGGTCATGTACATGTACATACACGAAGTGCTACAGCACCCCGAGGCGCACAAAAATGGATTCAAAAAAAAAAAAAAAACTTACGTGTACGGTAGGCAGGCAACAAAATAATTAGCGAGGTCACGTGAAGCTTAGTAAGAGCTTCGCTTACCAATTTTTATTAATTGTCGTCGCGGTACACCGGTGACTTGGAAGTAACAATCATAGTCACGGAGAGGCTTGCTGGGGCCCAGAAGCTTGCGGCAACAAGCTCTGCACGGAGTCGGTCAATCGGACCTTTGCTCAGGCAAACATTGCATTATTATGTATCCCATACCTCGATAATGCGCAGCGTTTCTTCAACGCTTTCACAATACATCCTTGACTGCTCGATGTGCCTCTGGTAGAACTTGTCCGAGTCCTGCACTGGCAAACCGAGCTTAAGTTCATCAGCACTGAAAAACGAAAATTATTTTGAACCCATTAAACTTGTGGAATTCTGGAAGCACACTCACTGTAGAAGGCGGTCCTGGATCACGGTGTGATAACGAGGATCTATCTCGGCGCTGTGTGTACTGAAGAGAAACTCTGCCTGTTTTTTTGTCTGATTGCCACGCTTAACGCGCGTGCGGACTATCGGGCGGAGAAGAAAATCCATGTGTAAAAGTTTGGGAAGTGGAAAGGCAAGGTGGGCAGTCTTAAATAGGTTCCTAGACTCGGGGCAGACAAAGCGAGGGACGACGAAACCTGTGGTTTCTGGTGCCGTCACCAATATGGATTTTGATCCACACGAGAACCTTGGAGGTGTGTGGATTTTGATCCGTTACACAAGATTCGAGTCAGGCGGCGGTTAACCTAACTGTGGATTTTTGATCCCAGCGGCCAATCGGCAAGCGGATCTCCGGGCGCTCCAGGGCGCACCGTCGACACGACGACGCCACAAGTGGGTCCTCCGGGTTTAACGAGCGTTCACGCAACTGCCGAGGTTGTTGAATCCCTAAAAGGGTGTTCGAAAAAAAGGCTAATATCAAATTTCAACAAATCCGGCATTCATCCACAGCCCAGATGCTAAGGGAGGGATGTCTCTTGATCCTGTGTCCGTCGATGTTTGCAGAAGAATTCAAGTGCTGGGTCACACAAGAACCATGTTGCTGCTTGTCAAGTCAAATATTAATTGTGTAAAGCCTCAGTGTATACATAGAAGGCTCGAGTGGTTGCAACTTGTCATGAGAGTTGGTGGGCGTAATTTGGGGGAAAAGGTGCACAGCCAAGCCAAGTTGATAATCAGAAAGGCACTGCATCATTCTGGCACTGCAACACAACACTATGGGCACCAACAAAAACAAATACCGTGACTGCAGTATCGACAGCAAGATCACAATAGGCTGAGCTAGAGTGAGTGGGGCTAGGGCTGAGAACCGTACCATATACGGCATACAGCCGTATACTTTACAGTACCAATACAGTTACAGGTACCCGTAAACCGTAACTGTACAGTCATCTCAAATTCTTGAGATGGTACAGTATGGGTGTATATATGGCTGTATTACGGTGTGATACAGGACTATACAGGTGTGATTTCAAAATACATGTAACTACAGAACCAAAAACTAGTCTATGTTGATTGCATTAACCCTGCATGTCCGACAAATGTGATGTTTTAGGACCATAAGTGTCTGGATGGTGTCTGGTTGAAGGCTGGCACAGTGAATTGATATGGTGTCCCTGCCACTAGAAAAAATGTGTTCAACAGCAACAGCAGAGCCTAAAAATGGATAAACAGAAGAATGAGAATAAGACAAAATGCTATGAACCTGGAATGCAAAGGATATCACAAGCAAGGCGGTACAAGTTGGGCCAATCCTCGTGTTGGCTCCTCCACCATCTAAGTGGATTGCACTTCTTGAAATCCTTGCACTTGATCTTGAAATACTCTTCCAATTCATCAATTGAATCAGGAACGATCACCTCATAGCATGCTGTGAAATCTGAGGTGCCGGAAGGTTTTAGGTGAGCAGTATTGGTGTTGCTAGAGGGTAGGGGTGATGCAGCATAGTACTTGTTGTAATATTCGCAGAGGTGTGACTTGGACTTGTTGAGATCCGCTAGAAGTAAGGGGTCATTGGCGAAGTCAAGCTTCAAGCCCTCATAGGTGATCCTTGGGTCAAAAACTGTCAGGATATGAGCTAAAGCGTGATTGACAATGATACAGATGTACATGTGGCCCAAATATCGAAGGGGGATTGGTCAAATCGATAATAATACTCAGCCAGCTTTTGATGAGCAGCAAGAAGTCCGTGCTGGATGCACAGATCAGTGCCAGATGGTAAATTACAAATTGATTCACAAAGATGCTCTTGAAGACCACGAAAGATCGCATGGGTATGTGATAGCATAGGCTGGTGGATCGTGGACATCTGGGTTGTTGCATCCCGGAACTTCTCAAGCCAACCAGAGATAAGCTTGATTGAGGACCACTCCACCTCTGAGAGTTCGAGATTGCGGAGGTCCTAGTTTTCACGAAGCACAACAAATGTATTGATCTCACCCTCATATTGTAAAGCGCGTCCTATGAGTAATTGGTTTGATAAGAGATCACACCCTACAAATATAGATATATTGACTTACACATCATTTGGTAAGTGGATGACCAACACGTTGGAACATCCAGGATGAGTATAAGAGCCGGTGGGTAGCTTGAAGCATCAGGGTTTTTCTTGCAAAGTTCATCAGATACCAGTGCTAGCCAGCATGCCTTCTGCTGAGGACTTGAGCAAACCACACGGACAATTTTCCAGAGCTAGAGGACTGTAAGCCAAGGATGAAAGGGATAGAACAATTTGGATGTACTTTCCTTATCGATGGCTGGAAGGATAAATTCAGGATCAACAGAGGAATCTGGATCCTTATCTACAGGGCTGACCCCGTTGTCACCCTCCCAGGTTGCTGCATCATTGTCCGCTTCTTCACTCAGTGGTGCATTGACAGACTCCTGGTAATTGACACCAGGAGCGTCAGGTTTTGTTGTGTCACTGCGCCATTTTGCACCAATAGCCTCAAGCACCTTGAGAATCCATTAGCACATGGTACAGGAAACAGTGATTATTCCATACCTTGAGAGCCGCAAGATAAACTGTATGTGGCATGCACTGAAGCCGTGCCCACTCTGCATTGATCGAAATCTGCATGTTTTCTGCATGGGAAACGATCCCAGTGAGAAATGTATCCATGTTTGATGCATTGTCTCCCATGAATGCGATCACCTATTGAGGGTTAGGTGGACTGTCTGTGTCACAAAGATAACAATGCTTACCTTCCCTTGGATACCATATGTGCCAAGAGTATCCCAAACCGCGTCTGCGATGTTTTCTCCAGTGTGACACCCAAGCAACTCACGAAAATCGATGAGACTTTCCTCTGTTGGAAGTTAGGGGAATGAGATGATAATAATAAAACCTAGCAACATACCAAGTTCACCCATAGCAGGGTATACATAATGCGCAACAATAGCGAAAAACGCATAGTTATTACTTGACGTCCAGCCGTCAAGCGAGATGGCCACCTTGCCATCAATTTTCTAATTGCAAGTCAGTAACGTTGAGGTGTCGTCAACATGTTGACATACAAGAAACAATTCCATCATATGTCAAACACCTTCGGCACCCATTTTTACAATGTGGCGCTTGATGGTGAAGCGGCTGGGAATCTTGAGCAATGGTAGTGATTGATTGATGTAATTGAGGACATTGACAAGATCAGGGTCCTCTACCTCATTGAATGGCTGATCTGAGGTGACAATCCACCTGGTCAGTAGCTCTTTGAATCGTTCCTGGCTCCATGGTTCCTAAATGCGATGATGAGAGGAAGATGACCACTTGAGAACATAACTACTTACCACAGCGGCTTCCTGTTGCCATGCAAACGAATCCTTGAGTGACACTTGATAAGCACCATGAACTTTCACCAGCCCAGCAAGCTTCGTGGATGAAAGCTCAACCTTGCTGGATGCAATACGCTTCTCCTCTGGCAAGAGTGGCTGTGGTGGGACACAATCTTTGAGGTAACTGTAGAACTTGAATACTTCGGGTGACGACGTTTTGAGATTCCCAACAAGGCCTGAAAGATAAGCGCAAATAATGTAAGTTGAATGTAGGGAGGCATAGATAATAGACGGTACCATTGAGACTATACCTCATCTTCTTGGTAACTCTCAGAATCTTCCTCCCACCATGATAGGATTGGTAAAACCTATCACCCTCCTCCACTTTGATGCCTTGAGGAGGATGTGAGAGATGCTGATAGAAGGCATAGATCGGGTTTGATATCTTCAGTTAATCACATTAGTAATAGAAACATACCCAATGAGTAGACTGACCTGTTTGGTTTCCTTTGGGTCTGCATCCATGATGACGCTGCTGGCAGGGGTAACAGATGGGGTGGTTGTTGGAGAAGGTTGAGGGATGTTGTTGGCCTTCCTTCCAGAATGCTTTTGCTTCCTGGCCTGGGCTCGCCTCATGTTCTTTGGCACCATCTTCAAGGGGAGTGCATCAGGAAGCTAAAACCAGATTGAAATCAGTGGAAATGTGAATATTATTGACAATCTGACACTTACTTCTCCATTTGAAATGACATCATCCAATGCGTTGTTTGCCTCCGACTCAGAAATGCTGTCAGCCATGTCGGTTTGGTACTTATCATCATCCTCGTCTTCAGGGTCAATGTCTGATAAGCCATCAATGACTTTGATCCACTTGGCTCTCCTCTGCAAGCGTTGTTTTGGCTGGCGGTGTTTCTTATCAAGGTTGCCCCACTTGTTAAGGCGCTCCGCGGCAAGGATTTCCTGTATGCCGGTGTTCTTATTTCGCTGTGGTCTAGTGTGCTGAGCTAGGATGAAAGGCATTAGTAATTGAATGAAAGATGGTATGTGTGAGCCATACCTCTGTTATCTGTGCCAGCACCAGCCTCTCCATCCACAGGCAGGAGGGGGATGGGATTATTGTCGCTCAGGGAATGGAAGAATGTGATATCCTTCGCATCTTTGAGTTGGCCATCTTCACCAAGCGTGCACTGGTCGGGGTCAGTTTGAGAGGGTATATCAGACATAGGTAATCCTCTCAGAAAGCAAAGATAAAATGTTGCCAGTGGAAGTGGTTCGTCGCAAGTCGGTCACACAAGAGCACGCAAATGAGGAGACAAGAAAGTGGGCCACCGATGCCTTTGACAAGGCCAGACTGGGAGTTTATAAATGCAAGTCAAAGGAACAATATCTAGAGTTAGAGGGGTAGCAAAATACCCAAGCGATGAACTAGAAGATGGTATTGCCAGTGACTGACAAGGCATCGTAGGCACAGAATAGCGGTGTCCGAAATGCAGAGTGACGTTTTACTGAATAGTTGCGATGTGTGCGATGTTGAATGGATGGACGATGAGGGTGAGGGAGGGTGTGGCGGTGCTCTGATGAGTTCAATCATGCTCGATGAGAAAGCTAAAAAAATGACCTTTGAAGGTCGAGAGCATACTATCTCACGGAAAAAAAGCAAAAAAACATACCAAAGGTGTCCCCCATATCCAGGAAAGGTCCTTCTAAACAGTGACGACATCTTGACCTAGGCCCAACTTGTGAGGAGCCGTGAGCGATGAGTCCTCATAGAGCTGTGGCGACGCATGCTGGTGACATCAGCTGATGATCAGGGGCGATCCGTGAGTCTTCAGCCATGAGCATTGCAGTGCGAGGGCAGCCGAGTTATATTCTTGTCAAGGAAAGGTGTTGATCGGACTCGATCACAATATTGACAAGCTGACAATGGTAGGCAGCAGCCTGAAGCAAAGCAGGGTGAGGAGGTTCTAGGACAAGTGGGGATACATGTGGCAGAACACTTCTTACCAATCATACGGCTGTATGACAGCCATATACGGCTGTATGACAGCCATATACGGCTGTATGACAGCCATATACGGCTGTATCTTTACAGTCTGATACAGGGGTACCTGGCCCGTAAACCGTACCATAAAAGTGTTGCTTCAAGGCCAATACGGTATGGGTCCCGTACCGTATTACGACAGCCCATAAACCCGTAAATACGGTTATGGGTGCTCAGCCCTAAGTGGGGCCCTAAGGCTAACCGCTGTGTTAAGGCCTATTGAACCTTAAGGCGCGACGTACACAAAGGTGAAATATGCAGCAGTGACGAAGTTATAAGGGTCGTAGTTCCCTTAATAACTTGAAGTGCTTTGGAAGGTGATAAAAGTGAGAAGGTCGCTAAGACCAATGTCTGGGTAAAGATAAAGAGGAAGGGGAAGTAACTTCAAGGACTTGAAGATTACTTCAAAGAAAAATAAAAGGGAAATAGTGGTTCAAGCAACAAGGACTGAGAATGCAATAGATTGCAAACTAAGTCAGGCTTAAGGCCCAACTCTAGGATATAAGTCCAGCTTATATACAAAAGGGCAGCTACCTGACTAAGCGTACAAATGAAGAGAACAATGAGGTCACGAACAATAGGCGTCACAGAACAATGGGGTCACGAACAATGGTGGTCACAGACTACCATAAGGAGAGAACAATGGGGAACGTACAAAAGGAGGGAACAATGGAGTTCCCGACGAGATGGCTCTGTTGTACAAGTAAGCGGTCATGTGAGTCGAGGTCATGTGATTGTATAAGTACATATCGGTTAGAAAAGAAAAGAAAAATGTGGGCCAAATGCCCAGGAACATAACACAATGCCCTTCCTAGAGAGTTGCTACCACGCAACTACTTGTCAGATCCTTCGTAACAAGTGTCAGCGTTGTCCCACTCTGCCTCCGCATACGCGACCTCTAACTCGTGACAAAGTAGTCCGGCTGGGGTTGCCGAACAGTAACTGCCGAAGTTAGGGTGTCCATAGTAGACGAGGCAGCGGTTAGTTGTACAGAAATTGTGGGGGGAGGGACACTCGTCGTGAGCATGCTGGGTGCTAAGACACCAGCGACAGGTCTTCCAAAGGGGGCATTCTTCGACCCCGTGACCAGGCGTATCTTGATTGCACCTAAGGCAATATGGGAAAACGACGTTGTTTCCCCTACGTCGTTTGCCGAGGACAGCACGGTCCTCTAAGTTGTCTTCTCCTTCTTCGACGTCGGGTGGTCCTTGGGCGGCGAAGATACATGGGACCCGATAATCACGGGTCGGAAGGAGGAAAGTGGGGGGGGAGGGGGGATGTGTAGTGAGAAGGTGTTGTTGGAGACGAGTGCGAACTGCACTAGAGGCGAGATGTCGCTCTACTATAAGTAGGTCAGCCTCCGCCCGACTTTCCTTCTTCTCTATTTCTAGGCGTTGTCGCTTGCAGCTAGAAATGATATTATGAAGACCCCGAAGCCGATGGACGTCAGCAAGAATCCC
>Ga0307510_10000641_pt1 | contig 35450 bp, 47 predicted proteins | sample 12_EM_MG_FD_207224 | JGI IMG/M metagenome (GOLD analysis project Ga0307510, IMG submission 207224) | Populus trichocarpa ectomycorrhiza microbial communities from riparian zone in the Pacific Northwest, United States - 12_EM | ecosystem: Host-associated > Plants > Roots > Unclassified | place...
GCTGGGTCAAAATCAAGAAGTGTGTTAGCGAGGGGCTTGTCGGTTGAAGGAAAGGCTATCAAACCTTCGGGCTCAGTGCCTGTGCGACCAATTTGGGCTGTCCGTGGGGAGAATCTCGGAGGTGTGCCATCCGTATGAGTAACGTTCCCGGGAACTCCTAGAGTCAAGCGCGAATCCCCGTGCGTCGAATAACTAGTCCCCGCTGGTTGCAAGAGAGTTGCGTTGGGACTCTCGCACGACCGTCGCCTTGTCTCCGCCGATGTGCTCATAGGTCTTGCCTCATGATGTGGGATGGCCGTATGGCTATTATCCGCTCTGGACGAACTTCGTGGTGCATCTACTGGTCGGTACTGGCTCCCCTGCCACCGTTCGTGGCTCCGCCCTCTGGTGGGCAGGCGCGCAGGCCTTGACGACGGGGAACCACTGGCTACATATTCTAGCGTTATACGGGACTCCTGATTGAAATTCTGGAGGCGGTCTTGCGGCTCGCTGCCCAGGGTAACACGATCCATCCTCTCAACGATACCCGACGGGCCCGCGTGCGCCGACGGAATGATATTAGGATGCGCAGCGCTGGTGGCGCGTTCCCTCCGGAAATGACTTTGTAGCCTGGTGGCAGGGCGACGTGCGGGTGCAGGTGCAGGCCGTTCGGCTTCGTGCCCATAATGTCCTTGCGTGCGGTGTTGCCGTCTAAGCCGCTGGCGGTTATCTCGTGCCACACGTGGTGGGAACGGAGAATCGGACGATGACGCCGTGTCTGATCCTGGGTCTTCCGGTACTCTCCGCACCGTACGCTCGCGCACGGCCCTGTCAAACGCTTCCCGTGCTTCTGCGTGCGTCTTGTACTTTTTGTGGATGGCCCCAGGAACTCCAATGACTTTCGGGGCCACTAGGGACCTATGCGGATCGTCAGTTCGCACCAAGTGAAACAGCCGGCTAGTAGATACCAATCCCTGTAAATACCCGGCTCCGTTCCCACTATTACAGTATAGTACGGCTTCACCATGGTTATGTCCTTTGTCTTGTCTTGAAGCGTTGTTGGGACGGGCGCGGGGGACAAGGCGGGTGAGAGGGTACATTAAATCGCGCCACCTTCGTGGTGCCGGACATAGCCGTAGAGACGTCCCCTGTATTTGCACCAAAACAAGGTATTAAGAAAATATGATGATGTGCCAGTGACTTGCTTGTTTGCATTTGAAGGAGACGTCTTGGAGGTGTGGGAGGGACGCTCAGCGCTCAGGTAGTATTACCTGGTCACTGGTTTGCTGGCTGCTTGACTAATACCGGTTGATCATCGTAGCCATCGATCGAACTTTGCCCGATCAGACGGAAGCTCTTTCAATAAGCTTCCTCTTATCATGTTAAGTATTGGCAAACTCTTGGTTTCAGGTCTGGATGTATTGTTCTGAGTCAACTGGTGGCACCCGAATGATGTACTGAGAAGCAGGGATTGGGTTCATGGACTTGCTGGCACTCGATGTCAATAAAGGCTGTCACGATGAGCAGGAACTTGGTTATAACTATTATCGCTACTCGGTTGTTGGCATTTGAACGTTTGAACCTTGGACTTGTGCATCAGAGTTTGGTCCTTGTTAAGCTCACACTTGTGGCAACCCATGTTGCAACTGCCCGGAAAATAACGATTACGATATGGGTAAGTTCGACGAGCTGTCGCCAAAATGCTTGTCGCAGAGCAGTCAACCTTGTTCACACCATCCTGAAGTATAGTCCAAGGAAAGATGACGCAGAACCATGAATTATACCGCGATATATCCTCCCCGACTGGAGCTGTGCCGTGATTGGAAAGAACTACAAAGGTGCGAGACAACGTCCCGAAGCATATATGGTACCTCGCGCCAAAAGTCTCTATGCCTACAGCCAACGATGAACGTTTCAATATCGGAGCCATGGTTCGCAAGGAGAATACGCACGGAATAAGGTCCACACCCGTTGCCCCGTAGGTTGTATAGTTATAGTATGCACCAAGGGCAAAGTAACCTGCAAACGAGACAAAAAGTCTGAAGGTAGCTCAAGTCAGGAATTCGTTGTGCTTAGTCGACAAAAGAAACACGAACAAAAGGAAGAACCATCCTATCCCACTGCCCACAGACTCCACCTCCTTCTCTGGCGGTTTGTCGTCGTCGTCACTGGGCGGATCTCCACGCATACCACACCCCGAAGGAACACTCCATTCGACGACCACTTGAGCACCATCATACGACTTGAGCTCGGGCTCGGACGTTTCCGTCGCACATAACAAATTGAGGATAAGAGCCTGCGGTGTGGGCTCTAATGTGGTCGATGAGGGGTATGAGGGACCATGCAGCGTCATTTTGACACCTCGTGGGGCTGACATGAAGGTGCCAATCAATCCTAGTCCGGAACAACGGCGCTGATGAACGCACATTTCAACACGGTGTATTCCGCCCGTAAATCCGGCTCCTGCGCAATGGGAATGACGGCAAAAACTCTGTCCGGTTCCCCTTCCTTAACGTTCGTCTTGCTAAGGCAGGCCCACGTCCCACTGGGACACTACACAGAGTCATCCGAAAAGAGTGCCCGGAGACTATTTCGGATACGCACCTGATCACCTGAGGCCACACCCTCTAGCGGGCTAAGCTCCTTGCAAACGTTGAACCGAAGCAAGTCCGTTATAGTAGTCGGGGGTGATGAGCGGGTGCGCGAGACGGTTTGATCACCTGAGAGGGCGCTGAGGTCATACTTGTTGTCGCCAACGGATAGATGACATTCTGCATCGGGCTGGGAACTTGCAGGAGATATTAGGAGTAAGAGAAAGCAGAGTAACGATGTGCCCCGGTGTCTAATAATCATGAGAGGATGGAAAGGTGCGACGGTGGCTGGCTGACGCGAGTTGCCCATACGGGGGCAAGGGCAAGGGTGCGTGTCGTTCGACCCCCGGACACTTGGCTTGAATGCCGACTTGATAATGCTTGTGCACTCAGTTGGCGAGCTTTTGCACCCGTATTATGTCTTCGCCTATTTTCGTTCTCGGCAAGTTTTGAAGAAGAAAAATATTGATTTTCGACCCACGCAAGTTGGCAACGTGGGCGCTGCCAGTGGCGTCGTCGCGTTGCAGGGCACAGCCAAAAGATTGCAGCGGCTTGACGGTCCGAGACAGGCCATCACTTCCCCTGACTCGGATTTGATCGCCTCCCCTCCCAAAACTGCTTCGCCACATACGCTCAGTGACACCGAGTCCTAGGATCACCCCGTCACGACCTGGGTAATATGGCTGGCATCGAGCAAATCGCTGCCCACATATATCACGAGAGGCAGGAGAGCGGGTCTGCGCTCTGTGCACAACATGCCTTGAATTCCCTGCTGCGTGTGTCCTTGTCCTAGAATTCGAACTCCCATGGATGTCGCTGATTGGCTCACAGAAGGAAGCTACGTTAGTTGTCTCTACAGGGCACACTCGGTGCCGTGTACCTAATCCACGAATCGTCCAACAGTTCAGTCCCTCCGATCTATCAACTATCGCCCAGTCCTTAGACGATCTCGAACGCAATGTCGATGAAGGCCGTTTCGGACGGGCGAGCGCCAATATGGATGATACTGGTGCACTAGTCTTTTCTTGCCGTGACTCGATATCCTAAACTCCATGCACAGGATTCTTCTCTATACAAGTGCTCGAAAACGCATTGAATGTTTGGGGACAGAGGTAGTCAATGAAATGCCACCCTCGATTACCCGTAACTAATACTCTCTACTCAGTCTTATCAGATGGCGAAGCGAATCGATGCAGCCATGTCATGACCACCCGCAGTATGCCCACTATTATTTGACTCTGCTGGTGATTAACCCCCCTCACAGGAATCAACGTGCCTTCATTTTGAACTGCGATCAGCACTGGTTCACACTTCGAAAGTTCGGTGATTCTGAGAGTGTTGGTCCTTGGTTCAATCTTAATTCTTCCCTCGAACGACCCGAGTGGGTCAGTGAGACATATCTCGGGGCGTTGTTACAACAGTCAGAATCAGATGGTAACAATATTTGGTCCTTTCTCACATGAAAATGACGCTCAGTGTTAATCATAGGATACTCCACGTTTGTCGTGGTTCCCATCGATCCTGATCACCCACTACCACGGTCTGATGCCGATAACGTCGCTTCGACCCCTCTGCCATCTTCCGCTCGCAGCCCCCATTCTCCGGCTCTGTTCGAGGATGAGGACTTTTCATTACAAGCTGCGCTTCATGCCTCCCTTGATGGCCCATCAGTCAGTTTCCCAATGCCTCGCCCTCGGGTGGGACCAGTTGCTAGTACTTCCCGTGCACGGTCCCCAGGCGCTGCTATGGGCCTCCCAAATCCGCCCCTGCGTTCTCCACCTTCCCCGATTCCACCGCCGATCCCGCCGCCTAGCACACGTCCCACAGATCGACCGATGGAAAACCCGGTGGCTGCGTCGATGGCACGTAACCAAGCGATGCTCGAGCGGATGCGTCAGGAACAGGAAGCTGCTATGCGCGAGCATCACCCCAGGCCGGGAGGCCATGTGGATGAAGAAGAGCAGTTGAGGATCGCCCTCGCGGTAAGCGAAGCGATGGCGCGCGAACAGGGAGGAGATCAAACAGGTGGCGGCGGCGACGCCCCAGGAACGAGGGAAATGCCGGAGAATACCCAGGCAAGGGGGTGGGCAGGGGAACGCGTTCAAGTGTACGACGACGAAGATGCGGATTTCCAAGCTGCGCTGCAGGCATCCCTTGAGACGGCACCCCCAGGGGCCCACACGCCCAATGCCACCGCCACACCGCCACGCACCTCATCCACGCGCCCGCCTCCACCCGCGTCTGGACCAATAGTTGGCTCACGCACTGAGCCCTTAGCTGGCGCCGACGACGAGGACGATGATGATTATTTGTCGTATTCTGACGACGACCAAGAAGATACCGCCACTGAGGTGACCTCATCGGACGCAGGCCCGCCAGCGCCAACTGAGGACGTCAGCGTCGAGGAGATGAGGCGACGACGACTGGCACGGTTCGGTGGGTGATAAACACGCCAGCGCAACCATATCCCCCTGTAATCGCTTTGAAAATCATCGTCGTAAGTTGCAAAACTCATGCATGTATTCTGTCAAGTGTTACTTTCATGTTCGTTTCCCAACAAAGGTTCCTTCCTTATCACGGGCGCTGTCATCAATGTTCTTGGTAGAAATATTGGGTGTAAGATGTCACAATAGAACCGTTTATCTGATTCCTAAGTTCCGATATGCCACACCCAGCGCTGTAGCTGACCCCGGGAGTACGACTCGTAGGGCGCACATTCTGTTATCCTATCAGGAAAGCATTGGGCTGTGTATTTGGGACCGTGTAGATCCCATTGGGATCGGTTCTGCGCCTGTTCCACACTAACGGCTACGCAGCGTCAACGTGACCGGACCCCTTCCGCCTGAATTGCGAAAAGTCTACGCCCTGGCCGCAGAGCACCCGAGCCGATAAAGCACTCTCTGTTGCGAACAACTCACGCCACGGGGTCTCGGTAACGAGCGACAAAATGCTTCATCGCTTCCCAGGCTGGGAACTTCCACAAAGGAATTTAGTCGTCCATAGGGAGGAGCGACTGCGTTTTGATGAATGTTACCCATTTCGTTACTAGTGCGTGGAAGCACCAACGCAACGTGCGTCGATCCTGAGTCAACGCGCCGAGGACCGAGTTACTAGTAGCATATGATCGAAACCGCCGGCCGAGGGATCTGATGACCCGCTGAACGTTGGCACAGGATTGGTTCCATCCGTCCTTCAATCTTCAAGCTCCAATATTGCCTCACCTTGTGGGGTCGATGCATATGGGAAACTCCCACCCCACCGGCGATGCCACCATGGAGTGGGAAGTGGCATCGAGTTTTTCACGAGGCTTTTTGGCACCATTCACGTAGCCAAAGCCCCCCAAGTCGCACCATGCATGCTTATCGTTTGGGCAGTAAACGTGCGCCGCCGGATGGACGGTCGTGCGTCGCCGTGTCCGCCCTGTGGGGAAGGTTCATGCACAGCACCAGCCCTGGCAGTGGCCCAGGGGCGCCCGAATTGCAAACTTGGACAGAGGTCGATCCCACAAGGAATGCGGAATGTTTACACGCTTGTCGCTCGTGGATCAAGGAAAAGGCGCGGAGGATGGCACGAGTCTCCCAACTGAAGCACGATTATCAAAGGCACCACACCACACAACCTACGGGCGCCAGGTACGGATCCCAACCCCCCACTGAACATGAATTTCACATTGTCCATTAAACGCCCCGTGTTAACTCGATACAATCTCGACTTCAACGGAATCGATAGCCGAGATGCGCACGCTTAATCATGTCCTGGTCTAGGCTTCATCTTCGGCGGACAGGGTCTCGCTAGCACTAGCATGGAATGGATCCTACAGTAAAGAATGAGCATCGGATTCCCCGCGGGCAAGGCCCACACCGATAGAAAGGCCGTATGCGTTAGTACTCACTTGGCCATCCGGGCCTTTGCTGCGGCGACCGTACGTAGTCGGTTCACCACTGGCCTGAGGCTTGATAACCTCCGCCTTCGCGTGCTCCGACTCGGCGGTTGGGCCAAAGAGTTTCTCCCCAAGCGCCTATTTCCGCGGTCGGTCAGAACAACTTGAAGTAGCTTATGAACCCGGGGGTAGAGGGAAGGTACTGACGTTGGCCGCTGCCTTAGCCGACTGATCTGCACGGCCTTCGACGCTGGCCAGCTTATCGACAACGGTCTCTAAAATTCCCTATAAAATGTTCAGTATTTTGAAGAGGTTATTCCCGGTAGCTGCTAGGCGGTGCTAGCACTGACTTTGTCACCGAAAGGCATGTCTCTTGAAAGTAATAAGTCGTAAGTCTTTGAGATCGAGAAAGTAGTGAGAAGGGAGAGGTCAAGTTGATGGGGGTTCCAATACAGTTAGGTCGTTGGTCGTTTTATAACCCTCCCGAGTCGATATGCTTTTGTGCAAAAGAGGTACGACGTGAGGTATGAACGGAGCATGTGATTGTTCTAATAGCCCGTCGCTCGAGAGGGTAAGCGGACTACTTATGCCGAGGTGGTAATAAAGACCTAGATAAAGCTCGGTCTGATGTGTATGTTCAATTCCCAAGGGGGGGAGACAACAGAGGGTCAAGGTTTGGTAAGGCCTGTGATGCACAGCAGCTGGGAAGGGGTCGAACTCCGTGCTCCAAACATTCTAGCCCCAGGCGTGCGTCAAGTTTGTAATCATAATGTTTTTGAAGCTTGAAGAAGGCTGCGGAATGACTGATCCATACCGTGACAGACTTGTATAGAGACGGCGTAATCATCATAGACAGGAGGGATGACCGGGGTGGGTAGTAAATTTACGCTCAAAGCGGTACCAGACAAGAATCACAGGGCACATTCCCTCCACTACGGAGTTGATGCAAACTAAATGCAGCTATAGACCCACTTGAGCCCGATGACTCAGTGCGAGTAGCATAGAGTTGGCATTCCAATGAAGCCGAAAGCAACAATATCTAAGCAGACAACTGACCGAGGCGGAAGCCCTGGAAGAGCCCTCTGTTATTGTCGGTGATAGAAAGCGTGACTTGAGCGTGTCGTAAGCTCTATAAGTTCTGTCCTGTCCGACAGAACGAGAGTCAGTGGCAACCGGCAATCCTCTGCAGTTTGGCATTCGACGATTTCCAGTTCAAAGTCACCTGTCACGTGATGATGTACACTCAACCGCCCATGTCTACGATCACTTTACTTTATACACATCTATCGTGCAAACAGTTGTACAATGACGGGTAATACACAATGACAATAAGAATATTTTTTTCTCCCCCCCCAAAGTAGGCTTTAATCAGTGACACGGTTCTCAATGTCTTCAGCGGCATCTTTAACTTTGTTCACCACCGAGGTCTAGAGAATACGGCGTGAATTAAAAGACAAAATAATCGTAGAGTGAAACGTACGCCGCCCTCTCCGTGGCCACTGGAGATTGTGTCACCGACTTTCTGGCCTGTGGACTTCTGACTCTAGAGCGAAAGTCCAGACTGAGAGTACTGCGAATGATAGTATAGTCTATATACCTCAGGCTGAACTTTGGAAGTAATAGAGTCGAATTTGCCCTTCATAGTGTCCCCAACTTTTTCGAAGGTGGACTTTTCAGAGTCGGGCTGAAAGATGAGCGCTGCATTAACGGAGATGCTTGTCAGAATGAAGGGTGAGGGTACCTTGACAGTGGCAGCTGCCTTATCCGTGAGAGACTGGCGACCTTGGTCTGACATGATGAAGTGATATGAAGGAGTTCTGGTGATGGTTGTGGTTTGAGGGGAAGAAAAGAGGTGGGCGGGAATTGGGAGATTTTATATGCGACGCGAAGGACGCGTCGTGGTCACGTGGCCTATGACCTACGTCATGAGATTGGAAGATGGCGGTGGCTGTGGTCACGGGCACGGGTGATGGCAGTGGATGCAAGAGATGAGTGAATGAGATGAATGTGTGACATTGAGGGGTTGTATCAAAAAAAAGACACATCATTTGTTGAACTGTTGGTGGTAACCAACCAAAAGGGGGGCGATGAGATCTAGAAAGTATGAGTGCCAGTGTGCATTCACTGTACATGTTACGTTAGACCTGAAAAGGGATGGGATAAATCGTTACTCAGGCACTTCTGGCGATGCGACGGCGGGTGACGGCGGCGCCCGCGACGCCTCCATCTGCAGCAACCGCGATTAGTCAAATGTTTTCTCTTGTTCTTTTTTAAATTGTCCTCACCATTAGTTTGTACATTCTTTCATTCGTTTCCTCATCCCTCTCTAATTCCACCAACTCTCTATTCCAATCCATGCTTGGCCCCGTGCCCTACTCCCCGGACCTTGACGTCTTCGCGACACCACCAACAACTCCCGTGACCTGTGAACCTCCTACCGAGTCCATCATCCAACCATCGCTTTCGCGCAGCTCCTCTCGCCCTTCGAACCTCCATATTTCTAAGACGGCTGACGACTTCAAGCCCGACATCCTCCTCGAGAGTCAGTCCCCGCCAGGTGCTTCCTCTACCAAGTCCCCTACGCATGTTATAACATCACAAGCCATGTCGACGACGAGTAATGGTGCCAATGGCCGCGCGATCCCTGATACCATCTCGCCTTCGGATGGTTCCGGTCGCAGCTCGCATCCGAAGATTCCCACAATCACCACCAGTGACGATAGCCAGCCTTCGGTGACATCTCCGCAATCGGCTGCGTCTCCGCCCATACTTCGTTCTCATACACATTCGCAAAGCCCCATGACGTCTCCGTGCTTTGTACACTCAAACCTTGATAAGGGTGCATCTTTTTCCGAATGGCTCAAATCCAGCGATGACCTCCCGGCCGTGGACGTAGCCCCCGTCCTAAAACCAATGTCCGCTGACTCACATAAGACTCCCTCGCGGCGTTACCGTAGGGTTGGCGAGGGACAAGTCATACCCATTCCTTATGATGACGACAAGGCGGAAAATGTTTTCTATGCCAGCGACTACGACTACGACGATGACGAAGGCAGCGCAAGCCTAACAAAGCAGCTTGCTGACACTGCTGTCGGGGTGCGGGAGATGAGCAAGCAACTCGGTGCGTTACCAGAATCCCCGTTCTTCCCGCTTAAAGCGCTGAACAAAGGAAGGCCGCACCCGTATCAAATCAAATGTCCAGAATGTCCTGATTGTGACCAAGGCGCGCGACAATCGTCTCATCGCGCTTACGCGTGCCTTGGCCCTTTATCTCATGAAAAAGCGCAGGTATAATGGCCGAGGCCTTGTCGTGTGCGTCTGTCCATCCATCTGCACATTCGCCTGCGGAATATTGACGTCTTGGTGCCAGTTATGTTGATCACCAGCTAAGAACCTCACGCCGGTTCGATGCTGCTGGGCTGGCGCGCGATCATCCTGAACTTTTCCACCCATTCCCACGTCGTCGCTCTTCAAGCTCAAATTCAGTCTCGAGTATCTCCACGGTCGCAAGCTCCAAGGAAGACTCGACGCAGGAGGAAGGCCAACTTCGTTACTGGACCGCAGACATGTGTAGTCGTAGTTCACACCTCTTCGACTTTGTCATTACGGTGCGCTATTTCACCTTTAGTTCCGTATCTTACATTAAGAGTCTGTCACTATAGTTGGGTGGGGATGGCACTGTCCTCTTCACGTCATGGCTTTTCCAGAGGATAGTTCCGCCCGTTCTTTCTTTTGCTCTCGGATCCCTTGGCTTCCTTACGAATTTTGATTTCGCCGACTATCAGGCAACTATGGACAGTGCACTGGAGTCTGGCATCCGCGTCAATTTGCGCATGCGTTTTACGTGTACAGTTTACCGTGCTGTCAAACAGGAATCCGGTAGGAGTTGTCGCAAGGCCGTCAAAAAGGCCGAAACTGGTGAAATTATGATGCGCAACCTTGAGAAGGGAGGCTGGGAGGCTCTAGAATGTGGCTACCATGCAGATCAGATGGCCGCAGGCGGGCGATGCGGAAAGGATAAAGAGATCATGTGTTTCACGACTCGCCCAGTGGAGTATTTTGAGGTGCTGAATGACCTGGTCATTGACCGGGGCCCGAGTCCCTACGTCAGTATGCTCGAACTATTTGGTGAGTTTGTCTTGTTCCGACCGTCGGTCACCACTTACGCCGCTCAGGCGACGAGCACCACATGACAACCGTACAAGGAGACGGGCTCACAATCTCAACTCCAACCGGGTCCACGGCGTATTCTGTACGTATCAGTACCTCGTGATCTACGCCATTGACCTCGTTGTGTAGTTGTCAGCTGGAGGCTCGCTTGTCCACCCCGAAATCCCCGCTATCCTGATCACACCCATTGCGCCGCATACGCTGTCCTTCCGTCCCATGCTTCTTCCCGACAGCATGGAAGTGCGCGTGTGTGTACCCTTCAATTCCCGTAGTACCGCGTGGGCATCTTTTGATGGCCGCGGTCGCGTGGAGCTCAAACGTGCGTTTGTCATTATTTAGATGCTAGCGTCTATACTCACGCTTTGTTATCAGAGGGTGACCACATTAAAATTACAGCGAGCAAGTATCCGTTCCCTACTGTTTGCGCCGACAAACAATCAACGGACTGGTTCCACGCTATATCACGCACTCTCAAGTGGAACGAACGTGAGCGACAAAAGTCGTTTGTCGTTGTTGAGGAGGGCCCTGCCAAGGAGGAGCGTAAGCACCGTCAGCGCAAGCACCGTCCTGAGTCCACTGCTTCTGCGATTAAAGGAGATGATGATGAGGAAGATGAGGTGTCAGACCAAGGCGATTCCGACGAAGAGGAAGAAAAGTTCGACATTGACGACCTTTCGTCTAATACCAGTGACGCTGCACCCACCGCCGGAAGCAGTCGGGAATCGAGTCTCGGATCATCTCCTGGTGTCTCACCATTATCCGGTGCGGCGTCGCGTGCTGCAGAGGCGATCATGGGCGTGAGTCCAGCCGCGCACGAGAAGGCACGCGCCGAGTCGCGCTCCCGCTCTGGAGTCCGGTCTGGAGTCGACTCGCCCAGCCGCTATGCTCCAGTTCCCGCGCCCTCCGGAGGCCACGCTCATGGCCACGTGCAATGGGCGACGAGCGTGCCAAGCATCACGAGCGACAGATTAAGCCGGGCCGGAGGTGGGACGGCCGATATACCTACCCCGACGACTGCGTTGCCCACACGGCGCACGCGCTCACGCTCGCCTGCGCCCCCGACTGTCCACTCACACCAGCACCCTCGCGCATTTGCAGTGTGGGGGCATGATGAAAGCGACGGCAATTCGAGTGACAATGGCCCATGAGGGCATCAATGCGCATGCGCATATCGCATCAAGGGATGGAGCTATGCGGCCTGGAGCGGGTCGAGGCAGATTCCCCAGAGCCATTTGGTTCGTTCCGCATTTAAAATTTTCGTCTTCGTTCTAGGACAAGCCCTTTGCTGGCGCCCATAGAGTAGGGCACGGTTGTGTCACGCTTTCCGTGGATAAAGTCCTTGCTATCGGCTTGTTTCAACAATGACTCACACTGTCATATTTATGACCTGTATGATAATGCATATATGCAGACCTGTATGTAATTGCTCTAGGATTCTATGAGTCGGAAACATGTAACAGCATATGGTGATGCCCTGTGGGAAATCTTCCGTCGTAGTGTGAACGATACGTCGATGGATATTTGGTAAGTCCCCTTTATGGATGGGCGCTAGCGACTCTCGCAATAGAATGGGTGTTAGAGGTCCCCGCATACTATTTTAAGCGAATTGCCAGGAGGCAGGTCTTGGCGGCCGGCAAGAGTGAAAAGAATATATACATATTTATAACTTTCAAGCTAGCATCGTACTGTACATCTCGGGGAAAGACAAGACGGAAAGACCGGACCTGCCTGACGGCTGGCTGCGGCACTCGCTCCAAATCAAAAGAAGGGCGTATTGCGTAACGCGAAACGGGGAAGCGCGCGGTAGTCCGCGCGGTCTTTGGCGACGGCCCAGAGCCAAATGTCGATGTCCGGGAGCGTCACGTCCCTGAGCCAGGGAGGTGCTCTTTGCTGCCCCGACGCCGCATCGCCCATCGCATGCGCGCGCGCGACGATCCGCTCGCACGCCTCGATCGCAGCTGCGCGCAGAACGTATGCCTGCTCAGGTGTGGGCGTGGGCCCGTCGACGGGGACTGCTTTCCCCTTTCCGATGCGGGCCGGTGGCGCCGCGGGTTCGGGAGCTGCCGCAAGAAATAGCGCCGGCGTGTGCGGGGGATCGTGATCAGCAGCAGCAGCAGGATCAGTAGCTGCTGCCGCTACTGCGGCGTCACCGCTGCCTCTGCCGCCCGCCGCCTGAAAAAGGGTGGCGAGTGCCGGTGCGGTGGTGGAGAGGTCGATGATGCCCAGGTGGATTAGGATCGAGGGCAACACGTTGTCGGCGAACACGGGTAGGTGAGACGTCTGAGGAACGGGAAAAGGCGAAGGATCTCTCGCGCCGAATCGGATGGCAATTGCATTTATCAGGAAGAGCGCCTTTTTGAAGCAATAGATTGCTGCGAAGGGGGGTTGGTTCCCCACGCGTGTGAGCGAGGGAGGGAAGTTCGTCAGGAGAAGTGCGGATAGGGTACACACGCTGATTGTTGATAATGCTCATATCCCGGAAGCCGGGAATGGCGCACACAAGCTGAAAAAAAGTGATCAGCATATAGGCGCCCCAATGTCGAAGTGACGCCACCTCACCCGCTCGAGGACAACGTCCGAGGCGATGGCCGGGTCTCCCTTTTCTCCCTGCGCTCTTGCGCCCTCCCTGAGAGCTTCCGCGACGAAACTTCCGAGGTTGGGGTACCCTCCATCGACGAGAACCTTACCGGTCTCATCGAGGAGCGTTTTCAATAGCTGTACGAGCTCCCACCCAGGACCACCGACTTGGCCAATCACCACTCCTTGGATACTCTCGTGCTGTCGCTCGGTGTGGAGGCTGACGCCCAAGAACTCCGCTATCTTTGCCTCACCGAGAGTTTGCATACCCCTGGCGCTCAAGAGATCGCCCTCTCCGTCCGTTGCGGAACTTAGATAGAGTCCAAAGACGAACGTGCGAATAGAATCCCATGCCCCTCTCCTCGTCTCCCGATGAAGGGGGACACGATAACCAGATGCGATATTTAGAAGCGCGAGGATAGAGAGGAGGTTCAGCTCGGAGAGCGGCGAAGGAAATTTGAGTGGGAAAGCAAGGCCGTGTGACGTTGCAGTAATACGATGATAGGTTTCTGTGAATGCTGGGGATAGTAGCAGACGCTCGATATTTGCGTCAGCGATCTAGAGAATACACGTGGGCATCAGTATGCTTCGATGGGGTATCGGCACAGAGGCCGATGGACGTAGGTGATGCAAGCATAGACGCTGGGAACGCCACCAAGCACAATGCACTTCGCGTAGTTTGGTCTCCGATGCCGGACTGCAACACGAAAAATTCCTAGGAAGATAGAAGCGACGCATCGTGTCACAAACTCCACCGTTGACTTCACCCTGACGCCCATATGAAACCAGGTAAGATATGATTACCCAAAGGTCCTCATTCATCGCGCAGAAGAGGGAAGGTATAATCATTCTGGAAAGAAGTGTGGATAGGAGAAATCCCACCAAAAGATACGATTATTAAGTTGTGCAACTGGGGCTGCTGCGTGCATCACACGTGCACGAAACTTTGCGCCCGTACGGTGGTACCCAGAAGTACACAATAGCAGAAATTGGTAACCGTCGCGCTGGTGCGGACACTCACCGTTACGGCTTCCACTTGGGTCAGCGCTCGTGAGGATTCGCGAATGTATTCAATATAGTGCCCTGAAGGTGGGAATGGAGGAGTGAGAAGAGCCATGGACGGCACGAGGCCTGGAGCGATGTGCGCGATAGAGAAGGGTTTCTGTCGAGAACAGTCCTGCGAGCGTAAAGCGCGTCTGAATTTGTCAATTGACTGTCGGAGGTGAAACTGTTAGCCTTGCGACGTGAGACCAAATCTGATCTTGGGATAATAAAAAGTGGGGTTCTGCTGGCGTTTACCGCTACGTATTGTCAGCGTCTGGAAAACGGTAAGAAATGTGAGGGTGATAAGAGAATGAATTCCTTGGAAGCGCTCGAGTCCCAAGCCGCGGTGGAAATGCTATTGAACTTCAATAATGTACCGGCGCAAGTCGCCAATTTTCTTAGAGAAAGGCACACAGAGAGAGCGTGAAAGTGAAAGGAGCGAGTGTGTAGATCGTTATCATGCAATAATCGATATGACCTTGGCGTAGGGTTAGGGCTACGCAAGTGCTGAGCTGGCACTGGCAAAAGGAAAACCCAGGCGCCAAAGTTTATTGACCATGTCATTTCGTCTCGCTACCAGTATCGTCAATGCTTCCGCAAGGTCATTGTTTTCAAGCACAGTGCGGTTTTACGTAGCCAGCAACTCACTTGGTGATTATGGTCGTGACAAGAACGCCTCCAAAAGTGACTAATTTGCGTACACTTGGCTGCAGACGTGCGCAATCGCCTCCTAGAGGAGCTAAAAGTTTCCCTGAAGGTTCGGAATTTTTCAGTATGTCAAAGGAAGATGTCGTTATTGAGTTGACTCATCCCCAGGCCAAAGACACCCTTGCGTCTACAACGATTCGCGTATGTCTGTTGGTTAGGTTCTAACCCGTAAACTAATGGAAGCCTTCTACATGCGACTTTCTGGTGTCTAGTCCGTTCTATCGGACGTGTATGCTGCGGACAAAGTCTCAAATAGCAGAAAGATAGACTCTTCGGCCATTGCAGTCCTTGTTCGCAAGGCCTGTACCCGCCGCGTACGCACCCGGTTTTCAACGTGGTTGTTCTCTCACTACTTACGTCCTGGCGCAGCTCGACTCCGCCGCTCAATTCAATGAGGCTTCTCGTCCGGATCTTGCAGGGAAAGAGCGACAGGAAGCGGAATTCCTTGCTAGATTTTTGCCACCGCCTCTACCTCAAGCAGACATCGACCGCATCCTCAAGGAGATAGTCACGGAGGAAATACCGCTGATTCAAAACGACCCCCGCAAGGCAATCGGGAAGGTCTTCAAGGCGTTTTATTCTAGGGTAGATAAGGCATCAGTGGACCCTGATCTTGTCAAGCGTAGAGCGGAGGCTATACTCGCCGCTTGACGCGTGGCGTTGCGCCTTGGTTCAGTACTCAGCTCAGCTGTGCCATACTTTCTATTTTTTCTTATTACCCCAATTCCTGAATTTAGAACAGGTCGTTTCCGTTTTACCCACCCATTCCCTTTGAACCTCCTGCCGTGAAAATTTCCTTCCATCCTCAGGTGATGGGGTCACTTCACATCTCCACGTGCTGAACACATTGGTCATGCAAATGGGTCTTGATTCGAATCCCACTGTTTTCACACGAACGAGGGCGGTCTTCGGGGTTACGTGGGCTATCGGAACACGGTTTGAATTTAGATTTCCCAAAATCCGAGCATTTGGCCCGCCTGTTTTCTTCATTAAGTCGCAGAGCTTCCCTTACACCTCCGGATCAACGTCACGTTAAGTAGTTCATCTGTCCGAAAACTGTTCGGTCGTCCACGCTTATGTGGTACGTTGGGGCTTTGATCTCACTGGCCCTCGGAGCGCGTGACATCGGCAAGCCCGCATACCAGAGCGCAACGCGCCTTTTCGCGTAACGTCGGAATATTCCATTGCGGTCCCTTTGATTCTGCTCGACACGAAGCCTACGTGTCCGCTTCTCCCATATGTGGCGCCGGGAGCCTGCCGTACTTGAGGGAGCATCCTCGAGTCGAGTAACAGAAGGCGGAACAATCGGCGGCCGACGAGAGACTCCTGGCTATTCGCGCATTGCCGGGTGTTCATTGTTCACAGCGCTTCTACGCTTAAGCAGGAAGTTGGGATGCACGCGTTTCAGACGATCAGCTAACAAGAAATCCCTTGTATTAACCTCGTGCACCTTCGCCATGATGGCCCATGGCTGCGTGCGCGTTTTCCGAATCCCCGAATAGACAGGTGTTTCAATGCTCATGGGCAAGATGGCCCATGAAATGAAAATGTTCCCTCCCCTACGCGCGCCACCACCTCGCTTAAAATACAACCGATCTTCGAGTCTCGAGTAGGTAAAATACGGACATACCGTATGCAAATAATGCAATCCTACGATACAGAATGTGATATATAGATGAAGTCCGGTGGGCGGTCACCTCAGTTTGCAGGTGCGGTGGTGTTGCCATTTGCCTCATCTGACCTCCCCACCGAACTGCTACTAGCGCCGTTAACGTCAGCACCTCGCTTCGTGTTGGAAGACGACTCGTCTAATTTCACATCCGAATCGTGGGGCCGGAGATCTGGCGCGTTGTCATTCCCATTCACCGCCGTCTGTGTGGTTGGACCTTGCTGCCCTTGCCCTGGCTGCGATCGAACATGCGTGGCTAGTGGGGTCGGCCCGGTGGACGCCGGAAGTACGCTGCGTAGGCGTGTGAGTTCCTCGACACACCGGTACATGGTACTTGAAATGGCCTCGAGCACACGCAGTCGCTCGTCAATTGCCTCACGAGTGAGCACATCCAAGTGAGCTAGCTGGGCGTCCGTTAGTGTCGGGGGTAGAGTCCCCAGTGGACGTGCAGGCGGCGCATGACGCAAGGGTGCTGTGCGATAAACAATGGGGGGACTCGGTAAGGGTGCGTTGGCATGGCGCGGACCTCCAGGACTGAAGGACATCGGAATCAGAGAGGGCACATTCAAATTCCTGTTCGGAGTTGAAGTGGCTGTTGTAGGCTGCGGGGTTGTAGGGGTGGGACGAGGTGGATCCGACAAAATTGGTGTAGGTCCAGTAGCTTGCGTTGGTGGAGAAGATGGCCCGGGAGCCATCGACGATGCCGACGTTGCTTGGTGGGGTTGTGGAAGGCTGTTAGAAGATTCTTGGTTCGGGGCACTTGGGGTACTGGGAGACAATCTCCGCAGGGCTGCATGCGCGGCAGCTTCCTGAGGGGTCGATGGTGCACCCGGAACCTGCGAACTGGGCGGTTCACCCTCAGAGGATACACGTTGGGGGGCTGACTGTTCCCTTTCCTCGGAGGAAGCAGGTGCTGCAGTAGCGGGTGCAGGGCTATGGGAAGCATCTTGCTGTGGCTGTTGTTGCGCTGGTCGCTGTTGCTGCGGCGCTCCCTCCACCAAACGGCGGTCTCCCCAAGGCTGCCATACACCACCTGGGCCATAGAAACCTTGGAATACTGGCGCTGGCTGTAGTTGTGGGGGAGGGTGAGGTACGTAGTGCGGCGGACCCATTGGCTGGTGGGCAAAGCCTGCGCCCCATTGATAGTGTGGCGGGGGCGGGCCACCTGCAGCAAACTGCTGGGGTTGCACTGGGGGATACGGTACCGGAGGTGGCGCCGGCGGTGGGCCACGGACCATGTTGCGAAAGAGGTTCCCCAAGTGCCCGGCTGGGGGCTGCGGCGCATCGGCTGCGGGTCCAAAAGGAGGTGCTAAGCCCTGAGGTGCAGCAGCAGCTCCAAGAAGGCCATTTGCTTGCCCTACCCTACCAACTACGGGTGGTGTAGAGGTGTCCAGAACAGGCCGGCGGCTATACCAACGCATCAACTCGTGACACAAGAAGCGTTATCAATCGAACTGACCAGGTAGGACAACTCTGCTGCCGCTCAAGCCACGAGCGGAGACAGTGGAAATGGAATATATGTCCACATGGTAGTTTCTTCGGTGTCATGTTTGGCCCATCTCTCACGGGCGCCGTTGTTCCCGGCGGATTAGCCTGATCCCGGGTGGCAGGGTCTGGGAGCACCATCTCTTCACGACAAATAATGCAAGTGTGATCGCTCATTGCGGACATTTCCTCTTGTGTGGCATTTGGATAGCGCTCGTCCATGTTTCGGGTTGCCGTGCGGTATCGCATGAGGTCACGCAGACGCGTGATAAAAGATCGGGCAGTCACATACACGTCGCGAACCACATTCAGAGGAACGCCATAAAATGTGACGATGACCGCGAAAAATCCAAGATACGTGGACAGCTTGAGAAAATCTTCGGTACGGGTTAGGTAGCGTCCGCCTGGAAGGGGCATGGAGACGTACCAGTGATCAGATCGACGTAAAAAATCCACATGCTTTTGTCCTCCCATGGAGGTGCATTCTCCCCTCCGCGGGACGCAGCGCGGTGGAATTCGATGGTAGAAAGGATATATTTGGCTTTTGAATTGATCAGACTGGCCATGAGAATCGAGTACTGGAAGGAATTTGGTCGCGGAGTGAGAGACATGTTTGAGTATACTGACCTCGCTTGCAAAGAGAATGATAACTCCAACTCCATTGGTAAGAATACTTTCTGCGGCAAAAGCTAACATCACAATGTTCGTGACCCATAGGAGGAAAAAAAGCCCGCTAATCCGTATGTGAAACAAGGTTGTTGGACCAGGATACGGCATCTGATTCATCTGGTGAGGGTGAGAACGAGAGACGGTGGTCATAGGGGGCGCAAATACCCATTCGATCCGGTCTGACAAAAGCCAGTGGAAGGACTTGACAAACAGCAGAAAGCAGAACATGACGGCCAGGGGAATGTCAATTTCGTCTCTGAAAATGGTAAATGCAAGAAGGGACTCGGTAACAAAGAACCACATGCGGTCGTAGAGTCTCTGTAAGCGGGTTAGGTTCTGCACGAGCATAGGAATAATAGCACTACCTCGACTTCTACGGGTCGTAAAGAACCGAAAAATAGCTGTTGAACGAGACGGCCGCACATCAAAGCCAAGAGCAGGCTGAAATTGGCGAGGAGCTGGGTAACAGAGGGGAGTTAGATCAACTGTGGGGCCAAGCGCACGCAAGAGAAACTGACCAGAACGCTCGCGCCGCTCTTTGACAGGTATACGGCCACGGAGTAAAAGTTGCTATGATTTTGGAGGGCATTGATGACGGTGGCGGATACTGCAAGGGTTGAAGCAAAAGAGTATAGGAAGACACGATGGGAGAGAATTGAGCCGGTGAGGGATTGCAATCTTGGACGAAAGGAGTCGGCCATGAGGACGGATAAACGGAAAGAATTTGTACTATATGCAGGCGGGACACTGCACCAGGATACGGATACGGATACGGGGGTATGGCCAGCGTCCACGGGAGAACAGCAGCGGCCGACGTGGCGCAGCGGGGAGTGACCACGTGCGAGGTCCCAAACGGGTATTAAGCCCTCCGACTCCTTTGCCTTCATCCCCCGCCCGTCGGTTGAAATCCCCATGGCAGCAAGTTCGTCATCCACGCCATGCTCTCGATTTTTATTTTCCTTTCTCAATTCCCTCGATGTATCCCTCCCATGAGGTTCTGTTCTAGAATTATGGGCCAAAGTCTGACCAGTAAAATTACCATTTCAAGTCCACTCCGAACTCAGCCTCGTCCTCGGATCAAGGCAGAAAGGGGACCGGCAAGGTCATCCCAATACCTGTGGGACGGTCGGTCATTATTGATCCAATACGTAACCCTGAACGAAAATTTGACGTGAGACAACGATCTTCTGGGAGGCGAGTCGAGACAGTCGTTGGCGGCTCATTTTTGCTCGGTTGAGAATCGCTCCCTGGAACCAACAAGATGTGTGGCGTTTCTCGGCAAGGAGCATGGCCTACCCCTGGGTCACGCCCAGAATCATATGCTGAATCCAGGCGCCCGTCATGGAGACACGGCATAGGTTCATCGGAGGCTGGAAGGTCTGAGGGATCAACACACTCTCACCAGCGCCTCTTCGGCGCCTCTCATGGATTGGCCCCCGGTGAGCCTACTTCAAAAATGCAATCCGAACCTTCCTCACGGAGCAATTTCCCAGCCTCTTTTTTGCATAAATACCAGGTTCGCCTCCCTCCCCTCTTTATACCTCCCCATCCCCTTATTCCTTGTCCATTCGTGTGGTGCTTATGGCAGATTTGCGCCTTCGTTCTCAATCTTCATCCCCGAAACCCGTCGCGAAGAATGCTGTTGACAGCTATCCCGTCGCACCCAAAAGAGCACCGAGAGCGCATCTCTTGACGCGCCTGCTCTATGCCACATCTGTGATCTTATCCATGTCATGTCTCGCCTACGTCGGCAAGCGGGAACGCACACCACTCCCAGATGCATATGCTCTCTGCTCCCGCTCTGGCGCTCATATCTACACCGTCGACCCTGATTTCCCGCGTGTACAGTGCATGGTTGTTCAGGGTTCTCATATTGTAGATGTCGGTGCCATAGGTATGTAACCGCACGATGCCGTCCCTTGCATACCATAAAGCCACATTAGATGAAGTGCACCGCCGATGGGAATCATCTGTCCTGAACATTGAAGCAGCAATTAAGCGCTCGCATCCGAAACCCCGTCTGGCAACTAGATTTATCGAATCGGGATCAATTATTGTTCCTGGCATGAGTGGTAGGCGCCTAATGTGAATGTAATTACCTCTAATCAGAAATATTTTATATAGACTCGCATGCACACATGCTTGAGTACGGCGCGAGCCGGCTCATTCCCTTGGAGAGCGCTCGAAGTGCAAAAGGTGATCTTTGTCCCGTGTGATTGGTCAAGCTTAAATCTGACCAACAAAAGCCGCCACGGAGTTGGTCCGTCGGTTCATTTTATCCGATGAAGATATCAAACAAGATCCCCTGAAATTTGTCGAGGGTTGGGGTTGGGATCACACAAAGTGGACAGAGAAGGGGTTCCCAATGGCAGTAAGGCAATACCCCTTCTGTGCGGCCACATGACCCACTCCCCTGTTTTTTTTGCCTTAATCAGGCAGACCTAGACTCTGACCCCGTAGTACGCCAACATCGGGTTGTGTTGGAGGCTAAGGATGGTCACGCAATCTGGGTAAACTCTAAGGTTCTTGAAGACATCTCTCCTCTCCCGGAGCACATTGAAGGCGGTGTCATAATACGTGACGCATCTGGCAAACCCACAGGTGATGTGGATCTGCTATTGTATTTGCTTCGCATACTAAGGTATATTTTAGGCGTACTTCTCGACAATGCCCAGTTCCTTGTCACGGTCCCCCCACCTACGTATAAGGATCTTGAAAAGCGTTTCCAGTTAGTTGTAGGCGATGCCATCTCGCAAGGGCTTACATCCATTCATGATGCCGGTTTCGACCCGAGATCCCTGGAATTTTTCAAATCGTGAGTACCCTCCATTCAATAGTCCGAGTGCCTACAATAAAAATCCGTCAGATTGGCCGAACAAGAGATGCTACCTGTGCGCCCGCGAACATGGTTCCGCGGCTGTTTCACTGACTATAATATAGATTCGAATCTATGGCATGACACATTTCGATGAGAATTTCGAGTACTGGGGTGATAAAATCAAACCGATTATCGGGGCAGCCAATGGTCGGTTTACAGCACGAAGCGTCAAGATATTCGGAGATGGCAAGTCTTCTTCGTCACATGAGCTATCTGCGCTAAAGTACCATTCTAGGCGCTCTGCGGTCCGGTGGGGCAGCTGTAAGTTCAATCAAGCCTGAATGCAGCTTTGGCCTGATGGCCGTTATCAGCTACACGAGCCCTACGCTGACAATCCCAGCTCAAGAGGCTTCATGAGAATCGACCAAGAGGTTTTGACAACTAATATCCAGAAATTCCTGAGAGATGGCTGGCAGACTGTAAGGTTGCTGCATCCTTCCGCCTCCGCGAAACTCATGTGCCGTTTCTAGAATGTCCATGCAGTTGGTGATAGAGCTAATACTCTTGTCATCGATGCATTCGAGTCTGCGCTCGAAGGCATCAACGTGACTGCCCTACGACCTCGTCTTGAGCATGCTCAAATCATAACACATTCGGACATGGCGCGCCTTGCCAAGCTTGGTGGTATGTAGTTGATTCCCAATACTTCCCCAGGCCTAGCGTTGATTTTGAGGCCATAATCCAGTCATTGCCAGTATCCAACCAACCCACGCGTGAGGAACTTTTATGCAGCGTATACAACGAATAACTGACCGTGCTGCATGCCACTAGAATAAGTGACATGTACTTTGCCGAAGATCGCCTGGTCTGTCTATGGCTCTCATGAGTTGCCCGACGCCGCTTATCCTCTACAGGGTCAAGAACGTGTGAAATTACTCTACGCTTTCCGCGACATTATCGAACATGGTGCATGCTTCACCCTCGGCTCTGATGCGCCTGTCGAAGACTTGAATCCATTGTCCGGATTCTTCGCCGCTGTCACCCGACTTGCACCCGACGGCACTTCTCCTCATGGGCCAGGGGGTTGGTACGTGACTCTTGTTGAGCCAGAGAGCCAGTCTTGTTGATGATCCGTTGATCTTGTCGTAGGTTTCCCAAACAGCGCCTCACGCGCGAAGAGGCACTGAAAGGTGTGTTGCAACGTCTGTCTGATTTACACGCAGTGCACTAGCAGCTGAAATACGCTACTTCTGCGTCAGGAATGACTTTGGACCCTGCGTGGGCATCGTTCAGCGAAAATATCTTGGGGTCCATTACCCCAGGGAAGCGCGCGGACTTCGCTGTGTTATCAAAGGACATCATGGCCATCCCAGAAAGCGAGATTCTCAGTGCTCGGGTTTTGGCCACGGCAATCGATGGCCGTCCAGTGTATGGACACATCTAGTAACAAGAGGGGACAAACTAAATGACGTTATTTGCTCACTTATTCACCAAATGGAGCTGTTCGATCGGTGAAGTGGGCTTATGTGTCCTACTCACTCATCGGCCGAGCTATGCCTTTAGGAGGGAATAGTGTCATGTAACCGGACACAGACGAGCACTCCTATAGTCAGGTCCTATCCTACGATCTCCCCTATGCTGTGGTGAGATTCTGATTGGTTGTGGCTACAAAACTTAGATTACCTTCGAAATCAAATTGACACATCGCTGATGAGGGTTAATGATTACTGTGATCGTGATCGTGCACGTTCGCCCCAACTGCAATTCCACATGACTCACAGGTTATTTTAACCTACAATATGAGATACAATCGCCGAGCGCTTCATCGGTGTTGCAACTCTTGGACCGCGGTCAGGGCGGTACTCACAGGCGTAACTTTGCCAAGTTTGAAACATGTCACATGTACTGTATGTGATCCCAAGGACGAGTAACCTTATCTCTTAACATCTGCAAGCTAAGCGCTGAAAAGTTCATCGATCACGTTATAACTTATCGGGCTGTATTTGTTGTAGGCGCTCAAACCTCCCTGACTCACCAGCCATTGTCAGTTACACCAGTGTAACACAGTAACAACCATACTCTTGCTAGCGGTGCCGCCTTGCATAGGCAAATTATAGACGACACACTTGAGAAAGGAATAGACGAACTTGTTCAACGGGGCACAGGATGGCAATAGCTCCAAATATCCCATGATATGGACGGGTCTTGTGGTCTCGTGGGGGAACCAACAAGTGGCAACAACACGCCCTCTTCCTCTGACTAGAGGATGGCAGCGGCGATCGTCCGCCACATCCTTGGCTGGCGCATGACCCGATGATATCGACGAGTGACACTCGAGTGACTGCCACGTTCACCGTAAAAATACATGGTCCGAAAGAATTGCCAGATAGGGATCGATGACCCTTGGAGGTGTGGTACTGGTACCCACAAAATGGCAAGCGGGTTTGTGTCTCAGACGCGCATGACATACGGGTGCGTGAGAGCGAGTGGCGACTGCATGGGCACTTGAAACAGCCAATTGGGGTGGGAGTACAGTTCTGGCAGAAGGATCTCCGTTCACTATTTCTTCGAGTACGGCAGATGGCAGATATCCCTCTATCGATAGACGCCATCAGGGGATTACCCCTACTGTTTGGGCGTGTCAGAGATACGCCGTCGTTCATATTATACTGTAGGGCCATTTATTTCCCTGAGGAATTCCGACGTGGGGCGGCGAAACAGGTTGTGAGGGCGTACAGTAAGGCACAGAGATACACGACAAATGGAGACTGATGTGGGATTATGTAACCAAGAGCGCGTCGCGTCGCGTCGCTGGTCGCGGTGCACCAGGGTCCGTGTCTCTTTGACTCGACCACCTTCAGATAACGTCTGAATGTCATCGTTTCAGAACCCACTTCCTCCAGATGGGTCTCGTACTGAAAAGCGAAAATCACATGAGCTAGGGCAGCACGAAGGCTCTAGCAACAAAAGGCAGGCCACGGGCAACGCTCTTCCCAGCGTGTCGGGAAGCGGTACCCAATATTGGATGGTTCAGTGGTACGTATTTCCAGAGACCTGCTTGGCAATGATAGACTGTAACAATTTCCAAGGAGGGCACCTCAGTCGAAGAAACACAAGACATGGGAGGGTGATGGTGTCCTCGTTGTGACCAAACCGAAAGGTGTTCTCATGGACCTGGAAGGCCGCGTGTATGCGTTGGTTTTCTTTTTATTTTGTGCTCAGAAATTAAATTAGTGCTATAGCCTCACAACTGGCGGCGTTGGCTCCGAAGTGCTCGAAGAGGGCTCCCAACTACATGTGGGCAACAAGGAACTCCAGATTGACCGTGCCATGCAACCCTCGGAGTATCTCTCCGGAGCTTGCTTTGGCCGTGGCGGCATTGTTGATACTCCATTACCCCCTTTGACGAATTCTATCGCTCTTTCGAAGCAATTCCTTCCATTGAAGCCAGTAGCGTTGAATCCATCTTTTGTCCGTCCCCCAGCGCCGCCCAAGCCCGAGGCCTCCGTCCCCCGGAGAAAGGTCATAGGTCTAGAGCCCGTCAGTCTATTATCGCAGCAAGCAGTGCAACCCAAAGTGCAGTCGGAAAGCAGTAACGATACACAATCATACTGGACTGTCAACTGGTAATCCGCCCCCTCCAATATTTAAAGGTTAATGACCTCGTTCGCTAGGAGAAAGCCACAACATAAGAAGCATAAGACGTGGGATGGTGATGCCTATGTGACTGTGCAGGAAGGAACACTGATTCTTGTCTCCGAGAAGGGTAAAATGTGGAGCCTACATTCGTTCTCTTGCGGGCTAAATTAATAACTCTACTTTCCAGTCTAGGGCGAAAGTCGTTCGAGAATCTACACCTTACTTCTGGACTAAAGACCTTCGTGGGCGGCTTGGAGATAGAGCTGGACTCTCGAGTAACTCGGGCAGAATTCCCTCAAGTTACTGGGTCAGCAGTCAGAACAGAAGAAGAGAACGAGATTCAAGAATTGGAGGACACTACTGCTATCCGATCTCGTGGCGACGATACAGGGAGCAGCGGCTCACCTATCAAGAACTCCAGTTCATCCGGAATGAGGTACATTCCTCCCACAACATTCTACGCAAAACCCACTCCGAAGACAAGATCGGATGTTCCCTTGTAAGCGCTGGCTTAAGCTAATGGAGATGAACTCTGATCTCAGTGATCTATTATAGGCACGACCCCAGAGCGGAAGGTGCGGTTGTAATGAAGGCGCCTACTGAGGAACATTCAATTCGCTTCAATAAAAAGTGCGCCACTCCTCAGAGCGCCGCATCCGAGTAGTCTTCTCACTGGAATTTCCAGATCTTCACCCATTGTTCCTGTTGTCATAGACCCAATTCTGGTGCGCCGGTTGAGACCGCACCAAATAGAAGGTCAGCTCAGTTTCCTATCAGGGGCACGGTCAATTCTGCAGCGATCTTAGGTGTCAAATTTATGTATGAATGTGTCATGGGACTCCGAAAGCACGAGGGCCAAGGGTGTATCCTTGCCGATGAAATGTACGGTTTCCTACTCTCATAGCGCGCCCATGCTGACGGCGTTTGTGGATTAAAAGGGGATTGGGAAAAACCCTTCAGGTTAGCGCTGCGATCTCGGCGGACCCTTGTCAATTAATATTCCCTCTCAGACGATTACCCTCATTTGGACTTTGCTAAGCAAGTAACACCTTCATTATTTGATTTTGATGCTGACTACTAAGCAGAACAAAATCCGTTCGCGGGTGCGGTCCCGATTGTCGGGAAGGTGCTTATCGTTTGCCCTGTTACCCTGATAAACGTGAGTAATAGGGTGATGATTCAGAAATGGCTATTCTAGACTGAGCAATATCTTAGAATTGGAAGAGCGAGTTCCACAAGTGGTGTGCCTCATGACCACCATCTTCGGCAACCTACGCTAAATCGCTAGTAGGTTGGGACGTGATCGCGTCGGGGTGCTTACCGGAGATAAGGGAAAGACGGCCATCAGGCAGTTCGCTAACTCGTTAGTGTAACCGATTTCACCCTGCCTGCAGTCTGTTAGATCATCGTCATAGGAAAATCCATCAAGTACTCTTGATAGGTTACGAACGACTGCGCACAGTGGTGTAAGTCCCTGAAGAATTCCTGGTCCCCCAAACCCGCTAAGCCGTCCCTCCACTAGTGATGATTTGGTTTACTGCGTGTAAGCCCGGCCATTCACCTGGCTGTCCCTCTTCATGACGCTCCCATAGCCCGCCCATCGGACTCATCATCGCCGACGAAGGCTCGTAGTTCGTTGCCTGAGCTGTCTGGCTTTGTGTTGAATGAATTATAGGCCACCGGCTCAAATCGGCAAATAACAAGACCTCCACCATGTTCGGGGTCCTGAAGACTCCGAGAAGGATCATCCTTTCGGGAACACCTATCCAGAATAATCTTAGCGAGTTTCACGCAATGGTAAGAGCAACGCCTCTGGCAGTAGCTTGTTTGACGTTGGCTTTGATCGTTGTCTAGGCAGACTTTTGCAATCCGGGTCTTTTAGGTCCGACCTATTTACCGCTTCGATCATTCTGCTGACCTCCAATAGATGACTACGGTACCTTCCGTCGCGTATACGAGACACCTATCCTCCGCAGTCGAGAACCGGAATGTTCATCCAAAGAAGCAGAACTGGGCGAGAGTCGCTCGGCACAAGTAATCCTTCACCCGCTGCATATGTGACAGAAGTTGACATCCCTCCTTTAGTTACAAGCCATATGGCGCAGCTTCGTACTTCGACGTGATGCAAGTATTCTAAAGAGCGTTTTGCCACCGAAATGTAAGCATGCTGATGGTTACACATGTACCTTACTCACTTCAACTCAAGATGAATATGTCATTTTTGTCACTCCAACTGCACTCCAGCTGTCAATATTCTCTAAGATTCTCAACCCCGACCGTTTGGACAACATCACTGATTCCACGGCTGAGTCACTTGCTTTGATAAACATCCTTACCAAGATAAGCAACAGCCCAATCCTTCTCAAAGCCGTTGTAGATAAGGCAAAAGCGAAGATTAGCCAGGGGGAAGACCACAGAGAGAGGACAACGATCGTTGAAGAAGCTGTAAAACTTCTGCCCGAGCGTGCTCAGGTGGAAGATTTATCGTTAAGCGGTGATCACCTTAGTTGATTCGGTAATAGACGTGACTGATTGCAAATCAGGTAAATTGACGGCTCTTGCGAATCTACTCAAAGCGATTAGAAAGGTTAGCCTTTCGCCTTTGCAATTGCTCTACATTGTCCATTGGCTCTGCAGCATACAGACGAGAAATGCATCATTGTCTCTCACTACACGTCTACCCTCAACATTGTAGAAGCTTTCTGCAAGAAGAAATCATACAGCTACATTCGTTTGGACGGGTAATCTCCCAACGGTCACCTTCTATCTCCATGGGACTAATAGTGTGTTACCTTTAGTTCGACGCCAGCAGCTAAAAGATCGGACCACGTAAACATGTTCAACAAGTCTTCTCAAGGGCGTTGTTGTACGTCAGCCAACACTTTCCGGCGTCATTAGTTCCCTTACCGCTATTAGTCTTGTTCCTCCTCAGCTCCAAAGCAGGTGGTGTCGGACTCAACCTCATTGGTGCCTCGAGACTCTGCCTTATTGATTCCGACTGGAATCCAAGGTATGTCGTCCATCTATGTGGTAATGAAGTTAGTTAGTCACGTTCTCCGTTCAGCCATGACCTACAATCGATGGCACGTATACATCGGTTGGTTATAAGCCCCCGTTATTACGCGCGGCGCTAATTTTTTTCGTAGTGACGGACAGAAGCGGAGTGTCTACATATATCGCCTTCTGACGGCAGGAACAATCGATGGTGAGCCTTTATCGGCTTTCCGCGATGATACCTGTTACTAATGTGTTGGACGCAGAGAATATCTACCAGCGTCAAATCACAAAGCTAGGGCTGAGCAGCAGTGCGTTTTTTTTTCTATCCACGTGAAATGAAGTTGATTTCCCCTGGCCACAGCATTGATTGGCAATGTGAGAACTACCTTTCTCTTCCCATTCCATTCTGATGTTCTCCCCTCCCCCATGGTAGGGAAAGTCAGATTCCAAGTCCGACTCGTTCACCCACAAGGAGGTAAGAGGCGTGAAGTTGAACTATCAGCCTGAAGTATATTGACTAGCAGTAGCTTCGTGATATCTTCACTATACACCCGGGAACGGCCTGCCACAGTCATGACCTTTTGGACTGCCCCTGTGATCGTATTGAAACGTCGGAAGATGACGACGCCACGTCAATGGCTGACCCAGTTCAAGAAGACGAGAGTAGAATTGACGCGGGTGCCGCACCAGGCTTCATTACTGCATCGCAAGTCAAAGTTGTTGACTCACAGAAGACAGATAGAGCAGTAAGCACATTTTTTATGTCCAGAGCACGGTTCTGAAGCGTTCGTGTTGAAAAGTACTTGAAAAAGAAAAAGGCGGAGCTTGCTGCACTGGCCGAGTGGACTCACATCAACTGCCTGCGACAAGATGCTGCCGAACGTGTGCAAGATGATATCCTCCGCAAACTGTTATTCCAACCATCACCCTCACATGACCGTCAAGTAGGTAACTCACAAAAGAGCCGCTTGTCATCACTGCTCGATGCTGTCGACCTGGACAAAATTTCGCGCATGGAAAGCGCAGATGTCACGGTAAAGGACGTCCCTGGTGGCACCGTGTCATTTTTGTTCGAAAAAGGAATTTCGATGTCAAAGGATGAGGTCGAGGACGATTCCCTTCCTCTTTGATGGGATACGACCCCATTCACTCACCTCTGGGATATACGAAGGCGAGGCTTAGCTGGGCGCTAAATTGAGAATAGTCCCAGTCATCCACATGTACCTTCCCATGAAATTAAACCTTCCCGTCTGGTCTGGTTATGTACACATGGGATTTGTTAGATACTTCACATCGCAGAAGATATATGTGGGACCCCTCACGCCTCAAATACGTGTCATATGATATGGAATGGACTTCGAAGTAACGTCACTTTGCCGGAGTGGTTAACGGGATCGCCTGCTATTTGCAGATTAAGCGGTTGGGCTTTGCCCGCGAGTGTTCGAATCGCTCAGGTGACGGCTTTTTTTAATTCCTTTTCCAGTTACAGTCACGTATCCAGGCCGACTCTGTTTGGACTTCGCGTTATACAGTACCTTTTCCTCTTCGACCCAGATCATCAATGAGTGCGAATAAGTACGCAAACTTACCGGACATTGTGTGTCTCTTATTACCGCGTCATTGGTCATGAGTAAATATTCCCTTCAACACCGTAGGATCCTTCTGGAAAAGATGTCTATGAAACTGAAGATGCTTTTCAATCCCTTCAGGATGAGGTATGTTTCTGTTGACCTCAGGAAGATAATGGGACCAATTTAAATGCAGAATAACGATTCAAGCGATGACGATGGACCTCCGTCACGACCACGAAATGCGGAAGAGCCAAGCGCGGCTGAGGGAATTGATGAAAGCAACCTTGTCGACGCAGCCGAGGCCAGCAGACGATTTCGGCGTGCGGAGCGAAAACGTTCGTAGTTCCCTTCGTTCCTTGCCCCTCATCTCGCTCCAAACTCACCGTGTGCCGCAGGGACACGCGAGCGATCCCTGTTTGTGTATCCCTCTTCACGCACGCCGTCTCCGACCCCGACACATCCGCCCTCTCTTGCACTCCGCTTAAAACTGTTGCAATCCGAGCTCGCCTCTCTGGAAACAGAGCTCGCTGACCCCGCAAATCCACTCCTCGCGCGAGATCGTGAGCAGAACCAAATTGACCCTGGGCAACTCCTCAAGGGTCTTGTTGACGTCAAAGCGCGACTCGCAAAGTTCTCTGCAAGCCACGAAACCCGAGTACGACTAGTGCAAGATGTGTTGCAGGACCCGCCGCCGGTGGACCATGCTATAGAAGCTGTCTCTGAGAAGAATGGGAGCAACGTCAGCAAGGAAGCGAAGGAACCCCTCAAGCCTTTAGAGACTGCCAAAGACGTTGCCGACATTGACCGACGTATCGGAGAGCTGGAAAGGCTTGTCGGCTCAGCCAGTACGTCACTCGACGAGGTATTACTCTCCTTTATTCGGTCTCATGGGAAGGGTGCTAAGTTGCGACATTGACATAGAGCTCAGCGATGCCCATGCCGCTTCTACCGCTTCTCACTAGGCTAAACACGCAATTAACCGTGCTCGCTCAGCCCCGACACCTAGATAACATTTCACGTCGTCTCAAGCTGCTGTTGTCCGACCTCGATCGACTGGCAACCGCGAACCAACAACATCGTCGCAACGCTGGCGCCGAGGGCGATAGCACCACTGCCGCACCTGCCGCACTACCTGCATCTCTGCAAGAGCAACTCGCGCCGGCTCTAGCCCGTCTCGTCCCCGCGCTTCCACAGATTCCCCACATCCTCGCCCGTCTGCGCACGCTCGCCACCTTGCATGCATCCGCGGCACAATTCGACAACGCGCTGTCTGCTTTGGAGGAAGAGCAGCGCCAGTCGCGCGAAGCGCTTGATGCGTTGAGCCAAGCCATCGAAGGTGTTGAGGGGAGCCTCGCTGATAATGGCCGGGTGGTGAAGGGGAACGTCGCTGGTTTAGAGGAGCGCATAGATGCACTTTCTGGACGATTGGACGCCCTGAATGGGTAGAATGTAGGCGCATGCCATATTGTATTCAAGTTTCCTAGGCCTGCAGTCCGACTATTGTGAGATATTATACAAGTATACAAGTAATCATGAGTTGGCAGAATGCAGGCTGGGGTTTTCGCAGAGATCGACTCCCCGACGACTATTGACATTTTCATAACTTATGGCATAATGTTATTGTAGCACTCGCACCGGGGACTCTCTACTCTCTGCTGATATTAAACCATTACATTTCATGTGCTGTCCCGACAAGACAAGTTGAAGGTAGGACGAATGTATTGTCATCATCATCTTCTCAAAATGACACACGTGCTACTGCAGTGCATGCCATTCTCCTGTCACTCCGGTGGCCTCCATCAATACATGAGTGTTGACTATTTCCCCGCAGTCGTCGCCCGTCTGGAACCGTGAGGGCTCCTTCCCGACTCAGTCTCCTATTCTCGCGTCAGCGTCCGCTGACACGTGTCGGGCCGTTCCACCGCCGCATGAGATTCCGAGCGAGCTTCGTCGTAGTTGCTGCATCCCTGCAGCCATACCAATCGCTCTACCACCCCCTCAGTACAAGTCACACCCCTTTCAAACACACAGCGCTACCTGATCATGGAACCCGGCGCCTGCCACATATGGGGAATCGCCTTAACCTCCTGACTCAGATCCCGCATTATCTGATCCACGCCGCATACATGCTGCTCAGCACGTTTTTTTCTAGAGCGAAGGACGCTAACTATGCGCATTTGGCGCTAATGTGGCGGCTATATAAATCAAGGATCAAGATGGTCAGTAGCCCCCCACTCGGGCTGCTATGCCAACATTGGACCCCACCACTGCTGTGATAGCTTTCATCGCTGTCTGTTTATTTTTCTGCATTGTTTCTTTTAGCAATGACTATGATGACCGAAGACGTAGCCGTTCTCGCCGGGCCCCATCAACACGTTATGGTCGCAGAACCACAAAGCCCGCCCAACGACCGCATACCCCACCTCTCACCGTTTGTACCCACCGCATTCGGCGAGTCCTCGCCAACTTAACCCCCACATATCAAGGGAATCATCACTGGAGAGGACCTACGGGAACATGCGAGAGGCAGGAAGCTCGAGATGGAGAGGGCGCGTGAGGAGGCCGACCGCGCGCGAAGGGAAGGGAACCACAGTGCTGCCAAGATGTACAACAGTGATGCTCTCGCGCACAGGAACGCGATGAAGGACCTGAATAAGGAGGCGGCTAAGGTCACCTTCAAGGAGAAGAACAAGGTACGTCGGCATGGCGTCGTGATGTAAGGTCGTGAATGTTTATATTCGTTCTTTTCGCGTACCAGGGTCTCGCCGAGGGAACGGTTGACCTTCATGGTCTGTCTGTTCCAGAAGCTCTTGAGTACGCAGAGCAGGAACTTCAGTCGATCACCCTGAGGGGCGACAGAGTGGTCCGCTTCATCGTCGGTACGCCCTTTTAACATGGACTTTAGTTCGTGTCGATCTCAATAGTTTGTTGTTGGTGATTTCTCCCTGGTTTAGGCAAGGGGTTGCACTCCGAAGCAGGTAAGGCGAAAATTCGGCCAGCTTTGGAGAAACTGTGTGATGAGTTCGTGAAGATCCTGGACCGTCGCGTCTTGTATACTCACATTGGTCGATTGTAGGCATGGGTATACACACACCCTGGATCCCAGGAACGCTGGAGTGCTTATTGTTCAGCGTTGATGCAAAGGTCTCGGACGTCGTATTTCATGAGTAAATTTAGTTGTTACATGATACGACGTGTAGGCGTGATGATCACGAGGCGGTCATGACACTCGTCCTTGATGTGCGCGCGCCGCTGCGTCCTTAGCTTTTCTGTCACCACAAAAGTACTGAGGGACGCCCGTCGAGGATACTCGTGGTGCACCTACAACATTGTTTTGTACTAAAAAGTTTAGTGAGAGTTGATGATTGTGACACCTTGATCGTTGAGTTTGGCGAAACCCCGAAACTTGAATTGAATATCGCCGCAAGAGACCCGGGATTTTCCAATGGTCGACTTGAAATACGTAGGTTATACTACCCTCCTTGGAATTGGGGACTTCGGTTTGGCAGACGGAAGGGAGACGTTTTCTCTTGAGTGTCCACACGTACACGTGATTTTTGGGCGCCTTTTCAGCTGGATTTCTCTCCCGAGCCATATCTTTGGTATAATCCTTCTCTCACATTACTCATGCATTTCTCAGTATTGTATCAAGTCTCATCTTATCCTGACCTAAATAGCCTACTTGCAAGTGCATAAATCGCTTGGATATCGAATGTACCATCATCCTCTCTATTCTCGAATTCTAGAGCGCATAAGGTCCAGACCCTTCGTGATCCCTTAATTCATCTCGCGCTCGCCTTCAGCATGTCTTTGCGCCCTCGCTGAGCATCACATTGGCGACGACTCGCATCCCCATAACTTCTCTAGGATCGACTTGGATTACTTGCAGATAAGTTGGGGTGGATACACGGACGATGGATTACCATCACCTTCAGCACACATACCAGTGTGCTACTGTAATGTGTGTAGTTCTTCCTTCAGCCCGGTCGGTTTCATCCACGTGGATATTGCATATTTCCGGAAGCGCGGTCATCGCCTGGGGGTGTTCCAATCTTCATCAAGCTTCGTCTTTGGTAGACCGGTGCCGCCTAGAGCGAGAGAAGCTTAGCTGACATATGCAGTATTTCCCACTCTCACCTAGTGACACTCCGAGAGTATTTTTCACCAACTGAGCCCCGTCGCTGCGAGCTGCGCCCCCCTTGTGGTCATGTCCCTCCTGCAATAGTCACATCCCTCTCAAATACACAACATAACCCATTATGCAAACCGCATGCCATATATGGGAGATCATCTGGACGTCCTAACTCATCTGCGTCGATTATTCCACGCTACACCCACACCACCCAACACGTTTTTTTCACATTGCAAGTGTTTTACGTATGTTGAGACTCGGCGCTTATTCAACGTCTATATAATGCTGGGAACACCGGACTCCCCTACTCAAGCCGCCATGCCATTATTCGAACTCGCTGTTGCGACAGCTGTCTTAACCCTCTATGGCTGCTTCTCTTGCACCGTTTCAATTTGTAGTCGCGACGATGATGACCGCGGACATAGTAGTCCTTACCCAGCCCCGCCAACAGGTTACGGTAGCATCACGACCCAGCCCGCTCACAGACCCCTTCCCTCTTCCTCCTATCAGCGAGATCGCCATATTCCAAGCAGGTCGACGGCCAATACTCCTCTAATCCCTGGTCACGGGGGCAACTTCTCTCACCCGACTCGGGGTCATATCTCGCAACAGCCTGGACCGTCCCATCCGCCAGCGGTTCCCCACCATACTGTTGCCCTCGCCGTGCGTGCACATCGCTTTCTTCGAGTCCCCGCCGACCTCCCGCACCTTAGTCCACTTCGTCCCGTGATCCACATGCGCGTAACAGACCCCGCGAACGCGAAACGATTCGCCGAGCTCCCCTAGCTTCTCGATCTAACCTGCCTGTCCCCCAGCCTGATAAAGGTCAGAATATCGAGGGAATCATCACTGGCGAGGATCTACGGAAACAGGCGAGACGCAGGAAAGACGAGATGCAGAAGGCATATGAGTTGGCCGACAGAGCACGACGGGAGGGGAACCGCGATGCTAAAGACAGATACGAACGAGATGCTCTCGTGCATAAGAGCGCAATGGAGAGCCTGAATAAGGCGGCAGCCAAGCTCATTTTCAAGGAGAAGAACAAAGTATGTTGGCTGCCGTGTCTTGATGCCAAGGTCAGGCATGTTCAGAGTCTTTTTTTTATGTTGCCAGGATCGCGCCAAGGGAACGGTTGACCTTCACGGGCTGTCCGTTCCAGAGGCCCTTGAGTATGCAAAGCAGGAATTTCAGTCGGCCACCTTGAGGGCCGACAGAGTGGTCCGCTTCATCGTCGGTACGTCCTTCAACGGTCTCTTTCACGTATGTTGCTCTCAACGCTTTATTGGTGATGGGTTCTACCTGATTTTAGGTAAGGGGTTGCACTCTAAGGCTGGTAGAGCGAAAATTCGACCAGCTTTGGAAAACTTGTGTGATGGGTACGTGAAGATCCTGAACCGTCGCGTCGTGTATGCTCACCTTGGTCGATCAGGCGTGGGTATACACACACTCTGGATCCTAGGAATGGCGGAGTACTGGTTGTTCAGTGTTGATGTGGCAGGTCTCGGACCTCGTATTTATGTA
>Ga0307510_10000642_pt1 | contig 35447 bp, 52 predicted proteins | sample 12_EM_MG_FD_207224 | JGI IMG/M metagenome (GOLD analysis project Ga0307510, IMG submission 207224) | Populus trichocarpa ectomycorrhiza microbial communities from riparian zone in the Pacific Northwest, United States - 12_EM | ecosystem: Host-associated > Plants > Roots > Unclassified | place...
TGTCATATGTTCTCCAGCCCTGATACGACCGGGATGGTCTCCATCGCTGGTGTAGCCCTCGGCCAACCGAACCCGCCACCGCAACTCCCTGGCTACCACAGGCGCATCTTTCACTTTGTCATTGGGAACTTGATCCCGAACGTCTCTTCTCACCGATTCTGGGCCACGTTCTATTGCTCGCACCTCAGATACCAGGAAATCGGAAAGGACCTCGATTGACTCCAGGACACGAGTGGGGAAATCCTCCTTGGCACGGAGATCGCGCAGGTACTTCTCACCAACGTACCAACAAAGCCTATTAACGTCAGGTTGGCGAAGACGAGGCTACCACCCATTGAGACGAACCTTGTAAATAGGGGGAAACGGAACTTCTTTGGGACGTGGGTTGCATTCTCAATCTCACGCACCCTGAGTTCTGCGATGAATGAGTACCGGGTGGGGCATGGGACAAACAACATACGAAGTGCAGCGTTGTACGAGTGGAGAAAATTGCCTCCGAAAACCAATGCATCTTGCGGTGTATACTACACAGAAATTAGCAGAGAAAGCAGAACAGGGGCTATTTGCCACACACAACTGCATGGATCCATCCGGTGGGAATGATCATTGTGTTACTCTCCATCAGATCAACTCGGGTGACCTCGTCGACCATGTCACCAAGCCATGTATGGTTCTGTATCTCGCTTCCGGACCAGCGTTCGTAAGAAGCAAGATTGGCGGTGGTGGGGCGTATGAAGAGGAAGGTCTGTTGTGAGAAATTACCAATAAAAATGGGGTGTGAAAAGGTGAAAAACGATAAACCTTCGATCCTCTGAGAATATGGTAATAGACTGATGAACCAGCGAAATCAATGTGCCAGTCCTAAGGCAAACCCGTCAGGAAGGAGAGCCATTATCATGGAATCAGGCGACCTTACAGTCCATGCTCCCGCCACCCCCATTAAGCAATACAACTGGACTTTTGGGTATGGGTGACCGTTGCCCTTTCGATTGTCGGGCCAGAATTTCTGTACCCAATCGATATCCCTGACCAGTCTTGGCGGCATGACTTGCTCTCCGAGTTTCGTCCCAGATATCTCCAGTGATATCACGTTTCGAATTTTCTCGCGCAGTGATTGCTCAGTTGAATAATAGCTGGCCCACTTCCCAAGTGTCCAACCAGCTAGACTGGACTGCGTTCCTACGTCTGAACATCGCCAAACGCTTACGTTAAGGTGGAAACTGCTAATGAGCTGAGAGCGCATACCGATCACTTCAAGCGGTGTCTCGTGTCCCAGAATATTCGCGATCTCGGGCACGGTCAAGGTTGCCGAAGGCATCATCATACCAAGGCCGTCAGGTTGTTCGATGACGATGGGCTCTGTCATGGCCGTAGAATCATTTTCTAGCCATTCATTGGTGAGGTCTGACCCCCTCATCCTTCTGAATTCGTCCGCGGTGAAAGTCTTGCTCTCTAAAAGTTGCGACCACCTTCGTGGGTCTGAGGAATCTGCACCGGAGTGCAAATTTACATAATCGCGGACTGGTCTATTGCGCGCAGACTTGCGCATTGGAGGCTTCAAGGTGATAACGCGTCTACAATCGGCAGCTCTACACGGGCCGCAGAACCTGAAAACGAGTGAAGAGTGACAACACAAAAAGTATGAAAGTAGCGGGACGAACCATTTATCTATTGTATCAAGTTGCCCATTCTCCCCTACACATCTCCAGTGGTACCAAGTTTTGCAAAAGTCACATCTTACCCAACTCTCGCTATCCTCATCCTTAACGTCGCGTGATAATGACACGCTACATGAGGGGCAGAGATCTTCCTGAGAACCTACAAGGTCCGTTTCTGCATCAGGGGGACCAGATGCCGCAGCATCTGATCCAAGTAATTGCGACGTTGAATTGCGAGTTGTGCGTCGAGTAGCTCGGGTCATCGACGAGTTGAGTTGTGACTGTAAGTGAGTGGCAATCGGTAAACACACCAACCGGACATTGCCGGGAATGACTTGAATATGCACGTGACGACGCACGACGATGACAGAGTGATGACTGACACATGGCTCAATGTTATTATAATAATTAATGAATATTGTACTTTAACTTCAAATGGGGAATCGCCCTTGTCCACTTGAACGGTACCATGTTGTTTTCGCTAATTTGACTATATCTATAACTCACTTTGCAAATGACCCGTTCTAATCTCCCAGAGCAGCAGAACTCGGAATGGTTCCCATGTGAAGAAAAAAATTGGAGGCGAGCCCTTGAACAAACGTAAATATTGGAATGAAAGCACCCGAGTTCATGAGACAGCTCGAGTGATCGGAATCGGGAACATTAGTGGCCTTGTGTCATGTGGGAATTTACGTCTTTATTGAGAACCTTTTTCGCCAATTTTAATATGGCCTCGGGACAGCTGAGTCCGGAGTACTTCCGTAGTGCTTCTCGTGTTCACAATTAACTTCAGAACGTACACGATCACGTGAGGGAAAGTCAACTTGGGCTCAAAACGCGCCGGTTCAAAGGAGTGAAGCGGTGAGACCAACCTTTATTATTGTTCGTGGTGGACGACATGCAAGCCTTCTCTTCTGCCAATCCACATTCGCACTCACCGGTTCCAGTCTCTGCATTGTCAGCTAGAACCATTCAGTTCGTGCAAGGCACCCAAGACGACGTAGAAGACCTGCTATCGTCTGAGCTCGAGCTTTCTTTCGCCTCGGCTATGTCTCTCAATTCTCCCCTACGTTGCTCCACAAGGCTCGTCGACAATGTTGGTAGAGAAGATGTTATTCCCATGGATATTTCTCCGGAACCCTCTCGCCTCACTCAACATTCCCGGATGGCCGGAGGACGTTTGGTCGAGAAGGTGATGCGCTCTCGCGGAACGACAAACTTCGTAAGATTATTCGGGCGCGATCTCAGTAATGAAGCCCCTATTCCTTCGGGTGTCTCGTCATGCGAATCCGGAGCTGCCGACAGTGTATGTCTCGTTTCAATTGCCTTAACCGCCTTACTCTACCTCGAGATTAATCCCATTGTTATGTAGTCTCAATATGAGCCCTCGTCGCCAGATGCGATGGATATCGACAGTTCCTTCACGGATGGACTCGCCTTTCCTCCAAAGGCAGACCAACTGTCCCCAGCACCCTTCCATGCAACTCAAGGAGCCACAAACTTCGAGAACATGTTCTATGACCCGTCCTCTCCCATCGCCAGTCAGGATGACCTCCCAGTCTATCCCGCTAAGAAGCGGCGGTCAGCTTCGCCCGAGCCCGCCCAAGAAGCAATACAAAGCCGTCGCCGTGCTGGAACGATCAGTGTCTTCGATGGTTCATCGCCTGTTGCCGATTCTTCCCCGAGCGCACTCAAGTTGGAGCGCCTGACGAACCGCGCAAGAAAGCCCATGCTCAACGGCCTCGGGGAACCTTCTGAAAACTTCTCTAAGCGCCTGCGCAAACCAAACCTCTCTGCCGTGGTACCACCATCTGATGCCGCCCAGTTCACGCAGCTGCCTGTCGCCTCGCAAGACGAAGTTCTTCCTACCTTACAAGGACAAAGCACAGGTCTGCCGCCTCCGCGCCGTGCCTTCTCTGCGATGCTCCCGCAGCTTGGGCCCGGCACGCCTTCAGGAGAGTCATCGATAGAACATGGTGATGAAAGTTCACCAGCGCTGGCATATGCAAAGCGACAACAGATCCGGACTATCCGCCGTCGGGACGGTACAGACGACTTCCGTTCACTCAAGGGGGCGACATCCATGGTCGCACGTGACAAGGAAAGCCCTCGTGCACGTATGATACCTGAGAGGGGTACCGGATTGGGTGGTTTTGGCGACAACGAGGCACAGGGGAAAACTCTTCCGTGCCACAGAGTCCGTGAGGACGGATTGATGCGGATTAGTTGCAAATCTGTGAGACGTCTTCCCATTGAAATGGAAATGGTTCTGATCGATGACGTGCTTGTAGCTTAATGACCTTTTGAACGGAGCTTTCAAGGAACAAATTGCGTCGTACCAAGTTATCGATTGCCGATTCGATTATGAATATCATGGTGGCCATGTCCCCGGAGCGATCAACATTAATACAACGACGCAGCTGGAGGAGTACTTCCTCGGTGACACTGCCAAGAAGCCTATTCCAAGCGTGAGTGGGGAAGGCGGTCCAAAGCACGTCCTCGTCTTCCACTGCGAGTTCAGTGCCAAACGCGCGCCAACCTTGTACGCTCATTTCCGGACCCTCAACTCTCCTTCTCACCCACATATACGTTTGTTTCAGCGCAAAACACCTGCGCTCGAAGGATCGTGCCATTAATAACCATAATTATCCATGCATCCACTTCCCGGAGGTGTACATCCTTGAAGGTGGTTATTGTCAGTACTTCAAGGAAAGCGGTGCGCGTTGTGAACCCCCAGGGTATGTTCGTATGGACGATCCCAATCACGCTGCCTCTCGCAAGGAAGATCTGGACCATTTTCGCAAGGCTAAGTTTGGGCGAACCAAGTCGTACGCATACGGTGACGCCATGGGTCTCAGAGTATCAAAATTGCAAAAACATAATAATAAGACTTCACAACCGAGTCAACTTTTTACAACCTCAAGCAAGGCCCGATCCTCTGCAGCTAGCGATCATACGCTTGGCATGGTGCCGGAAGACTCTCACATCCTACAAAGTGAGGACGAAGAGACGGACATAGGTGATAGTCCGTGTCCTCCCCCATCGAAGAATACTGGCTTGCGGGCAAAGAAGCTCGGCCTGGGTGGGACCAGGGGTCCTCTCAAGCGCGCAGAGACATGGACACTGTCCAGCCACTCGTGATCCCCCGACACTCGTGTTCACTCCTCTCATCCTCACCTTTCCTTACTTTTGCTTCGCTTGGCATACTGGAAAATCGCGCTTCCCCCCTACCAAGTTCTGTCGTCGTTTTGGGTCTCGCCATGACCAGATTTATCCCCAAAGACTTTCTTGATTTCTATGGACGATATCTATATCCGTACGCAATCCTCGCACACTCAACAGCTCCCATGCATCTCTCGTCAACGCAATTTAACACAGCCAACCATATATATCGCCATCGGCCACGTGTACTACCCTATCACACAGGCGCAGATCCACCATACGGACTTCATTATCTGTCTCCATATAAAATCCACAGGTCCATCTTTGCCCGAGTGGGACACCATGTGTTCAAAACATATTTCCGTCATCTCTTTCCTCACTTTTCCACATTGGACAGATTACGTCACTCTTCTCATCCTCATAAGCTTCTTACATCTAGGTGCAGACAGTCAGTTGACAGTTTTGGTCGGTGTTTTCTCTTCCCAGGTCGTCCCATCCATCCACGTTTGTTTTTTTCACATGCTTCCAACCCTTGCTGTCTCTTTTCCCACTTGTCTCCATCCGATCCCCACTTTCTCCCCGGTTTGACACCGGGCCTACATTGTTTCTCATCCCATAATCTTGACTTGACAAATTTATCAGCCCTCTGTGGGCGATCACTTCGAGTTTGAGAATGTCCTAACCTGAACACTCGTGTACGGCCTTATCATCGAAGCTCGCTAGATACTTGAGTTCTCCATGTAAGATTTTACGCATGTTACGGGTGTCCTAATACTATATACTTTTGAAAGCGTAATTTACTTGCCTTTTCGGCCATCTAGAATTACAGCAGTCGCCCGCTTAATCTTTTTTGTCGTAATCCCAACATCAGAGTAGGCAGACGCCTTTCGTTTGCTACCAATAGTGTCCTCATCGATCTGACCCCTCCTCTCGGTGCACCCTCTGGCCACAGTACCTGGTCGTTCTCGCTGCGTTTGCACGAGTTGGATGAATTGCCTACACATTCCGACCAGCGCCGCAGAAGTCACGAAGCGGTCGTGCGCGAGTAGGCGGTCGTGCAGCCCCGTCCAGATCGTAGGCTCCCATATGTCGGCGAACGATCCATGTTGGGCAACAAGTCGCTTCGTCATGCGTGCTGAGACGATGACCAGTTTCAGGGCCTCCTTGATTCCCGATGTAATCTTGAGGGTTGTGTCGCAGGCCGCAGATAGTGTGCTGTACAGCCCACGCTGCAACTCCCTTATGAATACTGCCACATCATCTAGCTCGACGTCGGGCTTTGACCTTCTTGTTAACCTCAAGCGCTGGACAGGATCGCGAAACGAAGAACGACACTCACGGGTTGTGGTATGAGATCCTTTAGCAGGGTTTCTAAGAGCATGTAAGCCTGGCCTTGTCGGTAATCATTGACAGCATTCATAGGTGCAGCAAGTAGCGCTGCACGCATGCCCCATGCAGCGCGGGGATATCGCTTGATAAACTCGCAGAAGAATTGTCCATTGAGGTCGGACGCTTTGCGCTGTGTAAAGTCCATTAGCGATGTGGTGTACGCCACCCGAACAGCCTCATCGGCGCCAACATGGAGCAGGGCTCTAGATATGTAGAGACTGCAACGGCTGACGATGGCGACTGCGTCGCGGGAGTGAACCTTGCGCGCGCGGATATGGAGATCGTTTAAGATACCCGAAGCCTTTACAACATCGACACCGGAGGGAGCTTCTTTAAGTTTGCCGATACGTGACATGAGCAGGCCGGTAGCTTTTTCTGAGACTTGCCTCTCATCGGAGAATGTAAGGGCGAGAAGTGGCACTAAGAATTGTAAAATATGTGGGCTCGTAGGTTGCCTTCGAACGAAAATGTCCAAAAGATCCATGGTGCGGTTTTTGAAATGTATGGCTTCTCTCTGTGTCCCCTCTGGGATGCACGTCAAACATGAGCCACTCATACAGGACGAGACAGCACACCTTGGCTCCTCCTTTCCCTTGCCCGATCTTGGAACATCAGTGCGAGTTGGTCATCCATCATCATCATCTGGTCATCGTTGAGGTCCTTCTCAGACTCCTCATCAGCCGTTTCAGCCGTGGCATCGATATATATTGTTTGGAGAGTTTCTGTCATGTTGCTGTTCATTTCCTCATCATTTGCTGCGTCACTTTCACTGTCTTCGACACTGGTGGAGGACTTGTCATCGTCACGATCGTTTTCTGAATATCCGTCGTCATCGGTATTCTCTTCAATGTCCGGGTTAGCAAGAAGTTCAGAAGGATCCCGACGTTCCAGTTGCTGGGGATTGTATTAATGATACTCGATAATTCGTTTCCAGAAACACTCACAGTGAGAATCAAGTTGACAGTGCTTTCCTTGATTACACCGCTGAGCAAGGTGAAGCTCCGATTGCCCACAGCACGCAGAAATGCAGTACCCTTTTCTAGGTAGCCTATGATGATATCTACAAGGACATCAATTGGTTCATGAACTTGCTGGACATCGCAATCTCCCGGAGAGTCAAGTACATCAGGCTTTCCCGGTGATGTAGGGAACAAGCGAAGTGCACTGTTGACGCAAGACTAGCTCACAGATACGTCAGTGAACGACATAAGTGGTTAGGCACGTGCCTTACCTCGAGGGATGCTATAACTCTCTCGCCCGAATTGTCCCCGATATAGACTTGAAGGATACAAGATTGCAAGAGTAACTCGACGCCTTCTGCCTGTTCTCTTTGACCCCCCAAGATCTAACATACGAGAATTTCACAGAATGAAGCCAACAGCGCAAATCTCGAACGTACGTTCTGCAACCAAGATACTGTTTCGCAGGCATGCTCTAGTTGTCGCCTATCATCTTGACCAAGATTTGACAGTAATGCAACACTTTTAGAGCCCTGTTCCAGAGTCCGGATCATTTGCACCGCACTTGAGACCCAGAGCTGGCCATCCAAGGTTGTTCCGGTGGTCTTCTGCGTCGTTTCAGCCGTCTTAGTGACAGCTGACAACTGGGTGAGATCGGCCAAACAACCTAGCAAACGCTCGCGGCATTGTCGCCGCAGCTGGTCTGAGTACGGGGGTGATGGCATACTGTGGGCCTACGTACGCACTTAGACAGCTAGACTTAGATGGGGAAGACAAATGTATACGTACAGCAGAGATCGAACTCTTCTTCGACTTTTTCTTAACAATGAAAATCCCATGAATGATGAACCAGTCTAGGATCATTTGTACCCAATCATCACTCTTAGGTATTGCGCCGTTACGAATGAGAGCAGCGAGTTGTTCAATGATCCATGAGCGACGCGCGTTGATAAGATGGGAACTAGACCTGGTGCTCCGTGAGTTACCTACAACTCCTGAAAGAGTCGAATGTCATACTCCTCAGATGTAGAACTTCCGTCCACTTGCTCCAGTAAGTGTGAGATATAGTTCTTGATACCGATGGCGTTCATTTTTATTAATATCGATTCTATGGTCTTCGTCTTCGTCAGCTTGTCAAACTGTTGATTTCCATGCACGCCCGTCAGTTGTAAAATGAAGGCGAATCCGAGTGTTGGGTCCTTTTCCACCACAGAAATGATATCTTTCGCCTGCGAGACAATCAGTAAACACGGATAGTAGAAAGGTAATTAGCACCAGGACTCGCAATCTGCTTGGCAAATGAATGCAAGTAGCGGTCAAAATGCGATAAGTGATTGATCCATGTCCGCATGAAGTTCTTCGTGAACAGCATGGGCAGATCAGCAGCTTTGACGCGTGGTAATGCTCTTTGGAAAACCACAAAGCCCCAGTACTTTCGCTCATTCGAGGCAGATCCAGAGAAGAGCGACTCTGTGTGACCAGTGATTAATTGAGATATATTTTCGCGCCAAGCCCACCCACCATCGACAATAATGCGGAAGAACTCTTGAAAGGAGGTCGCAGGAGAACGTCCACTACCGTCTGGGGGTAACAGGTCATCTAGCAGCTCGTCCCAGACGTGATGGACCTGCGGTCTCCATGCACGACCGGGGACCTTCGTCACCCCTCCTTCATCCTCGAGTTCGCTTTCCTGTACAGCCATCAGCTTCCGAGTGTGTGTGCGATCCAAAGGACCTGCCAACGCACTTTGAGAATCTTGGCAAGCGTCGCCAAGTTGGCTGGGTGCAACACATTCCCATGTTTGATAGTAGGTGCCCACAACTTGCGCCACTCATACTCGCGTCCAGGCCATAGCCTCTGCGCACGGAGGGCAAGAGCAATCTTCTCCGGTGTCCACATAGTCCCACTTTTTCGCGCTCCGCCCTCATTGACGCAGCCTTCTTCACCAAACACCTCTTCGAACAAATTGCGGACTGCTTCCTCGCGCCACGGCACGTCGTCCTCAACGGCAGCCGCGAGACGGTCCATCGCACGTCCGATGGCCCAGTACGCAGACTCGGCAAGCCACGACTTGGCACGCGCAAGCGCACACAGAGCACTGAGCACTCCCGCGCAGCTCTCGGAGGTACTCGGGGCGGAGGCGGAGCGAGGAAGGGGTGGGCGCGTTCGGAGGAGTAGGCCAGAATGTATGATCGCGGTGAGACCAAAAAGGCGCGCAAAGAGCAAGTCGCGCTCTTCCTGGCCATTTTGATTACCCGAAATGCGAGTGGCATCGAGGAGGAGCGCCAAAATTTGTGCGCAAGAAACCGTTGTGATACGGGAAAGCAACTTGTAAAGTTTTGGTCATGAGCCATAGATGACATTGCGGCTTTGCACGTACCTCTGCTAGGGCGACGGCAAATCCAAGGCGGCTGCTCTCTCTCGGGCTGGCAAGCCCACGAACAAGGCGTCGGACCGAGTACGCCACATCAGGTGCGTTTAGCGAACCTAACATGTTGTCATGCTCCATGTTTCCCACAGCGCCAGTGCCCTCCACATCTTCTTCCCCACTACTGCCATTCTCGTTCTCGTTCGATGACGCGTCCGATTCGGCTAACTTGTGCTCGTATGATGCCTGGAACCTTTCTAGCGTACCAATGAGCTTGACAGATGCACCAATACGCCTTTTCTTGTCAGCGGAGGAGAGATCCCAGAAGAGAGGAAGTGTCGTAGACATCGACCTTCAAGTGCTTTCTCGGCACTCAAATTTTTGATAGTGCCTCGACCTCGACCTGATACACAGACAGAGGAAATAAAATTAGCGCGGGAACAATATTCCATTTATGGTTCTTCCGCTGTCTAATCGATCACATCCTGGTACATACACATACAAATCACACTTTGGTGTTCTAAATTCGGGTCGGAGGAAGCCATCCATACATCCATACATTCTAATCAACCCAGCACGTTCAACCCGCCACGCGGTAGTTTCGGCTCGCCCTCCTTGTACGGCTGACCAGTCTCTTTGCGCAACAGATCATTGATCCATTGCCCATGCGGTTTGATCTTCTCGCCACGGGAATACATGACCGCCAAATACAGCCACGCTGCGGCATTACCGACTGTGCCGACCTCATCCGAGACGTTTTTACGCGCATAATTTGACACTGCTTCGTAGAGTTTGTCATCCGTGTAAAGGTCGTATAGGTAGCCCGCGACTCGGTCGTTATCCCCAACCTCGCAGAGATAGCCCGACTTGCCGTGTTGAACCTGCAGCGGGATGCCACCAGTGCGGGAGGCAATGACTGGTATGCCCGCGTGCAAAGCCTCGGAAACTTTGACTTCAAACCCTTCACGTGTCGACAACTGCAGTGCGATCTTTGAGTTGGCCATGAGCGCATTGAGAACTTAGAATGGCGTCAGTAAGCTGCCTTGTGGGACTGAAGAAAACCGTACGCTGGTCACTCGGAGGCAAGCGTATTACAACAATGTCATTGACAAGATGCCTGTAGGCATCTGAATTAATCAGCTTGAGGACCTGGTCGTAGATGATGCTTGCATCGGGATCATCGACAGCGCCGTGTCCACAAATGAGTAGCTGAGGTGTCTCGTCCTCGTCCAACTTCTCTTTCGTCTTCAGCAGCTCACGGAATTTGGCGTATGAATCAACGACATTAGGAATTCCCTTGGATGGGTCGAAGCGAGCAACTTGAATGACGTAATCGCGCGTAGGCCATGCCAGTTCCGACATCTTTTCCTTGGCACATAAGGAGCGGAACTCGCCCATATAGTACTGTGAATCCCAGGGGCCGAGGTCCTTGTTTAGACCATCCAGGCTATAATCCTGCATCAGCCGAAGACAGCCAACTGTTTATACGTTATACGTACAAGTCAGTCGCAGCACCAAGTAGGCAAAGTTTCTCAACTGGTACGTCACTTGGGACAAACTTGTTCACGGGGTGACCTACGCGCAAGCCAGGAGTCAGAACCTGTCTCAAAAGGGCGCCCAACGAATGAACCACACGCACTGATAAAGAGATCAGTGTGTTGGATGTTATTCCATAGGTACTTCCACACTTCCTCTTGAGGGGAGCCTTCCTTATGTACCAGGTCGCTGCGAATCTCGATGTGTGAGCGGTAGACGATGGGCACCTCCGGCCGGACCTTGCGTATGAGTGGGATGAGACCAGGCATCTGCGGATCATCTACATAGGGAATGATTGTTCAGGACGATGCCAGAAAGTACGGAGATGAACACGCACCGATGAATGCCACATCAACGCCGCCGGGTGCGAGAGGACCACCCTCAGCTGTCCAGCGCAGACCGTTCTTGAGAATCCACGCGTCAAAGGCATCTTTCTGCTCCTGAGTAAGGCGAAGAGTGGGCGCAGCAACGCCTTGCAGGATATTGTGGTTGTTCTTTGTCGTGCGGAATACTGAAGGTGACGGGTTTGGGACGTACCTGAGATGGTGGGAAAGTAAAATTGGTAAGTCACCCAATTCACATGAGAAAGGACATGTGACAGGAAAAGAGCAAATGAAGGGGAACACAACCAAGGCGCCTACACCCCAAACTGTACGGCAAGCCGTAATCCAGCTGATCGCGGGGTGATAACATGACGGTCACGACGCACTCACCAGGCACAATCGACATCAAGAAGGGAAAGGAAGCGAATAAGCGCGTGTCTCATCTGCAATCAGATCCGACAAATTTGTATTAGCCCATGATTGTTGGAAGATAACGGAAGCAGTGACACTCACGAGGGCGACACCACCTGTAGACGGGGTGTACAACCGCAAACGAGGATGGGAAAAACGACAGTCAGTCAAGCTCCATCTCAAAAAGTTTGTGGGAAATAGGGTTCGAACTTACCGCCCTGCGGAGTCGAAGAGAAAAATCCAATCTTGTACTTCTTCTCGCGAAGTTCATCGGCGAGTTGAACGACTGCGTTCCAGGTACCCTCACCGACCGTGTTACGATAAGCATCAAGGTCATCTATAAGGTGAACCTTTCCAGCAGCGTCGACGGCAACCTGGTTTCGGGGCCCGATGGTCAGTCGTGGGTTATTGCCAGGGCCATAGTACATGAGCGCTTTGCGAGCTGCCGAGTCGGCTTGTTCATCGATAGTGCGAGGAATAGGAAGCTTCTGTTGAACACCCCCAGGGGAAAGTAGTCCTGGAGTGTTCCCGAGTACGGAATGATCCACGTAGACCGTCGGCGTCTCAGCGCCTGAAGGGGCGAAAGAGGTTGCAGCGGACCCAAGGCGGTGCTTGATATTGGTGCGAGTGGTCGAGTCGGTGTGATAAGGTTTGATGTTAAAGACGATGGGGACGATATCGAGCTCCAACCATAGACGGGTGCAGAGATTTGGAGCCTACGTAGTGTAAAACGGGCAGGTGATGTTAAATAGGCCAATGAAGGAGGATCGAGAAGGGAAACAAACCTCGCGAAGAAGGCTAAGGGTAACACCCGCACCCAAGAATTTGCAGAGATGCTCGGATGAGAACTTTCTAAGAGTAGATATGACCTGAGACTCGATAATCTCAGTCTGCTTGTCCGATTGAGAGGCATCGTATGTGAGGATCGTGGAGCTGAAATCAGTGTTGTAGACCGAGTCATGTATAGAGATGGCAAGCTCAAAGCCAGCCTTGTTGGCAAGGAGAGAACCCGCGATACCGGCCCACATAGGCTAAAGTGGTATTGTAAGAAACATTTAGAAAAAAAAGGAGCGAATATGAGAGAACAAACGGTCAGGCTACTGAACGCTGGGACGTTTGGTCTGGCCTTGGAAATGCTAGATAACCTGCGCCTTGCAGCATCGGAAGACTTGGACGTGAACTGCTGAGGTAACGGAGGTGCCATTTTTTAGGGAAGGCAAACAGGCGCTTTTTTATGAGAATGGGGAGGGGGGGGGGGCACTCGGACTAGGACTAGGCAGGGAACCTTTATACCTCGAGCAGAGTAGATTGAGATGATCAATAAATAATAATGATTGTTATTATTATATTAACTTATTATTTCGTCATCGACAAGTCAAGGCAAAGGCTAGGCAAGGCTAGGCTGATAGGCACATACACCCGTGACAGACACGACATGTCCAGCTGCAAAGAATGCGGACATCCTACCGAATGGGCTCAAGACATAGGCTCGGCCGTCTGCACCCAGTGTGGTACACTGGCAGATTCTTCCCAACAGAGTGCTCTTACTTCCTCTGTGGATTTTTGCAACAGCGCTTACTCTCACCCTCTTCCGTCTTCGTCAACTTGCGCTCCAACAACGCTCAAGAGTGTCCGCCGCAACACCGCGTGGGATCTCCCTGGGCAAGGTGCAGACTCCAGGAAGGAGCGCAAGAAGGTCTCGCGTTTCTTTCCTTCTCACGTCTCTTTCCCCCATTCTCACACTCCACCGCGTTCTGCAGTTCAACACCCACGAACTTATTCGAATACTTGCCGATCGTCTGGGTCATCATGGTGTGGCAATCCGTGCCCAAGCAATCTTTGACTCCGCTATGCAACGCACTTCCATGAAATGGGGCAAGGCAACCAAACTTGCTGCAGGTGCCGCCCTGGTGTTTGCGATGAGAGAACAAGGCCGAGGAGATCGTACCCACCACGTTGCCGTCAGTCCCTCTTCTCTCTCCCCCTCTTCTATTATTTCGATACAAACAACTCGTCCTACCCCTTTTGTGTTGCCCTATCCACGCTGAGGCCTTCTGGCCATGTTCTTGCCCTTCTTCGGTATGGCTTGCCCTACCTGTCCATTTCGTGTCTTCCGGGTCAAGCTCCCACTGGTGCTTTATGATAGCACGTCGGCTCCCTGTTCTGCGCGGATTATTAGGACCCCCAGCCTATGTTCGCGCCAAGCGCTATTGTATGCCCTCCCTATCCATGGCATTGACCGACCCAGGTCTCTCATCCTTTTCATGAACTCTATGCACTTCTATTGCCTCCACCTTTTTTTTTTATCAATTCAGGTGCCGATCACGAGCTGTTACAACCCACTCATTGTGTTATTTTCCACCCTAGTATTTACTCTCCGAACCAGTCGTCGCGCTAAAGCGATCTCAGCTCCACTTACTCCCCCATCTCGACCTCATCCTACCGCGCACACATCCAAATGCGCACCTACCCGCGCTCGCCATGCATCTAACCATTCTCGCCTCTGCATCGCCCTCACCGTTTCCCAAAGACACGCTCGCCTTCTTAAGGCCGTTGTTGTCGTCCTCCGCCATTCTCCAGGACGTCTTGCGCACAGCTCGTGCTCTTCATGACCCTCCCATTCTAGAAAGCTACACTTCCAATGGTTTGAATGCCGGCGCAACTGCATGTGCCCTGTTACTTCTGGCACTCGAAGCACATGCGAGTCCGCCTCGTTCTGCTCCACACACACTTGTCCTGGCTGAACAACTCGGCACCGCCCTCGGCGCCCGGGGTGCGGCTGTCATGGCTCGCTACCGTATGTTGGTAGACATCATCGAGGCGGGTGCTGCACGGGTACCGTGGCTGACAGGCTCTAGTGCCACTGGGAACAAACGTATATCAAAGAGGTCTTGGGTGGCAAAGGCAGTACTGGATGTGCTGCAATTTCGTGACGAACTAGAGCGAGCGGAAATCGTCGAACGTGGCGGGCCAATCAATGTTGACACTGAGGGAGAAAATGACAGTGGTGGCTTAGAAGCGGCAAGCCAAGGTGAAGACGAAGCGGCACTGGATACATTGATCGCGAAAGTTGAGCTCAACATGACCGACAGCACGGGCGGTGTGTCACGCGTCCCTAAGGCCATCCATACTGTCGCAAGGGCTACTACCGGCGCTGGGCACAAGAACAAGAAGCCTCGCACGACCACGAGCCAAGCGGCTTGCTTTCTCCTTGACCCCCTGGCCCACTTCACGCCTGCGCGTACGACACTCGCCCATACAGCATACTTACTGTCTTCTGACGCTGCCACCGAATCTACTGTACAACCGACGCGGCTGCAGCTCCTCTCTGTCGAACGTGGCAATGCGGAAGCAGTTCACGACGATGAGCTGTTCAGTGACGGTGAGTTGGAAGGAATTGTGATCAGTTCGGACGAGCAAACAGTCGAGGAGCGTCAGAGGAGAGCACAAACATTGCGGATGATGTGGGGCGAAGGTGACGCCGGAGCTACAAGGGCAAGTTCGGTTGTGGGGATTGGTGGAAAGGACAGCACAAAAAGGGGAAAGGACCGAATGGACATGAACAAGCTTAATGCGCTGCTAAATTCGGATGATCCGTTCGCTGCATTGGAGGTAGAAGAGTGGGGAGAAATGGAGGGAGAAGAGACAAGTGACGAAGATGCAAGGTTAATAAGCAGAGAAGATGAGGACTTGGAGAGCGAGTGGGGACCTGGGAAAGAGTCCGATGGAAGATAACAAGCCTTGAGGGTGCTGCTGAAGTGTACCTAATATACTCATAATTAATTCGAGACGCATGATGTAATTCTCGTGATGAGTGATCCGCGCGTCTCGTGATCGCGGACAGACCACCAAATGCGTGTATGAGGCTCCCACTCTCCGAGGCCGCCTTGGGTGACCACGAACACTGAAGTTATCGACATCCAAACTTTGCGCTCAGGCAAGGACCCTCAAATTTGCGTGCACTTGCATGGAAATCGACCTATACTTGCCCTCTTTCCGCACCATGCGCAAACGCTCGCGTTCCCGCTCTCCAACTCCGTGCGAGCATGACCGTCCACTTGTACGTACCTCCGCTTTCTGGTCCCGTTCTACTCGAGCATGTCCACTCCTATGAACAGAAGCGCTCATCCGCGCTGGCACTCGCTGTTGGTGACGGTACCCGAGAACCGCCTTCGTCTTTCACACCTCCACAAGCGACGAGTCCTTCGACCCCCGCACAAGGGCAACCGCTCTCTGCTTTCATGGTTGTTCCTCCGTCCGCACAATCGGCATACATCCCCACGGTAGATGTAGATGTCGGTATCCAAGATGAATGGGTGGCACTTACGCGCAACCTGACACTCCTCTCGTCACGCGGCACAATCGAACATGAGAGTGTTATGTGTAGCAGCAGAGAGGAAACTATGATGGTGTGTATTCAAACCTGGCTCTCTGTCCTCCAGAGTCCATCAGCTCGGCGCTGATGACATCGCATTATGCGGGTATTTACCATGCAGAACCTCGACGAGCACCCTCAACCTTCTTCTTTGCTGTATTCACACTCACAACACCTCCAGCATGGTGCTCAAGAGTCACCACTAGTCGATGTTGATCACATGGCCCCGCATCTTTTGAATTCACACACCAATGCACCCGCGCCAGGTCTTCCATCGTCCCACGTAACACTGCCTGCAGCTGTCGCATTCCTACGTGCGCCAAGTCCACCAACGATGCCCACCCCGCCTTTGTGTTCAGCCCCACTCCCATCGCATTCCTCCTTCATTTCAGCCCGCATAGGCACCCCAGTTGCTCGACAGGGGTCACAACCACTACAGGAGCCCCTGCCAGGTCCTGCACGTCGCTCCCGGTTTACGATGGGTCCGCGACCAGACTGCGAAAAGTGTCGGTCAGGTGTACCAGGCCATTATGCGCATTTCGACTAGGGCTAGGATTAAACCATTCCAACGAGAGAATACCTAGACGAGATCGGTGCATTTGTTAGTATTTAACATCCTCTTTGATCGGCCCGCTTAGGGGTTATACCTTCGGCGATCCGAATAATCCGCATCCCATGAGACTGGTGCACGCCCATCACCCATACTGTATTGACATGGCCGCATATATTCAACTTACCGCCAAAATCTGTAATCTCAGCCATCCCTTCATTCCACGTAGGATGTTGTCCTGGTTAGAACCAACACGCGATGTCATGTCATCATGCAATGCCAACCAGCCTAACCGTACCCTGCGTAATGGTGGTGGTATCATTGCCCAAGTTGCATTTCTGAGTAGCCTCCGCAGGCATCCTCAGTGGAGATTGGCTATCAGAAATATGAGAATTGAATTGAATTCAACACATACAGCACCGTTATTCGTTGGTATTAGTCCCTTTCATAGTCAACTTGCGCCGTATCAATACCATGGGCCATGTCGTCAGCTAATACAATACCATACAAAATAATGATAAAGAAACAAAATCCCCCTGCATTCAACGTCCAACTATCAATCGCCAAGTAGTAAACCATACAAATGTGCTGTACGAAACTTCACGGAGCTGAGCCCTTTCTGCCTCACAAGTTCTTCATGTGCGATCAGGTCACCATCGAGCAAGAGCTCGTCATCATTGTTCGTCCACTCTGCGTCCAGTGAAGACAGTGCAGCGAGGGCCGAGCGAGCTGGTGATGAGGGTACTTGTGCCAGAGAACCACTAAACACGTTTTCGTGAGAAGTTTGACGCTCATTTGCAGCGGTCACCTCGCCAGCGTCGACTTGCTCCTCGGCAGTTCCGTTTCCTTGCAACTGGGTGGTATCTGCATCCGCATGTCCTTCTGACCTTGACGAGATTAAGGGCCCTACGCCTCCCTCGTCTTGCATTTCATCCTTGATGTGTTGTTCTCTTAGGCATTGTGACTCGTTAACATCCCGGTGCGTCTCTGGTAGATCCCCGTCCTTGTCATCCTCTTGCAGTTGCAACAGATACGCAACAACCCTCTGCTCGTCGACCTCTGGGCTTGCGTCCGTGCTATTCGGCCGATAACTACGGCGCACGCGGCGAGCTTCGCGGAGTCTGGCCTCTCCCACGCGGCCTTGGCGCTCGAGCCGGCGGAACTCATGTGCGCGTGTTGGCGTTGGTGGGGAGTAGTCAGGTGGCCGCATGGGGGAAGACTCTGGAGATTCTGTAGTAATTTTTAGTACTAGTGGCCTTTCACGCCTCTGCGGAATAAGCGATGTAGGGGAAATGTTCGAGCCAGGGCGAGCCTGAACCTGTCGCGCAGGCAGGTTATCGTCCTCTTCGTCTCCTGACGTTTCGGCATGCTCCTCGTGCTGCACATTGCTCTCCTCGGCTTCGCTTTCGACTGCTGAATATGTGGCTTCCCCTTGTCTCAACAAGCGCGCAAACTCCCGCCCAGCCGCTTCGCGCATGTTGCGCAGTACCCGATCCGCATCTTGAAGACTTCGCTGCCTTGCAGCGACCTCGCGAACAAGTTCGATATGGAACCTATGATTCTCAGCCATGCGCAGATATACCTCCTCTAGCCCGAGCGCCAGCACAAGCTCTTTGTTCGATTCGGTGAGGTTTGGTGGGGTAGATGATCTGGGTGGCCTACGGGATCGTTTTTTCTTCACCACGTCGCTGCGGCTGCCGAGCGACGTAGCGCTGCCTGTCACCGACGTCCCTGCACTCCTGCTCGAGTGTAATGCGCGTAAGTCTATGTGCTGTACTGATGCTCGTCGGATAAGTTTCTCCCTGATAGAGTCAGCCCGCAGGATCTGTCTTTCACCCGCAAGCGTCTGTCTGCGCGCTTTGTGCTTGACCGGCGGCACTGTGAAGGGATCATCTACGAGGGAGCCACTGTGCGCGGCAGGATTCGGATATTGGTCAAGAGATGCACGTTTGGACGGAGGACCGGGGACAGGAGGTGGAAGGTCGTGCGCAGAAACAGCGGGAAATAAGAGGCGATTACGATCTGTGGCCAGCGCTTGACGATTTGCTTGGACGAAGCCATGTGAGGAGGGGCGTCTCTCCGAGTTTGGCAACACTTGATCATGGGAAAGCGAAGGTGTGACCTTGGGCTGTTGAGGCCTATGCGCACCCATAGACGTTTGAGTGACTGCTGAGCCCACCGCCTGCGCGACCTGCAACGGCGCTGTCTTTGTTTGACCCGATGGGGGAGTAGAACACCCTGCATTCTTATTAAGTACGACAGGGTCGGTGGCCAATGCCATTGGCCTAGACTCGTCGGCTGGGACGGGACCAAGGGCGTAGAGTGTACTAGACAAATGTTGTTGGCGGTCCTCTACGGTTGATTGTTTGTGTTCTTGTGAAGGGATCGTATCCCATTTCGTCGGACCCTCCGAGAATATTGGAGATTTGCGTCTCACCCTCCTTGGCGGCCAATCCTCGTTCTCCCCATCGGCCACTCTGTCCTCATCCATTCCACTTGCACGTTGACCAGGTAGCATAAGCTCTCTACTCCCATTGGTGTACGCACTACGAAACGGACCTTCGACTAGGCGAGGTGGTCCCCTCCAACGGGCCCGTGGTGGTGGGTTTTCCTTGACCGCTTGAGGAGGTGGAGTGCTGAAGATATCGTCCTCTTCCCCGGGTGTGATGATCCGTTTGCGCGGGGAGGAAACGTTGCGTCTCAGTTTCTGAGAGGCGGAGGATACATGCCGTGGACCAACCCCATTTTGCGATAAAGCACTACTCGTATGCGATAGTTGATGTGGGGGAGGACTACGCGGGGAGCTCATAGCACTCGTGTGCGGCGGAGTAGGTTCCTGTGAGGGTTGCAGAGGCGCGACAGACTTGCTCAAGAACCCCGAAACTTCGGCAACAACGGCTCCAAAGTGACGATCCCGGTGCTGAGGGGAAGGGGATGGCTTTTCAGGCGCCGCAGTGGCATCTACAGTGCTTGAATTCGGAGATCTGCTTGTGTTATTGAATTATCGGTCACATAAATGAGGAGAAATGCGCACTTTCTCGGAGCCACGGATGGTTTCATTTCATCCTTGTCAGCAGGGCTGGATGGACGAGACGGCTTGACAGATGTGCTGACACCCTTCCCTTGGGATAGGATCTCTTCTCGATCGCTCTCCGCTGAGCCAGACAATGCACCTGGGTAGTCATCTGGTCCAATAGCTGGCGCTGCGTTGTCACCCACTGTGCCCGAGAGAGGAGGAGATTCAGCACGGTCCTCCCCCCGAGTCTGAAGTCCTTCAGGCGGGATCATTGTATGCGGTGGACTTCCTCGAGCGGACGCCTTTTCTCGACGAATCTTCTTCGCGATGACAGAATCGAGACTCCCGTCTTCGAGACCCACCTCCCGCCGTCGCTTCTTGGTCCCACTCTCACAAACAGGTGCTGTTGAGCTATTCCTATCGTCAATAGGTGGACTAGGGCGAGCTGGCAGTGTCTTCCTAACACTACTCCGCACGGAAGCGCGGGAAGGACTGTTATCGGAGGGGTTGGCGGAAATGCTATGCTTCTTCTGATATTTGAGTATTTGAGCGTCGAATCGTGTCTGATTATTCTTGTAGCGCTCGCGCCATGACGCGGAGGTGTGACGGGAAGAGAAAGACCATTTCCGCTCTGCCTGAAGCAGATGTCAATCGCACTGCACCACATAAAGCGCGGCGCGTACATTTTCTACAAGCCTCTCATACAACTTCGTGCCCAGCCGTCCTTTGTGTTGCGGATTATATGTCGCGATGTATTTCATGAGCAAGGCATCGTCTTCCTCGCTAAACGCGACTTTGTGCCTGAGTTTCATGGTCGGAAGATGGTCGGAAGACGAGAAAAAGAATAATGGAGTAAGCAATGTACCTACATCATGGGGTGGGCTTTACTGGGTCAAGACTTGGCGTGGTGCGATTGCGTTTTGAACAGACACCCTCCGGCCTTGTCGAAGTCGCAACACGAAATGTCGCGATGTTGTGACACTGTGTGACATGTCGCGTCTTACGATAGTCACGCGCTATTATGTAAACCCTAACCCAGCTTTAAGGCCACCACCAATGTGATACGCGCGATACACTGGCAATTGAAACTCATTTCTTCATTAACTTCTCTTATCCAGCCAGTCCTCAGCCTTGAACTCCTCTAGAGTGTGGTTGTGAAAGTAGTCCGAATACGGAAAGACACTCTGGAGTTTCTCGTGGTAAAGCTCGGGGTATTGTTGAATTATCGCTTTTTCCAGAGAGGCAAAAACAACCTGTAGCAGTGTCACCGTACTTGAATTCAACCCAATTGTTTGGCTTACCTCGTATCCAGCTTTGCCCAAGTGCAATCCATCCGTCAAGAACTCTTTCACTACCTCCCTGTCTTTTCCTGCTGCTTCCCATACTCCCGTCCACGCATCGACTACTGGGACGCCCTCCGCTTCGCCAACCTTTTTCACTTCATCGGCATAAGCTCTCGTGTTATCGAATTCCCTGGTCGGTTGCATGTCTGCCCGCATACTAGGAACATGAATGGGTGGTGGAGTAATCAGGAAGATCTTCGTTTCCGGCGAGTACCACGGAGACTCAGGAGTTCGGATAGCGCGCACCATTGTCGTAAGGTTCTCTGAAAACCGGGAAATGGGAACATGTTGCCTGAATCCGGGCAAAGCTGCGTCATTTGCTCCGAACCAGATCGTAAGGAGCCGCACGCGTGGGGTGTGTAGCTGTACGTCCTTGTGCTTTGCTATGATCTGTCCAAGTCTCATTCCGAACGACGGATTTGAGTAAATAAACTGATGTCGTATTGACGTACCTGTTCCCAGACTGGCAGAGCCCAATCTGTATTGTAACCTGAGAATCCGCGGTTAAGAACATCGAGTTTGCGTGCGTACAAATCTGCGGCGTTGTACAATATAAAGTGCGAGAGTCGAGATCATGATCAGAGTCTACGCACCAGCAAGGCGAGCACCAATACCGCCAAGCTCCGGCCCCCAGCTCATCTGTGTGAGTGAATCACCAAAAAGAACGATCAGATCCTGGTAGTTAGTCGCCATGGCAGTTGGACTCGATCTGCACCGGCGCCAACATGATGGCGCCCTGGCAATTGATTAGACGGATTTAGTAGGTCAGGTCTATCCACCGGCCCGGCAAGAGATGCTCAGTTCTTGGATCATGGCCCCGAAGTCTACACTTATTTCCGACTTTGAACCTTTTCCAAGAGATATCACGCATGTTCGGTCACAGGGTGACGAGATCTCATGTGACCCGACCAAGAGTGAGTAGGGAAATAACCCTACAATCATAGTGTAGACACAGGGTTTCGACGAGAGCCCCGTAACTGGCCCAGGTTGAGGTGCGAGAGGCCGCGGGGGAAATGCACGGTACTACTCCAGGTTACAAATACATGCACCCCTTACAATGATCGGGGACGGTCACCATCGTGTGGAGCCGCGGTCTCTCTTGCCTCTGTGAGGAGGTTGATGTTGTACTGAGATATTCTCAGTTGGACATTCCAACTACCAGTATGCGAGAGCGACGCTATTGGGATGGCTCATCACTAGATATCATTGAGATCCTTGAAGAGGTGCAGCATCACAAATGTGAAATGCGATTTCGAGCCCAGGAGACGTGAACAGTTCACCCTTACGTGTGTTTAAGTTATTGAAGCTTATGAGAATACCGATCGAGAATAACTGTGAGTATATGGCGCAAACCATCAGCTCATTTGGATCAATACGACGCTTTGTTGGTAATGATTGAGATCGGTGGACCCACGGTATACCCGTCTCTTACCCCAGCACAGTGAACAACGCCGGTGAAGGTCACCCTCGAGCTCCCACGCGCATGACGGACTGCATGATCAGGTATGGCCATATTGTTCATGTCGGAAGTAGCGTCCAGGTTGGATACCACCGTACAGCGCCAACGGTTTACCATTCGTAGACACACCCGAAGGTGTTGTTGGTGTCAAGTACGCAGCATCAGCCAACGCTGACGTTGCTGATCGGAAGTTGAAGTTGCCAGAAGTAATCAGGTGTCAAACTACCCACTTCGCATGTGGCATTTGAAACTGGCCACCGGTCCATCTCCAGAACCTGATGCTCAGTTCTTGCAAATGCTGTCCAGTTACATATCAGGTAAGGATAGTAGAGGGTAGTTATATTGGTATGCCTGTGCCGTAAATGTATAACGATGAGTGAGTCAACCGCGGTAATAGTCTACGATGTACCGTTAGGTTGTCTTAGGACTTTGCCGAGTTTTTGTGAGAGTCAACTGTATGATGCCGAAACTCTTTTTGCATGACCTCTTTCTCATAGGCGAGTGCTGAGGAAGAAATAGTGTGAATCTGGTCATGATGCCGATGCGAAATAAGGTAGACGACGACATTGAACGTATTAGATGGAAGCGGAATCTGTTCTCACCAACGATAAGGTGTGATCAAAACCAGTTACGTACTCTCTTACCATTGCTTTTGTTCTTCACCTAAACATGGTGGCATTACGCATCGTAGCTGTTCCATGGCAACGACGGAATCTGCAGTGGAACCACTCGAGCAAGTGCTCAGCGACTTCAGGACTTTACGTATTCTATTCCCAGCGTCAATCCATTCGCAAAAAAACACGGACACGTTTGTAAAAATGCTTACCTGTTCCGCTTAGTCTTCTCCTCGACCAAGGCACGCATCCTATCTGCTTGTTGGGCGGCTTTCTCCAGCACATCCTCCGCGATTCCCGCGAGCCGAGCGCACTCGATCCCAAAGGACTCTGTGGCGAGGCCCTTGGTGAGACGATACAGAAACGTGATCTCTCGCATCCCATTAATTCGGGTGTCCTCAGTGAAACCCATATGAAGGTTTTGAACGTCCGCAGGAAAATGCCGCACTAGATCCGCACCAACAAGAGGATAGTGGGTAATAAAGAGGGTCTTGCAACGCTTCGTGTGTACAAGGCGATGAAGGACGGCGTGGGCGATCGCCATCTAGAATACATGTCAGACACTTGTCGAGTTAGATCTCGCCAGATATGGAAAAAAGTCATACACCGTCGAATGTCGATGTGCCTCGGCCTAGCTCATCGAGAATGACCAAACTTTTTTCCGTGGCATTAACCAGAATGTCGCTCGTTTCCGACATCTCGACCATGAATGTCGAGCGTCCCCGTGCGAGCTCGTCCGAGGCTGCCAAGCATAGCTAAGATCATTCTCAAAGCAACTGATCTGCAACTAGCATACATACCGCCCATTCGTGTCAGTACACTGTCCAATATACTCAGCCTCACGGCTGTCGCAGGCACATACGACCCAATTTGCGCCATAATTGCGATGAGCGCAATCATGCGCACCGCCGAACTCTTCCCTCCCATGTTCGGGCCCGTGATGACTTTGCAGCGGGGCTCGCCATCGCCAAGAGCAACACTATTCGGCACAAATGGATCCGAGCGTAGCGCCTCGACCATTGGGTGTCGCCCGTCAACGATTTCGAGAACATCCTCCTCGGCTATGAAATGAGGCTTGACATAGTCATTGCGCATGGCGACAAGGGCGAGGCTAAGTAGACAGTCGATCGTGGCAAGCTTATTCACAGCCTGACGCAAGATTGCGTATTGGCCGTGTGCAATTTCTTCGAGGAAGGATAGGAATGCCTTGGTGGAAGCCGCATCACGCGTCTCTCGAAATTGTTCTCGGAGAGCAAGCTGTTCTTTTACCACAGGGGTATAGTATCTCCGCACTTTCTTCGTGCTGGTTTGGATAAGTCTATTGTTGTATCAGAATAAGGTGGACTTTCACCTGCTATGCATGAACCATGTGTGTGGGATCTTACTCAAGTCTTCAGAGCGACTGACTTCCACCAGGTACTACGCATTCAGTCAGAAAATCAAAATGTATGTTCAATCTCTCTCCTACCTCATCACCAGAGACAGTGGTCCATTGAAGCCCGGGCTTCTTTAATTGTCCCCTGACTTGGATCCGTCAGCTATTGATCTCAGACGCCCGACTTCTCTACGTACTGATCTTGAGCTGGTCACCCAATTCCTTCTCTACCAATACTATGGCCTTCACAAGTTAGTATGGGCATAAATATCTGGATATGTCCACGAGCGCTTACTCCATCAGCATCTGCAATTTCTGGATATCGCTCGGGGTCAGCCCACATTTCGGCCTTATTCCCAGCTGCGGCCTTCTTCAACACGACCGCATCGATGAGCTGTTGAACTGGTTCTCGCAGTAGAGGTAGTGTGAAGAAGATACCGTTGAGGAGAGCTGACTTGAACCCTACTGCTGCTGGACACTCAAAGGGTGTAAAGGCGGTGGCAATTTTGCGGAATGCTGGGAGCAAAATAGCAAGCTCTTTAGTAGTGCACTGGAAAATTCTCTTTCAGCACAGCGACAAGCACGGACGGAAAGATGAAAGATCAAATACCTTCCCGTATTGAATTCGACAAAGGCCTTTAGCCAAGTCAGGTAGGCCTCTTAAAACAGGGCGTAGCGTATGTAAATGTTGAGATGAGGTCGAGATAATCTCCTCGACAGCGTCGATTCGTTCTTGCAGCACTCTGTGCCACTATAAACATGCGGAATGTCACAACTGTTGAGGAAACTCACTCTGTGTCCATGAGAGGCCTTCCTACCCAGTTATGTAACAGTCTCGATCCAAAATTCGTTACAGTTTTATTCAAAATCCACATCAAAGATCCTTTACTTGTAAAATCCGTGTCGTTCTGATAAATTTCTCTGATGCTATGTTTTAGTTTTCGTTCTTTGAGCAACGGGAGCCAACTACGTACAAATTTGTGAGCGTGTTGCCATTGAGAAGCATGTGCGCTCTGGTTGTAAACTTGGCAAAGAAGTCCGTCGCTAGTAACGCGCCAGCAACGCGAAAGGCTGCCAAGTGTTCAATGGACTGAGCCAGAGCCATAATAACTTGTTTTGGGAAATCAGCGATTTCAGCCATCAACTTGCCTGCTGCATGTTAGCACCCCAAGCACTTAAACGAGGTCAATTACAGACCCGATGTGAAACTGGTCGATGCCTCTCCACAATTGGTCTTCCGGGTGTAAAACTGGGACACGAAGTCGAACGCATCCGTGTATGACATTTGATTCTTGTACCGTTCTATTCGAAGTCTGCTTTCTGTTGTGGCACTCCTGTGGAGGCATTGTCGTTAACCTTTCTACCCAGGTCTGGTGCAAGCACCCACCCAGCAAAATAATTGAGCATTCGCTCGGTGGGCTTCGTCAGCCCCTGCTCGGGCAACAATAGCTCTGCAGGTTTGCAGTGCACCATCCTTGTCTGAGAAAGGTATGTGAACGGCGAGAAATCGACAGACAAAACAAAGCCACCTCGAGCTCAGTCCGCATGTGGCCATCTGACGGTAGGTTATAAGCTCTTGGCAGAACAAGGTGAGTGCTTTGATGAGAAACTTGCCTTCAAACTCGTCCCATATAACGTCGCCTGTGCTAGGACAGATTGTAATCATTCCAATGTTGACCCTCTCGTCGGCCCCCATCCCTCCACGTAGCTGTTCGACTAAGCACATCAGTAATGGTGCATTATTGGGATCCACATCGTCAGCGGAATCGATGTCATCAACATATCTAGGGGCAGCCAATTGTAAATGCACAACATGATTACAGTATGAAAAGCTCACGTCACGGCGGTGTAAAGATGCGTTAGCTCTCGCTCAAACGGAGCATTACGGTTCTCACCGACCTTCTTCAGTGCGGCGGTCTCTGTCTGAGCCACTATTCCGACTTTGTGGCCCCGAGATAACAGCCTTTGAAAAGAGTGTCAGAAGAAGGGACACATGGGATAACAAAGTTGTCACTTTCTGAGGTGAATATCACGCCGGTGGGTAGGTATGGATGCCACAATAAAGTTGCGGTCCGGGTATGCAACAATTCCGAGTTCCTTGGCGGCTGTCTGAGCACGAATATCAGTAAATGACAACAACACAGCACGGTCTATGCAAACCTTTGCGTCCTCCCCAAAGAATCTGTACTTATAACCAACTTCTATCATCAAAAGTACGCCTTCATGCTTGGTTTTGAGCCGAACCACCTGTTCACTATGAACACCTGCGAGCCGATCAATGAGAGGCCGCATACCTGCAGTTCCAGGGCAGTATATGGCTCGCCGCTGGGGCCAACCTCCGTCTGCTTTTTCGAGGACCGTTCCTGAGTAGCCTTTCCCTTTTTCTTCTGCTCTGTTTTGCGAGCGAACATCTCTTGCAGTTGTTTGAACTTGCTGTCCGACTCGGGCCCAGAAGAGTCTGGTTCGGCGTTCACGTGGTCACTGGGAAGGCCATTCCCTTCCAGCACTCCAGTCGTGTCGACAGATGTACTGTCCTCTACCAAGAGTCGCTTGGCAAATAATTCGCGTCGCTTCTTTGCCTCTGGATCTAAAGAGCGTTTCTCGGGAGAAGGTGAAGGGTCATAACGCCAACGAGAAGCAGAGGGACGTGGACTTTGGGGCTGGGGCTGAGAAATAGGATGCGACGTCGGCCCGTGTGTCAACTTTTTTTTCTTGGTTGGTGGCCCCTCGTCGTCTGAGACGGTGAGGTCTATCGGCGAGCTGGAACGGGCAAGGGGCTCAGAGCTAGCGTCAGGACCTTTTACGGTCTGCGAGAAGAAGCTGGAGATAATCGGTTGCCTCATACCAGCACTGCCACTGGTTTTGGTTTTAGACTCGGGCTGCCGCATCGCAGCCTGCCACGACCTTCACAGTCCTATCGTCGACAATCGCGGTGAAGTCACGAAGGAATTGAACGACGCGGCGCGGTGGCACTACGTCAGCTGATCCACGTGATGCGGGGAACAGGAAAATCCTCCGGAAAGCCCGGTCCGTCGTAAGTCGGAAGACTTGCATCCCGCGCGTGGGCCGAAGCGTGACATGGCTATGAGAACGCTAGGACGGACGATCTTGCAGGCTCGCACATTGGCACATACTACCTCCCAAAAAACTATCTGCAGCTTCCGCAGATTAGCATCGACCGCTTTACCAGATGGCAGCAAGCCAGCCACCGCAACAAATCGTGTGTGTCCTTTCATTTCTTGTTCATAGACTCACACGCGCGCAGGTGCCGAGGCAACTCTCACTCGCTTTTGGAAAACGGTTGGCCTCCAGGAGCGAGGAGACACTCTCGCTATCACACTTGACTCTCGCCCTCTTAAGACGCCTGCAGGAAAGCCCTTATTCCTGCCTCGTTCAAAGCGCCTCGCCGCAACACTCATCGTAGCAGAGTGGGAGAATCAACGCAATGTGCTCAAATCCCATGCGCTACCAATGGTACTTCATTTATGTTGACCCTTTGTCAGGCGGGGTCTTGTCAGTCAGCTAAACATGAGAATAGACCTCGCTGGCAGCACGAGCGATAGACATGATGAATGAAGCTACAACGCGCGACGACGTCCGCAAAGCGTTGCTCAGCTATCTCGATACCGATACCATCTGGTATGGGTTTTAGTTTTCCATTCACTTGTACTCGCCTAACCCACGGTGGGTTAGCTTTCATCAGGGTTATCCGGAGCCCCTCGTTCGTCTGCAAGACGACCACTGGAATCCCTTACTCACCTGGGCGCGTGACACTTTTGACGTCGAGCTCCTCACCTCCGATTCTGTGCTATTCAGCGCTCAGCCAGCTGCGACGAAGAGGAAATTTGACGAAGTGCTTCAGGGCTTTGATCCTTGGCAAATAGCCGGTGGCGTATCATTATCAACTGTTCTCTCTTATGACTCACTCAAGGATGACTCGCAAACAGCGATGGAACGCGTGACGTATGCAACCAAGTCGTTCATCATAGCGATCGCACTCGTACATGGCCGCATCACTGCTGAGCGGGCTGCGCTGGCTTCTCAAGTAGAGGTCGCAAGCCAGATCGAACGCTGGGGAGAGGTTGAAGACTGTACGCTTGTTTGCTTTTTTGTGCATCGGCCGAGGCTCAATTCAGACACTAAGCTCACGACGTTGACTACCACGATGTTCGACGACACATTGGAAGCGCAGCTTGTTTACTCACTTCATCTTAAACTACACGTAACCTGCTCTTTAGATGCTCTGCTCTCCCTCCACTCCGTTCTCAATGCTCCATCATATTCGAACCATGGGATTCAAGGCACGTTGAGTGACCTTAAGCATATTTAGACCCTCGAAGCGCTTTGGTGGTACGGCAGCAGGTTGGGCTGGCCATCCCTGTTTCAGCTTCGTACTGCCCCGGACTACGCAGTTCAGATCTATTTCGACCGCCTCAAGCGTCGCGTGCATCAGGTGCTAGGAGGGTTGAACCCCTTGGGAAATACTTGCCGCACGTTAATGTTGATCCGCGTCGTGTCCATATACCGTGCATACGGCAGCCACGATTCATCATCGACATGGATACCCTCCCCAAGGTGTGCTGGTAGTGTTCCCTCGAGTATGCGTGGGACGCCATGGTATGCACGCCGGCACGCAGGTCCGGACATGACAACGACGTCACCGGAGCGCAGCAAAATCGGAATTGGCGCGATGTCGCGAGTGAGACCACCTATCAGGAAGATTGCGGCGTTTCCCAGGCTAATGGACGGTAAATCAGTAGCGATGATGACTAGAACGGGAGACTCACGATATCGAGACGAGGGGTGAGGTGGCACAAATCTCGGAGCGGTCGACATGACCCATGAGGGTATCCTTTGTTTGGTAGAAATTAACGATGCCTGCATCAGGCTCTGCAAATGCACCAGCTTGAGCAATGTCCATACGAATGTGGAATGATGCGAGCGCGAGAAAGCTGCTTGAGGTACTCACCATATGTCTCCTCCCAAGATTGCCAATCGGGTCCATCGTCCCCCCAACCATCGAACAATTCTGCATCTGGGAGCCGGAATATGTCGCCCCAATGGACACTACTTACTACCTCAACACAGACACGTCGAAAGAGCTCGCTAACTGGTTGAACTTCACGTGCGAAATCGTATTGCTTCGCGCCCCAATGGTAAGACCAGCCGATGTTTGCCCAGCGCAGGCGCGGGAGGAGTCCGGCGGCGCTAAGAGGTTGAACATGCGTGGATGGTGCTGGTGGGGGCTTTGGGGTACTCCTGAGGAGAGAGAAGGTTGCGGGTGAAGCAGGAGTATTCGATACGAGATGTCGCGGACCAGGGGGATCTGGTAATGGTGAGGTCGATAAGGAGGGTGCACGAGGTTGGATAATCGTTCCGGGCGAATGTAGGAACGTGGCCCAAAGGCCGGATGGTGGGAGGAAGTAGTGAGCGTCAAGATTAGTCTCGTTTGGGTGTCTAGCGTGCTCGCAGAGTGACCATTTGATCAAGTCGCGCTGCGTGTCTTCCGAGACAAACGATGGTAGAATCACGAGACCTTTTGATTGGATACGAAGCCAATATCAGAGCAAGGAGATAAAAATCATGGCCATGGTTGGGACATCGGATTCTACGCACCAGGATTGGCAGTGACTGTGAATGCCTTGCGCGCTCTCGCAGTGGTAGTTCGAGCATCGTCGAGACCAATCTCCTTAACTTGGGTCGTTTCTAGGCGTCCTTTCCACCCTCCCCGCTCAATCTCGGAGGATCTGGTCTCGTCCAGCAATGCGAGATCGAGCACGTCAGAAAGATCCGGAGGAGGAAATCGAGCTTTGTATTCTTTTTCTGCCGCCCTGAAAGGCGTCCAATCTTTATCCAAGCCGTCCGCGCGATTCTTGGTAGATTTATAGTGATGTTTCCTAGCGCGCTTGTACTCTCGGCTGGTCGGGTCGAGTAAGGTGGCCATGAGCGCGCCGAGTTCACGCCGCCACGATGACGCGTTGTGCGCCTGTCTTTCATTTTCTTCCGTTCTCTTGCTCAGCCCAATCGTTTCTTTATGTCTCTATGGTTGCCCCGCTCCCAACCACTCACGCGCCTGGCTATAATCCGCCGCAACTATGGGGTATATCCTCATGTGATCGCACATACTCGCGCGCGACACAGTCTGACTATGCCCCCGAGTTTTCCCCAGGCGGACCCACCTCGCTTCTTGTCTACTAAGGTCTCCGCCGACCCTTCCTCTCCCCCACCCTCCCCACCAGCAACAAAAAGTGTGAAACCGACGGAACCAGTGCTCTCCCGTGTATGGAATAAAATTAAGCACGAGGCGCAACACTACTGGCATGGCACGAAACTCCTCGCCAAAGAGGTCCGCATATCGGCGCGTCTCCAGAGAAAGATTCTCCAAGGAGAGACTCTCACGCGCCGTGAGCGACGACAGGTACGTAGCAGCCACCTGATGAGTCCAAGTGTTGATTATCAGAGCCGGACGCTCAGCTTCGACGGACGACACAAGACTTACTCCGAGTAATTCCGTTTGCCGTCTTTATTGTGGTTCCTTTTATGGAGTTCCTGCTCCCGGTCGCCCTCAAGCTCTTCCCACACATGCTTCCCTCTACGTTCGAGGACAAGTTTGCAGCTGTGCGCGCCTGTTGTTTCAAGGCCGCGAAGAATGCCATCTGACACGAGCTCTCTTTCATAGGAAGAAAAATCCCGCAAGCTCCTCCGCATGAGACTCGAGATGGCCAAATTCCTCCAAGAAACGCTTCGTGAATCCGGTCTCAAGGCGAACGTTCATATCTTGGGCAGTGATGCCTTCAAGGAATTCTTCCGTAAAGTAAATCCTCTACTCCAATGTCTTTATTTCGAGCCAACTGATTCCCTCCCAGGTGCGTTCGACCGGCGAATCACCATCGACTGAAGACATCATAAACGTCGCAAAGCTGTTTGACGACGACCTCACTCTCGACAACTTATCGCGTCCACAGCTGACTTCGATGTCTCGGTATATGGACCTCAATGCTTTCGGCACCGATAACTTTCTACGGGGCGCAATACGGTCACGATTGTTGCAAATTCGTCGGGATGATCAAGCCATTTTTTCGGAGGGTTGCGATGAACTGAGTACCGCGGAGTTGCAACATGCATGTCAAAGTCGAGGTATCCGAACATACGGTGTAAGCCCGGCGCGCCTGCGCGATGACCTCAGAACGTGGATCGATCTGCACCTCCACGAGCGCGTCTCGGGAGTGCTACTCATCCTCGGGCGTGCGTTTGAATTCGACCGCAAGCCAGGCGAGGAAGAGAGTAGCCGAGCGGTCGTTGTGCGTAGCATCGAGCATGTGCTCAGCGGATTGCCGGATAACCTTGTACGCTCATTCTTATCTTTTTTCCTGGTATTGTGACTGATGAGAGCTCAGTTGAATGAAGCGGAGCTGGAAGTTGACTCGGAGAGGGCGTCATACAAGCAACGACTTGAGGTGCTACAGCAGCAGCAGGAACTCATAGAGGATGAGGAAGAACAAGAACAGAAAGAGGAGGATGCACGACGGGCGAAACGCGAAGCTTCAGAACGGTCAAAGCGCGAGGAGGAGGCGCGTATGGCCGAGTCGTTGTTACCTGACTCTGAGGTGTGCTTCCTTTGATTTCTTTTGTCACGGGGAACAATGCCTGATCAAGGTCCGATGGCAGCTGCGCTCTGAGCCTTTGGAAGAAGACACGCGTATGACGACAGAACAACTGAAGGAGTTCGTTGAGGTGCTCTCAGTACTCTCCGCGAAATCATCCGTCCTGAAGGAACGGGACGAGTTGCATCGGCTTATGGAAGAGAACCAGCAGGCTGCGAATGAAGAAGCCGAAGTACTACCTTCCTTAATATGATCATTGCGGACACGCACTGATAGCTGCCCCGTTAATAGGACCCTAAAGAGGCGGCCCTCGTGAAGCGTATCTGTAACATGCTAACAAAACTAGATAAGCAACTCGAAGACTACGACGCGCGTGTGGGCAGCTCGTTACAACTTATTGCATGTGACGCAGCAGGCCGCATCCCGATACGAGACCTCGCCAAGGCCCTGTCAATGATCCGGCACCGACCAGAGGAGGACGTGGTTGCGCATGTTGTCGACAAGCTAGACGTCGACCACGATGGCTATGTCGAGCTTGAGCACGTCCTTGGGCTCGCACGTGAGGAAGGCTTGGGGATCGTGGTCGAAAATGGGCAGACCGATGCGCGGAACTTGTTGTGTGAAATCAAGGAGTCGAAACCGCGCAAGGAAGACATCGTACAAGAGTAATATCGCAGCAACGCTACATAACCTCCACTCCTTATATATACAACGCATATATCCCCACGACCTGCGAGTGAGCTACTCTAATTCAAAAAACACATTCGTGCAAAATATGTCATAGGTCATTTTTTGAGAGAATCTTCACGTCCAACGTAAGGCGTTATGGAAAGACGGGGGTTATCCAAGTATCAATCCCTCGGGCCTCATATTGAGGCTGTTGCCGGTCCTGCACCGACTTCACCCCATGGAGATATCTTCGATTCCGACTTGCTGCCCTCCTTCTCACCATAGCCACGGCCAGACAAGCTGAGCGTCTCCGCTGTCCTGGCATCATCATCTGCGCGTTCGGCCCACCACCTGCCCATCTGCAAGGCGAGCACACCAGTAAGGGCAACACTGCAAACGAGGTGACTCGATGCGAGCCCGAGAGTAGGGGTCCGCAGGTCGGGAGGGAACTTGGCACCAGGCAGGTCGGGTGGGAGCACGACATAGTTGGAGAATATGCCTGTAACGGAGCGAGCGTTTGAGTTGAGAAGGGCCATGTAACAAGGTGAACGCACTGGGCAGCACGGACTGTACGTAAACGGACATGGCAGTGCCGTACAGGACTAATCGAGGGCAGTCAGGATGATGAGGCGGACAGAGGGAGAGGACAGAAAATTGAAAGCGGAATAACTCACAAATACTGCCACCGTCAAACATCAAGTTTCCTGCCTCGCCGTCGCGCAGACTCCAGAGGATCATCACAGCACCGAGCATAGCGGTAGCAGCAACGACGTAGCCGACACCCGGCGCCCCTTTTGTGAGCACATGGTAGTATCGTGCTGCGACCCACAGATGAGCGTCCGTAACGGGGGTTCTCCAAAGGGTGAGCGAATCAGCAATCCAGTGGGTGAAGAGCAGCCCTGCTCACATATGCGTTCGGCGGTTGAGTGGGTCGGGAATAAAGTGAATCAAAATTGGCCAACCAACAGAATTTAAAGGGACATACCGAGAAGGATGGAGGTGACAGATACGGTGATGGCAGCACGAATGGCCATATTGCCAGTGCTTCTGGAGTGTGAAAATTGATGCTAGATGGAGGGCAGTCGTCGAGGCGAGCACACGAAACTCAGAAACGGGGATTTGTGACGGAACCTTAATGGTCACCCACCCTGAATCCCGAGCGCCCACGCGACCAACCTGCCAGTAAACCTGAACCAATGAGGACTGCGTTTTGGATCTGGGATATTCGAGTAGACCTGACAGTTTGACGTTTGAATTGTACCACATCGCTTCAGTAGGAAGTGACGGATCATCGTGACTCTGTGATCTCGGGGAGGGGACATCAGTTCGACGTAGCGCCATTTCCGTCCCTTCTGGTTCGTCTGTCAAGACGGCCGTTTGCAACATCTTCCATCCATTGTTGTCTATTCCCCCAGAAATTGTGACGGTGGCGATGTCAAGGCCTCATAGCCTACAGGTCTCTCAGGCCTCACAGGCCTCACCAATGTTGGAATTTTTGACGTAGGCCCATTGAAATTTCAATCGAATTCGCTCACCCAGATATTAAATACCCTCACACTGCATATCCACCACGCTGATATAGGAATTTATGCATTTATGACTAGTAGAGGTCGGGACACAAACCCGCTCGCTTGCTGTACCATTTGCTCATCCCCTTCCTGAAGGCTCACTATTCAAAGAACCCCGACAACGCTTGCCACTAACCCTGACGACAACTCAGCTTTTCCCTTCGAAAGCCCCGATACTTCTCGGCTGATATCAATCTCCCACCTATTCGGTCATGTTCAATTCTCACCAACCATCCCGAGATTGTCTTTGCTTCACCTCAAAAGGAGATATTCGTTCTGTGCGTGGCAGGTTCAATTTCACCGACTTTCTTTCGGTGATCATCCGAAGTCGGAGGGATACCTCGACTCGTCGGTGTCGAGGTGATGATTCTGGATATAGCACCTCTTTCTCCATCTCATGAATCGTCGAACGTGTCCACGTCGGACTACCTTCGAGCTTCGTCAAATTCGGGCTTCCTTTTGTGACGATGACCCGTGATGCCATGTCGTTTTCATAACATTAAAGTTGCGTGTACGACTTATAAAATACCACATGGCACAAAGCCTTGGACCATGACGAACTGAACCAGGAACTTGTCAGAACGAGGATAACTGTTGAAGGCCAGAAGTATGTCATAACACATCCCCGCACGTCTCGTCACGCCCGAGACGGGATCCAGGCATCGTGAGTATCATGACACCCAGCGGCAGGCTACCCACAGACAGTACACCCGATCGGGGAACCCTATTAATGCAGACAAACGGCGTCAATGCTTTACCCTATCTATGCTCTATATTATAATGATAGTGTCGCGCCACGGTCAAAATACAAGTACGCGTTCCGAGCCTGTGTCATACCAATGGGCGTTCCAGGTTCCATGGATGCCAGTGATGGTGGTTGTGACTTTACGATGTGGGGCTTATCTGTTCATCTGATATTATTTGCGTTCAAGTCCAGCTGAAGATCCGACATACTGTCGTGGATCATGATATCGATCATGCATCATGTACAGATGATCTGTTCGTCGCCCTAATTGGACCTTACAATCAAGTTGTACGACTCGGATCAGTGCCTAATTTCGATGCAAC
>Ga0307510_10000643_pt1 | contig 35431 bp, 37 predicted proteins | sample 12_EM_MG_FD_207224 | JGI IMG/M metagenome (GOLD analysis project Ga0307510, IMG submission 207224) | Populus trichocarpa ectomycorrhiza microbial communities from riparian zone in the Pacific Northwest, United States - 12_EM | ecosystem: Host-associated > Plants > Roots > Unclassified | place...
GGGGTATGTGGGTCGAAGGGAGAGAGACTAGTGAATTGTGAACGTACTTGAGGGGTTCCGATGCAAAGATTCATAAGTGCTCCTGAACCCGAGGACGCCCATTCTGCCATGTGCTCCGAGCACAACTCCCGAGCTTTGTCGCGCGTCGCCCCATTGCTCTCGCCCGAGCTGCCTCCAGCCGAGCGACGCTCGCGTGCATCCCAATCGACTATAGTAGGCTTGACTGATGTTGGAATGGGTTGACGACAGGCCCGCGTATCGAATGGATGTCTAGAGATCTAGAACACTTGGTGGATGAGCCGGCATGTGTGAGAAGCGTCGAGGTGAGGCTTGGTTCCTGTTATCACACCGTTCAACTGTCTGCAAGAAACGGGAGTCAGATCACCTGGGACGAGGTATGGGTGTGATTACGCTGGCATTTTTATCTTTGGCAGCGTGTCACCACGAAACCTGCATCGCTGTAGTAGCGAGGAAATCAGATGAGGGTCTATTCTTTGTTATTGTAAACATGGTCGCACGCCTAGCCGTTCCACCTGATTGACCAAACATTATCAAACATGTTGGTTCCCGTGCCTACGATACCAGGCCTAAGCACAGTCTCGTGTTAATCCTCATCCTCAACATTACTGTGGTCAGTTGTGTTGAGCATTGGGTCTCCGAATGGCACACTATGAAATATCAGGGGCTTTAGGCTTTAGCAGGGCTTTCTACCTTGGCCTTGTTGTCTCTTAATCGTGTATATTACCCCCCCACACAATAATTTACTTGTTGAAACATGATTTTCTCCGCACCCCTGGCTCCCATCTGGCATCTATAAGCCATAGGCTGGTTGGGTTCGGAACCTCGACGCATTCTCTCTCCTTCCAGGTCTTTGCCCCTGATCATCTCACTCTGTCATCGGCTTGTCCTAGGAACCATGATGACTGACAGTACTGACACCCTACACCCTCGCTCACCCCTGGCAAGACATGGCCTCGCAATTCAATTCCGACTTTCGCGCTAGCCCATTTCAAGCAATCACATTGAGTACAGCATTGGCCATGCAGCACTGTTTTACAATATATCCTATGGACAAATGATAAATCTTGAAATCTGATTGGCCAGCTGTCACTGCCTGTCAGTACCTGAATTTGAACAAATTGTAAGGTTCACGCAATGTGGGTGGATATATAAGACATCAATGAGGCGGTGCAACCGACCTTCACCATAACCCCCAAGTACGTCCCACTCTCTCGCCATCGGTTCCTCGCAGCTAACTCATCCCCCTCTTCAAGGCCACATTTCTTCCCTAGACTTGATATGACTCACCAATCGGAATCTGCTCGCTTTCAAGCCCTGTTCGGGCCTGCCTTGCAGGCATATGAGAAAATGGCAGGCGTCTCTTTTACACAACATCCGCTCGCCATCAAACTTCAGAGTTGCGACTCAGTTGACGCCATCACTGGCCTTCTGCAAGATCAAGCACAGGCATTCAGCCATTTGCAAGGAAGTCACAGAATCATGAAGTCCCTCAAGACGACTGTATCAATTTTGTCCAAACTTTCATCGGCTGCCTCCCGTGCCAATCCCCTTGGCTCGGTACGTCAGAAGGGGCTCACGGCATGCCTCACATCTCTGACTTTTATTTACAGACACCCCCACCTGCGAAGGCGATTCAGGCTTGTCTCGCTATCCTACTCGACGTATGTCCCGTCCTCTAGTTCATATATAGATGGCCTGGTGACGTCCGTGTGGTTCAGTCGGCCAAGGGCATGATATCAGACTGTGACGCGCTCGTCGACTTGCTCGAGTCGATCGAACACTTTCTTAACCGGCTCGGTGTTTATACACAAATCCCACCTTCGCCTACAATCGACGAGATGATGGAAAAGATTCTGGTGGAGCTCATCTCCACGCTCGCTCTGGTGACAAAGAGACTCAAGCAGCGACGGTCGAGTGAGTCCGTTCTCGCCGACGTTAGACTTTGCTCAACACCACGTAGTCAAATTTGTCAAGACATTTTTTAAGGAGAAAGACATCGGGGCAGTACTGGATAGGCTTGACCGGCTGACGCAAGACGAGGCCCGGACTACTGCAGCTCATATGCTCGCCATTGTCCACGGGCTCGTCCAGAACATGAAGGAGTTCGTGGATGGTGAGCAATCATCTCAATTTGTAATCTGGCGTCTCTTGAATATTCCCTTCTCCAGACGGCAAAGCGTCGATTGATGGTGTCCGGGAAGACCTCAGTACGTTTTATTTGCGACGATGAGCTATCTCCGTGTCTGACTGAGCGCTAGGAGCTCTTCATCAAATCGCGAGCGACATGAACAAGTCGAGACGTTAGTCGTCTTCATGTTGGCATTACATGTTGGAAGTGCTGAGAGTAACTGGCAGGTGACGAGTTGATGAGTAAGATTCGGAGTTGGCTGGCTCCCCCAGACCCATGGAAAAATTACCACATTGGTCGCGAATCACGGCACAGCGAGACTGGGGCATGGTTCATTAACAGTAGCATCCTCTCTGATTGGAAAGCATCTGGACCGAGTTCGCTACTCTGGATACACGGGAAACGTTGGTTTATCGCGCAGCCCTTGATCTTTCGCAAAAACTAATGGATTGTTCCTTTCACAGCTGGCGCTGGCAAAAGTGTACTGTGGTACGTTATCACTTCGGTATTTTGTCTTGATAGCTTACACTAGTGGCAAGTTCCACAATCATCGAGGGGATCGAGGACATGCAAAAATCCGGGCTGGCGTCACTTGCCATGTTTTACTATGACTTCAGGGAGAAAGAAAAGAAGGACCTTCGTGGGCTACTCTCATCGATCCTCTTCCAGCTTTGCAATCAATCCTATTCCTATTATGCGATCATTTCCACATTTCATTCGACATGCCACAATGGTGCTCGAAGCCCCGGCAACGACGAACTTATTCGGTGTCTAAAGGACTTATTGAATCTTCCAGGACATGCTCCCGTTTATCTGATTGTAGATGCCTTGGACGAATGTCCGAACACATCTCTGCCGTCCCACCGCGATCAAGTGTTAGGGCTCCTGGAGGACCTCGTCGACTCAAGACTACCAAACCTTCGCATTTGCGTCACCAGCCGACCCGAGACCGATATCAAGCCTATTCTCGAGCCCTTGACTTTCCGTTCTGTTTCTTTACACGACGAGAGTGGACAGAACGAAGACATCGAGAACTACATCAAGTCGGTTGTAAACACGGACAGAAGGATGCGAAGATGGTCATCGGTGCACAAGCAACTTGTGATTGATATTCTCACAGAAAGAGCAGACGGGATGTAAGTCATTTATACTGGGTTTCTTCACAATACTCATCCACACATCGTAGGTTCCGATGGGTCCATTGCCAGCTAGAGTACCTTGCCAGGTGCCTTCCGGGCCGTATCCGACATGCGCTAGACGAATTACCATCGACACTCGATGCTACATATGAACGAACGTTGCAGGAGATCGACGGCACAAACTGGGAATTTGCGCAACGGCTCCTGCATTGCGTCGCAGTGGTTTCCCGCCCACTCCGAGTCGAGGAACTTGCAGAGTTCCTCGCATTTGATTTCAATGTAGGACCGGTGCCAAAATATCGCGAAGATTGGCGACTTGAAGACCCAGTAGATGCGGTGCTGTCGACTTGCTCTACATTGCTTTCCCTTGTCAACGCCCGAGCTTCCCAAGTAATACAATTTTCACATTTCTCGGTCAAGGAGTTCTTGACCTCTGCCCGCTTTGCCGAAAAGTGCGACACAATTTCCAGCCGGTACCATGTTTCTATGACACCTGCTCACGCGCTCGTTGCCAAAGCATGTCTTGGAATTCTATTCCACCTCGACAAAGACATCACCAGTGACACGCTTCCGAAGTTTCCTCTGGCTGAATACGCTGCGGAACACTGGTTCGAGCATGCCCGTTTTGAGGGTGTGACACTAAATGCAGAAGAAGGAATACTACAGATGTTTGACCGGAGAAAACCCCATCTTGCTGTTTGGCTCTGGATATACGACCCAACTACTCTCACCTGGTACCAAAAAAAGTGGGAAAAACCACTGTTGATACCCCATGGAACCCCGTTGCACTATGCCGGGATTTGCGGCCTATACGACGTTGTAAAAGTCCTCGCCACCAGGCATCCACGGGATGTGAATTCTCGGAGCTTCATTGAGGAGGAAACGCCATTGCATCTAACTTCACAAGCTGGTCATATAGATGTGGCTCGGCTCCTCATCGAGTATGGCTCCGATGTGGCAGCCCAGAGCAAGGACGGGACGACTCCGCTGCATCACGCGTCCAAAAATGGTCAGATAGATTTGGCCCGGCTCCTCATCGAGTATGGCTCCGATGTGTCAGCCCAGAGCAAGGACGGGACGACTCCGCTGCATCATGCATCCAAAGAGGGTCATGTGGATGTGGCCCGGCTCCTCATCGAGCACGGCGCCGATGTGGCGGCCGAGGACAAGATCGGGACGACCCCGCTGCATGAGGCATCCAGTTGGGGTCGTCTTGTGGATCTGGCCCGGATCCTCATCGAGCACGGCGCCAATGCGGCAGCCCAGGACGGGAACGGGTTCACTCCGCTGCATTGGGCATCCTACACCTCCCATGTGGATATGGCCCGGCTCCTCATTGAGCACGGCGCTGACACGGAAGCCCAGTCCATCGACGGGACTCCGCTGCATAAGGCGGCTGAAGGCGGTAGAGTGGATATGGTCCGACTGCTCTTCAGGCATGGCGCCAACGCAGCAGCCCGGGGGGAGGACGGGACGACTCCGCTGCATCTGGTGTCCAGAATGGGTTATGTGCATGTGGCCAAGCTCCTCATCGAGCACGGCACCGACACCGCAGCCCAGAACGAGGACGGGATGACCCCGCTGCATTGGGCGTCCGACTGGGGTCATGTGGATGTGGCCAAGCTCCTCATCGAGCACGGCGCCGATGTGGCGGCCGAGGACGGGATCGGGATGACCCCGCTGCATTTTGCGTCCAGTTCGGGTATTATAGATATGTCCAAGCTCCTCATCAAGCACGGCGCCGACGCAGCAGCCCAGAGCGAGGATGGAACGACTCCACTACATAGGGCGTCCGAAGTTCATGAGGTAGATGTGGCCGAGCTCCTCATTGAGCACGGTGCAGACGCGGCAGCCCAGAGCGATGACGGAACAACTCCACTGCATCTGGTGGCTGAATCGGATGGCGATGTGGATGTGGCCGAGCTCCTCATCGAGCACGGCGCCGACGCCGCAGCGCAGAGCAAGGACGGGACGACCCCGCTTCATCGGGCGGCCCATGTGGATATAGCCAGGCTCCTCATTGAGCACGGTGCCGACGTGGCAGCGCAGAGCGAGGACGGGACGACTCCGCTGCATCGGGCGTCCGAAAATGGTCATGTGGATGTGGCCGAGCTCCTCATCGAGCACGGCGCCGATGCAGTAGCTCAGAGCGAGGACGGGAAGACTCCACTACATCAGGCAAGTCACGTGGATGTGGCCGAGCTCCTCATCGAGCATGGCGCCGACGTGGCAGCCCGGAGCGAGGACGGAAAGACTCCGCTGCATCAGGCAAGTCACGTGGATGTGGCCCGGCTCCTCATCGAGCATGGCGCCGACGTAGCAGCCCAGAACGACGACGGGATGACCCCACTACATCAGGCTTCCCTCCTGGGCCATGTGAATGTGGCACAGCTCCTCATCGAGCATGGCGCCGACGCGGCAGCCCAGAACGAGGACGGGACGACTCCGCTGCATCAGGCGTCCAAAGTGGGTCACGTGGATGCCGCCCGGCTCCTCATCGAGCATGGTGCCAACGTTGCAGCAGCTCAGAGCAAGGACGGGACGACTCCGCTGCATCTGGCCTCCGGAAAGGGTCATATGGATATGGCCAGGCTCCTCATCGAACACGGTGCCGACGTGGCATTCCAGAGCAAGGACGGCACGACTCCGCTGCATCGGGCATCCTTAGGGGGCCATATGGCTGTGGTCCGGCTCATTGAGCACGCCGCCGAGGCGATAGCCCAGAACAAGGATGGGACAACTCCGCTGCATGGGGTGTCCGAACAGGGCTATGTGGATGGCCCGGCTCCTCATCGAGCACGGCGCCGACGCAGCAGCCCCAATGTCACAGATTTATCAGCTAAAAAAATGAAATTAATATGACACTTTCGATGGGGCTTGAACATCATTGACCATTAATCTACCCCTCGATACATCCCCTCGAATTTACTATGCTATGAATATCAACAATCGCAAGGACGCAAATCGATACAAGTCAGCATGTGACATGGGACGGACCAGATGTTGGCAGACACAGGCAGGTAGATTACATGTACTCGTACTTAGGTGATGGCAATAGGACCTCCTATCCGCACTTATCCGTTCTGGTAATTCCTTGCTATCTGGCACTTTTGGAGATAGCAATTAGTTAACACAGTACCATGGTAATCGTTTCGATCTTCTCAACCCTACACGATGCCAGTATTCATTTTCGTCCAGACCATCCAGACTACTTTCCTCGTGACCTATCGGTTCCACCCTACGCAAAGCACATCTACAATCGGGAGCCGTTCCAACTTTCCTAGAGCAAGTCGCTTGCTCGAACCCTGTGTCGTGTTTTGCAGACGCAGTCAGGCACCTGAAGCATACCATAGTGTGTCAAATGGATACCCCATGGAAGATTGAAGTGTGCATTTGTGTGTCGTCTTCAGAATTGGCTCGACAGGGTTCAATTCGGGAAGGGCAGTCAGATCCTGGAAAGATGTGGAAATTTGGCAGGTGTTCATATACTAGAAAGTGTATCAGGAGCTCTCATCGAGTCACTGGCACGGAATTTCTAGAGGTCAGAGAGAGTTGGGTGATCCCTGTACGAAGAGATGAGTCTCAACGAGTCAAACACGAAGGCACCGCTGCCTTGAGATTATCAACGACGGGAGTCTATTCCTTGGTAATATTCCATACTTCTTCAACATTCCTGCATGGCGGTGCGATGTCCACGCAGGTCTTGTTGAGGTTCCAGGCGGGGCGCGCAAAGGTCGCATAGAGCTTGTGCAACGTAATGCAACGGCAGGGGTGCTTGCAAGACGGCCGTTGCGGGCAGCCAAAAGCTCCGTGAGGTTCGCTACTGTAAAGAGTATATTCTGTTTGAATAGATTGGACGGCGTTCCGCTGAGTTGGGAAAGTAAGTCGCCGTCTATCAGACGCAGAGAAGGCGCGTAGCGGGATGGTGCGGCGATGAGCCTCGAAGTGCCAGAGTTCTGCGGCCTTCAAAGGAGCATCGGGTGTTTGCAGAGCCTTGAGGCATACAAGTGTCGATGTTGACAACTGGGAAGAGGATAAATTGTCCCCCTGCGCTCTGACAGATGGCGCTGGAGAAAACAAGTCGATGATCAGGCCGTGTGACTTCCAGTGGAGCCGTTGGGGTTAGAGGCTTGTATGAGAGCGGTTTCGATGTGAGGTCTACTTGTGCTGAGGGAAGGCTGAGGGGAGCCATAATTGGTGAGACTGATGCCTGAGTGATTTGGAAGAGTAAGACTTGTCACAGAAGATGAAAGATTTACGAAGCGGTTGGTTTTGACGAACAAGAGAGATTTTGAGCTAGCACAGACAAAGACACTGGATGGTCTTTGAGGGGTAATTGAGTACGCGAAGGAGATTGATTGAGAGGTTTCAGCTTCGGCACTTGATAGCGAGAAAAAATGGTTCGTCAGTCCGGCGGACTCCGGATGGGTAGTTCCGTTTCAGGGTTGAAAGTGAGTCAGGGTCAACATGAAAAGGAGAGGGTTGGTTGAAGAGCAGTGAGGTCCAAGTCATTGCTCGTCAAGTCCAGGTAGGATCTGGGGAATAGCAAACTCTGAAGATGGCGAGGGGAGTTCCTTCATTCCATTACCCAGGCTTCTATTTCCACACCCACGCATGTCCTACTCAACTCTCTCCTGTATGGCGGGGACAGTTCGCTGCGATTCCATCGATTGGGGTGGAAACAGGTGCCATACCCATCACACGTATGATCTGGGCGCTGATCATCCGTAGTACAGCGGCACGCTCTTGAACTGATCGGTCGGCAAATACTGATGGACTGCAGCTATCGCGCATTCTTTCCCTGCGATGACCCGCTTAATTGCGGTCTAAGCGCGATGACGAGGAGTAATGTCGGTGTTGTGGTGAAGACGCTGGGTTCCTCGATGTGAGTGACAGACGTCGCGGACGGGGAGTGAGCGGCCACACATGAAAGGATCCTTAAGAATGAGGGCGACAGGAGGGCGATCACCGGAAGGAATTCTTCCATATCTCAGACACGATTTAGAGCGAGTAGGAGTAGGAGATATCACGGATGATGAGAGCTTTGGCTCTGAGAAGGATTGAGAGGTCACGTACGATCCCTTAGCGGCTACAAAAATTATCTCTTGTTCTACTGTCTGATCTAGACTTGTTTCCGACTAGCCGTAAAGTTGAGAGAGGTGAGTCCGGACAGACGAGTCACTAGTGGCTGAGGGTTCGATTCGATGCACCAATTGCAGTTCATGAACGTTGAACGTTGAACGGCCACCGAAGCCACAGGACTCACGCCACCTGGACATCACGCGCGTTATTCAAGGGCCAACCCTCGTCGACGTCGTCCCGGCGCGGTCGATAAACTTCTTCACGTACAGAAACGGAAAGCAAATCTTCGCAGACCGATTCAACAACGGACAAGAAAACTCCCACATGCACCTCTGCGCCGCCGCCATTGCAGGCATCGCGACGGGCACCAGGACGAAACCGATCTGGGTCGTCAAGACATGCCTCTGCAGCTTTCTGCCTCGGACAAGCTAACAACAGCGACAACAGCGACAACGGCAGCCATGGGGTCGAGGTCGTCCCCGCTTGTTGGTGGAGGTGTTGTCTTTTCGACGATAAAACAGATAGCGCGCGAGGAGGGTGTCCGCGGGTTCAATAAAGGCTTCGTGGGCTGGCGTGCTGGGCTCTGCTGGGACGGCCAAGTGCGTCGCGAGCCCCATCACCTATCCTCATGAGGTTCGTGTTGTTCGATGCCCTTGCGCTCCCTGGACGTAGGCCTAACTAACCCAATCTTGTCTGTTCCAGGCCCTCCAAACGCGGTGACGAGAGCCCCTAATGGACGGTAGGGAGAAAAAAAAAGGGCTTGATGCAAACCCTCCGCCTTGTCATCGCAAAGGAGGGGCCCATTCGTTATACGGCGGTCTCAGCGCTCACCTCATGCGTGTGGTGCCCAACGCTGCCATGATGAACGCCATCTACGAGGGTATCCTTCGGTGGGGTGCCTCACGATGACCCGTATCATTATTTTATTGCCCTTCATAGAGTTTAATTGGACATAGGTGAGCCCCATCGACTTCACCTTGCGGTCTCATTGTTCACATCCCTCTCAAGTATCCTCCTCTTTCCATCCCGCATCTGTGCTGTAAATTGACATCATTTTCAGCTGATCACCCCCACTCACACGCTATCTTCGCACTGCTCTGTCTAATATACGTTCTTGGTATAGTCCCTGTGATTGCGCATACTATCACATAATCTACTCCTTACCCAAGGAATATCACTGCCGTACTTCTCGTTTAGCACCCTCAATCACATCTCCGACAACCAGCGCCATTGCCTCACCTCCATTGCCCGACAACGCTCACGCCATGCGGCTAACCATCTCCTGCTTCACCAACTGCTATTGGAATGCTCAGCGCCGGGAGACCCGCAAGGGAGGCAGGCACGTGAGAACATCCTGTGTGTACACATCCAGTCCGGCTTGCTCGTCTAAATGCGGAGCTGTGCGAATAACCGACGGGTGCAAAAGGACATCGACGCTAGGATAGTTCGGAGCCGCTAAGCGCATGAGGTTGGGCACGCGAAAAACGCGCATAAAGTCGTTGCAAATGCCCTGGGGTAGGTGCTGGGCTTGCAAAAAGTAGATTGTCGAACGTGCTGAAAGTGACCTCATGCGATCAGATGAGAAAGAAGAGAACGAGGGGAGCGTACTCAGCCGTGAGAGCGTACATGCCCAGAAAGATCTTCACCTCCGCGCTGAAGCCGGTCGTGCCAGAATGTGGGTACACTTCATCCGGTGATCGAGCTGTACCGTCGACTGGCAGGGTGATGTGCAACCCGTACTGGACACCGTCGTAGCGCGCGAGGTTGCTGCTCGCCTCTGCGCTGGCGATGCCATTTTACGTGCTCGAGGCCTAGCTGGTATTTGAGAGGGAAACGGGGAGCACGGTCACACCGCGGTCCTTGAAGGCTCGAACTTGTGGAACCCCGCGTCGGAAGGGAGATATGACGGGTTGTCAAGTGAAGCGGAAAGTGTTCCTGTGATTCGCGGTTTGAATGGGGTAAGTGGGTCGAACGTGGAGAGACTAGCGAATTGCGAACGTACTTGAGAGGGATTCCGATACGAAGATTCCTGAGGGTTCCTCAGGCTGAACCCGAGCACGCCCATTCTGCTACTGGCATGTGCTCCGGGCAGAACTCCCGGGCGTTCCCACGTGGCCCACCGCTCCTGCCCGGGCTGCCTCCCAATCGACTACGCTCGAATGAGTTGATGGCGATGTGTGCCAACCGCCTGCTGTCACAAGCCCTGTGTCCTATTTTACGTGTTAACCCTCCTTGACATTACCGTAGCTAGTTGTGTTGATCATTATTGGATTTTCGAATGGCAGACCTTGACATACCTTACTTTACTCCACGTTTTCTTGACCTTGTTGTCTCTTATTCGTGTATATAAGCCCTACAACCATTACTTCGCATCCTTGTCTGTCAAAATAATACGATTTTCTCCGCACCCCCGGCTCCTGTCTGACATCTCTATAAACTATAAGCGGGTTGGACTCGGAACATCGACACATTCTCTCTCCCTCCACGCTTTCGTCCCTGGTCATCGACCAGTCATCACCCCGTCATCAAGGAATGACCGACGTCTTCACCCTCGCTCATCAACTACGCTGTTCAACAACCTCGTGCAAGACATGGATGGTCAGGCAATTCGACTCTGACTTCGTGCCAGACCATTTCAAGCAAACACCTTGCGTACAGCATTGGGCGGATATGTAAGCCATCGATGAGGCGGTGCACTGGCGGTGCAACACCCCATGTACGTCCTATTCTCTGGCTATCATTTCCTCGCAGCTAACAAGTCCCACTCCTAAAGACTCCATTTCTTCCCTAGTCATCATATGGCTCACCAATCCGAATCCGCTCACTTTCATGCCCTTTTCGAGCATGCCTTACAGGCGTATGAGAAAATGACAGGCGTGTCTTTGACACAACATCCGCTCGCCATCAAACTTCAGAGTTGCGACACAGTTGACTCCATTACTGGCCTTTTGCAAGATCAAGCACAGGCATTTAGCCATTTGCAAGGAAGTCACAGAATCATGAAGTCCCTTAAGACGACTGTATCAATTTTGTCCAAGCTTTCATCCGCTGACTCCCGTGCCGATGCCATTGGCTTGGTACGTTAGAAGGGGCTCACAGCATGCCTCACATCTCTGACTTTTATTTACAGACTCTCCCACCTGCGAAGGCGATACAGACTTGTCTGGCTATTCTACTCAGCGTATGTCCCGTCATCTAGCTCATATGTAGGTGGCCCAGTGACGTCCGTGTGGTTCAGTCGGCCAAGGGAATGATATCAGACTGTGACGCGCTCGCCAACTTGCTCGAGTCGATCGAACACTTCCTTAACCGGCTCGATATCTACACACAAATCCCTCCTACGCCCACAATCGACGAGATGGTGGACAAGATTCTGGTGGAGCTCATCTCCACGCTTGCTCTGGTGACAAAGAGACTCAAGCAACGACGGTCAAGTGAGTCCATTCTCGTCGACGTTAGACTTTGCTCAGCACCATGTAGTCAAATTTGTAAAGACATTTTTCAAGGAGAAGGACATCGGGGCTGTGCTGGACAGGCTTGACCGGCTGACGCAAGACGAGGCCCGGACTACTGCAGCTCATATGCTCGCTATTGTCCACGGACTCGTCCAGAATATGAGGGAGTTCATGGATGGTGAACAATCAACTCGGTTTGTCATTGACGTCTCTTGAATACTCTTTTCTCTAGATGGAAAAGTGTCGATTGATGGTGTCCGGGAAGACCTCAGTACGATTTATTTGTGACGATGAGCTATCTCCGTATCTGATTGAGCGCTAGAAATCCTTCATCAAATTGCGAGCGACGTGAATAAGTCGAGACGTTAGTTATCGCCATGTTGGCATAATTGCTTGAAAGTGCTGAGAGTACCTGGCAGGTGACGAGTTGCTGAGCAAGATTCGAAGTTGGCTGGCTCCCCCAGTCATCAGGAAAAACCCCCCGCGCTAGCGAGAGCTAACGCCGGAATAACTCACTGATAAGCGAAATAACGAAATGACAATCAATAGTAAGTGAAATAAGGCCAGAAAATTGGGTTCGATCACTCTTAAGCGACGTGAAGGCATGAGCGCCCACAACAGCAATAATTTTTAATAACATGGTATGTAGTAGGTAGGCCACAGAAGTAGAGTACGATTTGTAATTCCATCAATCTATGTTGGTATATTTCAGAAAGAGTATCTGGGGAGATGATAAATCAAGTTATAACATGCAGTGAGGGCATGCTGTGACTCACCTCAACCACGCCAACGCATACATTTCCACCTAGATAGTGAATCAAGTCATGTCCAGCTGCCCTTGACCCACTGTGTGCCTGTGATCACATCAGCATAATAGAAGTTGGTAACCTCGGAGAGGTGGGGTTAGGCTCGAATATGACATAGGAAGGATTCTACACCATATTCGCGCCATGAAGGAAAGAGTTGACGATGAGAGGATTGCCGTGGTTAACAAGAAGTTGGAGCCCAAGCTGCAAGACACAAGAAACAGGCGGATGAATGTCGTGTGCATCAGTAGGTATCTGGCAAGGACGAGTAAAATATCCAGATTGTCAGCTTTCTAAGATAGGAAATATGGTAAGGCCATATCTACGGGAAACTAGGGAGAATTACACTGACCTTGGCAAGGTCCCAGAATCGAACCATTAGAGTGCGTGCAGCATATACAACCCATTTGCCACTCTTCATCTCTGCAATTGCTTCTTGTTCGGGGTTCTTGACAATGTATTTGACAGGCCCAAAAGCATCCGAAAGGAAAGTGCCTTTGTGAGATGACGCAGTATTGGACAAGGATGCTAATGCAACGAAATGTAAATCAACACCTTATCATTCCAGAGGAATAATGTCACCTAAATATCCAGCGATGCCTCCAGGTTTCACTATGAACAGCGGTCGTTGACCTCTCATTGATGAATCTGGGTGGGATGCACTCAGTGCAGATGGTTTGGGTGATTCTTTGGGGCTACTAATGCTGGAGATGTTGCTATCCCCATTGCTGGATGCCGTATCGACATCGTATAAGGAGTCTACACTTGACATGGGTGGCTTTACCGTTGGTTCCTTTTCTGGAGGGGATCGCTTTTCGGCGGGGAGAACAATATCTAAGAATCCTTCAATAACAAAAAAGAGCCCTAAAACGATATTGGTAACCCACACCAAGTAAGACTCAATTACATACCTGTATCGCGCTCTCCAGCTTTTGCCAAGTACAATCCTGAGGAATAGAACAGAATTTCGACCTTGTTGTCCAGTCCACTTATATATCTGCTCATTGTGACAGAAGAGGATCCACCAGTTGCATTGGAGGAATCGTCTCCTATATCGAGCAATGACAAGGAGCCGAAGGGTGACTCCAGAAACCCACCACCTGGCCGCGATGTTCGTCCACCTTCCATGGTAGTATATCACAGACGGAACATCCGTGCAAGAGTTTGAGAGGAAAGGTTAGAGATAAAACCCGAGTGGCACACCCGAGATCGAGAACGCGCCAGGAGTGAGTGAGGGTGGTGTGCGCAAGTTGTTATCCTCACTGCCATGGACGGGTGTTCGTTAACGATATCGAGGACGTAACAAGTTGATCGGAGAGCGTTGTGAGAGATAGGAGAAGGGCCACAGTTGCCCGGCACACAGAGAGAGAGAGGGGGAAGAAACGGGCCACAGTTGCCTGGCATTCGCCAGGACTGGGCTTGGGTATATATATTGAGTCCGAAACGACAAGACAATGTGTGCTACGTGAAGAAACAAAGGAATGGTGAAAGGGGGGAAACAGAGAGTGGAGTTCTGCTGGCGACAAGCCGCGCGGCATCGTATGGAAAGAGGAGTCTGGCGAATAGATGAGCAAGTGAGAGTGAATGGTATGTCAAGGCGTGACAGTGGCACAGGGTCGAAGGGAGCGGCGTGGATCGATGTCTGATGGCAAAGGCAAGGGGCAAGGGCTAGCAGAAGGAGCGACGAGTCTAAACAAAAAGAGACACAAAGAAACGTACAATTAAAGGTCCAATAACTCCATATCCAGCGATCTACATGTCCAACAACTTGTGGACCCAAACGAGGGCCGAATAATGAAGCGTCGAGCTCAACGTGTGTGGCACTGGCTGACAGCTAGCAGGGGTGGTCTTGTGGTGCTTGCCAACAGCAGCGGGCATGGCAAGTGACGTCGGCAGCAAGTCCTAGTCAGTCGGCAAGGGGACCTGTGTGGCGGCAAGAGCAAAGCATCAGACAAGGGGTGAAGGAGGAGGGCACATGGCATGCAAGGGCACTGCGGCGAGAGACTGACGTGTCAAGTCATTGGCATTGAGGCCTGCGTCATGTGGTCTGGAATGCGCCGATCCAAGACCACATACAATCCTCACCTTACAGTAGAAAAGGAAAGCAAGGCCTCAATAGAATTGTTGTCGCTTGGGAGCACTGACGAAATGACCGCCCGCAGCAAATGCAAGTGTCAGTGTTTCGGATTTCAGGATTTGCCAGAAGATGTAGGGAAATGGTAGGTGAGGAAGTGGGTTATATTTTCCAAAGAGCTAGCAACTTGCGATGACGGTCTTGGACTCTCAGCAATCTGGATGAAAGGGTCAACACGTGTAGAAGCTAGGAGAAAGGTTTTCATGCGCCTTCTTTGCTGTCCTACCATCGAAGGACGTGGATAGTTGCTGAAGGTTGATGACAGAGACGTGATTGGGCCGACGGACAAGAGCATCGTACTTTGTCTCCACAATGGTGACCCACTCATTGCCATGCAAGAGGGCATGTGATGGGCGCAAGGGTGAGAGCGTAGATGGGGCGAAAAAGGAGGAATGCTTGATGGCGGAGAGGACACGGAAGTACAAGAGCGTGGCAAGAACGAAAAAGAACATGATAGTTTTGGACTCCCATCAATCTGCATGAAGGGTTAACGTGTGCAGAAGCTAGGAGAAAGGTTTTCACGCACCTCCTTTGCTGTCCTACCATCGAAGGACATGGATAGTTGCTGAAGGTCGATGACAGAGACGTGATTGGCCAGACAGATGAGAGCATCGAACTCCGCCTTGGCAATGGCGACCCACTCATTGCCACGCATGAGCGCATGTGACGGGCGCAAGGGTGAGAGCATAGACGGGGCGAAAAGGAGGAATGCTTGATGGCAGCAAGGACACAGAAGTACAAGAGCATGGCAAGAACGAAAAAGAACATGATAGTTTCTATGGGCGAAGATGCAGCATGGATTGAAATTGGGCGGATGGCACTCATGCTAGGATCACGTTGTGGGGCCTCAGTAGGGTCTGGGAGTCACGGAAGGAAGGCATGATAGGAATCAGGAAGGGATGGGGTAGACGATCGTGTCGAAGGCCAGCTTGCTGGTGCGTTTGATGGGGGTGGCGTAGAGTGGAGACAGGCCGGGCGAGAAGTTGAAGTGTCCATGATGGCAATGAAATCTTGTGCCCCAGTGGGTCAGTGTAATAGAAGTTGTTAAACCTGAAGTGCTGGTCCTGTGGGAGATGTCAGGTTAAGCTAATACATACCAGGAAAAATGCGATAATGAGAGTTCATTCGATCACTCAAATGTTGACAGCGGCGACAATATATCACTAATTTATCTACGCAAACGTGTTGTAATTCTGTACATTAGTGAATGGATTGACATAGTAAGTTTGGCACTTTTCTAGTACCATGAAGCTACTCCAATCACGGGGCACTATTGGCCCAAAGCGCAGCAGCAAATGAATACTACTGATGATCCAGTCGACTGGGATGATTCCCACACACTGCTCTCCACCTTGTGTCAACCTGGATACCCGATGCATGAGGTGCTTGGGGTCTGGAGCAGTGGTGAGTGGCGAAAACCACTCAACATAAGTGAGATGGGTTGCAGGCGATGTGTCCAGTGATGGACACACTTTGTGGACAGTCTTCTCCGGTAGCTGAAACACAGTGCGAACCTGAGTGATCTGGGGTCCTAAGCACCAAATTGATTAGAGTAAGATTGACATGTTATGAATAATAATTACCTTTGATCCGGCCTTGCTTAGTATCTGGGCTGGGGCTTTGGACAAGGACAGTGTCAAAGCACGATGGTATGATCTGCCTGCGCTTGTCCCTTTGTTCTGGCTGAGCATGCACTGAGTCTATTGTCTGAGATCCATCAGTCCCCGTGAATTTGATTACATGGAATACCGGAACGCCTCAGAAGGGAATGAGAGCGTCCTCAGCGTGCAGAGAGAGGATACTCCTACTGGCCCCAGGGTTGTTGACCTGCGTGATGAACTCAGCCAGTACATCTTGAAAGTCTGGCACACCATATTGTGTTTTAAGAATGTCGAATGATGCGTTCTTTCTTGAGGGATGACAAGCCATCTTCACAAACTGAACATGAGTAAATGGGGGTCTGATCATCTTCCAAATCTCAGTGCGCTGGTGAACTTGGAGATCCTGTTTCCTGTTGATCAATGCAGCATGCCATTGCACCTTTTCACAACGCTCTAACCACACCATCATCTGGGGGTATTCATCTTTGCGATTTGTTGCACGGTAGGCATCCTTTGTGAGGTCGATGTGAAGGCGTTCAGACTGTTCTGTATTGTAGTTGTCCGTCGTGCCGAATAGTCATATGGATGATGCATAATGAGTTAAGCTGTGGAGCTTGGGAAGGTCAAAGTTCTTCCGGACACCAAGATCCAAGAAAACGGCCTTGTGATCATGAAACGCGGCAAGGGATTTCTGCAGACGGTCAATCAATTCCATTGTATGGCTCTGGTACTGAGCAAGGTACACGAAATCCAGGAGCGCATGCACGGATTTGATGATGCATGATGAGTCCCACCCGTCTGGAACTGGAAGATCTACAACAAGCCCCAGTAGTATTGAGCATATCTTCTTGTGCTCATGGCCTGAGACCTGTGAAAGTATGGATAAGCCTTTCAGAAACAATAATATCCTGTGATTCGGGGGTATCGCTTGGCATCGTGCATCAATCTCCTCTGCACAAGGATACTGATTAGCAATGTGTCCAGTGTGCACACATGTCAATCTCACCTGGCCCAAAGATTTCGATCAGCCATCGGATCAGATGTTTCACCATGCCCTGGAGCAGCTGGTGAAGAATGTCTGGCATGATTGACAAAAAAATGTCAGCCAGTGGGAACCTTTCCTAGAATGGATTGCAGATGGGCTTGAGTTCAGCTTCATGGCATGCACGGTGAAATTGACAAGTATTGGTATTGGCCAAAATGTATGTCTTGATTGCCATAGCCTGTACACAACGTGGAAACACCTTGTATTCGCCAAGCTGGTTGCATGGAACTTCACATTTAGGGCACCGGCCACCATATGTACAGGTCACAAGGGACTGCTCAGGATAGTCCCCAATAAAGTTGGCAAAGATCAGATGGCATCGCCGCCAGATGCTGTCGCTGCTCATCATGGGGATGCCGGTTTCACCATAATAGCTGATCAGGTCCAATACATATCGCATACATCCATGGAATAGATTCGCAAGTCCACAGCGGCGAGCGGCCTTGGTACTGATGCCTGTCAGCTTAGTAACTGGAATGTAACCAATCAAGAAGTGGGCGTGGCGCGATGGCTTGCGGTGTATGTCTTTCGGAATGTTTCTGATCATTAAGTAGATCGGATATGCCATTTTATTCCAGAAGAGTGTAAGCTGTGTCTTGTCCGAGGAGACCAGAACTGGGATGACAGTTGCTCCAGGGCGACGGGACTCAAGCAATTCCTTTTACTCCTTGTCAGTTGGGATATTTTATTGAGTGTTAATTACACACCTGAACCATCCACCACCAGGTACTGGTATGCATCTTGTTATAGATACAGCATGTACGTTCAGTGCTGGTGTAATGCCGCTCTGGGGTATAGATGAGATCTTGCACAAACTCAGGGTCACCATAAAGTGATTGGATGCATTCTATAATGTCACGGTAGTAGAACTCAAGGCGCTCCTCTCCAATGACAAGTTCCTTGCATCGGAAAGGAGGGCGCCCAGGCAATTGGTTATCGATAATGTCATTCAGTTGTTTCATGGTGCGGTACGACAGGCCAAGCTTGTCTACAACCTTCAAAGACGAATTAGTGATGAGCAAACCATATCAGATTGAAGAGGATGTGTACCTCTCCTATTGCCAGCAGATCCATCAATGCTGACGATGTTGGTCCACGTATCTTTCCCCAATGTGCAACCTCCTAGTCACACTGAGAAACAAATGGCGCCCAAATAGACTGTGTAGCCGTGTCTTCATTCGATTCACGCGCCATGCTGGGTATTGGGGCGCCCGCATTGCCCGATGGGAAATGGTTGATCACCACCATTTGTGACCTTTCCGCATCAGGCACATTGAAAGGAACAACTTGCTCAGTCGCAGCATTTGAGGGCTCAGCCGTTGTATCTGAGTCAACAGCATGGTGATTTGGAATGGCTGGTCCTGGGTGGACATTGTGTTCTGTGAGGACCTCAAATGCATCGGCATCTGCAAGGTCCGCTGGCTCAGTGGACCCAGACGGATCCTCCTCAGGATCGACAGCATCAATATCTGTATACAAATCAAGTTCTGATGAATTAGGTAGCAACACAAGCAACAGAGAACTCACCATCTGATGATTGTGTGCTGTCATGTCTGTCCATTTCAGCATCACGCCTGCCTAAGTCGTTGGGGCTAACTCTCCCTGGCCCTGGTGATTGCGTGCCATCGCGCTCATCCATTTCGTCATCGTGCCCGCCTGGGCAATAATCACCCATGACCAAGTCGTCGGGGCTTACTCTCCCCAACCCTTGTGAGGCCCAATTTGGGGCTAGAGCTGGTGGAAACGCCATGCGATGAATGGAGGCAGCAGCCAATTGAACTTCTGAGCTGACACGGCAGCGGGGATCTCGGGATTTGCTCACATATTGAGAAAGGCCACATGGCGTGAAATTCCTATTGCACCCAAAGCATTGGACCTGTGCCGCGGCCATGGGGCATAGGGTTTGGTAACGAGTGGGGGGTTGGGTGAGGGACGGGGAAAAAAATTGCGGTCGCTGTGAGGAGTTGTAGTTTGCGTTCCAAGGGCAGACTGGATATAAATGAGGACATACCTATTGTCCGAGACATCACCCATCCCCACTCTAGTCTTTCGTTTTTGTCCTTGAATCGGATTCACACACTCCTTACCTACGTTCTTATTGTTTGCCATAATGCCTGGTTGTGTGCGTCACGCAAAGTCCAAGAAATCTGCCAAGAAGTCCAAGTAAGAAGTTCCATTTCAAAGTGATAGCGAACTAATTGTATGAATAAAACACAGCGCCCCCCTTGCCAGTGAAGCTGGTGAAGCCTCGGGCGCGACGTCTGCCACCAATAACCTACAAGGTGAGTCCAACGGCCGGTAATTAGACAGGCATAACACCAGCAGAAGTACCGAACAAATGCACCTTCAACACCATTGAACCAAATTCTGCTTTGACTCCTGCGCCGCTGACGATTGAGCCCCGCCAGAATAAAAGGATGCAAAACAATGGTAAGTGCTTCATGTTTGTCAAAAAGCGAGGTGGCTCAGTTTGGTCTTGAAGGCCCCGCTCATGGCCAACCCATGCAACTGTGATCGATGGGTAGAGGTAGCAGAGACGTTGAAGAAGAGCAGCAGCAGCAACTTACCAGGATTGGTGGAATTGACAACAGGGACAACATGTATCCTGCGTTGCAACGGAGTTGAGTTTTTCGCTTACCAATCGGTGCACGTGCATGTTTCATTCGTGCGTGGCTGACTTGTAAAAATTTCAGCGTCACCTTTTGCCCCTGCCTTTCACCTGACTCCTCTCTGTCTTCCTCCCTTTGGTCCCTCTGGTTCCAACTTTGATAACGATGACAGCGGGGCAGAGACCGAACCGGATGACTGGCTCGATGAGCAGTTCCCTCCAATCCACACCTCCAACATCTCGGAGGCGAGCATGATTGAGGTATGTCTTTTTTTTTCTTTTTTTTTTTTTTTTTCACATCACCCTATTTTTGTAGAGGCCAGTGTGGCAGGATTCGCCTGTGGCTGCTTCAGCCAGTGCAGGTCTTGGCACCTCATCCTCGATCACCGACATTCCCACTGTAACAGTACAGGAGGTTGGGGGTGGCAATGCAGTTGGTCCCTCTGTCAATGCCCCGGTTGTGGACCCGGCCCTCATTGTGGACCCGGCCCCGGTTGTGGGCCCAGCCCTGGTTGTGTGGCCAAGTGACACTGATTTGGTGTTTGTTCCGGGGTCAAACAGGTTGATACTGACTGTGCAGAGTCCACCAGTGCACGCCATCATCCACGATGCCTTTGACAACACTCGGGCATCGCTTTTCTTTGACCACTCTTTCCCAGATGCTACCATGATGCCAACTCTACTTGGGGGCTGTTATCTTACTGTGGCTGCAGAATCTCATAACCCAAGGGCACCGGTTATTTGTAGCCAGTTGATCCAGAAAGCTGGATATATGGACACATTGATCCGTTTGGTGAGTTGCTTCTCACTTCGCGCAGCACAGCACTAATTGTGTTTACAGCCACATGCTTGCATCCCTATTTACTGCGCAGAAGTGAAGGAGCGTTGTGTGGCCCTCTTGCAGATCACTTACTTGGCTATTGGCTCTGTGCCTACTGTCACTCAGGTTGTTGCTCGGGAGCTATCAAGGTACAATTACACGTTTCCAACACCATCGAATGTAAGTAGTCTTTTTTTTTTACAATTCACAGCTAATATCTATTCAGAGTAACCCCCTCCGAGGGGTTCCAAACTGGGCCAAGCCTTACCGGAACTCCCGTGTCATTGCAGTGATACAGGACCTCTGTTTTACAGGGGGCTTCAGTGCATTTGCTCAGTGATATAATTTACGTTTTCTGACATCCCAAGGTACTGATGGGATGCTAGTTCGTGAGGTGCTGGCTACAATGGTGGCATTAGTGGCCACAGCGGTGAGTGAATTCTTTTTATGTGGTCACTTTGTACTAACACAGATTGTCAGCTCTATGCCAGCATCCACAAGTGGCAATCTGGCAGGCATCAACCCAGTAACTTCTCAGCAAACACATACCTTGACGTGTACAATGGTCACATCCAAACTCTCTGTCACATCCAAGAGAGTAGCAGTGCTAGGTTTCATCGTATGATGGGTGATATATATACCCAGGCAAGGTAAGTGTGAATGTATTGGAACAATGAACAATCAATACTGATCAAACATCACAGCTCCAATGTGGCATCCCATGGTGTTCCCATTGCAGAACTTAACATTGAAGAACTCAACTAAGTCCACCACTCATTTTGACAACCACCAAGTCCTATGTACGTTGTTTGTTTACTTCATCTTATACAAATAGCTGAACATATTCCAGTCAATGTAGGACAACGATACCCACTCCCATATGTGATTTGGTATTGGTACAAAGCAATACCACTGGACAATGCATTACCTCGTACTGTTTGCTACAGGTAGTTTAGTTAGTTAGCCAATCATTAGTTATCAGAAAAATACTACTTATTTAATTGAAAATTATCTCGGAATGTGAGAAGGATCAGAAGCTTTATTCAAACGTTATCATAAAATTATTCAGAATTATCATATATTATTGAAGATAATTAACTCTAGGTTATGGGGGGTAAGAAAACCAGCGATAATATAAGGGATTAACAAATTATCGATAATTTCCACTAGCGACACACAATTATCACTAAGTTGCTAAAATTATTGTGGGGGGTTTTTCCTGATGCAGATCCATGGAAGAATTATAACATCGGTCGCGAATCGAGGCACAGCGAGACCGGGGTGTGGTTCATTAACAGTAATATCCTCTCCGAATGGAAAGCATCTGGACCGAGTTCGCTACTCTGGATACACGGGAAACGTTGGTGTATCGCCCCTCGCTTGATGTTTCGCAAAAGTTAATAGGTTATTCCTTTCACAGCTGGCGCTGGCAAAAGTGTACTATGGTACATTGTCGCTTCAGTATTTCGTCTTGATAGCTTACACTAGTGGCAAGTTCCACAATCATCGAAGGGATCGAGGACATGCAAAAGTCCGGGCTGGTGTCCCTTGCCATGTTTTACTATGACTTCAGGGAGAAAGAAAAGAAGGACCTTCGTGGCCTACTCTCATCGGTTCTCTTCCAGCTTTGCAATCAATCCTATTCCTATTATGCGATCATTTCCACATTTTATTCGACATGCCAAGATGGTGCTCAAAGCCCCAGCAACAACAAACTCATTCGGTGTTTTAAGGGCTTATTGAATCTTCCAGGACAGGCTCCTGTTTATCTAATTGTGGATGCCTTGGACGGATGTCCGAACACATCTCTGCCGTCCCACCGCGACCAAGTCTTAAGGCTCCTGGAGGACCTCATCGACTCAAAATTCCCAAACCTCCGGATATGCGTCACCAGCCGACCCGAGACTGATATCAGGCCTATTCTCGAGCCTTTGACTTTCCATTCTGTTTCTTTACATGACGAGAGTGGACAGAAGGAAGACATTGAGGACTACATCAAGTCAATCGTGAACATGGACAGAATGATGTGAAGATGGTCATCGGTGCACAAGCAGCTTGTGATTGATGTACTGACAGAAAGGGCAGACGGGATGTAAGGCATTTATACCGAGTTTTTTCACGACACTTATCCACACACCATAGGTTCCGATGGGTGCATTGCCAGCTAGAGTACCTTGCCAGGTGCCTCCCGGGGCATATCCGACATGCCCTAGACGAATTACCATCGACACTCGATGCTACATATGAACGAATGTTACAGGAGATTGACGGCATAAATTGGGAATTTGCGCGACGGCTTCTGCATTGCGTCGCAGTGGTTTCCCGCCCACTCCGAGTCGAGGAATTGGCTGAGTTCCTCGCATTTGATTTCGATGTGGGACAGATTCCGAAATATCACAAGGATTGGCGGCTCGAAGATCCTATAGATGCTGTGCTGTCAACGTGCTCCACATTGCTTTCCCCTGTCAACTCTCAAGATTCCCAAGTAATACAATTTTCACATTTCTCGGTCAAGGAGTTCCTGACCTCTACCCGCTTTGCTGAAAAGTGCAACATGATTTCCAGCCGGTACCATGTTTCTATGATACCTGCTCATGCCCTTGTTGCCAAAGCATGTCTTGGTATTCTATTACACTTGGGCAAAGACATCACCAGAGACACACTTCCGAAATTTCCTCTGGCCGAGTACGCTGCAAAACACTGGTTCGAGCATGCCCATTTTGAGGGTGTGTCAGAAGATGCAGAAGAAGGAATGACACAGATGTTCGATTGGAGAAAACATCATCTCGCTGTTTGGCTCTGGATATACGACCCAACTTTTTCCTGGAACGAGAAAAGAAATTGGGAAAAACCACTGTTGATACCCTATAGAACCCCGCTGCACTACGCTGCGTTTTGCGGCCTATACGACGTCGTGAAAGTCCTCACCACGGAGCATCCACAGGATGTCAACTCTCGGAGCGTCGTTGGGGAGGAAACGCCGTTGCATCTAGCTTCACAAGCAGGTCATATAGATGTCGCTCGGCTCTTCATCGAGTACGGCACCGATGTGGCAGCCCAGACCAATGACGGGACGACTCCGCTGCATACGGTGTCCAGTAAAGGACTTGTGGATGTGGCCCGACTCCTTATCAAGCACGGCGCCGACGCGGCAGCCCAGAGCAAGGACGGGATTACTCCACTGCATCAGGCGTCTAGATCGGGTCATATGGATGTGGTCCAGCTCCTCATCGAGCACGGTGCTTACACGGAAGCCCAGTGCAAGGACGGGACTCCGCTGCATTGGGCATCCGAATACAGTCAAATTGATGTGGCCCAGCTCCTCATTGAGCATGGCGCCAATGTGGCAGCCGAGAGCGAGAATGCAGAGACTCCGCTGCATCGGGCGGCCAGCAAACATCATGCGGACCTGGCCTGGCTCCTCATCAAGCACAGCGCAGACGCGGCAGCCCAGGACGAGGACTTGCGGACTCCACTACATTGGGCGTCTTTATGGGGTGATCTGGATCTGGCTCAGCTCCTCATCGAGCACGGTGCTGACACGGCAGCCCAGGACGAGGACAGGATAACTCCGCTACATTGGGCGTCCAAATGCGGTCAAGTGGATGTGGTTCGGCTCTCATCGAGCATGGCGCAGATGCGGCAGCCCCGAGCGAGGACGGGATGACTCTTCTGCACCAGGCGTCCTCTAAGGATCTGGCCCAGCTCCTCATCGAGCACGGTGCCAATGTAGTATCCCAGTGCAAGGGCAGCACGACTCCGCTGCATCACGCGTGCCTCGGGGGTAATGTAGATGTGGCCCAGCTCCTCATAGAGCACGGCGCCGACGCGGCATCCCAGAGCAATGACGGGACGACCCCACTGCATTGGGCGTCCGAAGGGGATGATGTGGATCTAGCCTGGCTCCTCATCGAGCACGGCGCCGACACAGTAGCCCAGGACGAGGACGGTACGACTCCGCTGCATCTGGCGTCCGGAGAAGGTCATGTGGATATGGTCTGGTTCCTTATCGAGCACGGCGCCGACGTGGCAGCCCAGAGCAATGATGGGACGACCCCGCTGCATCGGGTGTCCAAACGGGGTCACTTGGATGTGGCCCGGCTCCTCATCGAGCACAGCGCCGACGCGACAGCCCAGAACGAGGACGGGACGACTCCGCTGCATCAGGCATCCAAATTGGGTCGTGTGGATGTGGCCCAACTCCTCATCAAGTACGGCGCCGATGCGGCAGCCCAGAGCGAGGACGGGACGACTCCGCTGCATCGTGCGTCCGAAGGGAGTGTGGATATGGTCCGGTTCCTTATCAGGCATGGCGCCGACACAGCAGCCCAGGACGACGACGGGCGGACTCCGCTGCATCAGGCGTCCAAATGGGGTCATGTGCATGTTGCCCGGCTCCTCATCGAGCACGGTGCCGACGCGGCAGCCCAGGACGAGGACGGGACAACTCTGTTGCATCTGGCGTCCCAATATGGTCATGTGGATGTGGCCATGCTTCTTATCGAGCATGGTACCGACGCGGCAGCAGCCCAGACCGAGGGCGGGACAACTCCGTTGCATCTGGCGTCCGAAAGGGGTCATGTGGATATGACCCGGCTCCTCATCGAGCACGGTGCTGACGTGACAGTCCAGAGCAAGGATGGGACGACTCCGCTAGATCGGGCATCCTTGAGGGGGCATGTGGGTGTGGCCCGGCTCATTGAGCGCGCCGCCAATGCAGTAGCCCAGAACAAGGACGGGACGACTCTGCCTGGGGCGTCCGAACGGGGTCGTGTTGATGGCTCGGCTCCTCACCGAGCACGGCGCCGACGCAGCAGCCCCTATGTCACAGATGTAGCAGCTAAAAAGATGAAATTAATATGACACTTTCAATGGGGCTTGACATCATTGACCATTAATCTACCCTTGATACATCCACTTGAATTTACTACTTAATAACGTATGTCATTGAATATCAACAATTGCAAGGACGCAAATCGATGCAAGTAGGCATGTGACACGGGACCAGAAGTGGTCCCGACACATGTAGGATCTCTCCCGTCCGTCCTGCCACGGAAAATTCCGTGCTATCTGGCACCTCCCAGTCATCCCGACCCGCCGCTAGTAACCGCGCAATTCCCTGCAGACCTTTATCTCAACCCTCGTCCGGCAATTAGCTAATACTAAGATAAAACGCTTTTCTGTCACCCATTGAACACCTAACCCTAGTCTCGGGTCCCTCCACTAACTTCATGACCGAACCAAAATCTGCGGAACGACAGGCAAAGAGAGTAAAGTTTGAAAACGCTCTGATAACCAAGTGAGAACGCTTGCCCATTCGGTTCCGAATATCAGCATCAAAGGCCAGTAGTCCTAAAGTCGATACCTCGCAGACACACTTAGCGATGTCTCGATGCAAACAGGAGACACTGACTTGACCTCGGAAAAGGGAGCAGGAGTCCACGTTAACTTACCATCCTCCTTTCAAAATTATCTTACTACCACCTTCCTGGGACTGTAGCGTGGGAGGTAACTCCGCGCTGGTGAGTTCGAAGAGTAGTCCGAGATTCGAGGTGGGTCCGCGATCCCGAGGGGAAAGCGAAAACGCGAGGGGGGGGGGGGGAGAAGGAGCGAGAAAAGAGGGAGAAGCCGCGTTCCCGAGGGAATTGTAACGGGGCAAAGAATGTCTTGAGGCGACGGCACGCGAGCGAGACCGGGGGGAAAGGGTGGTCTAAGATTGCATCGAGCGGGTTCCGCGTGGCCGAAGCCAGGTGAGGGTGATTACATACAGGTATACTACTGCGAGTAAAGGGGAACAGTGTCGACCCACAATGAAGGTTAAAGTATGAATGAAATGAAGGTGTAGAATGGAGAGTAACAGTATAAAATAAGGGGGATAGAAAACGTACATGAGAGTCCTGAATGTTCCTCACTACAGTAAAATGCGTCCGGCGATATGCGGTCCAAGCGAGGGCTCGACTGGCGAGACGTCGCATACGCTGTCATCTTGACAGCACTAGGCAGCGAGAGTCTGCGGTCCGGGTTTCTTCTGCAGCAGGGTTTTGAGGTGAAACAAGAGGGGACTTGGGCAAGACGGGAAGAGGAATGCACCAGCCTGAGAGCGATGGAGGCGTGGTGGCAATGCTGACAAGCGTCACGTGGTCAAAAGTGCTCCGTTCCGCTTCGCATGACAGTTTACAGGTGTCTGCCTCTTTGCCTGATGCAGGCCCGGAACTTGAACGGACGTTGAAGCCAGTCACTTTCCCTGCCCAGACTCCTATATCAAAACGGTTGCTGCGTCACCACAGGGTTGTCAATTACTTGCGACTGGGAGTAGAGACGAGATCATCAACGCCTGGGATCTCAAGCAATGGAAGGGTGTTGGTGGACTCGATCTCCGAATGGCAGACCCGAAATAATCAGGGCCGTACCGTGCTTTACTCCGCGTTTTCATGACCTTGTTGTCTCTTTTCCATGTATATAACCCCCCGACAATCATTAACTTCGCATCCTTGTCGAATTAATATCATTTTTTCTGACATCTTTATAAACTATAAGCTGGTTGGACTCGGAACGTCGACACATTCTCTCTCCCTCCACGCCTTCGTCCCTGGTCGTCACTCCGTCATCAAGGGGTGGCTGACGTATTCACCTTCGCTCGCCGACTACGTTCAACAACCTCTTGCAAGACATCAAATGCAGCATATGGCAATTCGACTCCGACTTCGTGCCAGACCATTTCAAGCAAACACCTTGCGTACAGCATTGGAAGACAACGATGAGGCGGTGCCACAGCTCTTCTCTTCACCATAACCCCCACGCACGTCCTAATCTCCCGCTACCACTTCCTTCTTAAGGATTATGCTAGTTGGTGACTACCCCAACTCTTTCTCCCCCTCCCATCCCAATCACCGGCACCAGCACGAGCTCCTACCCATCGCCATTGTATCCCCTCGCAGCTGACAAATTCCCCTCCTAAAGACTCTATTTCTTCCCTCTTCCCTACTCGTCATATGGCCCACCAATCCGAATCCGCTCGCTTTCGAGCCCTTTTCGAGCCTGCCTTTCAGGCGTACGAGAAAATGGCGGGCGCCTCTTTGACACAACATCCGCTCGCCGTCAAACTGCAAAGTTGCGACTCGGTCGACGCCATCACTGACCTTTTGCAAGACCAAGCACAGGCATTCAGTCATTTACAAGGAAGTGACAAAATCATGAAGTCCCTTAAGACCACTGTATCAATTTTATCCAACCTTTCATTCGCCACCCCCCTTACCGAGGACTTTGACCTGGTACGTCAGAAGCGGCTCATGGCATGTCTCCCGTCTAACCTGTATTTACAGACATTCCCACTTGCGAAGGCTATACAGTCTTGTCTGGTTATCCTACTCGACGTATGTCCCGTATCTAGTTCATGAATAGATGGCCTGGTGACGTCCATGTGATTCAGTCGGCCAAGGGCATTACATCCAACTGCGACGCGCTCGTCGACTTGCTCGAGTCGATCGAACACATCCTAAACCAGCTCAATATCTATACACGAATTCCCCCTACGTCCGCAATGAACGAGATAGTGGTCAAGATTCTGGTGGAGCTCATCTCTACTCTCGCCCTGGTGACAGAAGAACTCAAGCAACAACGGTCAAGTGAGTCCCTCCTCGCCGACATTAGACCTTGCTCAGCACCATGCAGTCAAATTTGTAAAGAAATCTTTCAAGGAGAAGGGCATCGAGGCAGTACTTGAGAGGCTTGACCTGCTGACGCGAGACGAGGCCCGGACTACTGCAGCTCATGCACCCGCTACTGTCCACGGACTCACCCCGAATATGAAGGAGTTCATGGATAGTGAGCAATGAACTCGGTTTGTAATATGATGTTTCTTGAATATTCTATTCCCCAGACGGCGAAGCGGGCATTGATGGTGTGCGGGAAGTCCTCGGTACGTTTTATTTGCGACGATGAACTAGCTCCGTATCTGACTGAGCGCTAGAAATCCTTCATCAAATTGCGAGAGACGTGACCAAGTCGAGACGTTAGTCATCGCCATATTGGCATAATTGCTTGAAAGTGCTGAGAGTAGCTGACAGGTGACGAGTTGCTGAGTAGGATTCGAAGTTGGCTGGCTCCTCCAGATCCATGGAAGAATTACAATATCAGTCGCGAATCGAGGCACGGCGAGACTGGGGCGTGGTTCATTAACAGTAATATCCTCTCCGAATGGAAAGCGTCTGGACCGAGTTCGCTACTCTGGATACATGGGAAACGTTGGTTTACCGCCCATCGCTTGGTCTTTCGCAAAAGCTAATAGGTCATTCCTTTCACAGCTGGCGCTGGCAAAAGTGTACTATGGTACGTTATCGCTTCGGTATTTTGTCTTGGTAGCTTACACTAGTGGCAAGTTCCACAATCATCGAGGGGATCGAAGACATGCAAAAGTCCGGGCTGGCGTCACTCGCCATGTTTTACTATGACTTCAGGGAGAAAGCAAAGAACAACCTTCGTGGGCTACTCTCATCGGTTCTCTTCCAGCTTTGCAATCAATCCTATTCCTATTATGCGATAATTTCCACATTTTATTCGACATACCAAAATGGCGCTCGAAGCCCCAGCAACAACGAACTCATTCGGTGTTTCAAGGACTTGTTAAATCTTCAGGAACAGGCTCCCGTGTATCTGATTGTAGATGCCTTGGATGAATGTCCAAAGACATCTCTACCGTCCCACCGCGACCAAGTCTTAGGCTTCCTGGACGACCTCGTCGACTCAAAACTTCCAAATCTCCGCTTATGCGTCACCAGCCGACCCGAGACCGATATCAAGTCTATTCTCGAGCCCTTGACTTTCTGTTCTGTTTCTTTACATGACGAGAGCAGACAAAGGGAAGACATTGAGGACTACATCAAGTCGATCGTAAACACGGACAGAATGATGCGAAGATGGTCATCGGTGCACAAGCAACTTGTGATTGATGTTCTGACAGAAAGGGCAGACGGGATGTAAGGCATTTATACTGGTTTTCTTCACGACACTCATGCACACACTGTAGGTTCCGATGGGTGCATTGCCAGCTAGAGTATCTTTCTAGGTGCCTCCCGGGGCGTATTCGGCGTGCCTTAGATGAATTACCATCGACACTCGATGCTACATATGAACGAACGTTGCAGGAGATCGACGGCACAAACTGGGAATTTGCGCAACAGCTCCTGCATTGCGTTGCAGTGGTTTCCCGCCCACTCCGAGTCGAGGAACTGGCTGAGTTCCTCGCATTTGATTTCCATGTGGGACAGATTCCAAAATATCGCGAGGATTGGCGACTCGAAGACCCAGTTGATGCTGTGCTGTCAACGTGCTCCACATTGCTTTCCCTTGTCAACTCACAAGATTCCCAAGTAGTACAATTTTCACATTTCTCGGTCAAGGAGTTCTTGACCTCTACTCGCTTTGCTGAGAAGCGCAACACAATTTCCAGCCGGTACCATGTTTCTATGACACCCGCTCACACCCTCGTTGCCAAAGCATGTCTTGGTATTCTACTACACCTCGACAAAGACACCACCAGTGGCACGCTTCCGAAATTTCCTCTGGCCGAATACGCTGCAGAACACTGGTTCGAGCATGCCCGTTTTGAGGGTGTGTCACAAAATGCAGAAGAAGGGATATCACAGATGTTTAACCGAAGTAAACATCACCTTATGGTTTGGCTCTGGATATGCGACCCAATTCATCCCTCGTGGAGGCAAAACAATTCGGTAAATTCACCGTGGACACCCCGTGGAACCCCATTACATTATGCTGGGTTTTGCGGCCTATACGACATTGTGAAAGCCCTCGCCATTGAGTATCCACAGGACGTGTGTTCTCGGAGCTTCCCTGGCGAGGAAACGCCTTTGCATCTAACTTCACGAGCGGGTCATATAGATGTGGCCCGGCTCCTCATCGAGCACGGCGCTGATGTGGCATCCCAGAGCGAGCACGGGACGACTCCGCTGCATCTGGCATCGTATGGGGGTCATGTAGGTCTGTCCCGGCTCCTCATCGAGTACGGCGCCGACGCAGCAGCCCCGGGCACGGACGAGACGACTCCGTTGCATCGGGCGTCCTTTGGGGGCCATGTCGATGTGGCCCGGCTCCTCATCGAGCACGGTGCCTCCGTGGAAGCCCAGAGCAAAGACGGGACGACCCCGCTGTATGGGGCGTCCTTCTGGGGTCATGTAGATGTGGTTCGGCCCCTCCTCGAGCACGGTGCCAACGCGGGAGCCCGGAGGGATGACGGGACGACTCCGCTTCATTGGGCGGCTTGGCGGGGTCATGTGGATGTAGCCCGGCTCCTCATCGAGTACGGCGCTGACGTGGAAGCTCAGAGGGAGGATGGGACGACTCCGCTGCGTTGGGCTTCTAGCATGGGTCATGTGGATGTGGCCCGACTCCTCATCGAGCATGGTGCCAACGCAGGAGCCCCTATTCCGCCACAGATTTAGCAGCTAAATCAAATCAATATGACACTTTTGATGTGATTTGGACACATAATCTGGCCAAGTCGAGAATTACATTGACCATTAATCTACTGGGTCCCCCTTCAATACCCCCACTCGATTTTACCCCTTAAACGTATGAATATCAAAATTTGCGAGGACGCAAATCGATGCAAGTTGGCATGTGACACAGGACAAGAAGTGGCAGGTGGCGGTCTTTGGATGGCCCATGAGAAGGTTCGGGCTCCATCTCACTTACGAGAATACACCGCATACTATCACTTTCTTGTACTCTACCTCTCCCGTGTGTAACCCCTCTCGTTGATCCGTCGTTTCTTACCGTGATGCCAAACGCCCAGCTACTAGCTAGTGTATTTACATCGCTCGTTCCCATCTCGTCACCGCACGTTGTCTACCCTCGATTGGTCTTCCAAACTCATTCGAATTGACAATACAGGGTCTACTGGTGTGATCAATAAAGTTTCCTCCCGTCTCTCTTCCGCTACCAAGTCAAGCGCGCGGCCTGCCGCAAATGTGGTTGCTGCTACCGCCGCCAATCCCACCACTTACTCTCACCTGGTGCCTCTGGTGTAAATTCCATCACGATCATCCTTCCCATGATCGCCTTCTCTGGGATGAGGGGTGCCCTTCAGGAATCGGCTGGCATGCTGGCTTCTGCTGGGACGGCCAAGTGTGTCACGAGCCCATCGTCTATCCTTAGGCTGAGGTTCATGTTGTTCGATGTCCTCGTGCACCCCGGAAACAATATTTCAATTTTTTTTGTTGGATGTAGGACTGACCAGCCCAATCTTGTTCGTTCCAGGTTCTCCGAATGCGTTTGGGACAGCCCCTAGTGGGCGGCAGGAAAAAATATACGGGCTTGATACAAACCCTCCGCCTTGTCATCGCAGAGGAAGGTGCCTATTCGTTATGCGGTGGTCTCAGTGCTCATCTCATGCGTGTGGTTCCAACGCTGCCGTGATGTACGCCATATACAAAGGTATCCTTCGGTGGCGTGCCTCACGATGACCCGTATCATTATTTTATTGCCCTTTATAGAGCGTAGACATAGGTAAGCGGGGTAAGGGAGTCAAATGGAGAGACTAGTGAATCGCGAACGTACTTGAGGGATTCCGATGCGAAGATTCCTAAGGGCTCCTGAACCCGAGGACGCCCATTCTGCCATGTGCTCCGAGCACAACTCCCGAACTTTTTTGCGTGTCGTTGGCCGAGTGGCGGTGGGATCCCTCTCGTCAAACTCCGAGAGAACGTCTTGGAACTCCAATAAAAGAAAAAGGCTGAGAGAAAGGAAGTATCGTAGTATAACGAATCAAATACTCTGGAGGTGGAAGCGACATCCTTTCCGATGATTCCTACACAGTCTAGGCTATCCGCAAATGATACTACGCCCCATCTTTGGAAACGGTTGTCAACACACTTTATCACAGAGCCAGCCAGAACGCCCACCTGCTGATCAGTCCATAAGAAGGCTTGAGCCCGACGACGCCGCAGTAAGAGGCCGGAAGCATGACTGATCCACCCGTATCCGTTGCAAGAGCCCTGTGTGTATGGAATTCAACCGCGCACAACCAAACTCTGGCGGAACGCTTACGCATCAAACATCCCCATGGCAACCACTGCACCACTCCTGCCCAAGCTGCCTCCAGCTGAGCGACGCTTGCGCGCATCCCAATTGACTACGCTTGACTGATGTTGAAATGGCCTGATAACAGGCAGGCCCATGTACCGAATGTACGTTCAGAGACCTAGACCACTTGATGGATGAGCCGGTATGTGTGAAGAAGCGTCGAGGGGAGATGGTCACCCCATGCCGAATTCGTCGCAGTTTGTCTTTCCGATGATGGCCACACCAGAGGCATTCAGCAGGGGGACGACGGGCCGTTGCGTCGAAGGGCGATTGGAGGTCTTCAGCGATGAAGCAATGAAGGGGTTAGTCAGCATTCGCGCATCGGGGCGGGAGGTGAGCGCTCATTTACTTCGAAGCATGGCAGAAGAGCACGTTGTGAGCACGTTTTTGGCGCATATGTTATCCTTGATTGCCACTGCCATAACGTTCAACTCTCCACGTGAAGGGAGTCAGGTCGTCCGGGACTACGTATACGAGCGCGTTTACGCTGGCATTTTTCTGTTTGACAGCGTGTCGCCACGAAACCAGTGTCTAGGAGCGAAGAAACAAGATCTACTTGTTTGTTGTCGTAGACATGGTCGCATGACTTGACTCGCTTCAATCTGATGCACACCTTGGCCAGCAAATCTGACTGACCAAACATTATCAAACACCTGCTGTCACAATCCTCTCCGAATGGCAGACCTTACTCCGCGTTTTCTTGAGATTCGTGTATATAACCCCATCAACAAGCATTTACTTCGCGTCCTTGTTGCGAAATATGATTTTCTCCACACCCTTCGCTCCTGCCTGACATCTCTACAAGCTAAAAGCCAGTTGGACTCAGAACTTCGCATTGTCTCTCGGAGTCTCTCCCTATCGACGTCGTCCCCCTCGCCCACCAATTACGTTGTTCAACAACTTCGTGAAACTGCAACATGGCCTGGCAATTCGACTCCGACTTCTGCGCTTGACCATTTCAAGCAATTAGCTTGCGTACAGTATTGGGCGGATATATGATGTTGTAGTTGTGGCTGCGATAGGAATGAAGAGATAGAAATAAAACAAGGAGAGAGGGGGATGCGAGACTGGCGGGACGAAAGACAGCACAGCGGCTTGGTTTATCGTCGGGACTCGGGCGGTCAGGCAAAGATGAGAAGCATGCGATATGGAACGAGAGGGAAAGTTGGGCTCCAATTGCCTTCGTATGATTCCCCTGACGAGGTCGGGCCAGAGGGTTTTTATACACAAGTACGCTAAGCACGAGTCGAGAGAGGAGAGAAAGGAAGTATCGGCGTGTGCGACAGCGAGCGCATAGGAAACGAGGGTGGTCAGGGTGCGGCGATGTACGGGGGTGAATGTCTAACGGGTAATTCTGAAACGGAGAGCGGACGATCTATAACGAGAAGGAAAACAAGGAGACGTACGAAAGAGGCCTAATCAAGTCTATACACAGTAAAAGTCTAGACTTTCAAGTTCCAGGGTCTGTGCACGCCATGTGCGACGTGGAACGACGGGGTTTTCGAGGGGGCGCGCACTAGTGGCGTCGGCCGGAGAGTTGTGGTGCGGCGTTTGATGCTGGATCGTGAGGGGGAATGAGTCGAGCGCAAGGAAACAAGATTGACGAGGCAAGGCGTGCAACGTCAGGGGAGAAAATGAGGGTGGTGTCTTGATGCGAATTTGCAATTGTCGAAAGAGCGGGGTCGAGGTCACTGAGTGACAGTTGCGCAGTTTTCGCGAGTTGAGCAATTTCCGCGGAGGGTCACGTGAAATGTAACGCTTCCCACGCTTCAAAAAAGGAAGGCGACCGGTACTTTGGTAGAGCTGTCAGAGTAGCTGTCAGAATTTCAGACCCAGATAAATAAAGAGATCTTGGATTAGTCGATGTAAAACAAAACAAACATAAAACATGTGCTAAGCAGAAAAAGAAATCTCGGAATAATCAATGTAAAAAAACAAACATAACGCGTTGCAACACACGCATATTCAAGCTCATAAACAGCAGAGGAAAGGCTTTTCATCCTTTTATAGCTGGTCATATATTATAAAAGGAGTAATGAAAATAAGGTGTGTTGGTGTGGTGGTAGTTATGCTTGTATTTCTATGTGTGAGCAGGGGTGTCTGTGGGTTCGATTCCGCGTTTGTGCAACGTTTGTGCAATGTATTTTTTGCGCATGAACGGCAATGCCGGGCCGTTCCGCCTTCTCAATAAAAAATCGACTTGGGCAATATTTCGTGTCCGCACTCCCCGCCCCGATGATCGGACCGCTTCATGCCGCATATATTATTAATTTTTGCGGCTAACAAAACAGTATGACAGGTAACATTTTTGCTAACTGCTATTCATAAAATAAATAATATATACGCGCACAAAAAATACATTGCCTGAACGCGGAATCGAACCCACAGACACCCCTGCTCACACATAGAAATACAAGCATAACTACCACCACACCAACACACCTTATTTTCATTACTCCTTTTATAATATATGACCAGCTATAAAAGGATGAA